>Ga0326728_10012269_pt1 | contig 19117 bp, 17 predicted proteins | sample MB3enrmetagenome_FD_207602 | JGI IMG/M metagenome (GOLD analysis project Ga0326728, IMG submission 207602) | Lab enriched peat soil microbial communities from McLean, Ithaca, NY, United States - MB31MN | ecosystem: Environmental > Terrestrial > Soil > Wetlands > Peat | place: USA: New York... | reverse complement strand
AACCGTGCGCCGCTTCCTCAACGCCGCCGACACCCGCGAAATCATCTTCGTCCGCGGCGCCACGGAAGCCATCAATCTTGTCGCGCAAACCTACGGCCGCACCCACGTCGGCCCCGGCGACGAAATCGTCATCACGGCCATGGAGCATCACTCGAACATCGTGCCGTGGCAGATTCTGTGCGAGGAAAAAGGCGCGCATCTCTGCGTTGCGCCCATCGACGATCGCGGCGAGCTTGAACTCGAAGAATTTGCCAAGCTGATCGGCCCGCGCACCAAACTCGTCGCCGTCACCCAGGTTTCGAATGCGCTGGGCACGGTGACGCCGATGCGCCAGATGATCGAGCTCGCGCATCGCCAGGGCGTTCCCGTCCTCGTCGATGGCGCGCAGGCCGTGCCCCACTTCGCCGTCGACGTGCAGGCCCTCGACTGCGACTTCTACGCATTCAGCGGCCACAAGGTCTACGGACCCACGGGCATCGGGGTGCTCTACGGCAAGCGAGCGCTGCTTGAGGCCATGCCGCCCTACCAGGGCGGCGGCGACATGATCCGCTCCGTCACCTTCGAGAAAACCACGTATAACGACTTGCCCTTCAAGTTCGAAGCCGGCACGCCCGACATCGCCGGCGCCATCGCACTGGGCGCGGCGCTCCAATACATCGGCCACCTCGGCATGGAGAATATCGCGGCGCACGAGCACGACCTGCTGGCCTACGCGACGGGAAAAGTCGGCGATTTGCCCGGCGTGCGGCTCATAGGAACCGCGCGCGAGCGCGTCGGCGCGCTTTCCTTCGTGATGGATGGCGTGCATCCTCACGATCTGGGCACGATCCTCGACCGCGAAGGCATTGCCATCCGTACCGGCCACCACTGCGCGCAGCCGGTGATGGATCGCTTCAAAATTCCCGCCACCGCGCGCGCGTCCTTTGCCGTATACAACACGCGCGAAGAAATTGACGCGCTGGTCGCAGGACTGAGCAAGGCGCACGAGGTATTTGCATGACGGCAGAACTGGGCGAACTTTATCAGGAAGTGATACTCGAGCACAGCAAGGCGCCGCGGAATTTTCGCCGTCCTGCGTCGGCCAATCACGAGGCCGAGGGCTACAACCCTCTTTGCGGCGATCGTTGTTCGGTCTATATCGACATGGACGGCGACAAGATTAATGAGATCGGCTTTCAGGGCTCCGGCTGCGCCATCTCGCGCGCCTCGGCCTCCATGATGACGCAGATGGTGAAAGGCAAGACCAAAGCTGAGGCGGTCAAGCTCTTCGAGCAGTTCCACAACCTCGTCACCGGCCAGGACGAAGCAGCGAAGCCCGGCGACCTCGGCAAGATGGCCGTCTTCGGCGGCGTCTCCAAGTTCCCCGCGCGCGTCAAGTGCGCCACGCTGGCCTGGCACACATTGCAATCCGCCCTCGAAGACGAAAGGAAGCACGAACCCGTCTCAACTGAGTAGCGAGTCACCAAGTTAGATTGCAAAACGCGCTGTCATCCTGAGTGAGTCCCGGCGCGCCGGGACGAGTCGAAGGATCTGCGGTTGCTTTTCAACGAATCTTCGTTTGACCGCACGAGTCGGAAGAACGTAAACCGGATGAGAATTGGGCCAAGCGCCCGACGGAGATCATGACGAGTCTCGCAACCAACCAAAAAAATACCCCTGCCTCTGAACCCTTCCGCGACGAGATGATCTGGAAACAGCTAAAGACCGTCCGCGATCCCGAAATCCCGGTCAACATCGTCGATCTCGGCCTGGTCTACGCGGCCGCCGCCGCCGATGTCGAAGGCGGCAAGCGCATCGATGTGCGCATGACGCTCACCGCTCCCGGCTGCAGCATGTCCGATGTCATTAAAGCCGAAGTCGAGCGCAAACTCGCCGCACTGCCCGAGGTGCGCGAGGTCAAAGTCGAAATCGTCTTCGATCCGCCCTGGGACAAGAGCCGGATGTCCGAGGCCGCCAGGCTGCACCTTGGCTTCGACTCCGACTTCGGTGCTCCCACGCCGCTTCCCGGCTCCTTCAAAATCCTCCGCTGATCCGAATAAGCGTCAGGATTCTTTTTCGCCGTCCGGCTCCCCGGCCAGCCGCTCCAACTGGTTGCGCCAGTCGAGCGTCTCCACAAATGCCCTCGATTCGCGCCAGCCGGGCTCCACAATCACGTACAGCTCCAGGTACACCCGCGTCCCCAGCAGCGATTCGATCTTGCGCCGCGCGCCGGTCCCGATCTCCTTCAGCTTCGATCCGCCTTTGCCGATCAAGATCCCCTTCTGCCCCGTGCGCTCGCAGTAAATCGCCGCGTTGATCCGCGTCAGCGGTTTCGTGCCCGGCCTCGGCTGCCCCTCCGGCTCCTCAAACCGCTCAATCACCACAGCCGACGCGTAAGGAACCTCCTCGCCGGTCTCGATCAGAATGCTTTCGCGGATCAACTCGGCCACCATGAAGCGCACGGGCTGATCGGTGTACTGGTCCTTGGGAAAGTAGCGCTCGCCCGCCGGAAGCACATCGACGATCTTGCGCACCAGCACGTCGAGCCCGTCGCGTTTGCGCGCGCTCACCGGAATCACCTGCGCAAAGTTGTACTGCTTCGAGAGCGATTCAATCATCGGCAGAAGTTCGTCCTTGCGGATGAGATCGATCTTCGTGAGCACCAGGAACACCGGGCAATCGAGCTTGCGAATCAGCGAGAAAAGAAACTCATTCTCGTTCGCCCACGCAGCACGCTTGGGTGTCGGCTTGGGATGATCTGCCCTAAGCAGGGAGGGCTTTATATTAGGGCACGACTTTAGTCGTGCCAAATCCGGCTCGAAAGATTTGTGGGCTTTAGCCCCTGCGGGATGTTCTTCCTGCTTTTGGCCTGTGCTTTCAGAACTTTCACCGGTCTGCGGAGCTGCTTCCAGCCACACCCTCCGCGTCACATCTATCAGCACCAGCACCAGGTCGCGCGATTCCAGCGCCTCGTGCACCTCCTGCAGCATGCGCCGGTCGAGTTGCGAAGCGGGCCGGTGCACGCCCGGCGTATCGACAAAGACAATCTGCGCGGCCCCATGCGTACCTCGCCCCTTGCCCTTGCGCGCCGCGGGCACTTCCAGCACTCCAACGATGCGGTTGCGCGTGGTCTGCGGCTTGGCCGTGACAATGGCCACCTTCTCGCCCGTCAATGCGTTGAGCAGAGTGCTCTTGCCCACGTTGGGCCGGCCGAGGATAGCAACAAATCCAGATCTCACGGGCGACGCTCCATTCCTATTATCGCGGACCCCAGCGATGAAGCGCTGATTGGGCAGCCCTCACGCGCCCTTGGGAAACGGCAGCCGCGCCGCCGGCGGAAACAGCCGCACGCGTTCGATGCGCCGCCCCGTCGAAGCCACAATCTCCACGCGCAGTCCCAGCGGTTCCAGCGCAACCATTTCGCCGGCCCTGGGAATGCGCCCCGCGATCTCGCTCACCAGGCCGCCGAGCGTTGTAGTTTCGTAGTCTTCGCCCAGTTCCACCGTCTCGCCCAGCAGGTCGGCGAGCTGATCGGCAGGAAAGCTGCCGGGCACGAGCCACGCGCCCGAGGGTTCGCGCTGCGGCTCCTCAATCTGCGTGTCGGTTTCGTGCTCGTCGCGAATGTTGCCGACAATCTGCTCCAACAGATCCTCGATCGTGACCAGCCCCGCCACCGCGCCGTACTCGTCGATCACGATCCGCATGTGCTGCTTTTCGCGCTGCATCTCGCGCAGCAGCTCGTAGCCGCGCTTGGTCTCGGGCACGAACTCGGCGGCGCGCAGGATCGTGGCCACGGTGCGCGTGTGCGCCTCTTCGTCGGAAATCTGCAGCAGGTCGTGCGCGAACGCAAGACCCTTGACGTTGTCGAGCGTGCCGGAGTAGACGGGCACGCGCGAGTAGTTGTGCTGTTTCAGCAGCTCCAAAAACCGCTCCAGGGTGATGGAATCCGCAACGGCGAAGATCTCGGGCCGCGGCGTCATCACCTCGCGCACCAGCATGTCGCCAAACTCCACGGCCGAGCGCACCAGCTCGCGATCGCTCTGCTCCAGGATGCCTTCCTCTTCGCCCGCTTCAATCAGCGCGTCCACGTCGGGCGCAGGTTCTTCTTCGGGATTTGCCGGCGTCTCGGCCAGCTCCGCCACGGAGAAGAAGAAGCGGATCATGACGGTGACCGGCGTCGCCAGCCACAACAGCATCGCGATCGGCCACAGCATCCGCGCCGCCCACAAACCGCGCGTGCGGTGGAAGAGCAGCGAAGGAATCACTTGGTTCGCGAAAACAACTACCAGCACGAATCCGAGAATAGCCTGGCCAATCTCCGCCGGGTTCGGCTCACCGGGAGGCGTCGCGCGGCTAAACAGGATGGCGCCGAACTCGAGCGCGATGAGGCCCAGTGAAAGCTGCATCAGAACGGCCGCGCACAAGGCGGCGTGCTCGCGGCTCAGGCCCAGATGCGGCTCGATCCGCTCCTCCCACGCGTCGAGATTCTCCTCGACCTCGCGGCTCAGAATCTTGCCGAACTCGGAGTAGACGCGGCTGATGTAGGAGGCCAGCGCGGCCACCACCGCGAGCACGGCAAGAAAAACGATCTGAAGCAGAGTCATGGCTTTCGTCTCCCCATCGTGCGCGCGCGGCGTTTACCAGATGGAGAAGAGCTTGTTAACGTGAAAGGGCACAACTTCAGTCGTGCCGATAAGCGGCCATTTAGGGCGAGGGCTTTAGCCCCTGAGGGATGTCTTTCCAGCGTTGTCCCATCCTTTCGCGTCTTTTGCGAAAGGGTAGGAGAGACCGCCCGCTCAATCAGCCCCAGCGGCAGTCCCAACCTTGCCCGCAAACTCCGCTCGCGCCGCTGCATCTCGCCGGCATCGGCTTCGTGGTCGTACCCGGCCAGATGCAAGAGTCCGTGGAGAATCAGAATCTTGATCTCGACCCCGAGCGCGTGTCCTTGCTCAACGGATTGGCGGCGCGCCGTCTCCACACTGATCGCCAGATCACCCTTGTATTGGCTTTGGATGAGGTTTGCGGTAGGGAAAGAAAGAACATCCGTAGGCTTGTTTTTCCCGCGGAAGCGCCGGTTCAAATCGCGCATCGTTGCATCGCGCGTCAGCAGCACCGTCACTTGTCCGCGCAACCGCACGGCCGCTTGAGCTTCCGCCAAAAACCGGGCCAATGTGCGCGTGGAAGGCAGCCGGAGCGATGGCGCGGGCGATCTTCGGCTCGGGGCCGCGGCAGGCCCGGCAGCACGCTTCGCCGAATCCTGGTTCAGCGCATCCGCCGCTCGGGAAAGCTCCAGTTCTGGGTCGATGAGGATCATCGTGCGCGGGGCCGGCGGTGTCTGCTTGCGCGGCTCCGGGTCTGCTTCCTCCGGGTCTGTTTCCCCCGGCTGCTTCGATGATACGCGAAAGCGGCGTGCCGGCAGAGCGCGCCCCCGGAACGTCTTCGCCTTGCCCCGTCACTGACGCGCTGGCAATCCGGGAGTAAAATTCCCTCTCGAATGGAGGCTTCATGCGTAAGACCCTTTTTTCAGCTCTGTTCCTGCTAACCATGGCGGCGGGCGGCCAGAGCGCGGCCGGCCCCTTTGACGGCGTTTGGAATACGACCATGAGCTGCGAAGCCAAGGGCGGCGCCCAGGGGTACACTTGGCGCTTCACCAGTACTATCGCGAACAACATTCTGCACGGCGAGCGCGGCGACGCGGGGCAGCCGGGCTACCTGGCGCTCGATGGAAAAATCAATCGCGATGGCAGCGCCAAGCTGACGGCTTCCGGCATCGTCGCCTCCACGCAATATGCGCACGGCCCACTTGTGAGCACGGGCGAGCAGTACAGCTACGAAGTGAAGTCGCATTTCACCGCTACGGAGGGCGAAGGCGATCGCAGCACGGGACTGGGTATCTACGGCCGCCCTTGCCATTACGTGTTCAACAAGCAGACGCCGCCCGCCCCCGCGGCAAAACCGTAGCTGCCGCGAGGACAACGATGCGGGACGACGGGCGCAACCGGCGCTCCCGAGTTCCGCCTATTTCTGCAGAAAATCCCTGAGCGACTGCAACTGGTCACTGCGGATGGCAATGGCAACTCCAGCATTTGCTCCGCTTCCATACATTTCTAACTTCAACTGGCCGAAATCTTTGGTGGACAACATTCCACCGATGACCTCAGTTGACACAAGATCGATCTGTTTCTTTCGGCCATGATTTTTACCGATAACCTGACATGCGAGCTTTTTCACTGAAGTTACAGTTGCGACTAACTCACCGCTCTTATTCGCATAAGTGATCGTCGTATCGACATTGCATCGAAACTCGTCGTGCGGCAACGGGACAAATTCGGAACCTGGGTTTGCAGGACTAGTTTGTTGGGCAAAGGCTTGCTGGCCGATAAAGACTACAGTCAGCAGAATGACAAAAATCGCGCTTCTTTTCAGACTCATTGTTTCCTCCGATTGACCTATACACCTGCCTTCGCAGGACTCTGAAATTCGATTATTTCTGCAGAAAAGCCCTGAAGGATTGCAGCTTGTCACGGCGGATGGCGATGGTCACTCCGGAGGATATGCTCTCTGTTTTTAGCCTCAGATCGCCGAACGACTTCGTAGGCAGCATTCCGTTAACGACCTTGGTTGACGCAAGAGGTATCTCCTTCTCTGTGCCAGGGCTATTACCGGTAATCTGACATGTAACCTGCTCAACAGAATTTACGTTCGTGACCATCACGCCGTTCTTTCCGAATGACATCACGAAATTCAAGTTATGCAACAAGCAGTGAATATCATCCGGCATCTGGACAAATACAGGAGCGGCGCTCGTAGGAGTTGTTTTCTGAGCAAAGACTTGCTGGCTCATACAGACCACCGCCAGCAGGGCAAAAAATAGCGTGCTTCTTTTCAGGCTCATCGCTTTCTCCGTTCGATCTTTTTACCAGCCTTCACAGGGCTGAAAACAGACCGGACTGAGAATAGACCCCCAGGCGACCTCATGCAACCGGCTTCGAGAGAGGCTGGGGATTCTACTGCGGTTTCGTCGAGTGCAGCGGCGGTGCTTGCGGCTGCTCGTCGCGCGCCGAACCGCCGACCGTAATCGCGCCCTCCAGCGGCAGCTCCTGCTGTTGCGGCCTGGCGCTCTCATACGCGCGCACAATGCGCTGCACCAGCGGATGGCGCACCACGTCGCCTTCCTCGAAGTGGCAGAAGGCCATGCCTTCTACGCCATCCAGAATATTGATGGCGTCCACCAGCCCCGACTTGCGCGGGTTGGGCAGGTCGATCTGCGTAATGTCGCCCGTGATCACCGCCTTCGAGTTGTTGCCCATGCGCGTCAGGAACATCTTCATCTGCTCGATGGTCGTGTTCTGCGCCTCGTCGAGAATGATGAACGCATCGTTGAGCGTGCGGCCGCGCATGAAGGCCAGCGGAGCCACTTCGATCACGTTGCGCTCCAGCATGCGGTCCACCTTTTCAACGTCGATCATGTCGAAGAGCGCGTCGTAGAGCGGGCGCAGATACGGATCGATCTTCTCCTGCAGGGTGCCGGGCAAAAATCCCAGCCGCTCGCCGGCCTCGACCGCGGGACGCACCAAGACGATGCGGCTGATGCGCTTGGCGTTGATCGCCGCCACCGCCATGGCTACGGCCAGATAGGTTTTGCCGGTTCCGGCCGGGCCCACGCCGAAGACCATGTCGTTCTGCTCGATGGCCTCCACGTAGCGGCGCTGATTGGTCGAGCGCGGCTGCACGGTACGCTTAATCCCGACGGACCGCTGCTTGCCTTGCTCAGCCACCGCCCGCAGAGTCGTCGCCGTATCGGCCACCACTAGGCGCAGCATGCCGTTCAACTCGCCGTTGTGCGGATGAATGCCTTGCCGCCGCAGGGCTTCAAAGTCTTCGAAAATCCGCCGCACGCGGGCCACGCCGTCTTCCGGGCCCTGCACGTACACCGCGTCGGAGCGAAGATCGATGCGAACGCCGAGCGAGTCTTCCATCAGTCTGAGGTTTTCATCGCGGGTCCCGAACAGGGGCTCGAGGTTGGGCGTGATCTCCAAGGCGATCTTCAAAGGGTCAACGTCCTCCGTGAGGGTGATTTCGCGTTAAGGTCGAGGGGCAGCACACCACAGGAACGCAAGCGCCCCCCTGGGCGCTTGCAGGCAAACAGCTGATTGTGAAGGGATCGTGAGAGCGCAGAATAAACCCATGTCCAACTTCTGGGCTGTCCTGCCGGGCCGCGGATTGGGGTTGAGTACCAAATCCAGTATTGCGAGATTAGCGCCAGCCGCGCGGCGCGTCAACCGCCGCACCGTTACTTTTGATCGAGCGGTTGCCAAGGAAGATACGGGGCCCGGCTTTCGGATGCACGAACCGGGGCTGGGGTCGCATCTCCTGGGCCACCGATTGAAAAGTCGCCGCGGACTGAGAGCAAAGGCAACCGCCGCCCGGGCAGGCCGAGGTCCAAAAACCTGGAATCGTGGTATTTTGTAGACAATGGACCGGCGCATCATCTCCGACCCCGAAATCCTGAGCGGCACGCCAGTCTTCCGCGGCACGCGCATACCGCTGGAACACGTCGCGGGCTTGATCCGCAAAGGGGTCTCCGACGCGGAGTTGAAAGAGGATTTTCCGGCGCTCACCCGTGCCGACTTAACTTACGCGCACAGTCATGCGCGAGCAAGTAAAGGCGCCCGGCGGCCGCGCAAGACCCTCGAAATCCGTAAAGCGTCCAAGGCTGCCTGATGCGGCTGCTTTTGGACGAGCACATCTCTCCCGCATTAGTAGGACGGCTGGCGGCGAGAGGCTTTTACGCGCAGTCCGTCCCACATGTGGGGCTGGCCGGCGCGCCGGACAAAGAGGTTTGGGCCTACGCTCTGAAAAACGAGTCCGTAGTCGTCACCGCGAACGCACGTCATTTCCTGACCCTGGCCGCGCACGATGTGCATCCCGGTCTCATCATCCTTCGTGAGAGCGGCCTGACACGCGAGGAGCAGTGGGAGCGCCTTGAGCCAGTGATTCGCTTCGTGGCCGCCGCCGGGAACCGGGACTTCCTGCTCAACAAGATCATTGAAGTGGCCGCGCCGGGCGAATTCCTCGTGCGTGAAATCCAAGAGTAAAATCCGCTCCACTGTTCTAAAATCCTCTGAAACCCCGCCAAGGAACTCCGCGTATGTCTCTTCTCTATATTGTTGTCCTTGCCGTGATTGCCGCCGCGCTCCTTGCCGTCGCCGTCCATCGCGCCCTGCGGGTCAAAACCAAGGCCGACTACCTGGTCGCCGGCCGCTCGCTCTCCGCCGTGGTGCTGGTCCTCACGCTGCTCACCTCGTGGATTGGCGCGGGATCGCTCTTTGCCGGCGCTGAAAACGCCTACCGCAACGGCTTTGCCGCTCTCTGGCTGCCGGCCGGCGGATGGCTGGGCCTCGTGCTCATCTACTTTATCGCGCCCCGCGCCCGCCGCTTCGCGCAATTCACGCTGCCCGACCTTCTCGAAGCCCGCTACAACCAGACGGCCCGCGTCCTCGGCACCATCGCCATCCTATTCGCCTACGTGGCCATCACCAGCTATCAGTTCAAAGGCGGCGGCAACGTGCTGCATCTCATCTTTCCCGGCGCGGTCACGCCGGAGCGTGGCGCCTGGATCATCGCCCTCTTCGTCATCGTCACCACGGCCATGGCCGGCATGTCGTCGGTCGCTTATATGGACGTGGCCATCGGCTCCCTGGTCACGGTCATCTGCATCGTCGCCACGCCCATGCTCTTCGTCAAAGCCGGCGGCTGGCCGGGTCTGCACGCGGCACTGCCCGAGACGCACTTCGAGCTTCTCGGCAACCTCACCTGCGTGCGCGCCATGGAGTTTTTCGTTCCCACGCTTCTGCTCATGCTCGGCAACCAGGTGATGTACCAGAAATTCTTCTCGGCAAGGAGCGAGCGCGACGCGCGCGTCTCCGTCATCGGCTGGATCGCGGGCACGCTGCTTCTGGAAACGCTGATCGTCGCCATCGCGGTCTTTGGATCGGCGCTTTACCGGACCGGCGAAGTGGCCGCGCAGCCTTACGAGATCATCCCTTACACGGCGCGCCACGGTCTGCCGGCTTTGATGGGCGCGCTGCTGCTCGGCGCGGTCTTTGCCAAAGTCATCTCCACGGCCTCGAACTATCTGTTCTCGCCGGCCAGCAATCTCATTGAAGACGTCTTTGTGCGCTACATCGCGCCCGGCGCGTCGAACAAGCGCATCCTCATCGTCTCCCGTCTCGCCGTGGTGCTGCTCGGCGCCTGGGCGCTCTTTCAGGCCCTTTACGCGCCCAGCATTCTAGCCAAAATGCTCTACGCCTACACCATCTACGGGGCCGCGCTCACGCCGGTCGTGCTGGCTGCGTTCTATTCCAAACGCGCCACGGCCTGGGGAGCAGTGGCCGCCATCGCTACCGGAACCGCCGTCACGCTGTTGTGGGACGCGCCCAGCGTCAAGCTGCTCCTGCATCTCCCGCCCCTCCTCGCCGATCGCGACGCCATCTTTCCCGCGCTCTTCGCCGCCGTCGCCGCGCTCATTGTCGTGAGCGTCTTCACGCCCAAGCCCACCGCCGAACAACTAGCGCGGGTCGCGGATTGACGGACACGGCACCGGCACTCCAGTTTACGAAAGAAAAGTTGCTCCAGGCAGCGGAACCGGTCTTACACTGACGGTGAACCCCGAGACCGTTATGCCGGTGGCTCAACTCACCCTCGAGATCCGCATCGAGCACGCGCAGTCGCTTAAGGACCGCCGCCAGGTGGTGCGCTCCCTCAAGGACCAGTTGCGCCAGGGCTTCAACGTCTCCGTCGCCGAGCTCGACGAAGCCGTCACCTGGCAATCGGCCACTCTCGGCGTCGCCGCCATCTCGCGCTCGCGCGACTACCTCCACGGCCTCATGGAAGAAGCCGAGCGCGCCGCCCGCCGCATGACCACAGAACTCGGCGCAGACCTCGCCGACTCCTTCTGGGAATACATCGAAAGCTAGAGAAAAGTGGAGCTAGCGGAGTTGGCGGAGTTAGCGGGGCTAGATCGGCGTCCCGGGGGATCGGAGCTTCGTCCACGGCGGGCCGGACACGCTGAAGGGAGCGGCCTCAAGAGACCGCAATCCCATCATGCTACCCTGATTCTTTGAGTTCGGCCTTTCCGGCGCGCAAAAAACCTGCGCCCGGGCGGCCGAATCCTGGGGAATCCGTTTGCAACCTACCGCGTTCGTCATCGGCGTCTTCGAGTTTGTCATCCTCCTCTTCTCGCTCAGCTTTCATGAGTGCGCCCACGCCTGGATGGCCTCGCGCCTGGGCGACCAGACGGCGCGCATGCAGGGGCGCGTCTCGCTCAACCCAATGGTCCATGTCGATCCAATCGGAACCCTGTTGTTTCCGGCCCTGGTCATCTTTGGGCCTCTCATTGGTTTCAGGCTCCCCTTCATGCTCATCGGCTGGGCCAAGCCCACCCCGGTCATCACACGCAACTTCAAACACATCGTCCGCGACGACAACCTGACCACCCTCGCCGGCCCTGTTTCAAACCTCATCCTGGTGCTAGCGTCGTTTTTGGGACTGATAGTGATGGCACTGGTGCTGCTTGGTAAAGAGGTGGTCTTCCTGTCCTTTGCCGCAGCAACAGGCACCGCTCTGGGCGTTAACGACCTCAGCGGAGTGCATCCGATTGCGTTCATGCTGAGCCTCTGCATCGTGATCAATCTATCGCTCTTCTTTTTCAATCTGCTGCCCATTCCGCCGCTCGATGGCAGCCGCGTGGTGCGCAACATGCTGCCCTACAATGCGGTGCGGGTCTACGATCAGATTGGCGGCTGGCTGAGCTATCTGCTGATGATGTTTGTCGGCGGCTTCGTGATGCGGCTGGTGATGATGCCCGCGTTGGCATTGGTGTTGACCGCGCTTTTGCACCTGTGACGCCGGATGTTTGCGCCGACCCCTCCCGCTACAATGGAATGAGCGTTTTTCATTTTTTATTGGTTTTGGAGCAGGTTTTTGCTTCACATCGAGGAATTCGAATCGCATCATGTCTGAACTCGCCAATCGTTCCGCACGGCCGCGCGTTTTAAGCGGCATGAGGCCCACGGGAAAACTGCACCTGGGCAATTACATGGGCGCGCTGGCCAACTGGGTCAAGCTGCAAGACCAGTACGAGTGCTACTTCTTCATCGCCGACTGGCACGCCCTCACCACCGACTACGCCGACACCTCGCAGATAACGGACAACATCAAAGAGGTGCTGCTCGACTACATTGCCGCCGGCCTCGATCCCGCGAAGAGTGTTCTCTTTCTGCAGAGCCGCGTGCCGCAGCACGCCGAGCTTTCGCTCCTCCTCGGCATGAGCACCCCGCTCGGATGGCTGGAACGCGTGCCCAGTTACAAGGAGATGCAGGAGAACCTCACCAGCCGCGACCTGACTACCTACGGTTTCCTGGGCTACCCGGTGCTGATGGCCGCCGACATCCTGCTCTACCAGCCCGATTTCGTTCCCGTTGGCCAGGACCAGCAGGCGCACGTCGAACTCACCCGCGAGCTGGCGCGGCGCTTCAACTTTTTCTTCCCGAGGGGTGGACGAAAAAAGAGGGACGCTGGAAAACATCCAGATATTCGACCGGTCACGATAGGTTGGTGGGAAGGTGAAGAGGTACTTCCGGAACCGAAAGTGCTGCTGACGCCCTCGCCCAAGCTGCCCGGCACAGACGGCCGCAAGATGTCGAAGAGCTACGGCAACACAATTCTGATCAGCGATCCCGAGCCGGCGGTGCGCCAGAAGCTCAAAACCATGGTTACCGATCCGGCGCGCATTCGCCGCACCGATCCGGGCGACCCCGACAAATGCCCAGTAGGCGATCTTCACAAGGTCTTTTCCACGCCGGAGACCATGGCCAAGGTTTACGAAGGCTGCCGGTCGGCGGGCATCGGCTGCATCGAGTGCAAGGGCTGGGCGGCCGATGCGCTTGTGAAGGTGCTCGCACCCATTCAGGAGCGCCGCGCCAGGATCACCGAGCCCGAGGCCATCGAGATTCTGAACGAAGGTTCGCGGCGAGCCGCCGTGCGCGCCGAGCAAACCATGGTGGAAGTTCGCGAGGCCATGAGGATGCCGCTCACCACCGTGAAAGCCTGAGCCGTGCGCGAACGTGGCGAAGAGCTGGCTGCATCAATCAGGTTTTGAAAGGGCACGGCTTCAGCCGTGCCGTAAGGGGAACAAGATCAAACGGGCCTTTAGGCCCTGAGGGACGTTTATCCAGCACCTTGCCGGGAGTCGAGTTTTTGCGGCCCCTTGAGGACTCGAACGAACGGCCGCCACAAACTACCGCGTGAAGGATCGCGGCACAGGCGGCCGGGAAAGCAACGATGATCGAACCAACACTCCCGTGGTGGCGCAGGGCGCTCCAGTTTGCGCTGGGCGGAATCGCCGGCCTCTTCCGGCGCAACGGAAAGGTCGAAGCCGGCAGGGAGGCCGTTGCACCAGCCGTGGCCGCTGCCTACCCTCCCGAAGAAGAGACAGAAGAAACCGAAGAACGAAAAGAAGAGAGTCGAGTGAAGCCTTCCTTCCCCCATTCCGAACCCACTGTGGCCCGAGACGCCGTAGCTCCGAGGGTCGAACCCGCCGCAAAGGCCATTCCGGCGAGATCCGAGCCTGCCGCCAAAGAAGCCGCTGCGCCAGAAGTTGAGCGGCTTGCAAGCGGCATTCCGGCCGAATCCGAGCTGCCCGCCAAGCCCGATCTGCCCGAACTCGTGCCGCCCGCTCCATTCGTCGCGCCAAAAGCCGAGCCGCATGTGAACCCCATCCCCACCGCGCTGGTGCCCGTCGTCCAGGCGGCTGATGAACTCTCCGTTGGGCCGCGAAACGTGAAAGGCCACGACCGGGGAGCCCACCCAATAGGTGCGTCGCGCGCCGTAAGCGAAGAGTCGACAATCCAGTTTTCAGAAGCTGCCGAGGAGCCGGGCGTTTTGAAAGGGCACGGCTTCAAAGCCTGCCCTGAGCGGCAGTCGAAGGGTGCCGTGAGTAGCCAAATAATCGTCGCGGCTTTAGCCCCTGAGGCCAGCCTTCCGTCCATCAACTCAGAAACTCCACCTGACTCCGAACCAACAGAACCTGCCGCGGCAACTCCAGTTCAACCCGTCGAAACCACACCTCCGGACCAAGCTGCACCGGCAGAAGAAACAACCGAAGCCATCGAAATCGCCGCCGAAGCCGCTCCGGAAGAAGAATCCGCGCCGGAAGCTGAAGCATCTTCGGAAGAGGAATCGATTCCGGACGAAATGGAAGTCTCCTCGCACCAATCCCAGCACGAACCTCAACCTGCGCCAATCGCCGCATCCGCGTCGCAGGAAATCTCCGCACCAGAACCGGATGCAACGCCCGCCTCGCAGGCCGAAACCTCGCCACTTGTCGAAATCCTTGCGCAAGAAACCGAACCCGCTCCGCCATCCGAGCCCATCGCCGCCGCTCCGCCCGCCAACGCACCCGCGCCGCCCCAGGACATCGCGCCCACCCTGCCCTTTGCCGAAAAGTCCGCCCAGCGCACCACCGCCGAAAAGGTCGCCGCCGCGCTCAAGGCCCGCGGTGAAGACCCCGACCAGTCGCCGTTTTCCGTCCTCGTGAACCAGGTCTACGACGGCCCGCTCGATCTCCTGCTCGACCTCATCCGCAAGCAGGACATCGATATCTACGACATCCCCATCGCCAAAATCACGGCGCAGTTCCTGGCCTACGTCGACTGCCTGCGTGCCAGCGACATGGATGTGGCCGGCGACTTCATCTACACCGCGGCGCTGCTCATCCACATCAAGAGCAAGATGCTCTTGCCGCGCGCCCCCGCCGGCCCTGACGACGCCCAAGAAGATCCGCGCCGCGAACTCGTGGAGCGTCTCCTCGAGCACGAGCGCTTCAAAAACGCCGCGCAGATGCTCAAAGAAAAGCAAATGCTCGAAGCCGCCACCTGGACCAATCCCGGCATCCACGAATTTCAAGAGGACTCCGCCGCCGAGCCCGAGATCGCCGCCGACACCACCGATCTGGTGCGCGTCTTCTCCAGCATTCTGGAGCGCGCGCGCAACCGCCCCATCATCGATGTGGAAGAAGACTCGGTCACCGTCGGCCAGATGATCCAGTTCCTGGCCCGCCGCCTCACCATGGAAGACCGGCCAGTCGCCCTGCGCCGCATGTTGAGCCACACCAAATCCGAGCGCGCCCTCATCGCCATGTTTCTCGCCCTGCTCGAACTCGTCCGCCTGCAGGCCATCCTCCTCCGCCAGGACCGCCACTTCAGCGAGATCTTCATCAAAAAGCACGCCGGCTTCGACGCCCTCATGAATCAGGGCCTCGCCAACGCCCGCGACGACTGGCGGTAGAATTGTAGCGCCGGTCTCCAGACCGGCTGTCGTGCGGGCGTCCACGCCCGCACCCTCGACAGTATTCTGTCATCCGGAGCAACAAAAACAGGGGTGTCATCCTGAGCGAGCGCAGCGAGTCGAAGGATATGTGGTTGCTTTTCGCGCATTCAACTCACCGCGACCATGGGTGCCCCGGGTCCCTCGTCCGCCGCGGCGGAGGGACCCGGGACAGCACGAACCTAAACCCACTCGCTAACCGAGCACGAAACATCGTGGAAGAACACGCCAGCTTGTACACTGTCGTTGATGATCTCGTTTCCCCGTCAACTCCATCGCGCGGCCCGCGCCGCCGTCCTCGCGGCGCTTTTGCTGGCCGCATCTTCCTCGCTCGCACGCGCGCAGCAGTCATCGCCTTCGTCACCTGAAGCCGAGCTGGCCGAGGTCCCGCTTTCCGAGCCCGCCGTCGAAGCCCTGCCGCTCGCCGAAGACCGCGGCGCCGCGGATCTCGAGCAAACCCTCAAACGTCTCGGCACAACCGCCAGTGTTCTCGTCATCGTTGCCCATCCCGACGACGAAGACGGCGCCCTCATGACGTATCTCTCGCGCGGCCTTGGCGTGCGCGTCACCCTCCTCACGCTCACCCGCGGCGAAGGCGGTCAGAACGCCATGTCGGCCGAGAGCTACGACGCCCTCGGCCTCATTCGCACCAACGAGCTGCTCAAAGCCGATGAGTATTACGGCGCGCGCCAGCTCTGGGGCACTGAGGCCGACTTCGGTTTCTCGAAGACGCAGGAAGAATCGTTCGCCAAGTGGGGCCACGACCGCGTGCTTTACGATGCCGTGCTCGCCGTGCGCATGGTGCGGCCGCAGGTGATCCTATCCACCTTTGTCGGCGGACCCTCCGACGGCCACGGCCACCACCAGGTCTCGGGCGAGATCGCGCAGGAGGCATTCAAGGTTGCCGGCGATCCGAAGGTCTTTCCCGAGCAACTGAGAAACGGGCTGCAGCCGTGGCAGCCTCTGGCCGTCTATTCGCGCGAGCCGTTCGCGCGCATTGAAAACGGCCAAATGTTCGACTACGCCACTGGCAAGTCGGCGCCGGCCCGCTTTCACAACTACGTCAACGGCGAGTGGACGGAAGGCGCGCCCAAGGCCGATGTGACGTTTCCAGTGGGCACGTGGGATCCCGTCCTCGGACGCACTTATGAGCAGATTGCGCGCGAGGGCTGGGGCGAACAGAAATCGCAGTACGGAGGCGCCGATCCCGCATTGAGCGGGCCGGACTCGTCGAGCTATCACCTGTGGGCGTCCGGCGCACCTGGCGGTTGCAAGATCGTGGTGGACCCTCAGACGGGCATGCACCTGCAATGCGACGACGCGAACGCGAGCAATGCGAGCCTCTTCCAGAATGGCAAAGTCAATATCGACACCAGCATTACAGGCCTCGCGCGTCTCGCCGGCGCCGCGCTGCCCGCGTGGCTCTCCGATAGCCTGCACAGAATCCAATCCGACTACGACGCTTTCATGGCCGACTGCAGCAATCAGGGTGGCGTCGAAGCCGCGCACAAGCTCGTGCCGATTTATCGCGAAACGCTCGATCTCTACGCGCGCGTCAACGCGAGCGAACTGGATGCAAAGGCAAAGTCCGATCTCGCATTCGAACTAGGCGAAAAAATCACCCAGTTCCAAATCGCATTCAAAGACCTGCTCGGCCTCGACCTCGTCGCCTTCGTGAGCAGCGATGGCGGCCAGGGCGGCGGACCGGGCCGGGGCGCATCGGCCGACGAATCCGCGCGCAGCGTCTATCCCGGTGAAAGCTTCAGCGTTCGGGTGCGCACCTTCAGTGCCACAACCGGAATCCTGTTCATTCAGACGTGGCTCAAGACTGATTCTGAGAAGTCCTGGTTAACGAACGAATCACCCGGCGTCAAGGACAGCCTCGGGTTATCCGATTTGCTCTTTCACCTGCACGTGCCCGGCGACGCGCAGCCCACCGCGCCCTACTTCACGCGCCCCAGCACGGAGCAGCCCTACTACGACATTTCGAATGAAGCCTGGCGCGAGCGCTCCTTCGCACCCTATCCGCTGTCTGCCTGGACGGAGTTCGACTTCGACGGCGTTCCCATCCGCATCGGCATGGTGGTACAAACCCTGGCGCGCGTCACGGGCGTCGGTGGTGTCTATCAGCCGCTTGTCGTCACGCCGGCCATCGGTGTGCGCGTGGAGCCCGAAGCCCGCATTCTGCCTCTTGATGGCTCGCCGCTTCCCGTGCGCGTCACCATTCACGCCGAGCGCGCCGCCGACGGAACCATCGATCTCAAGCTGCCCGAAGGCTGGCGCTCCGATCCCGCGCAACAATCCTTCCATCTCAAGAGCGCAGGCGACACCGAACCGCTCGTCTTCTCCGTTACTCCCGCAAGCGACGTCGCCGCGCGCGCCTACACCATTCAGGCTGTCGCGTACGTCGACGGCAAAGACTACTCCATCGGCTGGCAGAGCATCGGTTACACCGGCCTGCGGCCAACGAATCAATACAAGCCCGCCGCGCTGCGCACGCGCAAAGTCGATGTCAAGCTCGCGCCCGGTCTGCGCGTGGGCTACGTGATGGGAACCGGCGACACCGTCCCTGAAGCCATCGAGGCGCTGGGCATCGCTCCGCATCTGCTCTCGAACGACGAGCTCACTACCGCCGATCTTACGCAGTGGAACGTGATTGTCATCGGTATTCGCGCCTACTCCGTGCGTCCCGCGCTCGCCGCCGCCGAAGCGCGCCTTGAAGCCTTCGTCGCGCACGGCGGAACGCTCATCGTGCAATACCAGAGCAACAACTTTCCCGCGCCGCTGCCGCTCACGATGAAAAGCAACCCCGAGCGCGTCGTCGATGAGCAGGCGCCCGTCAAGCTGCTCGATCCCGCGAACCCGCTCCTCGCCGCGCCCAACCAAATCACGTCCGCCGATTTCGACGGTTGGTTCGAGGAGCGCGGCCACGGCTTTCTCGACCGTTGGGATCCCGGCTACACCGCGCTCACTGAAACCGCCGATCCCGGCCAGGACCCCCAACGCGGCGGCCTGCTGGTCGCGCATCGCGGCAAAGGAACCTATATTTATGTCGCCTTCGCCCTCTACCGGCAGTTCCCAGAACTCGTGCCGGGCGCGTATCGCCTCCTGGCCAACTTGCTCAGCGCCGGCAAATGAAAGAGCCCGGCGATGAAGCCGGGCCCGCCTGCGCATTTTCGAGGACGAGATGGAGCAAAACTCTAGAAAATCAGCCGCGCTGTCATCACCAGGTTGTGATTGTACGTATGGAATTTGCTGGTCGCGATCTGCATGCCTGCGCCAAACGCAATCCCAGGCCGCGCCTTGGGTTCGGTTGGGTGAAATGCGCACTTGCCGACGATCATCCCGGGCGTGATGAACTCCTGAGTCTTTCCGTCATTCGTTCCACCCTTGTAGAACGTGGCGTTGCTCTCCACCTCGGGCCAAAACAGCTTGGCCAGGCGGTACTGCGCTACCGTGTTCCACAACACCGGCCGTCCCGAGGTGGTCGTCGCCGGAGTACCCGTCGGCAGCGTTGCACCCAGCGATGTCTGCACGTCGAAGTTCCCGAATCCCTTGCCGCCGCCCACGTTCGGCTGCACGCTGGCATTGGTCGACCCGTTCTTGAAGCTGCCGGTGGGCGCTGTGGTCAGCACCCATGCGCTCAAGGTATATGCCCCATGCGTTTGGTTACCGCTGGCGATCCGGTACTTCGCAAGGAACGAAAAGTCTCCCCAGCCGTCCACGGCCTTTGAGTTGTGCTGGATATACG
>Ga0326728_10012268_pt1 | contig 19119 bp, 15 predicted proteins | sample MB3enrmetagenome_FD_207602 | JGI IMG/M metagenome (GOLD analysis project Ga0326728, IMG submission 207602) | Lab enriched peat soil microbial communities from McLean, Ithaca, NY, United States - MB31MN | ecosystem: Environmental > Terrestrial > Soil > Wetlands > Peat | place: USA: New York... | reverse complement strand
TCTTCCACGTACCCTTCAGCGCTGGGAAGAGGATAATACCAAATTCCGTTTATCTGATAGGGTTTTTGGGATTTCAGTCCCGGAGGAGGGGCTGTGGGCGCAGGCGCGGGCGGAACGTATTGTTTTGCGCAGGCGGACATAAGAAGGCAGAGGAGGCAAAAGGAAATGCACACGCGGCGGCTCTGAGAAAAAGCATTTACCCCTGCTTCCCGCAGCCGGGTCTTTCCCCCTTCCCCGTGTATCCCCTTTAAGCCCTTTCCAGGTGTCTCCGTGTCTGCGTGTCTCCGGATCGCTCTTTCCTCCGCGTCACCGCGTCCCCCCATCTCCGTGTCCCCGCGCCGGTTTTTCACTCACCGCCTCAAGCTTCTCCGTTCTCCATCTTGGCGAGATCCTCAAAGCGAATATCTATGCCGAGGATCCCCGCGATCTCCTCGGTTTCGTCTCTGATCGGGGCTGAAACCGTTATGCAGAGCGCTCCAGTATGGTGCGAGGTGTAAAAGTCGGTCACGTGCACCTTTCCGTCCTTCATAGGCTCGATAAACCAGGGCCTGTCGGAGAGGTCTTCTCCCACCCTGGCGGATTCGTATCTGGACTTGTCCACGATGTGGGTGATGTTGCGGGTGATTTTGCGCCCCTGCCTGTCGGTCACATAGATATACTGAATGAAGGGGTTGAGTTCCAGCAGGGTTTGCAGCAGCGGTTCTTGCCGTTCGGGGTCGAGGCTTCTCATAACCTCGCTCTCTACGACCTCCGCCACAAGGTGAGCGGCAAGGGCGTAGGCGCGCTGCTTGAGCAGATCGAATTCGGAGATGAAATATTCGGGCAGATAGAGTCTCGACCACTGCTCCAGTTCATCATTTGAGATGGAGGTATTACGTCCCTCCTCGTACTCGGCGATAACGCGCCTGTGGATCCTCAATATGCCGGGATGCCTCTTATCCAGCCGCCGGTCCCCTTCAAGCCGCAACCGGTGGTTCACCCAATAGGCTATGGATGCAACGCCTGATTTGTCTGTGACCGTAATCGAGATCGGCCTGTTCAACAACTTGCGCGTGTCGAAAATATTGTAGATTTCCTCGTTCTTTATCAGCCCGTCTGCATGGATGCCGGCTTGAGTGGCATTAAACTGTTCGCCGGCGAAAGGATAATTCGGAGGCACGGTGTAGCCGAGCTCGGACTGAAAGTAATCGACTATGTCGGTAATCGCGGTCGTGTCAGCTCCGTTGCTCAGGCCCCTCAGCCCTATGTATTCGAACAGGAGGCCCTCTATGGGGGCGTTACCCGTGCGCTCGCCAAAGCCCAGCAGGGTGCCGTTGACCCCGGCGCACCCATAGAGCCAAGCGGTTGCAGCGTTTACAACAACCTTGTGGAAGTCGTTGTGGCCGTGCCATTCGAGCAGCCGCCCCGGGACCCCCGCCTCATCGATGAACGCTCTGACAAGCTTGGGAACGCTCCTCGGCAGAGCCGCCCCGGGGTAGGTAACGCCGAAGCCGAGCGTGTCGCAAAGCCGAATCTTGATGTCTACGCCGCTCTCTTCACTCAGGCGCATCAGTTCGACGGCAAACGGAACACAAAACCCGAAAATATCGGCACGCGTCACGTCCTCAAAATGGCACCTGGGGGCGACGCCTTTTTCCAGGGCGGCGCGAACGATGCCGAGGTATTTCTCCAGCACCGTCCTGCGGTCCATATTGAGTTTCAGAAAGATGTGGTAATCGGAGACCGAGCTGAGGATTCCCGTCTCTTTGAGGCCGCGCTCGACCACGAGGTCAAGGTCCTCCTCAACGGCCCGGATCCATCCGGTTATCTGAGGATACTCATATCCCTTGTCGAGGCAGGCGTTGAGCGCCAGCCGGTCTTTTTCGCTGTAAAGGAAAAACTCGGACTGGCGAATGACTCCGTTTGGCCCGGAAAGGCGGTGAAGCATCTCGAATATTGTAACTATCTGCTTGACTGTGTAAGGCGGCCGCGCCTGCTGACCGTCGCGGAAGGTCGTATCCGTTATGAATATGTCCTCTGCCGGATCGATGGGCAGGAGTTTGTGGTCGAAGTCGATCCGAGGCGCCTCATAGTAGGGGAAAATATCCCGCATAAGGTTGGGATCGCCCACTTCCTGGACGCAAAACCGCTGGGGCTCACGGTTCCGGTGGTCGAGCACCCGTTTTCTAGGGTTCCACTGGGCCATTTCCTATTTCCTGCTCTCAACCTTCAGGCACAGTTCCAAAAGCTGGCTCAGATCGGCTTCCGATGGAGCGCCGGTCATAAGGCAGGTCGCCTTCTGGGTTTTGGGGAATGCAATCACGTCGCGTATCGAGTTGGACCCGCTCAGAAGCATCACCAGCCGGTCAAGCCCAAAAGCGACCCCACCGTGGGGAGGCGCCCCGAACTGAAGCGCTTCGAGCAAAAATCCGAATTTTTCCTGCGCCTCCTCCTCCGAAATCCCCAGTGCGTCAAAAACCCTCTTCTGGACCTCCCGCTGGTGGATACGAATACTGCCGCCCCCGATCTCGATGCCGTTCAGCACAAGATCATAGGCCCTGCTCCTCACCTTTTCAGGGTGAGTCTCGATCAGGTTTATATCTGATTCCAGCGGCGAGGTAAACGGATGGTGGACGGAGGTGAAACGTTTTTCGTCGTGGTCCCATTCAACGAGCGGAAAATCCGTGATCCAGATAAAATTGAATTCGTCGGGATCGATCAGCCCCATCTGTCTTCCCAGACGAACCCGCAGATTGCCGAGAGAATCATTTACCACCTTGGCGGAATCGGCCACAAAGAGCAGGACGTCCCCTTCTTCTATGCCGAGCCTCTCAGAAAGCGCTCCCTGTACGTCCGGCGGCAGAAACTTGGTAACCGGCGACTGCCAGCCTTCAGCCTGAATCTTGATCCAGGCCATTCCCTGTGCTCCGAAAACCTTCACAAAATCTATCAGCTCGTCGAGTTCTTTTCTTGACAGGTCCCTGCCGCCCGGAACGCGAAGCGCTTTTACTATTCCGCCTTGCTCAATCGCCTGGCGAAACACCCTGAACTCCGATTTTGCCGCAATATCCGTTACGTCGCGCATTTCAAGGCCGAAACGCACGTCCGGACGGTCTGTCCCGTAACGGTCCATGGCTTCGCCGTAAGTCATGCGCGCAAAAGGGATATCGATAGACAGCCCTTTCAGCTCGCTGAATATCTTGACCAGCCAACCCTCGATCACTGCAAAGATATCTTCTTCGCCTATAAAAGACATCTCCAGGTCGAGTTGAGTAAATTCGGGCTGCCTGTCCGCCCGCAGATCCTCATCACGGAAGCACTTGACGATCTGATAGTACCTTTCGAACCCGGAGATCATGAGAATCTGTTTGAAGAGCTGAGGCGACTGGGGCAGAGCGAAAAACTTGCCGGCATTGACCCGGCTGGGCACCAAGTAATCCCTGGCCCCTTCAGGGGTGGAACGGGTGAGCACCGGGGTCTCGACCTCGATGAAACCCAATTCGTTGAAGTAGCTGCGCGTGAGCTGCGCCGTTTTATGCCTCAGAATCAGGTTTGCGAACATCTTCGGGCGACGCAAATCCAGGTACCTGTACTTTAGCTTTATGTTTTCGCTTGCGTCCACGTCGTCTTCGACTTGAAAGGGAGGCGTCCTGGAAGTGTTGAGTATCCGCAGCTCGGTGGCCGCCACTTCAATTTCGCCCGTAGGCAGCTTTGGATTGGCCATCCCATCGGGGCGATAGCGAGTCTTTCCCATGGCTGCTATTACGTACTCGCTTCGAAGGTCGCCTGCCCGTTCGTGCGCCTCTCTGGCTATCTGAGGATCGAAGACAACCTGGGTAATCCCCTGCCGGTCCCTCAAATCGACGAATATCAACCCTCCATGATCGCGCCGCTTTTGCACCCATCCCATCAGCACCGCTTCCATGCCGACGTGTTCGGCCCTCAGGCTGTCGCAGTCAAAGGTCTTTCGCCATTCGCCAAGCCGGTCGAGCGAAACCGGCCTTTCATCGACCTCGGTATGATCAACTTGAACATCGGGTTCCAACAAGTCCACGCTTCCTCCGAAAAGCTAATTTAGGGCAAACGGACAATGAAAACCAAGATAAAAGAACTTCCTCAATCCCTCAATCCTTCAATCTGTACAACTATATCCTCCAGGGACAACAGCCTTTGGGTCTTTTCGCGCATGTCGCGCAACTGGATTTGGCCGAGGCTAAGCTCGTTTTCGCCCAGGATCAGGACATACCTTGCCCCGGATTTATCTGCGCGGCGCATCTGACCTTTGAGACTGCGCCCCTCGTAGTCCATTTCGGCCTCGATACCTCGTTCGCGAAGCTTCTGCACGACCAGAAAAGCCTTCTCGAGAGGTTCATTTCCCAAAGCCGCCACAAAAAACCGAGGCGTCCGCTCACTTTGCCGCCGCTCCTGCTGAAGCAGCATGATAAGCCGTTCCATGCCGATAGCAAAGCCGATCGCGGCAACGTCGGGCCCCCCGAGGCTGCGCACCAGACCATTGTACCGGCCGCCGCCTCCGATTGCGTTCTGTGCGCCCAGACGATCCGAGATCACTTCAAAAGTGGTGCGCATGTAATAATCGAGACCGCGCACGATTTTTGGATTCACCTCATAGCGCGTCCCGAGTTTTTCCATATAATTCTTTACAGCATCAAAGTGTCCCCTGCAGTCCTCGCAGATATAATCGACCAGCATGGGGGCGCTATCGAGCAGCGCCCGGCACTCTTCAACCTTGCAGTCGAAAACCCGCAGCGGATTGGTTTCCAGGCGGCGCATGCAGTCCGCGCAAAGCCTTTCCGCTCTTTCCTTAAGAAAACTTTTCAGGATTTCCCTGTAAGTCAGCCTGCAATCGGGGCAGCCAAGCGTGTTGACGTTGAGTTTGACCCCTGAGATGCCCACCCGCTCGATCAACAGTCCCAGCATGTGCATCATTTCCGCATCGACCATCGGGCTGTCGGCGCCGAAAACCTCGGCGTCAATCTGATGAAACTGCCGGTAACGACCCTTCTGGGGACGCTCATGCCGGAACATCGCACCGATTTCATAGAGCTTCAGCAAAGCGGAATCGGAATGAAGCGCATGCTGAATGAAGCACCTGACGACTGAAGCCGTGGCCTCCGGACGTAGTGCGAGCCACTCGCCGTTTCGGTCCTCAAAGGAGTACATCTCTTTTTCGACTATGTCGGTGCTCTCGCCTATGCTGCGCGCAAAAAGCTCCAGCTTTTCGACCACAGGAGTCCGGACCTCACGGTAGCCAAAGCTCTCCAAGACCTCCCGCGCAGCGTTTTCAACCATTTGCCACCAGCCCACGGCATCCGGCATTATGTCATTCATGCCTCTAACGGCCTGAATAATCGCCATCGTCTTCCCCGAACAGTCCGGGGCGAGGGGTAGCCTCCCCCTCACCCCTTATCGCCTTTCTATTCCTTCAAATCTTCCACATTATCGCCAAACGGCTTAGAACCATACTCCTCCCAGTCCGACAGGATCAGTTCAGCCGCAAATCGAGCCGACTCCGTGATGATTTCACGGCAAAAAAGAGCGTGGTCGCGGCAGAGCCAGGATTCTTTCCATTTGGCCGTAAGATCGCGGCAGCATGTATGGCCGAACTTGGCCTTGAAATGATTCGGGATCTGGTTAAACAATCTGTAGAGGCCCGGCTTTCCGTAAAGCTGTTCTTTCGCCTTGAGCATGGCTTCTTTGGCCTCGCCCTCCGGAAGGGCGCTCCTTCCATGGACCGCACTCACCGACATGACAGCTCCTACAAGCGCTCCGCACGTATCTCCATAGAGCCCCACTCCGCCGCCGAAACCCGTTGCCAGTTTCTTTGTCTCGGGGGGCAGTCCGGTGTCGATTGACGACAGCACCGATTCTACAATGCATTCGGCGCAGTTGTATCCCATGGTGAAATTCTTCCTGGCACGCTGTCTTACTTCTTCAATCTTTTCTTCTTTGTTCATCGGTGGAGTCCTTTCTACCTAGAGGAATGCGTATCGCGGACGCGCTGGTCCGAACCGGTTGTAACCAGCGCTTCCAGGTTTTCCTTCCTGTTGAACTCATCGGCGAACATTACAGCGGCTTCACGGGTGGGAAAAGAGCCCAGCAGGATACGGTCCCATCTGGCTGCCCCGAGATCGAGCGATTCGACACGGGGGGAATATCCTTTGGCCTTCAGTTTCTCGACAAGCGCCTGCGCGTCAGGTTCCTTCAATGAAGCAACGAGCAGAGTATATTTGCCGGAACCCTCTGCCGCTGCCTGTAACTTATCGTTTTTGGAGACAAACGCTTTTTCTGCCGGGGCCGCCTCCTTTACAACATTCTTCGGTGCAGCGGCCCGCTTCGTTCCTTCTTTATGAGTCAGGTCTTCATAATAATTGAGTGATTCTAGCATCTTCAAGGGGTCTTCCCAGGTTGCGGCCGCCTTCGGCGAAGAACTGCCAGTCGCTTTCTCCAGCCCCATAAATCTCAGGAATCTCCCCTTGATGGACAAATCGTCAGAGCTTACAACCGGAATGCCCCTGCCAACGAAAACGCCCAGGGTAAACATAAAACACAGGGACGCCGTGAAGCCCAGCGCGCAAAAAAGCAGCCTGCTCCAGCTCAGGTCGAACCGGTACCCTCTGCCTTCTCTGAGAGAGCGGCCAGGTCTTTCGTCCCTGTCGGTGTTGACGACGACAAGCTTTGGGCGAATCATCGCAGGCCCTCTACATTTTCTGCGGCGCACCGACCCCCATCAGCGCCAGAGCATCAGCGACGACTTCCTTCACCGCCGCCGCCAGGCAGAGCCTGGCTTTGGTCAGTTCCGCGTCCTCGCTCAGGATTCGGTTGTCATGATAATAGCTGTGAAAAAGGGACACCAGCTCTTGTAGATAATATGGAATATAGTGAGGCTCCAGGGATCTTGCGCATTCGGAAACCACTTCCGGATATTCCTCGAGCATCTTCATAATTTCAAATTCCTGCCGAACCTTCAAGAGCCGGATCGTCTCGTCGCTGATGGAGCTTGCATGGAAATCAACGCCTCTGTCCCGCGCAACCTCAAAAACGCTGCAAAGCCGGGCATGAGCATATTGCACGTAAAATACGGGATTATCATTGCTCCTGGCCTTTGCCACCTCCAGGTCGAAGTCCAAAGGGCTGTCGGTGCGGCGGGTAAGAAAAATAAAGCGGGTTGCGTCTCTTCCGACCTCATCGACAACCTCCCTCAAAGTCACGAACTCTCCCCCACGCGTGCTCATTGCTACGGGCGCACCCCCACGGAGCAGGTTCACCAGTTGCACGAGAACGATCCGAAGGTAGTCCTTGGCCCGCCCCATCGCTTGCACCCCCGCCTGCATCCTCTCCACATACCCGTGGTGATCGGCGCCCCATATATCTACGATCGACTCGAAACCGCGTTCGAATTTGTCCAGGTGATACGCCAGGTCCGAGGCGAAATAGGTGCTCGCTCCATTTGCACGAACCACTACACGGTCCTTCTCATCGCCGAACGCGGTGCTCCTGAACCAGACGGCCCCTTCTTCTTCATATATGAATCCGCGCTCCCGCAGGCGGCCGATCGTCTTGCCGATGGAACCCGACCGGTGCAGCTCACGCTCGCTGAACCATTTGTCGAATCGGACCCCGAAAACATCCAGATCTTCTTTTATTCCATCCAGAATGCGCTTTGACGCATACTCGGTAAAAACCGGCAGCGCCTCCTCCATGGGGGTGTCCCGAAAACCCTCACCTCGTTCCCGCAAGAACTCCCGGGCAAGTTCCCGCATATATTCTCCCCGGTAGTGGTTGTCGGGAAACTCGATATTTTCTCCAAGCTCCTGCCGGCAGCGCACGTAGAGGCTCCGTCCCAGAGTGTCCATCTGGTTTCCGGCGTCGTTTATGTAATACTCACGCTGGACCCGGCAGCCGCGAGCTTCCAGTATGTTTGCCAGGGCGTCGCCCACGGCAGCCCCCCTCCCATGGCCTATATGGAGAGGACCAGTGGGGTTTGCGCTTACAAACTCCACCTGAACCGCCGGGCCTGCCCCGGCCTTGAGCCTCCCGTACTCGCGCGGGGCCTCCAGCACCGCCCGAACGACTCCATACCAGGCCTCCGGTTTGATGAAAAAATTAATGAAGCCCGGTCCGGCAATCTCGACTTTTTCAAGGATATCGCCCGACATATCGAGCTTGGCAACGATTTCGGACGCCAGTTGCCTTGGATTTCGCTTAAGCCTTTTGCTGAGCGAAAGCGCTATGTTGGATGCGTAATCCCCATGTTGAGCGCTCCTGGGTATTTCGAGTTCGATGCCTGCTTCAGCCTCGATTCCTGAATACCCGGCCACGGACTCCAAAGAGCTCGCAATCACCGATTTCAGCCGGCCGCGCACCGACGGGGAAAAAACGCTGTCTTTTTCTTTCATCTGCCTTGCTCTCTCAATGGCCGACAGGTCCAACCGGTCCTATCCGTCATGTCCGTCCTGTCCGTTCCGTAGGACTTATAAAAGTTTTCAGAATTATCTTCAAGGCTCTTTGCGCCGGGGCCAATTGCCGGCAGACTTGCAGGCAGGATTTGATTAGCATGAAAAAGGATGACCACGGAGAACGCCAGACCAGCTAAATCCGGTCTCAGCCGGGGAGCCTGGCTTCGAGCGCCATGGCGATCTTTTTCTTTAGCTCGGTAAGGTCGAAGCTCTTGACGACATAGAAATCGGCGGCGATCGATTTCATATCTTCTTTGAACGTGTCGTACGCCGTGGAGAGTATAACGGGCAGGTCATAGAAATGATTTCGGATGTCCTGGAGGATATCCAGACCGTTGTAGTCGACCATCTTGATGTCCAGTACGACCAGATCGGGTTTTTCATCTTCGATTCTTTCCAGAATCTTGTACCCGCTTTCCGCCGTGATTACCTCGTATCCGGCCTCCTTCAATTCCTCAGAATAGAGGAGCCTGATATGTTCCTCATCATCGACAACAAGGATCTTCGGCATAAATCACTCCATTTCCGCTTTAGCCCATGTTTTTATAATATAAGGTTTGTTCTCTTCGAACATAACGCAGTCGTTTTCAATGTATTCTTCAGCCTGCTGGAGCGACATTCTTTCGGTTTTCTTGACGTAGGAAAGGACTTTACCCACGTAGAGCGGAAGAAGTCCGTCGAGCAGGTTCTTCCTTTCCTCCGGAGACATCCTGCGATAGGCTACCGCAGAATCGAAAATAATGGTCATCCAGGTCTGTGAAGGAAATGAAAAGTGTTGAAACTCGATAGATCTGATCTCTTGGAGCTTATGCGCGACCGCATATCCTGAAACCCATTCCCAGAGTCCGTAATATTTGTTGAAGCCTTCAAGGAACATCTCGTGAAGGCGCCTTGTGTTGATCTCTACCTGAACCGGCATTTCGACTTCCTGGAGGTCGGTGCCGTAGAGCGCGGTCGGTTTGCTCCATTTGACCTGCTGCCAGAAAGAATCATAATACTGCATGAGATCGAAAATCGTGCCCACCACTTCCTGAAAGATCATCGGCAGGTGTGAGTTCATTTCCCTTAGCCGGTGCACTTTGGGGGTTCCCATGACGGACTGAACGATCGGGAGCCTTGAAGTGAGCGCCACGTTGGCCATGAAGATATCGATCCCGAAATTGTCGAGCATTTGGCTCCAGAAAGGAGGATTCAGATAATAGTCAAGCAGCTTGGGGCTGAAGCCGTAGTCACCTACGGAGCACTGACGCACCCGGCGGCCGTAGAGACAGCGGAAGAGAGGATAGATTACCGAGCTGGTGAGCATTGCTTCATATTTATGGCGTACATAAAGAGGGCAGACGAATCCGGCCCCTTGGAGCACCGGTATCCCAAGGTTTCGAACCCAGGCGGACGATATATTCCGTATGTCCGCTTCGATTACCATCAGGACTTTGGGATTCAGCCTCGAAGCCTTCTCTAAAAAGTTGCGCAGATTTCTCCCTTTGCCGCTTACCCCCGGTTCGGTGGAAACGTAGAGTCTGGGAACGCTTCCAGGCGCTGCAAAAAAGGCTTCCCGCGTCCCGTCGGATGAGTTGTTGTCGCAGTTTATTATGGCGCATCGCATGTCGGGGAAGGACTCGCGCAGGCCTTTGTCCACCTGTTCGGTGGTCCTGGCAATGCATTCCGCCTCATTAGAGCTGGGAATGCCTACCAAAGCGTCCACCTCGGTAATCTGCGCAGGATTTTCCTCGTAGAATATCATCGGTGAGCTCCAGCTCTACTTGTGGGGCGTTTGCCCGCTGCCCTTCAAATACTTGAACACGTCTGCATCGGTACTTAACAGGAATGAGCTGTTGTTGTCGAATTTACGATACAAGTCCAGGGTCCTGTACAGAGAAAAAAACTCGGGGTTCCTGTTGAAAGCTTCCGCGTATATCTTGGTCGCTTCCGCGTCGGCTTTGCCTCGTACTTCCTGCGATTTCCTGTAGGCCTCCGAAGTCAGCTTGGCTAATTCCCGCTCCATCTGACCCAGGATCGCCGCCCGCTCTCCCTCGCCTTCGGAGCGGTACTGGGCCGCAATGCGCTTGCGCTCGGAAATCATCCTGTCGAAAACCGTTTTTTGTACAGACTCCACATAATTGATGCGCTTTATGCGGATGTCCATCAGTTCCATACCTAATTCGGGGATAAGCTTCGATGCGTCTGCCACCATTTCGCGCGTAATCTTCTCGCGGCCCTTTACCAGACGGTCGGACTGCTCGGCGGCCTCGAACCCCGACTTTACCATTTCAGATTCGGGAATGCCCGTTTCGCTACGTTTCTGCTTTGCCTCCTCCCACCCTTCGCTTCGAACCAGTTCCACCAGATCGTTTTTGGAAACGTGGTCCCTGACCACCGAATCTATTATTCCATCCAAGCGGCCCTGCGCACTCGACATGGACCCGACCCGCATCAGGAAAAGAAGAGGATCCTTTATTCGCCAGCGGGCCGTGGTGTCCACCCATATGTACTTCTTGTCCCTGGTGGGAACCTGATCGGGGCGCCCGTCCCATTTCATTATCCGCTTTTCGAAATAGTTGGCGTTCTGCCACGGGAATTTGATGTGAAGTCCGGCATCGGTGACAGGCTGCCCGACAGGGCGCCCGAATTGCGTGATGACCACCTGCTCGGTCTCGCTAACAACGAAAAGGGACAACCCGGCAATTACCGCCGCAACCACCAGAACCCCTAAACCTATTTTGGCCTCGCGCCAACGCATTACTCATATCCTTTCCGTACTGTCACTTCCCGGTCGTTTGCTTCCCGGCCCCCGCATCCTTGAGCTTGTTGAGGTCAAGCAGCGGCAGGATACCTTTCTGCGAATCATCAATCACATAAAGATGGTCGATCTTCCCCATCAAAGCCTCGAACGAATCAAGGTACATTCTACGCCTGGTCACCTCCGGGGCTTTCTCATATTCGGTGAGAATCTCCGTAAAGCGCTTCGCTTCGCCTTCGCTCCGGTTGACACGCTCCAGCGCATAGCCCTCAGCCTGTGTCACCGTTTGCCTGGCCTCGCCCACTGCCCTGGGAATCTTTTCATTGTAAGACCGCTGCGCCTCGTTTATCATCCGCTCTTTTTCCTGCCCTGCCTCACTTACCTCGTTGAAAGACGCCATCACGGGGTTTGGGACATTTGCAGTCTGGAGCCACACGGCCACAATCTGGAGGCCCGTCTCATAGCGGTCCATGATTTCCTGTATTTCCTTCCTGCACTGAGCGGCTATGGATTCGCGGCCGACCGTAATGACCTCGTCCGAATACCTGTTGCCCACAATACGCCGCATTACCGATTCGGATATATCGTCAAGCGTTCTCTCCACGCCGTTTACCCTGAAAAGATACTCCACGGGATCTCTTACCTTGTATTGAACCGCCCACTGGACGTTTACGACGTTCAGATCGCCGCTGAGCATGAGGGACTCTTCCTCGTATCCCTTCTCGACAAATTGCGAGCGCACATCGGGCTTCCTCGTACGATAGCCGTATTCGCCCTGTTCCACACGTCCGGTAACGACCTTGCTGACCGTATCGACTCCAAACGGAATTTTGAAATGGAGCCCGCCCTCGGAGATGCCGATATAGCGCCCGAATCTCTGAATCACCGCCGTCTCCTGCGGCTCGACCGTGTAGTACGAATTAAACGCCACAACGACAAGAACGACCAACAGCGCTATCAGCAAAATCGGACGGCGCGAATATGGGGCCGATGACCTGAATCGCTGCGCGAGCCACTTCAGGATGTCTTCAAGATCCTGAGGCGGACCGCCTCCATCGGGCATACGTCTTCCTGGCGGATTTTCCCAAGCCATAGTGTTTACCTTTCGATTCCTGATTTCCCGCTTATCCAAAGAGTGGACTGTAATTGGATTGCCCAATAATGTCAAGAATTTCACAATCGCCCCCGCTACCGGAGGTTCTTTTTTATATTTCCGGTTAGCCCTGTCGGCCGCTTACCGATTACCGGTCACTATTCACTATTTTTAACCCTTGCGAAGTGTGCTATTAATCCAAAAACCAAACTAAAAACCGATAACCGGAATCTCTTCCGAGGTACAAGTGTCCGATTTGCAAAGATCTTTGGACTTCCTCTACGGGCTTCAGAAGCTCGGAGTCAAGTTCGGCTTGAACAGCACGCGCAATCTTCTTGCGCGTGTCGGCAATCCGCACCACGATCTCCGCTTCATTCACGTCGCGGGCACCAACGGCAAGGGGTCAACGGGGGCTATGCTCTCTAGGGTTCTTTGCGACCACGGCCTCAAAGTGGGGCTTTACACTTCACCCCACCTCGTGCGTTTTACCGAACGATTCCGCATAAATGAGGAAGAAGCAGCCCCCGGGCCGGTTCTACGTGTCTTTGAAAAGATACGGGGCACCCTCGACGGCAAGGATCTCCCCACCTTTTTTGAAATGACAACGGCGATGGCTTTCCTCTACTTCGCCGAGGAGAAGACCGATCTCGTCATAGCAGAAACCGGCCTGGGAGGCCGCCTCGACGCCACAAACGTGATTACGCCCGAGGTCAGCCTGATTACCAACATAGGTTTCGACCACCAGGAATTCCTCGGGTCCACTCTTTCTTCGATCACCAGGGAAAAAGCCGGCATTATCAAGCAAGGGGTCCCGGTGGTGACGGGGGCGCTCCAGCCTGTAGCGCAGGCCATACTCAAAACGGCATGCATGAACAAGGCCGCTCCTCTCTACCGGTTCAAATCCGATTTCAGCGTAAGGCGCAATTCCAAAGATTCCTTTTATTACCGGGGCATCGGCATGCAGTTGCCCTCCGTACGTCTCAATCTCAGGGGAGGGCACCAGGTGGCCAACGCGGCATTGGCCCTGGCTGCCCTGGAAGTGCTCGAACAAAAACGGCTCGTTTCTCTCAATCCTGCATCGATACTGGCCGCAATGCACGCGGTGAGATGGCCGGCCCGGCTGGAAATCCTGGAAACCAACCCTCTGATGGTCCTCGATGGGGCGCACAACCCGCAGGGCGCAGAGTCCCTCCGCGAAGCTCTTAAAGAACACTTCAACTATAAGAAGCTCCACCTGGTCATTGGAGTTATGGCCGATAAGGACATTTTGGGCATCCTCAGACGCCTGCTTCCCATGGCCGAGACGGCCATCTTCACGCGGCCCGCCTATTGCCGGGCCGCGCACCCCGATGATATTCGACGGATGGCCAGACCCTACATCAACAAATGTTATGTAATCACGGACGTTGCCTCGGCCATTGAGGAAGCCAGACATTTGGCCGGTCCGGACGATCTTATCTGTATTACCGGCTCGCTCTATTTTGCCGGAGAGATAAAACAGATTTTCGGGGAGCCTGCCCTGTGAGGGAAATTTTAACACGTTGCGGGGTGACCCGGCATAAGGACTCCATGCGTCCCGCCGCCTTCTTTCTTGCCCTCCTGTTGCTGGCCTCGGCGGCCCTGCCGAATACTCGGGCGCTGGGGGCGGGCGCAACGCCCCTGCCTGGAGCGGCCAAGCTCTCCGAATCCCCGCTCCCATGGACGATTACCGCAGACAAACTCACTTATGACCAGGAAAAACAGATCTACGTTGCCGAGGGTAACGTAAAGATAAGCTCCAAAGACCGCTTGATAGAGTCCGATTATGCCAATGTTGACAATCAAACGCGCCGGGCGGATTTGATCGGCAATGTTACCGTATCCTACGGAAGAAACTGGGTAAAAGGCGAACACGTAATCTGGAACCTGAACACCGAAACCGGTTGGCTGGACACCGGCGTGCTCTATTTTTCCGAAAACAACTTTTTCGTTCAGGGGGAATCGATTTACAAGTTCAGCGAAACTCAATTTGAAATCAAGCGGGGCTTCCTTACCAGTTGCAATCCGGGCGATCCTGCCTGGAAAATCCAGTTCAACGATATGAATGTCACCGTGGGAGGCACTGCCTGGACAAAGGACGCTTCTTTCTGGACCCGCAGTTTGCCGGTCTTTTATTGGCCGATTTTAGGCGTGCCGGTCGAAACCGAGCGCCAGTCGGGATTCCTGATCCCGATAGCCGCCAAAAGCGGCCTTGACGGGTATCAGATCGAAATCCCCTACTACTGGGCCTTTCGACCCGATATGGACGCCACCTTCTATGCCAATTACATGTCCGAGCGCGGAGTTATGGGAGGGGTGGAATACCGTATCGACAGCACCCAATTCGGCAAGGGCATCTGGATGTTCAACTTCCTGGACGACCAGGCAAGCAAAACGTTCTTATACGATAAGGGGTTCCCGTACCAGACCGAAGACCGGTATTGGGTGCGGGGCAAACAAGATGTCCAGTTGCCCTGGGGCATAGAGGCAAAGTTCGACCTCGACTACGTAAGCGATCGCAGTTTTCTCCAGGAGTTCCCGTTTGCGTCTGCCTCCTTGACTCATACGTCTTCCGAACTGGGCAACCTTTTCGGCCGCGGCATCCTCTACGACAACACCTCCCTGGTTCGCGAATCCGACGCATATTTCGAGAAGAAGGGCGAATCGCAACTCCTGAGTCTGGACGTTCGGTACTGGGAAAACCTCGATGCCGACGTAAAAAGCCAATCGACCGAAGAGCTCCCCTCGTTTTCCTACAGTGTCATACCCAAGGTGATTGACGGCACGCCCTTCTACTGGGGACTTCAAAGCTCGGCGGTAAACTACTGGAGAGAGCAGGGCGACACCGGGCAGCGCCTCGACCTCTGGCCCCGCCTCTATTATCCCGTGCAATGGGGTAATTATCTTCAGGTCGAGCCTTCGGTGGGTATCCGCGGGGACTCCTATGCCGTGCAATGGCATTCATACAACTTCGGCGATTACGTCGAGCGTGCCGGACCCGACGTCGAGGTGGATATGAGCACCCGCCTCAACAGGACATTCTCGGCCAACTTCTGGAACATTACGGCGATTCAGAACGGCATTCGACCGGAGTTTTCATACGAATATGTCACCCAGACGACCAGCGGCCTGATTCCACAATTTGACCGGCTCGACCTCGATCAATCCAGAAACGGCGTCCGCTACGGACTTTCCAGTTTTCTGATCGCGAAGGAAGAAACCGAGGACATAGCCGGCAACCCCGTCACGACCTATAGAGACCTGGCCCGGTTCCGCCTGTTTCAATTCTACAACATCCAGGCGCCCCTGGCGCCCGATCCGGTCTTCGACACCAACGTGCCGATGACCGACGGGTTTTCTCCCATCGGGATCAGACTCGACGTTTTGCCGACAAGGTACCTTACCGTCTCCTACGACTATGATGTGGAGACGAGACACGAAGGCCTGGGAAAGGCGCAGGACCTTTTTGCCACTTACGACAGCACCACGGGCTATATTGTCAGGATCGACTACGAACAGGTCCCCAACCTTGCGGTAAATGAAATCACACTCACCACCACCTTTAAAGCGTACAATGACATCTACATCCACACCTATCATAATTATTCTATCGACACCGGAATCATGTTCACGCAAGGATACGGGATAAGGTACGTCAGGGGCTGCTGGGGGGTTGGTGTGGGATATGAACACTCCTCCGGAGACGACCGGTTTGCGATCACGGTCGATTTGATGGGCATCGGCAGCGTCGGCAGAGAAGCGGCTTTCTTCGGCAAGCCCCTGTTCGGCGAATCCCGTCCCGGATATCAGCACCCGGAAAGCTGGATCGTTCAATAACGAAGCAGTTGTTCACGCCCCTCCGGGGCACCCTGAAACCATGAAAAGTTCGTAATTTTTTGTAGGAGGGGCTTCCAGCCCCGACGAACTTTTCGTAAGAGGGAACAAAAAGAACGGGCCAGGGGAGATAGGAGGAAACGGGGAGGTGAGAGGCAACGCGGAGAAAACGGCCTGGTCGCGTGTCTTCGCGCCTCCGCGCTGCCGTGCAGGGTTCTTTTTCGGATCTTCATCTTGTGCTTGCCGTTTCATCTTTCTATTGACATCCCCTTTCAATACTTCTATTATTTGCTGCTTAGGTTAATTTTTCCCAAAGATTTTCGGAGCTCCAACGATGAAAACCCAAAGCGCAAAGTTCGAACCTCAAAAGCGCAAATGGATAGTGGTCGATGCCCGGGACCAAGTGCTCGGTCGACTCGCCTCACAGGTAGCTGTCCGCATTCGGGGCAAGCACCTCCCGGCTTTCACCCCCCACGTCGACCTTGGTGACTTCGTCGTAGTGGTAAACGCGGACAAGGTCAGGCTGACCGGCGACAAGTGGTCCCAGAAGACATATTACCGCTACAGCGGCTACATGGGAGGAGTTAAGGCGACTTCCGCCCGCAAGATGAACCAGCAAAACCCCGAGCGGATGATCCGCCTTGCCGTCTGGGGAATGCTGCCCAAAAACCGGCTTGGACGCAAACTGATCAAAAAACTCAAGGTTTACCCAGGACCGACTCATCCTCACGAGGCCCAACAGCCTGAAACCTTTAAACTCGTCGAGAAACGCGGCCCAGGAGACGCATCTTAAATGCCCGAACAACGCTTCTATGCCACAGGCAAACGAAAAACCTCGATCGCGCGGGTTTGGCTTCAACCCGGTACGGGTCGGATCGTCATAAATAAGAAGCCCGCCGATACATATCTGGACAGAGAAACAAGCAAGATGGTGATAGCCCAGCCGCTTGTGCTCACCGCCACGTTAGGCAAATTGGACATTTCGGTCAACGTGCTCGGCGGAGGAATTTCAGGCCAGGCCGGAGCAATACGCCACGGGATTTCCAAAGCGCTCCTCGAACTCAACCCCGAGTATAGAGAGGTGCTCAAAAAGGCAGGCTTCCTTACCCGTGACTCCAGGGTAAAAGAGCGCAAGAAATACGGCCGCAAGAGCGCCAGAGCGCGTTTCCAGTATTCGAAGCGATAAAACGGATATCGGCTGTCGGGTATCGGGAAGAAGCATCGGACATCCCAATTCCGACCCCCAACATCTGGTATCCGGCATTTGAAATGGGCGGTGCACCGGCGGTGCGCGCCCTTTATTTTTGACCGAAAACCAAATTGAAAGGGCTTTGTTCCTGCTTCCCGCTCCCCGGCGTCAGATGGAGTGATCGCAACCCGCAAGGAGTTTCTTATGTTGAGGGTCGCAGTAGCCGGCGCATCCGGTTATACGGGGTTCGAACTTTTGCGCATACTTTGCGCCCATCCCTCCGTTGAGATATCGATAATCACGTCCAGGCAGCAAAAGGGGCAAAGGCTCGATGATTTCTACCCGGCCTTCAGGCGCCGCTGCGATCTGGTCTTTGAAGACACCGACCCGGAAAAGCTCGCTTCATCTGCTGAGTTTGTCTTTACTGCCCTGCCACACCTGGCTTCCATGGATATAATTGCGGATCTGTTGCGGCGAGGGGTAAGGGTCGTCGACCTGAGCGCGGATTATCGGATAAGAGATCCGGAAGTTTTTCAGCAGTGGTATTCGCCGCACACAAAACCCGAACTTTTGAAGGAGGCCGTCTATGGCCTTCCCGAGCTCTATCGGGAGAAGATTCGCTCCGCGCGCCTCGTGGCGAACCCCGGTTGCTATCCGACCAGCGTCATCCTGGCTGCCTCGCCGTTGCTTGCTCGCCGGCTGATTGTTCCGGAATCCATAATCGCCGACTCCAAATCAGGGGTCTCAGGGGCCGGCAGGGGCATGGAGCTCGGCTTGCACTTTTGCGAAGTCAACGATGGCTTGAGAGCGTACAAGGTGGCCGAACACCGCCACACGCCTGAAATCGAGCAGGAGCTGAGCGTTCTGGCCGCGAGGGAAGTGAAGATCAACTTCACCCCGCACCTCGTTCCGATGAGCCGCGGCATTCTGAGCACGGTTTATGCCGATTTGAAACCCGGAGTCGGGGCCAAAGAGGTGGAGGAGGCATTCGTCGCATTCTACGCCGGCGAACTCTTCGTTCGTCTCTCCATTGGGGGCGCTTTGCCGACCACTCTTCAGGTGAGAGGCAGCAATTACTGCGACCTCGCCTGGCGCGTGGATGCGCGGACCCGGCGGGCTATTGTCGTATCCGTCATCGATAATCTCACCCGGGGCGCATCCGGACAAGCCGTCTGCAATATGAACATAATGAACGGCCTGCCCGAAGACACCGGCCTGAAAGACGCGCCATGGCAGCCCTGAGCGGCGAACCGGTGAAGGTGAAGGGTGAACAGTGAATGGCGCAATATAAAACTGGTCCTCGAATATGACGGGGCCGGATACCATGGATGGCAGCGCCAGGCGGGCTCGCTTTCCATCCAGGAGGTCATAGAGTCGCGCCTGGGAGTGATGCTCGGCCAAAGAGTGGGGATCCGCGCGTCCGGCCGCACCGATGCCGGGGTCCATGCAAAGGGACAGGTGGTTAATTTCCACGCCCGCACAAGGCTCACGCCCGATGAAGTCCTGCGGGGACTCAACAGCCTCCTTCCGGACGACATCGTGGTACTGAGTGCGCAGGAGGTCGACGATTCTTTCCACGCGCGCTTTTCGGCCGTGAGTAAGGTATACGAATATCATATACTGAACCGCCCGGTCCCTTCAGCGCTTCTGCGAAAATACGCGTGGCACGTGAGGCGGCCTCTTGCCATCGATCCCATGCGGGAGTGCCTTGAAAGGGTTTCCGGCCGCTGTGACTTTTCGGCCTTCATGGCCTCGGGGTCCGCCGCATCCTCGACCGAGCGCAATATGT
>Ga0326728_10012267_pt1 | contig 19121 bp, 14 predicted proteins | sample MB3enrmetagenome_FD_207602 | JGI IMG/M metagenome (GOLD analysis project Ga0326728, IMG submission 207602) | Lab enriched peat soil microbial communities from McLean, Ithaca, NY, United States - MB31MN | ecosystem: Environmental > Terrestrial > Soil > Wetlands > Peat | place: USA: New York... | reverse complement strand
TTGGCGAATATTCCTCGTCAGCGGCGCCGACATCGAGGATGGAACAATTTTGACTTGGTTTGGTCAACTCAAAGAAGTGTTGGAGTTTCCTTGCTCTGGTGCGAGCCCTTATCTGATCTATCATTAATTGTAACATGGTCTCTTCCATTGGAAACTCATGTATGCCGGGCATATATATTAACTTCTGCACCATGTGTCCAAGCTGCACGTTGGAATTGGAGTTTGGACCTAATAACTCCCTCGCGTTGCTGAAACACGTGAAACAACCGTCTCCGAGCACTGTCATGATCAGAAGCAGTATAATAATCACGATCCTTGGCAGCTTTGTCAACGACTCCTTTTAGGACGCGACAAATGGCCGTCAAAGCGTGTGATATGTGCCCGGTTAAGCCTTTATAATTCAACGGGGTTGCATGGCGGTTACACCAAACTGGACCTTAGCGAGGATTGGCGAGCTTCTGGCCAGACTTTGAGAAAAAAAGCCTGCCTGCTCGGAATTATGAATTCGACTTCGTCAGCATACATGCAAACTAAGGGCTTGTCCGTAAAAGGCCTATCTACGGACAAGTCCTTGTTGGAATTGGACTTTTTCCAGAAAACCTTCCGTTGCTTCCCATAAGCACGTTGGACAATATGGTTTTCAGATTAAACGTGCAGGAAATATCCCTGTGGACTGGTTTTTGCTATTCTAGGATGTGTCTCCGTTACAGGGGTTAATTGCTTGCCGCTCGCCGGTTCAAGCTCAGGGGGTAAGGCGAATATAACTCGAGAACACAGGATAAAGTTAGAGAATCTCGTAACATATATCCTCTATTTTTCTCTTTGACCAAAATCGGCAATACGTGCTAATTGAATAAATATCACAAATAGATCGTGGACGATCAGAGGTAAGGATAAGGACTATGTAATGAGAAGCGAGTCCAAACACAAAACGCGCATCATTGATGATGACCATGTTGTGCCTGGCGTCGCTCTCCTCAAGCCGCTTGCTGCTTTCTCTTCTCATTTTTCCTTAGACTTCATTTTTTCTTCATGGCTGGCAAAGCTGGGCTCTAAATGGGCATGTCGCTTGAATCTCAATTCAGTTTTTTCGATAGTGTCCGCTTGCTCACTCCTCGCTGCTCTGCTCTTGACCCCAACTCTATCAAGCGGGACATCGCAGGACTGGTCGTCATGCAGAGAAAAAGGGGCTGCTGTTTCCGAAGACAACGATCTAGACTACATAATCATGGAATTGCCGGCTGCTTTCCGCCTTTCTCCACATTATCGAGCATTTCTGCTCTATAATCGTTCCCCTAACCAGTATATTTACGATCCTTACATCAGGGTGGCCTGCCAACAGCACGGGGTCGATTACAACTTGGTGAAAGCTATCGTCAGAGCAGAGTCGGGGTTCAGGTCCGATAGCGTGTCGCCAAAAGGAGCGATGGGGCTGATGCAGTTGATGCCGGGTACGGCGAAGAATTTCAAGGTCAAGAATTCAATGGACCCGTATCAGAACGTGGATGCTGGAGTGAGGTACCTGAAGCAAATGCTGGAGCGCTTCGAAAATAAAATTATTCTAGCCGTGGCTGCCTACAACGCCGGACCGGAGGCGGTTGAAAAGTACCACGGTGTTCCACCTTACAATGAAACGCAACTTTATGTGCAGGTGGTCATGGTGCTCTACAGACATTATTCTCAGCAGGCGTTCAATTGAAAAAGTGTTGGTTTGCCGTTTTGCTGCTCACGTTTGTTGATAGCTTATCTGTTAGACAGCAATCTGGAGGGTGTTCCAATGAACAAAAATGTGCCTTGCCTTTCGGCTGTCATGTTTACATTCTGCCTTTTCGTGACCCTCAGCGCCCTCGCTCATGATTCCGTAATAGTCCAGGGAGAGGGGCTGAACGTCGGCATTTCTTTGGGAATGGCCAAGAAGGATATTATCGCCACGGTTGGAGTTCCCAGCAGAATTAAGAGCGACGGATACTGCCTGCATTACGATGCTTTTGACATGAGCCTGTTTCTGGATCGAAACCTGAGGGTGGAACGGATCTACGTGGGTAAAGACTTCAAAGGCACAGTTGGTGGGAATTCCAATTATTCTATCACAATGTATGACGTCTACAGTGCTCAGGGAGACCCTCAACTGACCAAACGGCTGACGTATACTCCCTCGCCTTCCCTCCAAACTTCGGCAAGCGTGGAAAACGAAGATAAACTGCCGGGAACCTCGGTGCGGAAAGCCACCTTTCCAATGGAGTACCGTGGCGAGAAGACTCTGTATGAGCTTTCAAGCCATGGAATGATCATGAAATATAAATATGTTCTGGACGATCGGGGAATTGCATTCTGGATGGATGACCACAAGATGGTTTACGCTACGGTCATATATCCCTCCGAGCAGTGGGTTGATTTCAGACAAAGTCTTGAGCCGATCCATTTTGATTTTGACAAATATAACATAAAACGGGAATACGCCGGAATCTTGGATCGAGACGCCAATCTTATAAAAACGCATGGCGATGTCAATGTGACCATCGCCGGCCACACGGACAGCTATGGGACAATCGAGTACAATCAAAAGTTATCCGAAAGGCGGGCGAAATCCGTTTATGATTCCCTTATGGAAAGAGGTATTCCTGCGTCCCAGATGAAGACGGTCGGTTATGGTAAAACCCTTCCCATTGCAGACAATCGGACCAAGAATGGACGTGCCATGAACAGGAGAGCGGAATTGGAAGCAGAGGGAAAATCTAAAGCGCCTTTAGATGAGCATAAGGAGGAATAGCGGAATATATTAGTTCGGGTTTTGCAGTACGTTATCCCGCCTCGGTCGCCTGGGGATCTTGGCGACCCGAAAGATCTTGTCGCCGACAACGGCTTGCCAGGTGAGACATTCTTCCAACCACTTTTCTGAGCGGCATCCACTGGAGAAAAAACTTTGAGAGCATTTGCAGCTCTATCAACAACGAAATCTTAGCCGGTTCTTCTTTGGTTTGTCTCTCTGTCCTCTGACCAAGAGCAGAGCAGCATCGACTTCAGGTTCTGCTGGACCGATAATCGTGGCCGCAGTCAAAGAGTGGTTGGTTGCCGGTATTCATAGTCGCCCTCCCAGGTACTTCGGGAGTGTGAATGGCATAAGTCTGGATTCAAATCAAAGGATGAAAAAGTGCCAAATAAGATTATAAATCAGCTACTTGCAACGACCTGTTAAATTTTGGTCAGGGCGAGGGGGTAACTTGAATTTTTCTCTTGCATAAGTTCTCCAATTTCTGTTAGGGGTTATACAAAACTACCATTCTTGTGAATTTAACGCATCGGGGAATGACAGCTATGAGCAGGAAGACGGGTGAATCTCCATCCTGGCTGGGGTGGGTTTTCATCGCCACTGTAGCCTTACTTTGCGCAGGATGTTGTGGCACCCCGCAAAATGAGCAGAAGTTTGATGTCTATGTGCAGAAACCGGATGATGTCAAAGAGCTGCAAAAAGTCGAGACACAGCTCACTGTCACTCCGGAAAAGGCTGCCCTGCATCCTGATTATCAGGTAATGCAGGAGATTTCCGTGCCCTATATTCCGGAATACAGAATCGGAGCCGGAGATGTCCTGGAAGTTGTTTACGGTATCCGCTACGAAACCGCGCCCTCGGAATACCGCCTTGAGGTTCAGGATAAGATCGGAGTCACCTTTCCCTATCATCCGCAATTCAACTCTACCGTATTGGTCCGGACAGATGGGAAAATAACCCTTCCAATGATCGGCGATGTTAAAGCCGAATCGAAGACTCCCATGGAACTGGCCGCTTTACTCAATAGGCTCTACAGCAAGTATCTGGAAAATCCGTCCATTACTGTCTCGCTTGAGGAATTCAACGTTAAAATCGATGAATTGCGCAAAGCCATTACGACCGCGGCCCGTGGACAGAGCAAGATAGCGCCGGTGGCGCCCGATGGACGAATCGCGCTTCCGCTTATAGGAAACCTGCAGGCTGAAGGATACACCCTGCCTCAACTGGAAAAGGTCGTCAACCAGAAGTACGCGCAGCAAATCCGGAATCTGAATGCAACCTTGATTTTGTATGAAATCCATCATTCTAAAGTCTATATTTTTGGCGAAGTGGAACGTCAGGGCGCACTTGAAATGCCCTCGGCAATGACCATATTGGACGTGCTGAGCTTGGCTGGCGGGATCAAGAAAACTGCATACCTAAAAGAAGTCATTATCTTCCGCAGCGACGGTCTGGAGAGGCCGATAGCGCTCAAGGTTGATTTGGGGCCCGTGTTGCAACAGGGGTTGACCTATGCGGATTTAAAAATCAGGCCGGCAGATATCATTTTTGTTCCCAAAGGCAAGATTGACAAGTTCAATGATCTTGTTGAGAAGGTTTTTACCAAGGGTATTTATGCGATTCTTCCGTTTACGACAAGCGTAACGGCCAGCTACTATATAAACAGTCCTAGCGTCCTCAAATAATATAATATTATAGAGGAAAATAAAAATGGATCGTGACACGCGCAGCTTCCAACATAAAGAAAATTTCTTGAACGAGATGCTGTATATTCTATTCGAGCGGAAAAAGCTTATCGTTTGCATTTTTATTCCTGTCTTTTTGTTGTGCGCGATCCTGGCTGTGGTACTCCCGTCATCATACCGTTCCTATGCAAAGTTCTCTCTCATTTTTCCGCAGCAGCTAGATCCTTTGCAGCAGGAAAAGACATGGGATTACAAAAACATTGCGAGACGTTCTTTGCAGGAACAAAAGGAGCTCATCTTTTCCATCCCGTTGCTGCAAAGAGTGGTGGAAGAGACCTATCCCGGTATAGATTCCAAAGATATTGACAAGCGAATCGAACAGATCCGAGAGCACGTCGATGTTACCCCTCCTGCGGGACAATCCTTTGAGGATACAAGCGTATTCTACGTGAGTTATACAGGACATAATCCCACTCTGGTGTTTGAGACTGTAAAGCGCATAGCAAACACTTACGTGCAGGTCTTTGATGAGTTTTCAAAGGTCCGAACCGCTTACTCCCTCGATTTTTATAAGGAACAGGCGGATAGACTCCATGCAGATATGGCTGAAAAGGAGAAGAATCTCCGGGATTATGAAACACAACAGGCCCTCGCGCTAATGGAAATCATCAGCATGGGTGGGGAGCAGGCTGCAACCGAGGTGGGTCCGAGTGTTTTGCTGACGCAATTTAAGCGCAAGTACCATGATTTGCAGGAAGAACTTGCCGGATTGAACATTGCCATTGACAGCTTGGAAGCGGAAGCGAAAAAGGGGACGGCGATCCCGGCCGTACCAACCGAAATGGACCAGGCTGGACGTACAATTGCCGTCTATAAAAATAAACTGGCCCAACTCCAGATTCAGATGAATGAGATGAAATCTCAGTTCACAGATGGGTTTGCCCCGCTGAAACAAGTTGAGAAAGAATTGAAGCTCAATGTGAATTCTCTTAAAGAGGAACTGGGACGGACAATAGAGGCGCAAAAAATGAACGCTCGAACAATCGAGGCCAAACTAGAGGAACTTGATAGGATCATCAACTCCCTGCAGGAGCGAATTCGCTTCACAGCTAATGAGAGGTCCGTTTACGAACATATGAGGCAGGAATACCGTTTAGCCAAAGATGCCTATACCTATATTTTCAACCAGATGGAACAAGCCCAGATGGCTAATGCATTGCACAACTCCAAACAATACCTGACTCGAATGGAAGACCCGGTGATGCCCACGGTGCCTTTCAAACCGGACCGCCCCGCAATAATCATTCTTGGCTTTTTTGCGGGACTTTTTTTTAGTCTCGCCACAGCAGTTACGGTCGATTACTTCGATCGTACAATCAAGAAACCGATCGACGTCGAGAGGACCATGGATGTCCTCGTGCTGGGTTCGGTCCCAAAGGTTGGATAAAGTAGATGATAGTTTTTCTTTGTTCACTTATAGCCTTTTCGATCTTGATCATCGTGCTTTTCCTTCTTTTACCCACCTCAGATGGACAGACAGTACCCTTTCGAGCACTCTTATTTTGTGTCTGGCTCATAGCGACGGCTATGTGGGGACGTGCTTTTTATGAGACCCGCATTGCCGGCTTATTTGACATCACCATTGAGCGAGCTCTTTTTGTCATTGTTGCCGCATCACTTATAGTTGGCCTTTTCTCCGAGCAGTCGAGCACGGACCAAAATCGGACCATCGCCGGTTTATTCTTCCTGTTCAGCCTGATATGCCTGGCATCGATGGGAATTCATGGATTCAGGCAATCAGAACCTAAATATGTGGCCCCTTTTTATTTCTATATCACCGCTTATCTTTTCCCGTTCGTCGCGTTTGTTTTCGCGAAAAGGTTCCTGACCACCGAAAGAGCATTATCCTTTTTCTTGCATACGCTGTTCTATTTTGGTGTTTATTTGGCTGTCATTGCCTTTTTTGAATTTTTTGGTTTGAGACAATACGTCTACCCCGAGTTTATAAACGATCCAAAGGTCTTGCTGCACCTGGACAGAGCTCGGGGCCCCTTTCTCAACAGCGCGATCAATGGCCTTGCCCTGATTGTCGGCTTTATCTGCGGGATGCATCTTTTTAGCTTTAAGCAGGGTTTCGGAAAAATTTTCCATCTCGCAATGCTGAGTTTGTTCTTTCCTGCCGTATTCTTTACTCTAACCCGGTCAATTTACTTGTGCTTTTTATTCGTCCTGGCAATGAGCCTATTCGCTTATCGGACTTCTTTCCCGAAATGGAAAACATTCGCTCTCCCGATGTGCCTGGTTTGCGTCCTTGCATTCTCATTCACACCGCGTCTGTCTTCCAGTGAGAGGCGTGCGGGAGGAATCGGCCAGATTGAAGAAATTCTGATTCGTGAAGCGCTTCTCAAAAGGTCCATAGTCATGATTGCCGATAATCCTGTTTTAGGCGTCGGGCTCGGCCAATTTATACCGGCATCGGTTGCCAAATATAAGGGCGTGGTGCCTATACCCGAAACTTCTGAAGAGCAAACACAGCACAATCAGTTGATCGGCATGACAGTGGAACTGGGCTTTGTGGGAGTACTTGTCTACCTGGCGATTTTAATTGTTTTTTTCCGCCGATTCTTTGCCCTGTACTCCAGGTTGCCCTGGACTGGGCTTATCAACTCCAACTTAGCCCTGCTGCTTGGGTTATGTGCGAGTGTCTTTCTAATTAACAATCTCTTTGTGGATGCATCGTTTCACCTGTTTCCCAATGTATTGTTCTTTACTTGTGGTGGGATAGCCGATGGTTTGTACGGCCAACTGGAATTCATGCAAACTTCAAAAGAGGAAATGACGGCTCCGAGTCTTTCTTCATCGAACAGAGTCTGGGCGTAGCATATTTAGAGCCCTGCGAATCGTTATGCACTGGGCGGCACCGCTATCTCCGGCATGGGGTAATACATGATGTACCAAGACTTCTATAAGATGAAAACAGAGCCGTTCATTAATCAGCCTCTTCCGGAGATTTTTTTCAATTCACGTCCGCACAAAGCGGCATGGCAGTACCTGGTCAGTGGAATCAATGCCAGGGAGCCATTCCTGCTTCTATATGGCGGGTACGGAATGGGCAAAACCACACTTTGCCTCAGGTTGACCCAGGCCTTGAAGGACGAAGGAAAGCTTCCATTCGTATTCGTATCCACACCCATTCAGACCTACTCGGCGCTGCTTGCCAGAATCGCGAAATCTATCGGTGTGGTCGTGAACCAGAATGACACACCCACTGCTGTTCATGACTCTCTTTTCAAATCTTTCGAAGAACGCGGTCAAAATCAAAGACAGGGATTAATTATAATCATCGACGATGCTCAAGAGATGGATATTTCTACCTTAAACCAGTTGCGATTGCTGGCAAACTTCAACATTGACGGTTTTTTCCCTATCCGGCTGCTCCTGTTTTCTCACTTTTCCTTCCAGGAAAAACTGAAAATAGACCTTATGGAGCCACTCAACCAAAGGATCAAGCGGCGCCATTATCTCCAACCCTTGGATTTTACTGAAACCAAGGAATATATTTACTTTCGACTGGTCAAGGCGGGTGCGCCCGGAGTTCCTTGTTTCGAGGAGAAGGCCATCAGGACCATCTTTGAATTCAGCAAGGGAGCGCCACGGGGTATCAATAACGTGTGCGATTGCTGCCTATTGATGGGCGCAACCCAGGGATTGACCGTTATTGACGATTCCATAGTTGAGAAGGCCATCGCCAATATCGCGGGAAACTACCGAAAACCATCCGAGAAAGCGCGAACTGAGACATCGGTGAAACCTAAATTGGAGCCTGCCAAGGAAAGTGGGCCGACGCAAATCATTCTGGATTACCCGGCAGTAGATGTTGGCAAGAGTGCTTCCGATAATCGCAAAACTGCGGAGATTGGGTCCAAGTTTAAAGAGCTAAAATTTCTCATCTTCATAGCGCTTATTATGCTCATCATCGGGGTGATATTAGCGGTATCTTTGGATTTTAACCAATTCTTTAAATCTCTTTTTAAGGCCGTCGAATTTATGAATCCTCGATTTGCGAGTGCTATGGCAGGACTTTGATGGCTGGAGATAATCGTATACAGGAGAGAGTTTGAATGGAAAAGGGCACTTGGGAAAAGACTTTTAAGACTTCAAATGCCGAAGAGAAGCCAGCGAAAAGTCCCGGCGCCGATGAATCAAGTACCTTGCTACGGGAGGACGGCGGCTCTTCATGGGAAGATGAATTTCGTGGCGAAAAAGCAGGCCTCTCCAAGTCCCAAGACTCCTCCAGCGCAGCCGGCGCTCATGTGAACGGAGCCCCGAATAATTTATTGAGTTCCGAATCCGGGCCTCCCCCCTCCGAGAGCAAGGATAAAACGGCCGACAGATTCTTCAGCGCCGGCCTTGTGTGTGGAGGAAAAAGCATTTCGGGGCTGCCAATTCTGAGCAAACTGGGAATGTCTCTTGATAAGATATGGGTCAATATCCATCTAAAAGCTTCCGGTAAAAGGCCACGGGTATTTGTCTTCTGCGGGGCGACCCCGAAAGTGGGAACAACCTTTATATCCTTTCATATGGCTTTGTCCTTGGCACTGGAACGCCACTTGAAGGTACTATATGTGGATGCCGCCGTCGACGCCCCGGACAAACCTCCTGTTTTTCCCGACATGGCGAGATATCCAGGGTTGACATCCTATTTCGCGGGGCGTCGTCCAGTCGATGCTCTCATCCTCAAGACCCAGTACAAGAACCTGCACATAGTTCCTTCCGGGACTCACGAAACCTCCAACGGTGCGGATGGCTCCAAGGAAAAAGGCGAGGCATTAAGCACGCTTCTCGATTATTGCAGAGCTAATTTCGACGTCACGATTTTTGATGCGCAGCCTGTCATGGAATATCCCAGCACAATTGCTTTCGCCAGGGTTGCCGATCAGACCATCCTCATCTGTAAATGCGGCGTCTCCAGACAGGAGGTCTACAAATATGCGGTTAATAAGTTGAGAGAGAACGGCGTCTCTTTAGCCGGGATGATCTTGAATGAACGGCAGTATCCTATTCCGATCTCGGTTTATAATTTATTAAAATGACTCATAAAGCGCAGATCTGCGATAAGAAACATGTTCTACACGTGATCGACGCGCTTACCTACGGCGGCGCGCAGGAACTCGTTGCCTTGATTGCCAAGTGGACGCCGAGTGAACGTTTTAAGACAACAGTTTGCGCTCTTCAGCCCAACCCGGAACTCAAGGCCCGTATCGACTCCTACGGGGTGCGGGTGCTTTGCTTTTGTCGTGAGCGGCCCAGCGTTTTGGAACCTCATCGTTTTGCTTCATACTTTCTGCGCAACGTCTGGGACATCGTACGGCTGTGCAGGCAAGATCGAGTGAACGTTATCCAATGTCACCTCTCTGACGCTGAATTCATTGGAATATTTGCGGGCTTTCTTGCCGGGGTCCAGCGTATTATCACGACGCTCCACTATCCGGACCTTCTTCCCTCGCGTCGACCGGGCGACCTGAGGAACCTCCTGCGCCGTCTGGTTACTCGCGCCCTCTATCGCTGGACCGATGCGGTCGTTGCGGTTTCCGACGATGTGGCCGGTAAAATCAAGGATTTCATTCCAATTGATCCCGCAAAGGTTCATACTATCGTGAACCGCATTGATGTGGACTCATTTCGGAAAATCAGTGCCCCTCCGATATTGGCTGAAGAACTTAGATTGGAGCCTGGCCAAAAAGTCGTCCTTACCGTTGCGCGCCTTATGCCTCCGAAAGGCCATGCTTATCTTATCGATGCCGTCGGGCGGTTGAAGACCGTGTTTCCGAAAATCAGGCTGCTCCTGGTGGGAGACGGCGACCTGAGGCCCGAACTGACGAACAGATGCGCCTCCCTTGGGCTCCTCGATAGTGTCCAGTTTCTTGGCAGTCGCTCAGACGTTGCCGAAATCTTGAGTCTGGCCGATGTCTTCGTGCTTCCTTCTCTATGGGAAGGAACGTCGCTGGCGCTCCTTGAAGCTATGGCGGCGGGCAAGCCGATTGTCGCAACCGACATCCCCGGCAACATGGCCGTGCTTGGCCCTGAAAATGGCGGGCTTTTGGTTCCTCCCGGAGATAGCGCCGCGCTGGCTGACGCAATTTGCTATATGCTGAATGATGGGAAAGCTGCCGGCGAATATGGCAAGAGGGCTGACCGTATCGCAAAGGAACGCTTCGATGTGCGAAAAAGCATTGCGCAATTGGAACTGCTCTGGGTACCAAAAGTGACCGTTCCTTTTGTCCCACAGACAGAGTGCGCAAGGACTCTAACACATTTTCGCTAGTGGGGTGAATGATGCCCTTGTCCATGGATTTCAAGGACAATATTATCGCTCTGAATAATTACAATTCTCATGTTTCTACAAAGACTCCCGGATTCCCATCGCAATTTCCAAACTGGTTTGCGTTAACCTCTATTCATAAACACGACTCTCGGCTGAACCGGATTGAATTGTTCTTCGTCAATATGGTGAAGCCCTTCTTGTGGAGACCGAGTGTGAAATTAAGAAGATGGACTCTCTGGGAGAATCCTCAAATGGCTTGGCAAAATCAGTGTCTCTCACTATATTTCCAGCTTAAAACATTGGTTGGGTTTATTTCAACAGCATAAATGCATTGCAGTGTTGCTTTGGAATCTATATACTTGTGTACGTTTTAATCAATGAACCATTCAGGAGTTGGATCGCGGAGAGACTAGGTTGGGCAATTGGCCGGATAGTTTGTGACGAAATCGGGGCTAACTCTCTCTTTTTCAAATGATGATTTTTTTGCATTTGGTGCCCCAGGCATCAATTAGTGACGGTTATCGGTATTCGAGGAGTTTGCTCTAAGTATTAAATCGCTAAACATCCGGTCTAGCGGGGAACCCAAGCTTTGATATCCTGTGAATCAGATGATTCACGCTCCGACTTGATCTGAGGTTTATGCTGAATTTAAGTGCGGTTCTCTGTCGTAAGGAAAAGAAAAATATGCGTTTTCCTGCTGACTTGGTCTGCTGGAGGGGGAAACGCCGACCGTAAAAGAACGATAAACCGATCGGCTCTTCGTCAAACTGGAGATGCTTGTAATGGCGAGGATTGCAGTTACCGGGCTACGTGGAGTCCCTGCTTCGTGGGGAGGCATCGAACATCACTGCGAACAATTATATTCCCGGCTGGCCGCCCTTGGGCACGATATTACTATTTATGCGCGTGCTCCTTATATCCCGAAGAATATCCGATGGTATAAGGGCATGAAAATAGTCATAATGCCGACTATCGACAAGAGTGGTTTTGAAGCTTTTGTACACACGTTCCTGTCAGTTATAGACATAATGATAGCTAAGCCGCAGATTGTCCATATTTATGGTCAGGGACCGTGTCTTTTCAGTTGGATTCCCAGGCTTGTGAGGCCCCGGATGCGGGTCTTTTTCACGTGCCTCGGTCTGGACTGGCAGAGAAAAAAATGGTCGAAGTTGTTCTCGGCGGTCATTCGTTTAGGAGAAGTGTTTTCTTCCATTTTTCCTCATTACCTTATCACTGTCTCCAAAGAACTGAAGAAATATTACAAAGAGCATTACGGCGTTAATGCCTACTACATTCCGAGCGGGGCGCGTAAGATGGACAAACGCCCTCCCCATTTCATTCACAGGTTCGGGCTTAAAGGGCAGGACTATTTTCTGTTCGTGGGAAGGTTGGTTCCGGAAAAAAGGATCGATGACGTCATAAAGGCTTATATTGAAAAAAAACGCAAATCAAAACTCGTCATTGTCGGTGATAGCGCCGGCACCGAAAGCTATACCACGTTCTTGAAGAGCCTGCCCGGTAGTGGAGAGTCGGTTTTGTTCGCCGGATATCAATATGGCAATAACCTTGAAGAGTTTTACTCAAGTGCAAGGGCTTTCGTGACTGCTTCGGAGCTGGAGGGGTTGCCGTTGACTCTCCTTGAGGCGCTGTCGTATGGGCTGCCGTGTGTTGCCAGTGATATTCCTCCTCACAAGGAGATACTCAGGTATCAAATGGATCTGGTTTTCCCGACCGGCCGGGTTGACTGCATCTCAAACCTTATAGACCGGGTGGACAATATGTCGAATGACGATCTCACAAAATGCGGAAAACGCGCAGCGAACATTCTGGACAAAGATTTTAACTGGGACGATATAGCACTTGTGACGGACCGGCTGTATCGAGAAAGCCTTGCCGATTTCAAATCTCCTTAATAAGGACACCGAAACGGGTAAAGGGAGGATCTCCTATGGCTGAAGAAAATAATAAAATATTGATACAGGCTTCAAGATTGGTTGACACTGCGCTTACTGCGTTGGCGTTTATTGTGGCGTACGTGATCAAAGATAAGTTCTTGCCGATTGCTTACAGAGGAGTCGCTTCCTCCCCGCATCTTTCCGTTATAATGCTGCTTACGCTGACAGTTTGGTATATAGGCTTCCACTATTCCGGTATTTTCAACTATTATTCCAGAAAAGTCCCATTTCTCCGATTATTTGCCGATGTATTCAGAGTCGCCGTAGTCAATTTGCTGTTAATGATTTTGGCCTTTTATATATTTAAACTCGAAGACGTCAGCCGGCTTATGATCGGCATTTTTTTTATCATCAATGTCTTGCTTCTCATAGGAATTCGATGGATATTCGCAGAGCTGCTGCACCGTCTCCGAAAGAGTTCCCTGCTCAATGTGTTACTTGTTATAGGCAGCAAGCAAGCCGCAAAAGATTTGATCGCATCGATCCAATGTGATGTCGAAGGAAATCGACAGATTTTGGGGTGCCTCGATCTGAGTGATGACGATGTTGGAAACGAAGTTGCGCCGGGTGTAAATGTTATCGGGACAATCGAACAATTTGAAAGCACCATAACCAGCAACGTTATCGATGAAGTGATCTTCGCCATGCCCGTGGATATGATAAAAGATGCCGAGAAATACTTCAGCATAGCTGAGGCGCTCGGGGTGAGGATCAGGGTTGTGCCTCACTGGTATATACGCAAATTCCTTGTATCGCGTCCTGATTATTACTTTTTAGACTTTGAAAATTTTCTTGAGAATCCTACATTTGTCCTGTCTGCCACGCCTCCGCAGTCGGTTTCCCTTCTGGTCAAGACCTTTATCGATTATTTATTGGCATCTGTTGGCGTAATAATACTGCTTCCTTTTTTTCTGTGCATCGCTATCGCTATAAAACTATGTTCGCCTGGACCGCTTTTTTTCAAGCAGGTGCGCTGTGGACTGAATGGGCGCAAATTTGAATTGTTTAAATTCCGGACCATGATTGTCGGCGCTGAGAATATGCTGCCTCAGTTGCTCTCATACAACGAGGCGAACGGCCCGGTATTCAAGATGAAGAACGATCCGCGGATAATTCCTGTAGTGGGCACCTTTCTGAGGAAAACCTACCTGGATGAGCTGCCTCAGTTGATCAACGTGCTGCGTGGTGAGATGAGTCTTATAGGACCAAGGCCTCCGATCCCGGAGGAGGTGTCAAAGTACATGTTGTGGGAAAGAAGGCGTCTATCCATGAAACCGGGAATGACGGGCCTGTGGCAGATTCAACCCCTGAGACATGATATGACTTTTGAGGAGTGGATCAAGCTGGATCTCCAATACATGGATGACTGGTCCCCTTGGCTCGATGTCAAGATATTTTTCAAAACTATGTTGGTTGTGCTTTTGGGCCGGGGGCAATGATCGATCTCCGTTCACCATAGAACATGAATCCTTCCTCTTTAAACCAACTCGCTTAAGGTAACTGCAGCCTGTTATGGGAGAGCCTAAAGCAATCTATGGTCAGATCGGCAAAGCCGTCGTGGTTATAATGCTTCTGACCGTTCTCGACAAAATCCTGGCGCTTGTCAAAGAGATGCTCATAGCCTATCATTTCGGCCTTTCCCCTTCTCTTGATGCCTTCAATGTAGCGTTCGCGATTCCGACTACCATCATATTGTACTTCACTGCTGCCTTCAGCATGGCTTTTACACCGCTCTACCTTGAGTGGTCTAATGACCTTTCTCCACAAGAAGCCGACGATCACGCCCGCTCTATCTTTTATTACAGCGCGGTTTTTTTTGCCGCTCTCGCTCTTATCGGTTCTTTTCTTAGCTATGTTATCTTTCCAGTCTTGGGATATGGTCTGGGGCCCAGAGAAAAAGAACTGGGGGGCAGCATTGAACGTTTACTGATGTTCTTACTGGTCCTTGACGGGGGCGGGATTTTCCTGGCGAGCCTTCTATTCGCCCAGAAGAGGTTTTTTAGCCTTTATTTTTCTCGAATTTTTGTTAATGCGACCATCGTTGTTTTTGTCGCGGTTGGCTTTCATTACGGGATATACGCTCTTGTCTGGGGAGTATTGCTGGGCACCTTCTTTAAGTTCACTTACATGGCTGGCGGTTTACATCACGCCGGCTTTCACTTCTTTGGGAAATTGAAGTTCGACAGGCAGAAATTCTCATCTCTGATGTGGCTTGCTCTTCCTCTTTTAGGAAGTGAGTTGATTGCAAATTCAAATATGCTCATCGACACGGTGATGGTCACTCAGTTGCCCCCGGGCTCCGTTTCTACCTTGAGATACGCATACCGGATAAATGACTTGCCAATTCAAATTGTCATCATGTCGATATCGAGAGCCATCTTTCCTTTCATCAGCAGCCAGGCGATCGAGAAAGACTATGAGGGATTAAGGTGGGTATTTAAGCACAGCGTAACCCTGCTCGGGCTTATAACTCTCCCGCTGATCAGTCTCATTGCGCTTTTCTCGCATGACGTCGTGGCCATTTTGCTGGAACGCGGAGCGTTTGACTCATTCGCGACACAGCAGACTGCGGAAACGCTGGTTTGCTATGGCGTTGGGCTATTTTTTGCCAGTTATGCCTTCGTTAACGGCGCTTTCTTCTCCGCTCTGAAAGATACGAAGCCGCTGCTTTATCTTGGTTTCCTGTCGATGTTGCTGAATATAGCATTCAATTTCATCTTTATGCGCTTCATGGGGGTTAAAGGGGTTGCGCTTTCAACCTCGGCTACCCTGGCCATTGTCTGCACGATCTTTTCCATTATGTTGAAGAACAGGCTTAAGATTGAGAGTCTGTCGGATACCTTGCTTAATCTGTTGAGAATATCTATCGCGTCGGCATGCATGTTTCTTTTTGGATTGCTTTGTGAACATTACATCCAAATCCCGCAGATAAATCGAGTCATTAATCTGTCAATAAAAGCCGCTCCCGTTATTGGCTGCTATGCGCTTCTGTTGTGGGTCATGAAAATAAAGGGGCCCGAGTCCGGTTGGCGATCTCTGGGCAAGGTCTTCGCGCGGTCTGGAAAGCAGGAAGCGTAGAACCTGTTCGATATGGAACAGATAGCCTTGCATTGCCGAAAGGAAACTCAAATCTCAGCCCATGTAAATAAGGCCCAAATCCGGCGATTTGCACTGTTCTACAGTTGGCCGCTTACCCACCATCTTATCCCGTATGCGCTTGATAAAAAGGTTATTTCCCGGATGCCCTGAACTGTATGAAGGGCAGGGGCGGAGAGTGAACCTCCAGCAGGTTGTAATGACTGAAGACAATTATATCGGGGAGCAGCACCAATCTGCAGCCCTATGGCAATATTTGATTGACAAGCAAATAATCGGGCATCTAAATTTCAACCGGCTGTCGCCCGTCTTGAATCGGACCACGCTTTTGGGTGGAGAAAGAAGTGCTCCACTGGAACTATCCGAACGCGTGCTAAAAAATAGTGGCTTACGCAAAGGGATGAAAACTATGAATTATGTTTGTATGTCGGATGACGTAGTTCTTGGGAAAAATGTGAAGCTTTCCCATTTCATCAATCTTTACGGCTGCAAGATAGGAGACAACACAAAAATAGGCGCCTTTGTTGAAATCCAGAAAGGTGCTTCAGTCGGCAGGAATTGCAAAATATCCAGCCATACCTTCATCTGTGAAGGAGTGACTGTGGAAGATGATGTCTTTATAGGCCATGGTGTCGTTTTCATCAACGATACCTATCCGCGAGCCACTAATCCGGCTGGAGAAATCCAGACCGAAGCCGACTGGAAGGTGGAAACGACTCTCGTGAAAAAAGGCGCCTCGATTGGCTCCGGGGCTGCTGTTCTGGCGAATGTAGCGATCGGCGAGAACGCCATCGTGGGGGCTGGCGCAGTTGTCACCAGAGACGTTCCACCGAATGCGGTCGTCGCCGGCAATCCATCGAGGCTCTTGAGATTCCTGGATGAGGAATGATTCATCAATTTGAAACAAAGCGTGCGGCGCGCAACTCTAAGGACCACAAGGAGAAGGTATGAATCCGGCAAAGGTGTTCAGGTTTGTTTTATGTTTGCTGATGGTTATGCAGATCTCGGTGCCGATAAGGGTTGCGGGGGCGGATGCGTCTCTGACGCCTGAGCAACTGGACCAGATGCTGGCTCAGATAGCACTTTATCCTGACGCGTTGCTGGCTCAGGTTCTTATGGCCTCGACTTATCCACTGGAGGTTGTTGAAGCGGACCGCTGGGTGCGGCGGAACCCTAACCTCGATGAAGATTCATTGAATGATGCTCTTGACAAGATGGACTGGGACCCCAGCATCAAGGCCCTTGTCCCATTCCCCCAGGTTCTTTCAATGATGAGCGAGCAGCTTGAGTGGACTGAACAACTCGGTGAAGCTTTTCTGTCCCAGCAACAGGCGGTGATGAACACCATTCAGGATTTGCGCGCCAAAGCGAGCGCCCGGGGCAATCTGGAGACCACCAATGAGCAGAGGGTGATCGCGGAGCAGGACACAATCCGGATCGAGCCTGCCGACCCCGAGATTGTCTATGTCCCGGTTTATAATCCGGCGGTGATTTATGGCCCTTGGTGGTATCCGGCCTATCCGCCATATTACTGGGGACCTGGGGTAGCCGGGTTGGCTTTTGCGGCGGGAGTGGCCGTCGGGATTGCCTGGGCTCACGGATGGGGAAATTGGAACTGGGCCAACCATACGATCAATGTGAATGTAAACCGCAACGTGAATGTGAATAATCTTAAGAATGCCAATATCCAAACAGCCAAGTGGCAGCACGATCCATCGCACAGAAAAGGCGTAGCGTACAGTAACGAGGCGAACAGACAGCATTACTCTCCGAAATATGCCGGTTCGGCGGACGCTCGGCGCGACTATCGCGGCTACTCTCCGGAAGGCGGGGCAAAAGGCCATCCCCAGACGGGTTCCAATAATCCCGCCCGGACGTCGGTTCCATCCAGGGAAGGCTATGGTGGAGAAAGCGGCCTTCGTCAGAATGAGCAATCCAGGCCTGCCGCATTTGAAGGAATGGAGCACGGCAGCGATGCCAGAGAATTTTCCAATCGAGGCAGCTTCAGCCGCGGTGGAGGCGGTGGCTTCGGTGGAGGAGGTGGCGGAAGCTTCGGTGGAGGAGGTGGCGGAAGCTTCGGCGGAGGCCACGGTGGAGGCGGTGGTGGTCGTCGGTAGGGTCGAGTTCGACCATTTGCTGAACTCGATAAAAAGCGGCCTAAATCCTTCGGAATTGGAGGTCAAATTATGTTTCCAGTTATAAAGGGCAAACCGATAGGATATTTCCGCCGGTTTGCGCCGGTTTTCGTCATCGTTGCCGCGCTTATTCTGGCAGGGTATGGCAGCGTGGGACTTGCTGCCCCCAAAGGCCGGGCTCAGAAACAGTTCAAGTCTGCGGAAGAAGCTGTCAATGCGTTGTTCCGGGCGTTGAAGAACAATGATTCCAAGGAGTTAATGGCGATTCTCGGGCCGGAAGCGAAAGATCTTGTCTATTCCGGAGACCCCTTTGCCGATAAAGAGGGGCATGAAATAGCAGTAAAAATGTTTGAGGAAAACTACGTGATAGTGAAGGCAGGCTTTCAAAAACAGGTCCTTGAGCTGGGCAAGAATCATTGGCCGCTTCCAATTCCAATTGTGGAGCAAGACGGGAGCTGGCGATTCGATACCAAGGCAGGCAAAGAGGAAATCCTGAACCGCCGAATCGGCAGAAACGAACTTGGCGCCATCCAGACCTGCCTTGCCTACGTCGATGCCCAGCGTGAATACGTGGAGCGAGCCCATCAAGGGCAGGCATTGAAGGAATATGCTCAGAGGTTTTTGAGCGAACCGGGCAAAAAGGATGGGCTCTATTGGGAGACACGGCCGGATGAGCCGCCGAGCCCCGCAGGAATCTTTGTGGCCAATGCCAGAAAGGAGGGATACGAAGGCGATCCGAGCGGCAAACCGGTTCCCTTTCACGGATATTACTATAGAATTCTGAAGGCCCAGGGAAAGAATGCTCGGGGCGGCGCCTGCGATTATCTGGTGAAGGGCAAAATGATCGGTGGGTTTGCCCTCATTGCATATCCCGCAAAATACGGATCGTCGGGTATCATGACCTTTGTGGTCAACCACGACGGCATCGTATATGAAAAGGACTTTGGGCGAAAAACTGAATTGGCTGCTTCTAAAATCAAACTGTTCGATCCCGACGCAACGTGGCGGAAAGTCGAGCAAAAGTAGAATGGCTGCCATTATCTTTCTGGTGGCCCGCCCCGCTCGCTGGTTCTATTTGAAAAACCATGAGCAGGTATCGAATGAGATTTGAAAAAAAGTGATGCCTGGGTCCATGCGTGGTATTGATCGATCTCG
>Ga0326728_10012266_pt1 | contig 19122 bp, 17 predicted proteins | sample MB3enrmetagenome_FD_207602 | JGI IMG/M metagenome (GOLD analysis project Ga0326728, IMG submission 207602) | Lab enriched peat soil microbial communities from McLean, Ithaca, NY, United States - MB31MN | ecosystem: Environmental > Terrestrial > Soil > Wetlands > Peat | place: USA: New York... | reverse complement strand
GTTCAGAATCCCCAAGCTGAAGAGTTGCAAACATGAGAAAGATCAACACCCCTCCCTACTGCCGACTGCAGACCAAGACCAAGATCAGGTATAAGACTTTCGACAAGCGCCTGCAGCCGGTGACCGTCCTCGACCACTTCAAGTTTGATTCCTTCTGGCACCCCGCACACGATCTGCGCCAGCTGCTGACCGAATGCAGACGAGAACTGAGGTCGAAGTATAGCATCAAGAAGCTGGATGCAAAAGCCGGAACGGCCGACGGCATACCCCTGGTGATCATCCCCACGTCAACTTTTCCAGAGGACAACTTTACGGCCGCCGACCTCGGAGCGCCTCAGGGATACAGGTACTGGCAGGTGCTCCCAGATGCCGGGAAAGTTAGGCTCCTTTCAGTCTGGGCCCACGACCAGCAGCATGTGGACGACCGCAACAAGATGGGCAGGAAGATCGCGGCCGATGCACGGTACCTCCCTCCAGTCGAAGTGCCCATCCCCGCCGGCTGGAAAGTGATCGAGCCGCTGTCGGGCTTTTTAGGGGACCGCTGTCGTCACAAGCCCATTTCTGCAGAACATGCCCAAGCCAAATTAGCGGGGCTGCTGGATGGCAGTGTTTCCTTCGAGATCGAGGAGATTTTCGGGTGGCCCCAGCAGGATGAGTTGGTTCCCCTCGTCTTCAAAAGGTGCATGCCGCGGAAAAACTCCAAAGCCAAATTTTGGGAAGCGGACGGCAGATTCTTCGCCCAGTCAGAGAAGGTTCTATACCGGCTGCTCCACTATTTTTCCCCGCTCCAAATCGTTGATTTCTACAAAGGCCATGTGCTCCGGCTGCATCATCCGCAGGGGTTGGCATGGGCGGATATTGGAACCTTCAAGTGCGCGATGGAGATCAGGCTCTTCGTGGACAAATCCATCTGCACGCAGGTCAAACCCGCGAGTTGTATCCGTGAAGGCCGGCCAGGCGCGCAAAATGACGAAATCTCGTGCCCAGAATTCATCAAAGCGTGGTGCAGCCTCCTGACAACACTTCTTGAAACCAAAACCATGATCTACGGGGGCAACAATTTCGAGGTATAGGAGGCCGCCACGCTCAACAGCACAACCCCTGCGCAGATATCGGTTGAGTATCCAGCCAGTTCCCTGCAAAACATAAAAACATATGAGCATGAGAGAAAATCCAGGTTCAGGTTACGTCGTAAAGCTGGATGACCTCAAAGAGGCCATCATCAAGGTCCTGCCAGAGGCGGAGAAGGCAAAATTCACCGAGGATTTAGACGCCGCCATCGGGGATCCCGATGCCGTGATCGAAGCACTCGCTCCGTGCATGGAAGGGATGCAGCTGCCGGTCCCAGAACACGTTTTTGAGCTGGGCGCCGACGACGAACCCGACGATGAACTGGAGCGGAATACGTGGTACGTGCTGTTTGACGAGTCGGAGCTTTTTGTGCGCACACCGACAGCGGAGCTCACCCGGCTGAAAAGTCTGAAGGTTGAGCCCAAGCTCCATAACTGGGCCATTTTTGGTTAAAGACCGCGTCACCATCCAGAACAATGAACACGGCCTGGGCCAGCTTCGGCGCAAGGTTCAAGCCCAACCTTGACGGCTGATCGACAAAACCATACTCTCGTCCCCACGACCGGCCTCGGCGGTTACCTTGGGTCCGGGGCAGCAGGAATTTATTCCTGGGAGTCCGCCAAGGATGCCATTTGCTCTTGGAACGAAAGCAGGCCCTTTTGCTCCTGGAGAGTTAAATGGCCGATGCCCTTGTGGAGCAGGCTGTGGCGCGGGTTCCGGCACATTTGGCATGAGCAGCTTTTCCTGTTCTGATAGTGCCGATTGACAAACTGTTCACGGATGCGGATCAGTTCATTTTCGGGCAACTGCAGGCTCACCTGCTGGTAGGGAAAATACAGTTTAGCCAGCAGAAAGGCTTTCCGCCGGCTGCGTTGGACATGAAGAATACGTTTTAGTGTATGCACATTGGGTTACGTCACGGCTCGTTGCATTACGAGCTGTCACATGACCCATTTTCCTCGAAATGACATACCCCATTATACATCGAATGGTTCCATCTGCAAGCAGCTCCGCTCATAAAATTCTCCAACAGGCAAGATGCGAGTCGCGTTAAAAACAAAACCCCTGGTCATCTCGTTTGAGAAGACCCCGGATGGAGACTACCAATTGGTGCGGGATGGTGACATCGATGCCGACACGCACTTCGGATTCGCTTTTGACATGGCTTGCAAGCGGCTGAATATTTCTTACAAACGCAGAGGATATTCCGGATGCGCCACTCACAGCTCATCGACTTTCGCGTTTGCGCAAGAGGTGCCAGAGGAAGCGCTGATGGCTGCCACGGTCGCTCTGGCAGAGCTCCCCACGGCGGAACTTGCGCGCCAACTCATCGAGGGTGGTGTCTTTGGACCCCGCGCAGACGAGCCCGACTTTTCGCAATTTGACGAGCACACGGATGCAGAAACCCTCAAAGAGTGGGCCATCGCCTACTACCAGGCCAACCGCATCGATGATCCTGAAAGTCTGGCCTGCCTGGAGCGGAACACGCTGTTTCGGTTTCGACAGGTCGCCGTAGCGGCCCTGCAGCACAACCTGCGGGGAGCCTACAACACGCCCATCAAGGTCGATGCCTACCGGCAGATTTTGCAGCGACATATCCCAATGCCTCCGCTGATCTGCCGGCGTCGGGGCTGGGAGCTTTACGAGGGCTACCACCGGCTGGCAGCCTGCGTCGCAGAAAGCCGGGAAAAAGTGGCCTGCGTGGTCGTCGGCCGCACATGATTTCGTGAACGCAGAAACGCAATTGCATCTCACGAGCCTCCAGAGGGCCGAGGATCTCCTCCGGAAGATTGCCCATGGAGACCAAAATGCCCTCAACACCGCCGGAGATTTGGCGGATGATTTGGAGGCGCTTCTGCATGAGTCGGGTTGGCGAACGGCCGCTGAGCAGGCCAGCGGGGACCATCCTTTGCCCGACCTCGGTTTCCGATAATTGCTGTATAACAATCTTGGAAGGACACTGCAATGACATTTCGACAGTTGCTCGCTCAAGTCCAGGCTGAATGCCCGGAGAAGCTGTACGCCTATCTTTTCTCCCGTGATAAAGACGTCGCTTTTCGTAGCGCCGGCCAATTTGAAGCAGCCGCCTCAGACTTGCGGAACTCCAAGTCCGATCCCCCGGAGTCCATGATGGGAGAAGCAACCCCGGAACTGACAGCAAAATCTTACTCCCGAGTCATCCAGGAGCTGCTTAAGAAGCCTCGCTCCCGGGCCTATCGGTATCCCATCCTCGTCAGGATGACTCGCCAAGGCGGAGAGAGTTACGCGGATGTGTCCCTGTTTAACACCAAGGCCGTGCCTCCTCCCAAAGGCCTGCGCCCCTGGGGTGGCAAGCCGCCCAAAGGCTACTACAACTGCAACCTGAGCAGGTACAGCCCCCGCTTTGCTTTTGGCTACACCAGCTGGAGCAAGATCATCGACACTCCGGTGATCAATCGCGCCCGGCTGAAAAACCACGAGCTGCTGGCCGTGATCCTGTGGGAGTTGACCTTTAACGGCTGGACCGAGGAGCAGTGCCACGATTCAGTGCAGGCGCTCAAGGAAAAGCTGGACGAGGCAAGGAAGGGCATCAAGGCCGCGAAGGGCATCGTCCTCCCCAAGAAGGGTGAGAAGGGCTTTAACCCCGCCATTCCCGACTCGGTCCGCGGTAGCCGCAAAAGCGGGAGCTAACGGGGAGCGATGGCCACTGGCAAAATTATGCGTGCTGTTGCTTGCCTTGACTGCGATGCGTACTTTTCCTCGATTGAGCAGCGGGACCGCCCTGAGCTCAAGGGGAAGCCCGTAATCGTGGGCAGCCCTCCCAACAAGAGAGGGGTCGTGTCCACATGCAGTTACGAAGCCAGGAAATTCGGCGTCCGATCCGCAATGGCAAGCTCCGCGGCCAAGCGAAAGTGCCCCGACGCGATATTCTTGCCGCCCAGGATCGATTACTACCGCCAGACTACGGAGCAGATCATGCAGGTGCTGGCCAAGTTCAGCCCAACGATCGAGCAGGTCTCCATCGACGAAGCCTTCTTCGACCTGACGGACGCATGCTCGCCCGGATCCGACCCGGATGAGTTGCTTTACAAGGCCGTTCCCATCGCCCGCGCGATAAAGGCGGCAATTCTGGCCGCAACTCAGCTTACGGTCAGCATTGGCATCGCTTCCAACAAGTTCCTCGCCAAGGTCGGAAGCGACTTCGGCAAGCCCAATGGCTTGACCGTCATCCCGGAAAGGGACAAGGTCCTGTTTTTGCGCGCGCTTCCGGTAAGAACCATCTACGGCGTGGGGGAAGTCACCGAGGAGATACTGGTCAAGGCCGGCCTCAAGACGATCGGGGACGTGCAGGATTACCGAGGCGACCTCAGGCTGCTTGTGGGTTCCTGGGCCCCGACGCTGCGGAAATTCGCCCTGGGCGAGGATGATCGGCCGCTCGACCTCAGCGACGAGGTGAAAAGCATCAGCACGGAGGAAACCTTCGAGCAGGATACGGACGACCGCAAGGTTCTTAAGCAGTACCTGCTGAAAGCCTCGGAGGAAATCGCGGGGCAACTTTCCGCGCAGAAAGTGGGTGCCTGCACGGTCCAGGTGCGCGTAAGATACGGGGACTTCACCACGTTGACCCGACAAATTACTTTTGGGGAGCCTACGGCCAGCGCCAGGGAAATCTACCGGCTGAGCTGCTTTTTGCTGGCCAAGCATCGGCTGGTCAGCCGGCCGCTGCGCCTGCTGGGTTTGGGAGTGAGCCACCTGGTCGACAACGCGGCCACGCAGATGCCGCTGAACATCGGTTAAAGCGCAGCACCGAAAATCCGGCAATCCCTTAAGCATTGATTATAATACTTGCATGCATTTTAACCGCCAGCGGGTGTTTCGGTCCCTCCTTACAGGCACCGTTTTTCTGGCCAGCGCAGCCGCGGGCCTGTTCATTGGCAGCCGCTTCTTCAGCAGCAGCCGCTCTAAAAAGCCGGCAGAGATAAAGCTAGCCGCGCTATCCCGGCCCTTCCTGCAGACCAAAGCCGAGCTGTGCATCAACTACGGCCAGCCCGCGGCCGGCAGGGCTCAGATTCTCAAGCAGGCCCAAGGGCTGTTGTTCCAATCGGGAAAAGCGACGATCAACGCGGAGCTCCGCGGCGATGAGTGTCACTACATCCGTTACGCCTTGCCGCAGCCGTGGTCTGGAGACCAAATCAAGGAAGCCCTGCTACAGAACGGATGCAGCTGGATAATACCATCCCCAGGCGGGTGTGGCTGGACCCCTTTGGCCGATTCTAACCCCCCGCCGCCAAGCCAGACAGTGGAGTATAACAGCAAGGAGGGGCACTATGCCAAATATACCGGCGCAACGCGCTGGCTCGAGGTATGGTCAAGCAGGCCGGCAACCAGGGCAGAGGCACCCGCTCAGATTCAAAAGCCCGCGGTTGTGAAAGCACTCATTTCCCCCCTCCCCTTGCCGCCACTGAATTCTCTTCGCCGCAGGTAGCAAGGTCCGGTTGACGACGGGCCCGACGCGCCCGCTGGTAAGAATGAATTTTGCCGAGGAATCAAGCTGTGAGCGCGCAGCTTTATCAGGATCGGGGCACATCGCAGCCTTGTACTTAGAGTATGAAATTGTCGAGCAAACTCCATAACGGCAGGGAAGTTGCACAGGCCGAGACTCTACCAGCCCGCAGTTATGCTGAGCCGGCTCAGGGCTATTACATCCTCAACCCTTCCGAGCTGGAGGCTGTCGTAGCCAATCCTCATCTCATCTGCATCATCGATATGCAAGCCGAGCTCGGCGCGTACGACTGCAAGGAAAGCATCTATGCCATTCGGCAGAGCCTGCGGAAGCAGCCAGCCGGCCAGGTCATCCTTTTTGTGCTGTGGCCCGGCGCTGGGCCTGTCATTCCCGAGCTTGCGTTTTCTGAGGGCGTTCAAAGCGTGGCGGTTCAAAAGGAACGAGACGGAGGCGAGGAGATGTTTCGCTTCTGGGAAAACCACGGCAGGCCAAAGAACATCCAAATGATGGGAATAAACCTCAACGTCTGCGTTTACAACGCTGTGGCGGAGTTTCTTTCGTGCTGCGAAGCGGCCGAGGCGGTACCGCCGCTGATCCACTTCCAGAAGTCCACCCTGGCGGACACCAACTACCTTGACGACCCCGGGTTCGGGTGGGACCACTTCCGCCATGTGATCTCCTCGTATTGCCGGCATCAAAAGCCTCCTGAAGACACAGAATACATTGCGGCAGGCCAGCCACCGGAAATGGTTTGAAACCCGATTTTCTTGTTTCAATTCCCCGCCGAGCCTGCCAACCTCAGGCTCATGAAAGTGAAGGCGCCGGGAGAATTGCGCCCCCACAGCTACCGGGTTGCTGCCCAGGTCTGTGCGGGCGATGCAGCATATTTAAAGTCAGAAGTGAGGAAAGCCTTATGTTGAGATCGCCTCTTAAATATCCCGCCTTCTTGAATGCCAACACGAGATTGCCGCAGATGCACCAGGTCCGGAGGAGCATCCTGGAAAAGCTCCGGCGCAGGATCGAGGAGGAATCGTCCAGCCCTGAACCCGACCCGCATCTGAGATCTTGGCGTCCGTAAGCAGTCGACCTCGAAACACAAAGCATATGGCACAAAAACAAAAAACCGTAGGTTTCACGAAGGAAAAGGACACGAAGAACACCGTCCGCTTCACCGAGGATGCCGTCCAAGGGGAGCCGCCGATCATCGGTACGCTTTACGTCCAGAAGTGGTTTGTAGGTGACGCCTCCAAGCTCAAGGTGACGGTCGAAGTGGAGTAGCGCCTGTATCGGGGAGCAGGCTACGCCACGTTCAATCCGACAAAATTGGCCGGATGAACTCCTGATCGTCAGGGTCTTTGCCGGACCAAACCGGTGGTTCCTGCGGTGTCCGCGGCGCCAGCCCAAGATCGCCGAGCAGACACTCAGATGCACGATGTTGGTGCAGCCGTAATGGGTGGGATGACCAAGGGTGAGGCGCGACAGTTCTTGCGAAAGATGGGACGGTCCGCAGGGCGAATGCAGAAGCTCGAACGGCAACCAGCCTACTTGGCTTGGTTCCTTCTGAACAGGAGGATGTAGGTATCGGACTGGGGAGCGTATCCAGGCGCCTCGTCGTCCCACCGGCAGGTGATTTGATCAGCCAGGTGATCGATGGCTCCCACTCTGTGGTAGGCGCCAGCCAGATAGCCCCTGACCCAATCGAGGACAGCCTTCTCGACATCTCTTGAAGTGGACAGCCACGACATTCTGTTGCGGACGAAAACCACGTACTCCGGTTTGGCCGTTTCAACCTCGCGCATCATTTCCTCTCGCATCTGCTTGGCATAGGTTTGCCTGGAAACGAGGTCGTACATGCAGAGGTATGCACTGGCGGAGCGACGATCCGAGTAAAAGTAGATCTCCGGCTCAGAGCCAAAAATGGCCACGCGGTCGCCGTCCGAAGAATGAGTGCGTATGTAGTCGGCGATATGCGGGGCCTCGATGAATGGATTCCCCTGATAAGATTGCTCGCTTATCTGCGCGGGAGACATCTCGAAGAGATAGTCGCGCTGCATCACGAGCACGGAGGCCACGCAGGCAAGGAAGACGCCCGTTGGCAAAAAAGCGTCCCACCCCGCGGGGACCTGGGATTTCAGGGCCTGGCGGGCAACGCTGCAGCCACCGCCGATGAGGAGGCCCAGAGCCGGCAAGACGAGCACGAAGTAGTGGCGGTGGAAGTAGAACCCCAGGCCAACCGCAAAGAACGAGAAAAGCAACAGGCTCAGCACGGCCGCCTTTTTCCAGAGAGGAACCGCGCGCGCCGCAATCACAGCAACCAGGCCGATGAGCGCGATCAGCCAGAACAGCAAATCATAACCTACCCGCGTCTTGAAGTAGTCGGGCAGGAAGTTTGCAGAAAATGGGATCCAGTGGCCGCTGGCATAGACGAACGTCCACCTCCAAAAGTTTTCGAAAACATTCGCCTTCCAGAGCAGCAGGCAAGTCAGGCCAAAGGGGGTGACGGCCGCCAGGGAAAACAGGGCCAGCCGCTTCAGCCATAGGTTGGTCCCGGTTGGTCCCCGCGCGCAGATCAAGGCCAACCCGGCCCAGACCCCAAAAAAGACGCCGGGCTGCTTCATCATAAATGCCGTGCCAAACAGAAGTCCGCTACAGAAGATGGGCTGGAGCAAGGCGGACTTCAAACCCCGCAGCAGGCACCAAAACCCACCCAGGGCCGCGAGAACGACAAAATGGGTGGCGTGGGCTGCGAAGCCGACCACCGCGGGACTGATGGACATGAGTGCATAGACGGCACTCGCTATCGCTGCCGCATAGTCATCGAACAGATCTCGCACGCACAGGAATACGAGCACGATGGCAGCCAGGTTGATCATCAGCAGACCCAGGTGAACCCCCGCGGCAGTCTGTCCGAAAACTGCCATGAGAAGGGCATAGGCGGCATCGACGCCGGGCAGCTTTATGCTGTAGGCCAACTGGTAAGGTGGAACCCCCTGGAGTATAAGGTGCCCCATGTAGGCAAACTCGCCCTCATCCCTCTCCAGGGGAACGGAGAGCAGCCGCGCTCGGACTGTTATGACGAACAGAAGGATGAGGCCCAGGCAAAGGCGCGGCCACAGCGGGAACCCTTGCGCGGTCTTTTGCACTTTCCTGATCATATCGACCTCACCATAACATTATACGCCTTTACCAGTGAGGCGCCGTTCCGTGTAAGGGACTCGGGAACATCCACCATCAGCGAGAAAGTTGCCGCAGATTGGGCAAGGCACGTCGACGTCAAACCTGTCAATCCCAGTTGGCTGCTGCCGCTGAGGCAAGGGCGGTGTCCACGGCGCGACACTGTTCTACAATATATGGATGTGCATCGCGCGATTACGGGAGAAGCCGCGGGACGGGAGCGCCCTCCGTTGGGCAGTGGCAGCGCTTTCGCTCGTCACAATCCTGACCTTCATCCCATATCGGATCGCCGCATTAAGGTACCAGCCGACCCCTGATGTGCAGATGCACATTGGCAAGGCAGCCGGCGGCAGGGCCTGGAGCGAGATATTCCTGCTCCGGCCGGGCGCAGGAGCGGACACGCAGCCGGGATATCACATCGCGGTGGCTCAGGCAGCCAGGCTCCTCCAAAACCCCACGAGCCTGGCATTGGCCTTGGTGATCACGGGGTTCGTGGTCTGGTGCCTGGCATCCCTGCTGGCTGTGTGGAATGCGGAGGCGTGGGTGTGGGGCCTGTTCCTGACAGTGTTCTCCACCCGCTTTGCCGGTCAAATGCTGTCCGGCGGCCCCTCGCTGATCACTGGGATCGCGGTAACATGCCTCCTGATCTGGTTTGACAGGCGCCCCAGAAACTGGGGGATCGCAGCCCTGCTGACGGGGTTAGCTGCCGCCACGGACGCATGGGTATCGGGCGAGTGGTACATGCTGTTCCCTCTAGTGCTCGCCACAGGTGCTTGCGACAAGAACATCGGGGCCAGGGTGGGCTTAGGCTGGCTCCTCGGATCGCTGGCGGCATGGCCCCTGCTCTGGGATAGCCTCCGTTACCTGGCGGCGGATTTTTCGGGACACGAGAACTGGAGCAACGTCCTGCATTTCCCACTGCTGGAGCGGGACGCCTGCGCCCCGCTGATCATCGCCGCGAGCATACTTCATCACCGGGCGCGTGGATGGCCGTGGACATGGAAGACGCCTTCGTTCTGCATGCTGGCAATGACCTGGGCCGGGGGAATGATATACCCCAGGCTATGGGAAACAGTTGGGTGCCCGGCTCTCCTCGTGTGGCTAACTGGGATGGCAGCTGAGAACCTCGGCAGAGCAAAGGCGGCGGGCATCAGGTGGCACACTTTTGCCCTGGCCACGGCCTTTGCCGCAACCGCACTCTGCCTGCGGGCATCGGCCGATGGGAACGGATGGTCCGGCAGGCAGTATGCCAGCGGGTTTGGGCCCAAATTCGTTCTCCCCACCAAGGGCGTGGTGTACACCTTGGATAAGGACTTTGCCAGGGGCGCGCTGTTCAACTGCCCGATGTCGAGATGGCGGCTCTCGGCAGGCTTCACTGACCAAGACGCTGAGCCCGAGGTTCGGGAGGCCCTTTCAATGTCCCACAAGGAAGCGCAGACCTGGCAGGCAAACAGGGTGCTGGCACGGATGGCCACGCCGGAGGACTGCCTCGTAGTAAAAGACAAGCATTATGGTCCTGGCGAACTGGCAACGAACGTCCCGGGATTTAGCTGGCAGCTCGTAGATGCCCACTGGGTGGGCAAGAGGGGCCGGCAATGATTGCACCCCGACGCCCAAGACTTGGTCCGGCTCTGATCCTCAGCGCAGCGGGCTTCTTGCTCCTTCCTTGTATCATCCTCGGCAACTTGCATTACACACCGGGGGACGATGCCCTGCGGCATGTGGCGAAGGCTATGACGGGGCGCCCGTTGACGGATGTCCTGATCATGAACGATGGGTATCCGGACGACCACAACCCGGGATGGCACGCGCTCCTTGGTCTGGCGCACAAGCTTTTCGGATTGGGGAGCGTCCCACTCTTGTACTTCTCTATCCTGCTCCTCTACGGCCTGTTCATCTTCGCGCCGGCGCTGTTTGCAAGGGACAGGGTCGCATGGTTTGTGACCACTGGAGCAACCCTGCTGACCAGCCTCATCTGCTATCGGACCATGCAGGGGAGGCCCCTGCTGGTCTCTTGCACGGCGACGCTCATCATCTTTCTCATCTGGCGCGAGCGGCGCGAGATTGGCCGCGTCAACCTCGCCTTCATCACCGCATTCCTGATAGCTGCATCGGTTTGGATCCACGGGGTGTGGTACCTGTTCGCGCTGATACCCCTCTCATTCCTGCTGGCGGGAGCGGCGGCAGATGCGGGCGCCATCGCGTTGTGCTGGATCGTTGGCACCCTGCTGGGCGCGCTGCTGACAGGGCACGCAATTCAGTTTTTGGTCCAGGCGCTGCGCATGGTTGCCGACTGTGCCCGCGTCCCGGAAAGCCAGCTCCAGACCGAGTTCAAGTCCGACATGGAGACCTATCTCATTGCGCTTCCGATCTGCGTCCTGCTGCTGGTTCGCGTGACAGGGAAAAGGCCCTTGCGGCACCTGCTTCGATCCCCCGAGTTCATGCTCCTCCTCACCTGCTTCGTGCTGGGTCTCAGGAACAAGCGGTTTTGGTCCGACTGGGGCTGCTTGGGCCTGCTGCTGCTGACCTACAGGGAGGTGCATTGCATCATGGAGCAGGACCGCAAAATGAGGGTGCTGTCAGGGTGCCTGTTCGTGGGCCTCCTATTGTGCGTTCCAAGAAGATTTGAACCGGCGGGCAACGGATCAATATCGAAATACGTGGACTTCGGCGCCAAGAGCCTGGCCCCGTGGTGCCCGGCACCTGGAGGAACGGTGTACTCTTGCAGCCAGGATTTCTTTTACACCCACTTCTTTCGCTTCCCAGAGGCAAAGTGGAAATATGTCCTTGGGTACGAGCCCTGCACCATGACCGAAGAAAACCTCAAGGTCCTTCGGGCGGTACAGGAAACACGAGAGGCGAGGGAAGCAATCGTCCCATGGCAGCAAGCAATGCGCCCCGGAGACATCCTTGTGCTCAGCGGAGAAAGGTACAACCCCTCGTGGGAGTTCCCTTCGCTCGTGTGGACCAACGCGGGCGGCTACTGGGTGGGGGCCATCCCGGGCCAAGCCAACCGTCCCTAATTGCCTCCGGTTGAAGTGAGAAAACAGCAGGAGCGGCCGGGCATGGACTTGGATTAATTCGAACAAATCCTCACAGGCTGGGAAGCGCCCCGTAGCGGGTCTTCCCCTCTTACTTCAGTGACAGCCGTGAAGCGGAACTCCACTCCTGAAAGCTGACAAACGCTCCTGACGAGGCGTTGGATTCGCTTATGCAGGCGGCGCATTTGGGCTCTCCCGTGGCGTAGCGAACCTTAACGCCCGGCTTGCCACACGCGCACCTCGGCCAGCAAACAGGGCAAGCTCTCGCTCCGGGCATCGGGGTACCGCAGACCATGCAAAGCTGCACATCCAAAGTTGATTCTCTCGGCATGGACTAACCTTACCCCGCCGAGGCTCAAGGTCAACCCCTTCAGAGGTTTGACGCGCCGTTTTTACATTAAAATCTTAACTGGGACCTTCCTCCTGCAGCCGTAGCGGCCCGCGGCACCCCAAAATCGCCCGCGCGCCGGTCGAGCGACTTTTTCCCCGCCGCATCCTCGCAACATGCGCCGAGCACGATAATTCGCTTGGAAAGAGCAGGAATTCATGATGCAGTGTACCGAGTCAAACGAAGATCAAGCATGGCGTCAAAAATTACCTGGTGTGTTCAGCATCGTGAGGGATGGTGCGCGGTTCTCGGGACCGATCGGCCCGTGGAATCAGCAGCGAATGTCCCAACGATATGCGGCCATTTTGTCATCATGCCCTTTGGTATAAAACGGCGAGTCCCCACTTGCCCGGAATGCCGCGCAAATCAAAGCAGCCAGGATCCCACGGCCCCAGAAGGAAAGCGCGCCTTCCAGAGGTGAACTTGAGGGCCAGGAAGCAGTTCAGATGCTGACACCGGCAGGACTGCAGGTGCCATTTCCCAACGCGAAGGTTTTCACGGGTGCAGGACTTTTATGATATCGGGTCAACTGGCAAATACACCAGCAAGCGCCTTGGTTTTGCCAGCATGGATGCCGCTATCGCGATTATCCCGCGGCGGCGCCAACCCAAATGCCCGTCCGACAATAAACTTGCATCACAATGCGCATCACAATGCGATTTGTGATGAGATCATTACCAGTATGAAATCCGAACCAGAAATAAAGGGCCTGTGCCAGAACCAGATGCAAGCGCAAGCTGCGCATCCGGGATCGGGATAATCGTTCCCTTCACGCAAGCGGCGCTGGCCTGGTTGAAGGAAAACTGCGCAACCGAATCGTGGCAGTGGAACCACGACATCTTGTACGTCGACCGGAGAATGATGGAGGAGATCGTTCAAGGCATGACGTCCGCCAGCCTGACCGTCTCCTCCGAGCTTTGAGGTTTTGGAATTTCGGAAGTCGAGGCAATCAGCCCGCAACCGGCAGTTTATGCGCTCGGCCATTTGCAGTTCGCTCGGCGCTGCTTTGCTGGAACTCGACCAAATCGTCAAACCTCATCCCCGCGATTCCGGTTTTTTGGGAGAGTGCCCAATCTCAGATTTTCTTGGACGCGCAGATCTGCGGCTTCTCTTTCACCACCAACCCTTGAAGCCTCCCCGCTAACGGGCGCAAGCTGAGGGCTAGAAGGAAAGTTTGCCAGACACCAAGAAACGGAAGCAGAATAGAACCTGATTGTTATGGCCGCCGCCCCAATAAACTTATCAATTGCCGAGTACTTCAAGCTGAAGGGCCTGAGGGACGCAAAGCGCATCGAGGTAACCTACGAAGATGGCAGCAAGGTCGCCATCGAAGGGCCAGTTGCCTCCAGCTGGTGGAGATTCGTGCATATCTTGGTCAAAGACGCCGAGCGCAGCCGCCCGGACGTCTACAATTTCAGGCCGCTCGATGCAGCCGGCAACCTGCGAGCGCTCACATTGCCGGAGATGATCGCCGAGCATGACTGGAGCACTGGGTTTTGCTCGGTTGCCGGCCACATGAGGAGAGCCTCGTCGACCCACCAGGCCATCGTCAAGCAGGGAGAGGCCGCCCTGCCGGCCATTCTGGAGTACCTGCGGGACAACGGCGGTGGAATGAACATCGTCCTGCTGCTCACGGACATTGCCAAAACATCCCCGTACCAGCCCGAGCCTGTAGGGACAACGGGCATCGCCAAGTATGCGGTCAAGGACTGCCGCCAAGCCTGGCTGGATTGGGGGATCGAAAAAGGTTACATCAAATCGGTCGAGCCCCGTGGGAAAGAGGATTAAAAGCGGCTCGGTTTTGTGAATTGGGCAGAGCGCCCGCTCTTCATGGCTAATTCCAGCGGAAAATCCAACCGCGCGCGGCGATGTTCAGGCTCTGTCCATTCAAAACGACAGTGACCGGCTCGTTGTTGAAGTTCTCCACCACCCACCCTTCGTGGGTGAATGAATTCAACGCCGACTGGTCTGGGGCTTGAACTGCCCGGCGATCTGTCGAGAATAAATACAACGCAACCTGGTTCGGGGCTTGAAAGGTCGTATGGAGCGCGCTGAGCAACGGCGCGCGAAGGTCATCCAGCCGCGCTTGCGACAGCTCGATCAGGGAATCAGGATGCGCCTGCACGTTCAGAACATGAACGTTGGTCGCCGTGAGGTTGACCTGGTTCCCGATCCTTCGGGCCAAACCGTCTGTCAATAATACTGGCCTTCCCGTTTGGATGAATTGGCCGAGTTCCGACGGCAGCTTGAGGTCGGTCAACGCATGAACGGAAAGGAACGCGGCCGGGGAATTGGTTGGAAATTGGTGACAAGGCACCAGAGGCAGACCGATCATCCCGGCATAATCGAAGACGCGCGGTTCATCCTCCGGACTGCTGTTGGGCGGTTTGTAGGCGGCAATGCCCGCCGGCTCGCGGCGTTGGACTTCGCGGGCGACTGCGAGCAATTCGGGAATGTTGTTTCGCAACGCTTCGATGTCAGCCGGCCCCGTCTCATGATGAAGCCCGCCGAAATGGAACAGCATGGATTCGCGCGCGCCGGCCAGCACTGTCTGCCGGGCTTGTTCCACGTAAGTGTGCTCCGTTGTGCCAAGCCAGTCGTACCAGCCGCCGCCGCACTTTTCGCCGCCGATTCCGCCGAGCCACCGCATCAAAAAATAGCCCTCGTACTGCGGGGTGTGGCCCCACTGGGCGTTGGTGTAGTCGCGGGTTTCGGTGCCGACCCAAATGCGGTCGAATACGGCGGTTTCCCGGGTCACGTCGTAGCCTCGTTCCTGGAACATGTCGTACCATTGGGGATATTTAATAATCAGACGCGCTTTTGGATTGACGCTTTTGGCGGCGGCAAGCAAGCGGTCCTCGGACAGGCGGAGCATCAGCTCGCCGCGATAATCGGACCAGGTGTCGCCGCTGACAGGATAGGTGCGCGAGCCCAGGGTAACGGCCTGGCTCCGCCGCGCCGCCTCGCAATTGGAGCAGGTGCAATCGGTGAACCAGAAGTCGTCAATCATAATCTCATCGAACAGGCCGGCGGCGTACTCGAAGACCGACTGGAGATGATCCTGAGTCGCGGGGTCTGTGTAACAGGAGATCTCGCTGGACCAATGATCCGAGGGCTTTCCGACACGAGTGGTCGTCACGCAACCGGAAACGAGGAAACCCTGCGCCAGGAAATGATCCCGCGCCCGCACCAGCATCGCGCGGTCCGCCTGGTAGCCATCGCGGAATTCCTCCAAATAGACCTTCGTCACACCAGAAGCCTGGCACCATCGGATGGCTTCGTCACTCGCGGCGTCCGACGACAAGGAATCACGAACATCCTGCGCGGTGAAGAGCGTCGAGAAGCGGTGGACGGCGGCGGAATCCCTGGCCAATTGCCACAGATTGGTTTGCGCGTGGGTTGGAGCGGCCAGAAATCCAGCCAGCAATGCCAGGATAAAGCATTTGCGCATAATGCGGTCTGTATGAATCCAATTTCCAGGTGCTCGAGCAGATATCTGCGTCCACCAGGCCGCGCCGGGGCCTTCATGCCTGCCGATGGTCCCGGCTTACAGCCTCTTCTTCCCCTCCGCCCGCACCTTGGCCCACCTGGCTTTGGCGGCCGCTGCAAGCTTGGCCCTCACCGCCGGACTGCTGCGTCGATCCTTCTTTTTGGCTGCCTTCACTTTCGCCCACCTGGCTTTCGTTCCAGCAATAATGGCCGCCCTTCCCGCCGCACTCAATCGCCTCTTGCCCTTCTTGGACCGCTTTGATGCCCTTGCCCCAGTACCTTTAACCCTGGCCCATCTGGCTCGTTGCGCAGCCGCCATCCTTGCCCGGACGGCAGCGGACCTGCGACGGCGACCTTTCTTTGGGGCGTCTTCGAATGGTGATGGAATTTCACCTCCACCAGCAGCGATTGAATCGATTTGGCCTTGCAGCGCCTCAATCTGTTCCTTGATGGCGATGATGCTGTGAAGTTGGCTTGTCGTTAATTCTGTAAGATTTGTCATGCGTGATGGTTTAATGCCGGCGGGGTTTGGAGTCAATCAGGGAGATGTCGCCCCGCAATCACACTTGCCTGCATTCCCGGTCTCCAACAGAATCCCTGGAGTGCGACCGAACAGACTCGAAAATCTCGATGACCTTCTTGCGCAGGCGGAGCATTACGCCGACCACTCCATGCGCAACATCGGCCGCCTGCCGCCGACGCTGTTTCTGATCGGCTCCAAAGGTCCGCTCATGTACATGCCCGAATCGCTTGCTGATGAAAGCGACAAGGACGACTTCGCCACCACTGCCCGGCTGATGTGCATCGCCCATGCCGCCACCGCGTGCGTGATGGCTCTGGAGGCATGGGCCAAGTTTGCCAAGCCGGGCGAAGAGTTCGATGAAATGGAGCCGCCCTCCGAGGCTTTTGACCGGCAGGAAGTCGTTGTCCTCATGGGCGAGTCGCACACTGGTCAGAAACAGAAGTTCCTGCCCATCATTCGCAGCGACAACGGGAAGTTCTTCGGCTTGGGCGAATCTAATGCGCCCTCGATGGACGAAATGAAAGGCCGCTTTGCGCAGCTGCTCCCCACCAAAGTGCCGGACGAGGGAATACGGTTGGTTGCCAAGGCCATGCTCAAGGTCAAAGGTGTTGGCCGGGTCACACAAGTACCCGGCGGCGGAGTTCGAAGAACCACGCGGCACAGGCTCCAATGATGTTTTAGGGGGTTCATAATGGATTGGGGTTCGCGCGTGAACGGGGCGTGATAGCGGACAGGTCGTTGGGGGCGGCAGCCCCCTCTCCAAACCAGCCCCCCAATGTGTCGGCGATCAAACAACATTCATGACGAACACGAACCATCCCTGGCTCGAGAGCCTCATGGGAAAAGTAATCACTGCCGTGACAGTGGGCATTCAAGGGGAAGAAATTTAGCTCTTCTGCGGCCCCGAGATGAACTCCACCTCCGGGCTGGCCGGCTGCTTGAGGTTTGGCGGGCCTTCCGATTTGGTCAAGGCCACCCTCATCCCGGTTGAGTCGCAGAATTCCTGGATGACGGTGTCGATGACGAACTTGTCGAAGAAGTTTCTCGGCGCAATGATGGAGACGACCAGCTCCCCTTTTTCGACCTGATCCCGCGGATGCTGCTGCATGCGCCTGCGAAAGCCTGCAAGGGCGTTCTCCACCGCCTGGGCGATGTGGAACGGCTCCCCGCTGTTGTACGCCCTCTCAATGAGCGCCCGATCGTTCAAGTCAAATGGCTGGCATTGATAAACCACGCATCCACATTATTCTTCTGGTCCACTACCGACAAGTCGAACTTCGGCAAAGGCCCAGCATGAAATCTTGACAAAAAAGCGCGGCTCAAAAACAATTCTGAACCACAAATGACCGAAGCTGAGTGCATCAAAAAGATGGAGCGTGAAGCGAAAGCGTTGATCACGATTCGCGACCGGCGGCTTTTCCGGGATAAATATGCGACGTTTGAGGATTACGTGCGAGACAAATGGGGGGAGGTAATCCTGAAGAATTTGGAGGTCTGGGAAAAAGCGACCAGTGAACGAAACTGATGCCAGATGGGATGCCAGTCCCAGCCCCGCTCCGGCCGTCAAGCCCGGCGAAACGAATGCACCGCGATGGAGCTGAAACTCATATTGGAAGCCATCTTGTTCTCGGCCGAAAAGCCGCTCAGCCCAAAGGTACTCCGCGAACTGCTGGCCGCTGCCCCTGAGCACGGCGACCAGGCCAAGCCATTCAAGAACACCAGAGAGAGCGCCATCGTCGCGGCTTTGGAGGAACTGCAAAAGATCCACGAAGCCGCGCAACGCAGCTACCGACTGGTCTGCGTCGCCGGCGCCTGGCAGTTCGTCAGCCAGCCTGAGTTCGCGCCTTGGATCATCACGATGCTTGGCGCCAAGGCGCGTCCGCCGCGGCTTTCCCTGCCCGCACTGGAGACCCTCGCCGTCATCGCCTATCGCCAGCCGGTGACGCGCGGAGCGATCGAGGAAATCCGCGGCGTCGCGATCGACGGCGTCATGCAGACGCTCTTGGAGCGCCGGTTGATCGAGCAGACGGGCCGGGTTGAGGTCATGGGGCGCTCCATGACATACAGCACCACGCCGTTGTTCTTGGAGTACTTTGGATTGCGCGGCCTGGAAGATTTGCCGGCCGGCGATGAGTTGCGCCGCATTCCCGTGACCAGGCCGGAGCCGCTGTTGACCACCGACCTCGGGCCAGCGACCCCGCCGGAGCAACCGGTCGAGAGCAAGGCCCCGCCCGAATTCCCGCCTGTTTAGAATATCCGAGGTGTTTGGCCGCACGGTGGGGCAATGGCTTTGAAACCTCCAGGGAATCCACTGGCTAACCTCGGCCTGTTTTGAGACGCTTCCGGCATGAAACCGCTGAAACTTTCAAGGCTTGGTTCGGGCCACAAGAACGGGCTGCTCGATCGCCTGACCCAGTTCAAGGAGTTCGGCACCGCGACCCGCCTGACGCAGACGCATGCCAGGCTTTTCAGCGGGGAAGCCCTTTCCGTTCCCACTTGCGTGAATGCGTTCTGGACGGCGAAGCAACGGGCTGCAAACAGCCTGCACGAGATTTCCTACAGGGCCTGCTTCAAGCCGCAGCTGCCCCGCTTCTTCATCGAACGCCTGACCACGCCCGGCCAGGTTGTCTATGACCCATTCATGGGGAGGGGCACAACCATCATAGAGGCTGCCCTGCTTGGGAGGATCCCCTGCGGCTGCGACGCCAACCCGCTGAGCATCTGCATGGCGCGCCCGCGGCTTGAACCGCCGGCGATTAGCGAGGTCGAGGAACGCCTGGCGGCCATCGATTGGCGCGACAGCGACGAGTTCCCGGAGGATTTGCTGACATTCTACCATCCTGAGACGCTGCGCGAGATCTGCGCCTTAAAAAAGCACCTTCAGCAGCGAAAGGCAACGGCGCGATTGGACCCCGTTGACGGGTGGATCCAGATGGTTGCCCTGAACCGCTTG
>Ga0326728_10012265_pt1 | contig 19122 bp, 24 predicted proteins | sample MB3enrmetagenome_FD_207602 | JGI IMG/M metagenome (GOLD analysis project Ga0326728, IMG submission 207602) | Lab enriched peat soil microbial communities from McLean, Ithaca, NY, United States - MB31MN | ecosystem: Environmental > Terrestrial > Soil > Wetlands > Peat | place: USA: New York... | reverse complement strand
TGAGCAAGGCGGGGTCGCTCGCCGAGAAAGCGGGCCTGATGAAGAACCTGCCCTGGACCGCGCAGAAGATTCTGGGGTCGGCCGCGGAGGACTTCGGCCCGCGGATGGCGCGGCGCAGCCTGACGTTGGGGCAACTGGGAGAGTATGGCGGCGACGCGGCCAAGGAAGCCATCGCCAACGCGGCCAAGGGCTCCGGGATGCTCAAGGCCGGCCAGGGCTACGCGGACCTGGGCACCGACATTCTCGGCTCGAAGCTAGGCGACGTGGCCGGCCTCCGCGCCTTTCCCATTTTCGGCCCGACGATCGGCACCTTCGGCGGCGAGACGCTGGCCAAGGGGCTGGACTGGGTGGGCAACACGCTGCGATACTCCGCGCCCGGTCGGTACATGGCCAACAAGTTCTACGCCCCGGCCGGCGGCGAAGGCACCTTGACCGGAAAGCTCCCGCAGCAACTCGGGGCGCAGGCGCATCAGGCGGAGGAAGTCGGCGCCGCCGGGGCGCGGGCCGAATTCGGCAAGCTCCAGATGGCCCGCGAGGCGCTGGGACTGGGGACCGACGCCGACAAGGATTACGTGCGGACGCTGATCGAAGGCGGCGAGTATCCCGACAAGGCCGTGTCCGACGTGGAAGACATGATCCAGGACCAGATTCGCCAGCACCAGGCGACGGTCCTACGGAACCCGGGCACCCCGGAGGCAGACGCGGCGCAGGACGAGATCCGGCGGCTCACCTCGGCCGTTGCCAACCCCGAATTTCGCGGGCGGGCATGGGACTTTTCCCGCGACACCCGCGCCATGCTCGACGCCGAGCAGGCCCGCGCGGTGGCCGAGGGCCGCAACGTCAGGTACGAGCAGGACTACGCCCCGCGGTTCATGACCGTTTTCCCCGGCGAAGAGAATATCCCCGGCGGCTCGGTCGAGCAGCAGGCGGCCGGCCAGCCGATGAACGCCTTCGACCGCAGCCGGCTCGCCCGCAACCAGTTCTACGGCGGCATCGAGGGGGGCACCCCGCAGTTGCGAAAGATCATCTCGGACCCGGACGTCGCGGCCTTGGTCAAGGGGCCGGGGAAGAGGGCCGACAAGCTCCAGCAGATCGCGAGCCTGCTCGACGAGAAATACGTGCAGCCGGGGATCATGCGGTCCACGTTCACCGACGACCTGGGCATCTACAGCCCGGTCAAGGGAGCGCAGGTCCCGCAGGCGCCCCTGTTGGCGCAAAACATCCTCGACATGACCGACAAGCAGCGGGCGGTGGGCATGTTCGGCAACGACCCCATGCTCGACCTGGTGCAGCACCTCGTCGGCACGTCGCACGCCAGCGCCCATGCCAACGCGATCACGGACGGCTTGGCCTTCGGAAACGTCCTCGACAGGACCGGGGCGGCCGTGGGCAAGACGCTTCCGCAGTTCCTTCGGGACACGGGATTGTTCGCCGGCGATGAGGCGGAAGGCGGTCTCCAGGCGGTCCTCAACAAGATCGATCCATCCCTGAAGGCGATCCAGCAGAGCGACCCGAAGCTGTACGGCCAGGTGCTCGACACGATGCGGAAATGGACGGTCAGTCCCGACTTCGCCAAGCAGATGACCGCCTACGCGGACGTTTTCTCCAAGCCCCAAAGCCTGGAGGGAACGGCCAACTTTCTCACCAGCGCGACCGCCCTGTGGAAGGCTTGGGTCACCCAGATGCGGCCCAGCTTCAACACCCGCTACTTCTTCGGCCACCAACTCCAGTCGATGCTCAACGGGGCGTGGAGTTGGGATTCCCAGAAGGCCGCGGCCGACCTGCTGCGCGGCAAGTCGCCCGAGTACGTGCTGGAGATTCCGGCGGTCCGCGCCGCGCTCGACGCCCAAGGGCTCGCCCACACGGCCGAGAACGCGACGGAGGTCCTCAAGACCCAGTTTGTCCGACCGACACAATTACTCGACCCCTTCCGCAATCCGGGCGTCGGCGACATGGCGACTATTTCCCGCAGCGGATTGCCTGCGGACATATCGACCTTCAACGCCGCCCAGCCGCTCTCGCGACCGATGCAGGCCGGCAATATCCTGGAGGCCTTAAAGGGCACCGGGGGAACGATGGGGACCGACTGGGGCGACGTGCTGACCGGTTTCCCCGGGGTCGGAGGGCGCACCACCACAACCTCGCCGCTGGGCAAGGTGGCCGAGGGCTACGGTAACATGGTGGACTCCACGGCTCGCCTGGGGCCGTTTATGAAATTGATGCACGACGGCGTCGACGCCGCCCAGGCTCAACGGCTGATCTCCGACTTCCAGGGAGAATACACCGGCCGCTACTTCACCCCCGTGGAGCGGCTTTTGTCGAAGTGGATTTTCCCCTTCTACAAGTTCACCAAGACCCAGGTCCTCCACATGGGGCAGGAGTTGGCCGAGAATTACGGGGGCGGCCGGACCGCGGCGCTGCTGAAGGGACTGACCGAGGCCCCGCTGGTCCCCGGCCAGGGGCAGCAGCCGCTCGTCCCGGACTACCTGGCGCGATCGCCGATGATCCCGATGGGGAGCGACCAGGAGGGCAGCCCGCGCTACCTGACCAACTTCGGCACGATGATGGAGGACCCCGCCAGCTTCTTGGGCGGCGGGGCGCGGGGCGTCCTCCAGGAGCTTGGCTCGCGCCTGCACCCGATGCTGAAGACGCCGATCGAATGGGCATTGAGACATTCATTCTGGCAGTCGGGCGACCAGGGCGGCCGCGCGCTGTCGGAGCAAGACCCGCTCTTGGGCGGCACGATCGCCAACATTACCGGCAGCCAGAATCGCAACCTGCTTCCCGGCATGGTCGAGCAACTGGCGGCCAACTCGCCGGCATCGGCGTACCTGACGCTCGCTCGCACCCTGAGCGACCCTCGCAAGGAACTTTGGGCCAGGGGCGTCAATGCTCTGACGGGTCTCAAGATCACCGATCTGCCGCCGAAGGCCGTCGACCGGATGATCCAGGAGGGGCTCGACCAGCGGGAGGCGTCGCTGGGCGGCCGGGAGTTTTCCGAGTGGACGATCCCGCCCGACGTGCTGGCGCGGATGTCGCCGGCGGAACAACAGGCGGCGGCGCAAATCTCCGCGCTGCGGAGTCTTGTCAGCAAGCGGCTGCGGGCGCGGCAACTGGGGCAGCCGGTGCCGAGTCTGGGCAGCCTGGGAACACTTTGATCGAGGGCCAAGCCATGGCAAAGAAACTGTGGATACAGAAGATGCACATGAAGAAGGGGGCACTCCACGCCCAGATGCACGTCCCCCAGGGCGAGAAAATCCCCGAGGACCGCCTGCGGGCAGCCGCAGCGTCGGGTGGGATTCTCGGCCGGCGGGCGAGGCTGGCATTGACACTGAAGAAGATGAAACGGTAGGCTGTACCCATGCCGTACACGATCCGCAAATCCACCATCGGCGGCAAGAAGCTCTACCTGATCGTCCGAAAAACGGACGGCAAAGTGGTGGGCCGCAGCACCACGGCGGCCAAGGCCGGGGCGTCGATCGGGTTCAGAATGAGAGGGGAGCGGCAGTGAACTCCATCAAGCGCTACCTGATGAAGCGGCGGCAGGCGACGATCGGCACCACGGCGGTCCCGCACGTTCGACAGCCGACGATGGTCGCCCGGGTGCGGAAGCCCACGCGGCCCGAGGAGGTGATTACGCCGGCGTACCTGGCGCACACCAAGGGCCAGCTCGAATCGCTGCGGACCGCCCAGCCCGGACCGGTCCAGCGCGTGCCGCTGGCCAAGGGCGGCACGGTGGCCGGCCGCTACCTCGGCCGCCTCAACGCCCACCATGTTTTCGCCGTCAACGGCGACGAGATCATGGAGCGCCCCAAGGGCCAAGGCGGCTCGATGGATTTCGTAATCGCCGGCAACCCGCACAAGTGGAAGAACATCGTCCCTCCCGACACGCGATTCGTGGACTGGAACCAGGCCCACCACGAATGGGCGCCCGATCTGCTCCACGAGGACGGCGAAGATACGTTGATGGGGGCACCCCTGCACCTGCCCTACGAACACGCCCACGCCTTTATGAACGGCGTGGAGAAACACTACCGCCATCAACTCGGCATCGGCACGACCCCGCCGATCGGTGACGGGACCGATTAAGTCGCCGTTCCCATGAACCTCTGCCAGTTCCTCATCCTTGAGGCGTCGCCCCGTTGCAACCTGGGGGGCGAGCACGACGAATGTCCCAGCCGCGATCCGCGGCGATGGGAGGGCCTCGACACCACGTATCACCTTACCGAGGACGATATGGTGGTGCTGGTCACCCGCGCCTACAAGGATTTTGGCTTCCGCGGGATGTGCGGTTTCCACTATTTCAACGAACCCCTGCTGTCGAAAGACGCGATCCTCCGCGTCATCGCCCGGATCACGCCCCACTATCCGCAGGCCCGTTTCGTGCTGTGGACCAACGGCACGCTGATAACCGCCGCGAACGCCCGCGAGTTGGCCGTCTTCAGCCGGATTTACGTGAGCAATTACCAGAACCGGGATTTCTCTTTTCTCAAGGAGCACGTCGCCGATGTCGAAGTTATCCCCACGCCCCAACTCGACGCGAGACGCACAGCGAAAGGTCAGGACAGCGACGCCCCCTGTCTCCGACCGTACACGGAATTTGTTGTCGATCATCACGGATATGTCCATCTGTGCTGCCATGCTTGGCGCGGAAGCGAAACGCTCGGGAATGTCCTGGTCGATGACCTGCGAGACATCGTTGGAAGGTTTGCCGATGTTCGAGATCGAGTTGGCGGGGCCGCCATGGGAAGCGATGCGCCAAGTTGCTGCCGTACCTGCTGGCGGCGGTTCGACCACCTCACCCGTTTCGTCCCCCAAGTCGCCGACGCGGCGGAAGCGCACGCCCGCCCGGAAGAGGTCCTGAAGCGACGGCAGGCCCGCGAAGATGCGCGGATCTCCGGCAGCGTCAAAGTCCCCGACGAGGAGGAAGAGTTCGCCTCCTGGCTCCAACCGAAAGGCCCGTGGCTGCGGGGAAAGTACGCGGTTGTCGCCAGCCGCGTTCCGGGACGACGCCCTTTTCGTCTCTTCGCCATGCTGCGGGCATGGAACGAGGCCGACATTATCGAGGCGGCCGTGCGCAACTGCTACGCCCAGGGGGCCGAGCGGGTGTACCTGGTGGACAACGGCAGCACCGACGATACGATCGGCGTCGCCCGCGCCGCCGGAGCGGTAGCGGTCAGGCGCTTCGCCAGTGAATTCTTCCAGGACAATCTGATGACTCGCCGCACGCGGGAGTGGGCAGGCGAGATTACGGAGATCGCCCGCGCCGGCCGCCTGTGGTGGTGGACGGCCGATGCGGACGAGTTGCTCTCGGGCTACGACGGCCTGACCGTGCGAGAGTTTCTGCTGACAGTTCCGGCCGAGTGCAACGCCGTGGGCGCGGTGGCCTTCAACCACTATCCCACCCAGCGGCCGGCCAACGTGCCCGGCGTCCATCCCCGCGAGTGCCAGCCGATGGGGATGCTTTGGGACTCGCCGTTTTTTTGCGGCAGCCGCCACTGGAAACATCCGCTCTTCCTGGTATTCGACGGGCGGTACACCGCCGGCGTCTGCGGGGGTCTGCACGATCAGGTGGTCATGCCGGAACACCCCCCGCTGGCCGAGGCCCGGCAGACGTTGATCCTGCACCACTTCATGTTCCGCGAAGAGAGGGTCACCCGGGCGCGGCTGAAGATGCTGTGCGAGCCGAAGAAGGAACTGGGCGGCCACTCCCGCAGCGCCCCCGATGATTACCACCTGAAATTCGAGGGCGCGATCAAGCGCTACCAGTCCCTCGACGCGGTGTACTCCGGCCGCTGGGACGAGGTTATCATTCCGCACACCCAGGGGCGGGAAAAGAAGGTGGGCGTCGAGCTGATCGCGGCCGACGAGGCTTTGCGTGCTTACAGACCCTTTGTAGCGAGGTGGTGAATGTGGCCTCCCCCCACAGCCAGCGGGACACTCGGAGCTGCCGACAGCCCCGCCTGGATACATGACGGCGTGTTCGGCTGGATGTCGCCGGATGAGGGCAAGTGGCTCGCCGCCCGCGCCGGCGAGATCCACGGCGGCGCGATCCTGGAGATCGGCAGCTTTCACGGGCTGTCGCTGTCGTACATGATCGAACCCTGCCGCGCCAACGGCAACAAGCTGTGGTCGCTCGACCTGCACTTCTGGCGGGAGTGCCGGGACAACCTCGTTCGCTGGAACGCGCAAGACGTGGTGGAGGTGCTGATCGGCGACTCGCGGCAGTCCCACCAGGAGTTTGCCGATCACTCGCTGGACATGGCCTTCATCGACGGCGATCACACCCCGGCCGGCGTCTACCTGGACACCATGAACTTCATGCGCAAGGTCCGCCCCGGCGGCCTGCTCTGCGGCCACGACTTCAGCCCCGAGTTCCCCGGCGTGCAAGCGGCCGTCCGTAAGTTGGTCCCGTCCTTCCAGGTGACCGCCGGCTCGATCTGGCACGCGAGAATGTGAGCCATGCCCAAAGCCGCGATCGTGCTGGTCTCGTATAAGCTGCCCCCGGCCAGGCTGATGGACTGGCTGCGGTGGAACCTGATGGAGCTGGCCGGCTGCGTGCCCGTATACGTGGTGACTGATCCGACGACCGACGTAGCGACCGTGTGCAGCCGGCCGCCGTGGTGGCGATTTCTGATTTACCCCGGCAAAATGCCGGTTTTCTCCCTGGCCAAGACCGCCAACTTCGGCATCCGCCGGGCGCTCGAAGACGGATGCGAGACGATCCTCAAGTGCGACCCCGACATCATCTTCGACGGCGCGCTGGAAACGATGCTCACCACCCCCGCGGCCGGCCGTTACGTAGTGGCGAAGTTCCACAACGTGCGCTCCTACGCCGAGCGACAGCGGCCCTACCGCGACGAGATGGCGACGGACGGCTGTATCAGCATGACCGCGCACGCCTGGCAGGCGATCCAGGGTTACGACGAGCGGATGTACGGCTGGGGCTTCGAGGACACCGAGGTCTGCCAGCGGGCCAAGGAGTCGGGGATGCAGCAGACAAACGCTTGGGTGCTGCACGTCGATCATCCGCCATGGGGCAGGGCGAGCGGGTTCAATCCGAACCGCAACGACGCAAACTTCAATATGCCGCCGAGGATCATCGGCAGCCAACCTGATTGGGGAAAGGGATTGTGATGGGTACGCGAAGCAAAGACGGCCCGGCGCCGGTTCCGGGCAACGAGTCTCAGTGGACCTGCAACGAGTGCCTTCATTTGCAGACGTGCGAAGCCGAGGGGCAGAGACGCACCTTCGCCTGTGGCCACGGCAATGCCCCGACGTATCCCGAAGGGGCCAATGCGATCATCGTTGACCTGGGCGTGGCACTTACGCCAACCTGGTGCCCGGTCCTCGTTCAGACGTCGCCGGCCTGACCGTCGCACGAAGCCTCGCGGTCGATAGACACCGCCCGTTCCTGCATTCTGGCCAGGTCGTCGCGGGCGGTAATCTTTCCGTGGCGCCGCAGCCTGGTGTATTCCGTGGTTCGCCGCTCGATCAGCCGGTAGCGCTCCGGCTGTCCGCCGTCCTGAAAAACGTAGAGCGGCCCGCGCACGTTGACGCCCTCGGTGCAGTCGCTTCCGCCCTCCCGTTCGATGAGCTGCTTGTACTGGCGGACGGCCCGGCGGCACCTGCCCCCCTTGTACCTCGTCCAGATGCCGGGCCGATAACAGATGCACTCCGGCCGGGTAACCCTCAGTTCCGCTATCCACTCCTCCACTTTGTTGGCAATGTCCTGCCAACACCAGGCCCGGTTGTGCAGCGCCAGCATCAACCGCAGCAGCTCCCGCTCCTCCGGCCACGGCTCCAGCCACGCCGCCTTTCGCGTGCCCACCTTGATGTAGCCGGTCTTGGACTCGCTGGCCGTGTAGCCCGTGCGAGCGATCTTGGCCTGCATAGCCGCCTTGACCCGGCGCCCGTGCGCCGCCGAAAACTGCTGCGCGACGCTGAACATGATGCGGGCGACCATCAGCCCCTCGGGGGTGGAGAGGTCGACGCCCCCCATGAAATTGGCGAAGTGCAGGCCGATGTTGCGTTTTTCGAGTTGCCGGTGCATGAACTCGAAGTCCAGCAGGTCGCGGGTGAACCGATCGTGAAAGGCCACGATCACGTGGTCGCCGGGCTTGAGACACTGGTAGAGTTTCCACCCCTCGCCGCGGAGGAGGAAGGGGATTTTGTAGCCGGACTGGGCGGCGTCGTAGAAGAACGGCCCGAACTCCACCCCAAGCGGCTCAAGACGGTAGGCGAAATAGCGCCGGCACTCGGCCTGCTGGGCGTCATGGGACAGCCCCGAGGCGGCGCTGTTGGGGTGCGACACGCGGAGATAGTTGTAGGCGACGGACATTATCGGCGCTCCAATCAGTCAACCTGGGGCGAATCCGCAAGGCGAGCTTTGGTCCTTTCGTGCCGGGCATCGGCCTCGGCCTTCCGCTGCGCCTCGGCGTGCGCTCGCTCGGCGATTTCATCGACGTGGGTCGCCACGAAGGCGGCAACGTCACCCTGGGCCGCCATCAGCTTTTGCCACATGCCCGGCGGCAGGCAGATCGGTATTTTCGACACCCCGTAGACGGCGACCAGACCCTTCTGGGTTACTTCGCACCTTACCGGCCCGGCCAGGGGGTCGCGCAACTTCTGGATAGCCGGAACCACACTTCCGGCGGGGATGGTCTTGTCCGCGGCTTTGCCGAGCAACTCCCCCACTTCTCGGGCGAATATGCTACTGCGGCTCATTCTGCTGTCCTCCCTCGCTTTTCGATTCTCTCTCGTCTGATTGATGTGTTTTTCGCGCAGGGAACGGATTCACGCCCTTGGGCCGGCTTCCTGGACCTTTCCGCCGAAACGGATTCCTGCCCCTTCTGAATGGCCACAATGGGCACGGCTGCGGAAAATGCCTCGATACCACGTTAGCGGTACACCCCGTCACTTCGGATGGGGAACCGCCGACGCAATCGAGACAGAATAGGCGGATTGCCTTAACGGGGTTAGTTGGGCGCTTTGCCATATTTGCCCTTCGTTCAGAGGTCCCCTCGCGCCCTCGGCTACGAGCTTCGGGCGCGAGGGGGTTTCAGGGGGCTGCACCTGTTTGGCAGGCCCCTGGCGCAGTTTTTAGACAAAAAGTTCCCAGCGCGCTCCGGTCCCGCCCGGGTTGCTCCCTCCGAAGCCTTCACCAACACAACGGGTTCTTCCTTGGAGCCGCTAGGCGCGCTTCTTGGAGACCTCAGAGCACAATCGAGTGCAAACCCCCTGAAGGAGCCGCACTCGCCGCCCGTTTTGCGTCGGAGCCAGGATCGTCGGTCGCTCGGCGCGCCAGTTCCCCTCTCGGCCTCGTCTATTGAGTTGGCTTCGCGGGGTCCGAGGGCTCGCCGCCCCTGCCACAGCTTCCACGTTTCCACTTGCAGGCCGTGGCCTGACTTCCCAACCCGCCCGGAACTTCCCCAGGCCGGTAGTGGTGCCGCCAGCAGTCGGCAGGCCATGGTTGCGGGGTGTCCCTGCTGGTGGGCTCCCTGCTGGCCTTCGCCGGGCGTTTTCTCTCCCGGCTGGAAACGCGACGGCGCAGCAGGTGCTTCGATTTGTGGGCATCGTTGAGCCGTCCGATTCGAGATTGCCGCGGGTTCACGACCCGCAACTTCCAATAGGTTAGCACCCCTGTTGTCCCCTGTCAACACCGGAAACCAGAAAAGAGAGCCAGGGGGGTCAACGCGTCGTGACCCGCTCGCCCCCTGGCTCAAATGCGGCTCGGACAACCGCTTGCTCGTTGATTCTACCATCAGAACTCCCCCCGGTCCGCCCCCCAGGGACGACGTTCTCGTTTTCGGGCCGCTCTGATTCGCGCCGCCTCTGCCTTAGCCTTCCTAGGGGGGAGCGTCGGACGGTTCTAGGACTCCACCGATGGCTCGGCGACCCCCCCCCGGGCTGGAACGGCCGGCAGAGCAAATACCAGTTCTTCCACCGGGTCACCGCCCGGACGTGCTCGGTGATCTCGCTCCAGGCTTTACCTTCGTCGCGCATGGCGACGATGACCCGCATGACGGCCACTGCGCGACGGTTGATTTCCAATCGCTTGGCCCCCTCCCGGCCTACCAGGGAGAAGCCGATCGGTGCCCGTCCGCCCGGCCGGCCTTCCCGGCGCAAGCGGGCGGCGACGGCCTTCGCCCGGCGCCGCGCGCAGTCGGCCACCTCCCGAAAGCCTTGCCGGAGCTTGGTGGCGACAACACTCCGTCCCGTCAAGTCGATGCCCGGATCGGCGAGGTGCAGGGCCAAACCGCGGGCCTCTGCCACGCCCAAGAGAGCGTCCGCCCGCTTGAAAGTCAGTCGCGCAGCAGCAACGGATGGGAAGATGAAAACATCGCCCCGACGTGCATTCCGTAGCAGCCCGAAGAACACGGGGCCGAGTTTTGGCCGCTTCGACGGCGGCAGACGCTCCAAGTAAAGGTGGACGGTGCCGACAAACCCCATGCCCCGGGCGTACCCTTCCACGGTCTGCCGCCAGTGCTCGATTTCGGCTTCGGTCTCCATGCCGTCGGCGCAGGCATAGCCGAACAGCCTTGGCCTGTTTCGATCATCTTGCGTCTTGTCTTCTCCCACCACCCGATACCTCCATAGCGAGGAAAGAAGTCTGGATCGGGAAAAAGCTCTCCGGGACTGATGTTACCGGGGCGTCACGCGACCAGGGGCACCGTTCCCGGGAAACAGGGAACGCCCGACTGAGTACAGCCCTCGGTGAACTTGCCGACGCGCACGTGTAGCTCACCCCTTCGCAAGAGAAACCGGAACGCGGTAAACTTGGCAGTCAGTCAAAACTGGCCGCGCCGCCCAAGGCTTGGGGGCTTTCAGGCGGCGCGGCCCAAACACGAAAGGAAACAGACCAATGGGTCCCGCAGACAGCCACCAGGCATACAAGAACGCGCAGTTGGCTTTGAGTTCAGCGAAAAAAAGCGTAGACAACCTTGTGTGTCAGCTTGAAGCAGCTTGGCAGAAACTACAAAACTGGGATCGCATCGGCTTTCAGCGCCGCTTGCCTGACGGCAGTATACTGGAGTCGCCTGTCGCCGAAATGCTGGAGTTGAGCGAAATTCCCACGAGGGCCCAACTCATCAAGGCTATTGAAGCATGGCAAAAGGCCGCTAGAACACTTGCGGCCATGGAATGACACCACCTAGCGACAAGCCTTGAATTCTTGGCTTACCTCCGGGCTGACCCGATGTATCTCGATTGGGGACAGCTCCAGATCGGGAGCAAGCCGCCTTTGAAGTTCGCGCAGGTCCTGGGCGAGGAGTGCTAAGCTGTTGCCGTTACCATTGGCAACGGTGATTACCTGTCGAAGGGCGCGACGCTCTGGAGAAACTGTGTGTTGGTCCATAATCGGACAATATGTCACACAGCCAACCAAAACGCTACCCCCTATGTGGGTTGTTTTCCGTTTCACCCTCCTTCCCATTTTTGGCTACGACGTTATCTCATTCCCGCCGCGGAAAAAAGCTGGCTGAACTTCCACGGTCGATCAGTGATTCCCGCCAGCATCGCAGCCGGCAGCGGACCGTGAACGGCCGGGTCCAGTGGTGCTACTTGGGGGTGGGCATGGCATCGGCCGACGAGGATCGGCTTAACGGGGTTAACGACATTAACGGGATTTCCCCCTTATTTAAGCCACGCAGGGAAAGTGAAAACGGAAGCGCAGAGGCAGGGGGAGAGAGTGTGAAACAAGATAGGCGGAATCCCGTTAATCCCGTTAATCCCGTGAACCAAGGCGGCCAATGTACCCACCCCGATGTTGCCGAAACCCCCACCCATGACGGCTATGTCAATCGGCAATGCAAGCTCTGCGGGGCATGGCTCCCCTGCCGGAAAGCGGAGCAATCGGCATGACGAACCAGCGAACCAACCCGCAGCCGTGGCCACCGGCCCACCTGCAACTGCCCGACACCATCGAGGATATCGAGCGCGGCCGGCCCGATACAGGCAAAGGACGCCCGGAAGCCCAGAGACAGGGACTTTTCGAGAAATTGCCCGCCAGGTGTTCGGCAGACGGCCGGCAAGCTGAGGAGTGAGGGAAGATGAGTCTCAAAATCGAGTTCGACCGCGACGAGCTGCGCCCGCTGGTTCAACTGGCCGTGGCCGAGGCCCTCGACCGCCTGGAGGAACAGCGGGCCAAGCTCCAAGGTCGGCTAGCGTTCACCGAACCGGAGGCCGCGGTCCTTCTGGGCGTCAAGCCCCACGTCTTGCGCGACTGCCGGCGCCGCGGGGAGTTGCAGGGGGCCAAGGTCGGCAGCCGAATCGTGTACACCCAGGCCGATCTGCTGGAGTTCTTGGAACGGCAAAAGGAAAACGGTTGAAGGCCACTTGCGATAAACACCGAACGGTGTACAATGTCCTTCGGAGTCAAAACCATGACACTTCAAGACCAGTTGAGACGGGCCATCCAAGACAGCGAGTTGACTCTCTACCGCATTGCCAAAGACTCCGGCGTCGTGTACCAGGTCCTACACCGCTTCGCCAGTGGTGAACGCGACTTGACGCTGGAGACCGCCTCGAAGCTGGCGGATTACTTCGGTATGCGGCTGACCCGTCCGAAACGGCCGAAGGCGAAGGGAGGGTAGCGACGTGAAGGCGTGGCTTTTCCAGGACACTCGGCAGAAGCAGAAGTTGGGCGAGAAGTGCCCCTGGTCGGTCGGCTGGTTCGATCCCGAGGGGAAGAAGAAGTCGAAGCGGATCGGCTGCCGCAGTTTGGCCGAGAAGTACGCCCGCAAGATCGAAGGGCAATTGGCGGCCGGCACATACGAGGGGGATAATCGGAAACTGTGGGCTGATTTCAGGAAGGAATGGGAATCCCGAGTTGGCGACGGCATGGATCCCAAAACGAAAGCCTGCACCCTTGACGCTCTGAAGCACTTCGAGCGGATTGTCAAACCCGCCCGGGTCGGCGCCATCAAGGCGAAGACCCTGGACGAGTATGTCGCCCATCGCCGGGTGGAGAAGGGCCGCAAGGCCAAGAGTACCATCAGCCCGGCAAGCGTGAATAAGGAATTGCGGCACGTTCGCGCCGTGCTGCGATTCGCCCACGATTGGGGTTACCTCCCCGAGATGCCCCGGGTCCGCATGATGAAGGAGCCGAAGAAGCTCATTCGGTACGTCACGCCCGAGCACTTCGCTGCGATCTATGCGGCATGCGATTCCGCCAAGCTGCCCAAGTCGGACGTGTACACCCCGGCCGACTGGTGGCGAGCCCTGGTCGTGTTCCTCTACATGACAGGGTGGCGCGTGAACGAGCCCCTGGCGCTGCGATGGGACGACGTGTCGTTGGACAACGCGACGGCCATCACTTGGCACGAAGACAACAAGGGGCGACGCGACGAACGAGTTCCGCTCCATCCCGTCGTCATCGAGCATCTCCGCAAGCTGGTGGACTTCGGCCCGGCCGTGTTCCCCTGGCCGCATCACGAGCGAACCCTATGGGTGGAGTTCGCGAAGATCCAGAAGGCCGCGCTGACGGAGACCGGGGAGCGGATCATCGACCTGGCCTGCCGGGAGAACCACGAGCACACCGACGCATGCCACATTTATGGGTTCCACGACTTTCGCTGTCGTCTCGTCCTTCGCCATCACACGGCGACTGACGGCGTAGAAGATGCCAATGGCACCGGCCTTACGCGCAGAATAGGACACGTCGAAAACGTGTAGCGTCTCTGTCATGGCCTTAACCCTCCTCGTCGGTCAGGTCCGGGGCGATAAGGCCATAGTCGCCCCAATCGCGCTGGCTCAACTTGCCGACGTTGTCGAGCATCCATTCCGTTTCGATCTTCAACGCATACCCCCGCGGGTCGAGGTTGACGAACACCGGCACCAGCGGTTTACGGTTGCGGATCGCGTGGAAGTCGATTACGCGCCCGGTCCCTTCGCAGTTGGCGCAGTTGTCCCGCTCGATACCCCGCTTGCAGCCACACGCCGCGCCGGTCTTGGGCTGGTACTCGTGCCGGTTGCCGAGCACCTTGTTCACCTGGGCCAAAATGCTGGCAATGAGGTTTTCCGCCTCCTCGGGGTTGCGATACTGTGGCCCGTTGCAGAGTCGCAGGCCGATGGCGTGTCCTTCCCTCTCCAGCCGCCGCAACTTCTTGCAGAGCTTCACGGGGTCGCGTTCGGTCGCCCTGGGGAAGATCGCTAGGAGTTGCTCACCGTGCTTGATGATCGCCGCTTTCGTCTTCGCGTTCATCGTTCTATCCTTTCGTGCTCTCCCGGATTCTGCCGGGCCAGGTCGGCAACACGCCGCGCCCGCTGCCCGCGATGAGCAAGGGGCGCGGCCGCCGTCGCGCGACGGCAGGCCAAATCGGGTAAATCGCAGCGTCGCCCGCCAAATCGCCGAGCGGAGGAGTAGGCTACGCTCTTGATGGCGACCTTGTCGGGGCCGTTTTTCCCTAGACGGGCGACGCTGCGAGAAAACTCCAAAGATCAAACGGCTGTAAACGGCTGCCACAAATCTACTCCGCGGTTTGCGCCGTGTCAACTCCAGGGCGCGAAAATTCCGCCCCCACTATACCAGCCGCAACAGCGCGGCCGTCTCCCGTCGCACGATTTCGCCGACGACCGGCCCCGGACGACGCTCGATCCGCCTGCTGTCGCAGGTCTGGCAGATCAGCACGCCGCCCAGGGTCTTTGGGGCGTACTTTTCGCTCAGTCTGCACATACGCTCTACTCCTCTCTTGGAAAACAAAACGGCTCTGTCAGTGTCCGGCTGCGCTCCCCTCGACGCGCTGGCCGGACCTTGGGATCATCGGCTGGAGATCCTCTTCAATGGCTGGCCCCAGCCACAGTGGAGCTGCACCCTGCGGGCCAGCTTGGCAATGTAGAGCGACGGCCGATCGTCGACGCACCAGCCGATGCCTCGGATGAAATGCTCAAAACCGATGCCGCCCTCCTGATAGATCCGGGCGCGCTCCTGGCCCACGGTGACAGTCACCGCCGGAACCGGCGGCAACGAAACGGCGTTAAACATGGCACTACTCCTCTCAGAACGTGAAACGGCAGCAGGGTAACCGACACCCGCCGGCGCCACCCGGCGGGAAGCAGTACCCTACGCCCCCGCCAGCATTCCGATTGGAAAGCCGGCCTCTTTAGCAGCTTCGATGCCAGCTTGCACCATGCTGGCCGCAAAGGTAGCCTCGGCCACCTGGGGCATACGGGCGTCCAAGGCGTCCTTTGCGTCGGCCAGTGCCCTGGGAAGCTGGATCTTGCACCAGCTCTTGAGGCACTCGGCCAGCGCCTCGGGGTCGGCCTTCAGACAGTGAACGCGGAGGTACTCAGCCGCCGCACGAGTGGCAATCGTTACAGCAACATCGGCAAGGTTTGCCATCGGACTACTCCTCGGAAGGTAAACGGCTCTACTCGGACACAACAAGCAGCGGCCCCGTAGGGCCGGCGCTTGGGGTGTCCGGTTCACTCCTCGGCGAAGTCGGCTGTCGCGCCGTCGTGCTCTTCCAGCCACTCGCGGGCCGCGGCGATGAACTCCCCGGCCGTCACACCGCAAGCCGGACAATCCACCGTCCCGTCCGTGCTGCGATGATCACACGGTGGCCGGTCCTCGCGCTGGACCTCCCTGGGCGACCATCCAAACGTTCTCGCGACTCCCGGATAGTCCCAATCGGTTTGGACGAGGACCGTCCGGCCATCGTCGTTGACGATCTCCCCTGGGCAACCAGGGGCGTCGACTTGGGTGTTCCAGCGGATCATACTCTACTCCTGCCCATGGGGCGTGAAAGGAAAGATCGGGAGGGGACCATTATGCGGTCACTGGTGGGCCTGGCAGAGCCAAGTACGCGAGCTGGTACGGGGCGAAAACTTCATCATCGCCGAACGCCTGCGCCTCTGCCAGCGTGGCCCAGGGGCCTTCCGCAAGCACGCGCCAGCCACGCGGCCCGTCGATCGGTTCGCACGGCACCAGGATGCACCAGCCGGAAGTCAGAGATTCGATCGGCATGGTTCTACTCCTCACTCCAAGAGAAACGGCTACTGCCGGCTCGTGAACGGCCACAAACCGGCGGAAAAAACCAACCGCAATCGCCGTGCCAATCAAAAACCCACCCAAATGGCACGCAATACCATCCCGACGCGAGGAGGAAAAATCGCCGCCTGGCCGCCGCCGACTGCCCGAAAACCGGGCAAACGCTGCCCGAAAACCAGGCAATTCGCCGGTAAGGCAGCCCTACTCATACCAATCCCCATACGCATACACGTCCCTATGGCCACCACAATGGGTTGCGTAGCAGTGGGTGGGATGAGACCATGCTCGTGGTTTTTTTGTTGACGTAAGTCGTTGCCCCGCAAGCGCTTACCATCGTGACGGCATGAGTACAGGTATGCGTACCCTGTGCGCCCGACCGTCCCCGTGGGAGGGTGCCCCTGGCATCGCGGCTGATGAGTAACGTTCCTCCCCGCGATTTTTTCCCTCCCAGGTTTTGCCCCCTACTTTGGAGGGATGCTGTAGTGGAGAGCGTTCTTTGGGGTGACTGGGTAGTGGGTACAGGAGGGATGAGGCATCGCGGGAGGGAGTGGGTGCCGACACCGCCCCCTTGGGTCGCGGACGCGCGGGGTTATTGCGGCTTGATCGCAGTCGGTACGCACCACCTGTCGGGCGGACGACATTGGCAATGTCACCCGTGCGGCCTCGGCATGTCACCCGGTTGCTGCACGCTTCACCCTGCTATGCGTCTGCCGCCCTGGTGCAACACCCTGCGCACCAGGCCGCGGGTTGAGGAACGTGTTCAACGATCCTCTGTCGCTCTCCCCGCTGGTAAGGGGCGTGGCTACAACCCAGCGGATCAACGAGGCGACCCGTTTGTGCTGGCGTCCTTGGGCCTCGGCCCTGGTCTGCCGGCGATCCGACCAGCCGCAAGTCACCGATCTGGGGTTATTCGCTCCCTTGCGGAGTTGGAGCGGAGATTGTAGCGGGTCGGAGTTGCACCGAGGAAGCACATCAAGGGCCGTTTCTGGCGTTTGGCATTGAATGGGCGATAACCGTGTCCAGAGAGAATCGAACGGCGAGCGGTTGCCCAAGCATCCCGAGGCATTTGTCCAACCCTCAGAACATCAACCCAAGAGGCGGCCGGCATGGTGCCGAACCGCCGTTGGGTTGGACGCCAGTAAGTTTGGTGGAACGGCGGCGGCAACGCAACCCCCATATTCTGGTGGTTTTGTCTGCGATTCGGCCGGCGGACGCTGATCGGGGCGCCCCTAATATATGGCCTGCTTGCCGCTGCTGCCGCGAGGCGTTTCCGGCGCGGCGAAAAATCTTGCGGCGGGGCTTGACGGCTGAAACTTTCTTCCTTATGATGGGGAACATGAGAATTGCAACGTGCAAGTGCGAACGCTGCGGTCACCGCTGGATTCCTCGGGTGTGGCCCATCGAAAAGTGCCCCAGGTGCAAGAGCTACCTGTGGCAAACGAAGGCAGGCCGAAAGCGGCGACCGCGGAAACAGTGACCCGTAGTCAAGGAGGGCTTTACCATGTTGGTGCTGAGCCGAAAGTGCAACGAGGATATTGTAATCGGGGGCAAGGTCGTGGTTCGCGTGCTGTCGGTCCGCGGCGACAAGGTGCTACTGGGCATCGAGGCCGACGCTGCCACGGTGGTCGACCGCGGTGAGGTACATGCGCGCCGGCTGGGGAAGTCGCAACGGCAGGACGGAGGTTCGCCATGAGGTGCAAAACCTGCGGAAGTGAGATGATCGGCGTGGGCGAATCGCCCCGGAGCCGCTGGTGCCCGCGGTGTGGTACGATGTGGCAGTCGCCCAACATGATCGACAAGGGGTGGTGGCGGGTTCCCGAGTCTGCGCAGAGGCGCGCTGCCCTGGAAGGCGAAAACTCTCAAGGTGTCCCATGCCCACCGCCCGCGACCAACTGATTCGCCAGCCGGGCCGATTCTACGACGACCCGGAGTCCGACCGGTTGCTGAACGAGGAACGAGCAGAACTTATCGAGCGGGTCTGCCCGCCGGAGGAACCGATGCGAAAGCGAAAATGGCACGGCGTCTGTGGACACGTCTTCGTCGAGTGCCAGGTGCCCGAAGAGAATCCGTCCGCTGGCTGGGTGGATATCGACGAGCGGCGCTTGCCGTCCGTCGTGCCGCCAATCCTGGGCCGCGTAATCCCGGCCGAAACCTGGTGCGTGCTGGTGATCCACTTCCGCAGCAGCGGCTACTACGACCCGGGCGTAATCAGCGGGCCACCCGAGCGGTGCTATCCGCCGGAAGGCGACGATGAACGAACGCTGGATTACGCCGAACTGGAAATCGGACGGCCGGCCGAGCCGCTGTATGTCCGGCTGACGGCCGCCGACGCTGTTGCCGTGTTCGAGGCGTTTAGGCGACAGATCGAGGCGGCGGATCTGGATGAGCCGGACGATGAACCACCAGACCACGAGGATGATTTGGACCGAACAGCCCGAAGGGGCGAGGACTAAGCCACTTTCAACCGAAAGGAGCGATCCGTGAAAATGACGAGAAAGACGGGAAAGCCCACCGAGGTGCTCCTGGATGCCTATGAGCGGAAGTGCCTGGGCAAAACCATCGACACCTGTAAGCTCTTGGCCGAGTGGGTGAACGATGGAGCGGCGCTAAAGGCCGCCGAGGACTTGGCTGAGTTGCGCGCGAAATACGGCCCGAAGCCCGAGCCGCCGGCCGAGGCATCCCCATCTACGACGCGAAGGAGAGGCTATGCAGCGACTTGACACGCAAGCGAGGGTGTGGAAAACCAACAAAGGCCGCGTCCTGATCCGACTGGACGCTACCCAAGCCCCGGATCATCGGTACGAGGTCGTGCCCTGCTTCGTCAGCCAGGCCGAACTGATCGAACTGGGCGAGGCGATTGCCGACGCCCTGCGGTTGACCGAGGGAAAGGAAGGTGCCTGATGGACGACCCGATTGACGGCGTGCCGGTTCCGGGCGGCAGCCTTGTCGCGCTGCCCGCGGTCGAGCCAACGCCCCTGGCCCTAATCGCCAAACTCATCAGCGGCAAAATGACCACCGAATCGGTGGCCGTGGCAAAGGAGCTTGTCGCGCTGCGGGAGCACATGGAGGACCGCCAGGCCGAGCAGGACTTCGCCCAAGCCTTCGCCGACCTCCAGGCCCAACTGTCCTCGTTC
>Ga0326728_10012264_pt1 | contig 19123 bp, 17 predicted proteins | sample MB3enrmetagenome_FD_207602 | JGI IMG/M metagenome (GOLD analysis project Ga0326728, IMG submission 207602) | Lab enriched peat soil microbial communities from McLean, Ithaca, NY, United States - MB31MN | ecosystem: Environmental > Terrestrial > Soil > Wetlands > Peat | place: USA: New York... | reverse complement strand
CGGCAATTGAGCAGCACCTCGTCGAAGGATACGTTGAGACCTTGTGCTTCGACACGCTCGTAAAACGATTCGGCATCGACAAGATCGACGTCATTTTGATTGATACTGAAGGTTACGACTACGAGGTTCTGAAACAGATCGATTTCCAACGGTTTCGCCCAAGCCTGGTGATATACGAACATTTGCACCTGGGCGAAAAGACGAAATCCGCGTCAAAAACACTGCTTGAAAACTTCGGCTACGATATACATAACTCATATGATATGAATTATGTAGCTGTCCGCAGACGATTCGCTGGGCGATGACGTGCCGCCACTCACCATGGTTGCTGGCGTTCCTGCCCGCAAGCTTAGAACCTTAGCTTAGCCGCGGCGTGGGAACCAGATTGAGGTCTGAAAAGGACGATACTTCTTTTACATGGAATTGCCCAACGACTCTACGTCTATGGTTTTGTCCAGCGTCACCGTTATCATTCCCACACGCGGCCGGCCAGAAGCACTCAAGCGCTGCCTGAAAAAGCTTCTTCTGCATGTAAATCAGCATCCTGAGTGCATGATAATCGTGAGCGACGATGGGGAAGCATCGGAGACCAGCGCGGCACTTGGAAATGATTTTGCCGGCGTGCATGTGGTTCAGGGCCCGCGCCGTGGTCCGGCCGCCAATCGCAACTGCGGTGCAAAGCATTCGAGCGGCCATTTAATCATTTTTCTCGACGATGACTGCATTCCGGATCCGAACATCATTGCCGCTTACCAGGAAGCGGCCCTCGAGAATCCGGAGATAGGCGTCTTCGAGGGGCGCATTACCGCTGAGGGAACCGAGACTGGTTTCGCCGACACGGCCCCCTCCAACGAAACAGGCGGCTATCTTTGGTCGTGCAACTTTGCGATCCGCCGGGATCTGTTCACGAGTATCGGGGGATTTGACGAACGCTACCCGTTTCCTGGCATGGAGGATGTCGATTTTCATTTCCGCGTTACGAACAAGTCGCGGATTCGATTCCTTCCCGAGGCCAGAGTCTTTCATGCGGTTGAAAGGAGGGTAGGCTGGAAAGGTCTTAAGCACTACGCACTTTCACTTATCCTCTACTTACACCTGCATGGGTTAAGGCAAACCAAGAAGGGACCAGTCTATTTTGCACGGGTTATCGCTCGCCTGTCTGTGACTGGTGGTGTGCGGTATCTACGAGGTCAAGCTGCCAAAGATCCAGAACATCTCTTGTCGACGGTTTGGGTACACATGGAAATCTTATTTATTGTGCTTTTTTGGAGGTGTCACCCGTATCTTGCAAAAACAATTTTTCCGGCCTGCTGTCCCGGTTGCGAGTCAATTCACACGAGTCTCAGCGGCCACTGATGAGCACACCGGATTCGCGCTTATTCCCTATTGCATGTGTATGCCAAGCGCCTTTCATGCCCTATTGCGGCAATTATCGGCTGGTTCCACGGCACACGATGAAGCTGAACATTCTAAGGCGTGGCCTGACGGCAAAGAGCTGTTTGCAGCCCAGCTATAGAGAACAGCGCTAAAGAGTGAGAAAGACTGCTATGAGATCTATTCGCCTGCTAGCCTTTAGAGCCGCGAGGCGTGTACTAGACCCGTTTGTGCCCGCCAGGAAGAAGTTGCCGTATTCCTATTGGCTGCTCAGACTTTGTGGAATCTGCGGACCTGAGCTTTCACATCTCAATGAATTTATTGTTTCGACAGGGACAGCAATCGATGTAGGCGCGAATGAGGGTCTGTTCACCTATGCCTTTTCTCGGCGATTTCAGCGTGTATATGCATTCGAAGCCAACGAGGCAGTGGCTAGGCCGATCGCTGAATACAACCCGGGGAATATCACGCTTTTCACATGCGGTCTTTCCTCAGCTTCGCGCGTCGCCAAGTTCTTTATCCCGGTGACAAAAGGATTTGCTTCGGCGGGATGGGGAAGCTTGTACCGCGACAATCTTCCCGGAGCAAAGGAATTCATCGAAATGGACGTCCAGTTGCGCCCCCTGGACGATTTTGGGATCACGGGCGTCGACTTCATCAAGATCGATGTTGAAGGGCACGAGGCGGAGGTGTTGAAAGGCGCTGCCCAGACCATTGAACAATCACGCCCGGTTGTTCTGGCGGAAGTGAGGAATGAACACCTTGACAATGTAAGCGCGTGGTTTCGCGCGCGCAATTACAAACACTACAAACTCGATGAACTGTTACAATTGCGAGCGAATACCGGGGATCATCTATATGCTCCAGCAGAGTTGTCAAGCCGGTTGAGGTTCAGCAATCGCACAAACCGCGTCAGCTCCGGCCTATGACTAAAGATACGGACCGCTCGGTGAATCCGCGGCGGTGGTAACGCTACCCTGGTGTTTCCGTTTACGGATTGTTGTGTCGGCCATTTCGATCGAACGAGGAGCGATTCATGCCGAAAGTTGCTTTGATCACGGGCATTACAGGCCAGGATGGGGCATATCTTGCTGAACTCCTGCTGGGCAAGGGATATATTGTGCACGGCATCAAGCGCCGTTCGTCGTCTTTTAATACGGCGCGCATCGACCATATTTACCAGGATCCCCATATGCCGGATGCGCATTTCCAGATTCACTACGGAGACATGACGGACTCCACCAATCTGATTCGCATTGTGCAAACCGTGCAGCCGGACGAAATCTACAATTTGGCGGCGCAGAGTCACGTGCAGGTGAGTTTTGAGACGCCCGAGTACACAGCCAATGCCGACGCAACCGGCGCATTGCGGCTCTTAGAGGCGATCCGGCTTCTTGGCCTTTCGGGAAAGACGCGGTTCTATCAGGCATCGACATCGGAGCTGTACGGAAAGGTCCAGGAGACGCCGCAGAAGGAAACCACGCCGTTCTATCCGCGCAGCCCCTACGGCGTGGCCAAGCTGTATGCCTACTGGATTACCGTGAATTACCGCGAGGCCTACGGAATTCATGCCTCGAACGGAATCCTGTTCAACCACGAAAGCCCGATACGAGGCGAAACGTTTGTCACGCGGAAGATTACGCGCGCCGTGGCCGCGATTCATCTGGGCGTGCAGAAGACCTTATTTATCGGCAACCTGGATGCCAAGCGCGACTGGGGCCATGCGCGTGACTACGTGGAGGGCATGTGGAGGATTGTGCAGCAGCAGGAACCGGACGATTATGTTCTGGCCACGGGCGAAACGCACAGTGTGCGCGAATTTGTGGAACTGGCATTCGCCGAGGTAGGCCGCAAGATCGAATGGCAGGGGAAAGGCATCGACGAAGCCGGTATCGATTCCAGCACAGGCGACACGGTGGTCAGAATCGATCGCCGGTATTTCCGCCCCACAGAGGTGGATTTCCTGCAGGGAGATCCTTCCAAGGCGAAGCGCGTGCTGGGATGGGAACACACGGTGACTTTTCCCGAGCTGGTTTCAGAGATGGTGAAGTCGGATCTGGAAGTGATCGCCAACGAATCTCACATAAGAGAAAATGTTCATGAATAGCTTCGACTTGACAGGACGGCGCGTCTGGGTCGCCGGGCATCGCGGCATGGCGGGCTCGGCGATTGCCCGGCGGTTGGCGCGCGAGAGCTGCGAAATCATAACGGTGACGCACAGCGAGCTCAATCTGCTGCGCCAGGCGGACGTTCACGCTTGGTTGGCGGACAAGAAAATCGATGCCGTCTTTCTTGCCGCCGCCACAGTGGGCGGCATCCTGGCGAATACGCTGCGCCCTGCGGAGTTTATTTACGAAAACCTGGTGATTGAAACCAATGTCATCCACGCGGCCAGAGAAACCGGCGTAAAGAAACTGCTGTTTCTGGGGTCGTCATGCATTTATCCGCGCCTGGCTGACCAGCCGATACGGGAAGAGGCATTATTGAGCGGCGCGCTGGAACCCACCAATGAGTGGTACGCCATCGCCAAGATTGCCGGGATCAAGTTGTGCCAGGCTTTTCGCCGGCAATACGGCTGCGATTTTGTTTCGGTGATGCCCACGAATCTCTACGGGCCCGGTGACCGTTACGACGCGCGAGATGGTCATGTTGTTGCCGCTCTGATCATGAAGATTCACGCTGCCAAGATGACCAACAGCGCGACCGTGGAATTATGGGGCAGCGGAACGCCCAGACGCGAGTTCCTGTACTCTGAGGATCTGGCTGACGCCTGCGTCTTTGTGATGAAGAATTATTCCGGTGAACGGTTTTTGAATGTCGGCACTGGGCGCGATATGACGATTCTGGAGCTAGCCGAAAGCATTGCGAAAATCGTTGGGTGGCAGGGAACCTTCACGTTTGACAAGTCAAAGCCCGACGGCATGCCGCGCAAGGTGATGGACGTGAGCCGCCTGCGCGCTTTGGGTTGGACGGCTCCAACCGATTTCGAGACCGGCATGAAGGAAGCCTACCGGTGGTACGTTGCCAACGTGGCAGAGCGTAGCTCCTGACGGCATCCTTTTGTACCGAGCCGTGAGCGGATCTGGTTCCATGTTGCGCCGATATTTGTCCAAATGGCGGCTTTGCGAAATAATGGGAACCAAGTATGAGCTCTTCAGCCCGTCGACGCGAGTACACCGTACATAACATCGCCGCCAGCGCGGAAGACCATCCATATCATCGTCCCTCGTTCAGCTTGAAAGACCGCCTGGCGCGGCTGTTGTGGCAGGTAGTGTTTCTCCTGCTCTACCGCATCTCGCCGCGTCCGATGCATGCGTGGCGGTCTATGCTGTTGCGCTTTTTCGGCGCGAAGATGGGATCCGGCTGCCACTTTTATCCCAGCGGAAGGGTATGGGCGCCGTGGAATCTGACCTGCGAAGACGGCTGCACCCTGGCCGATCAGGCTGAGATTTACAATCCTTCACCTATATATCTTGAATCCCACTGCATCGTGTCCCAGCAGGCATATATTTGCGGGGCGACGCACGACTACAACCACCCCGACTTCCCTATGATTTCCTACAGCATGCGTCTTGGCGCATATTCGTGGATCTGCGCGCGGGCCTCCGTGTCGCCGGGTGTGCTCGTGGGCGAGGGCGCTGTGCTGGGATTGGGCGCTGTGGCTCACCAGGATCTGGAGCCGTGGACGGTATACAGCGGAGCGCCCGCCGTCAAAGTCAAGATGCGCGAAAAAAACGTCTCCATCGATCGAGAAAACGCTTGATTTTCCTGCCCGTTGTGACGCAATGAAACCATTGAAGTGGGAGCTGTGCTGCGTAGAGAGCTCTCCAGTCAAGTACGGGAGACCGCAGCCGACTCTCCAGCATCCTTCTTGCCCTGCTACGGCCGCCTGCGCGCAGTCTTCTCTTCAAAGCGCAGATTCCAAGCCTTAAACATATTCAAATAACTCCGTTCGTGCCAGGAACGGCAACGCACAGGTGTTTGCAGCAGCAAGAACCGCGGAAGATCGGACAAGCGAATTCGCGATAATCGAAGGTGACTGGAACGGCAATAGAAACATTTTACGCGTAATACCGGTCGCCTTGCGCAGCTCCTCTGAGCGGCCGGAGCGCCCGCGGAACAGAGAAAAGTGAGGAACAATGAAGGAAAGTAAACGAAGGGAAGTGGCGGTTTGGATGCCTTGTGTAATCGGCATCGCTGGATTGCTGTTGACGAGCGCCACGCCGGCAGCGGGTCAGGCAGCGCAGGATACTGGCACCCCCGCAAGCGTTTGCCAACCGGCCAAGCTGGGTTCGCCGTATATCCCCGTGGATAGTTGGGTGTATCCGGCCGTGTTGCGGCTTTACTCGCTTGGCTACGTAGACACGGTGTTCCTGGACCTGCGGCCCTGGACGCGCGCCAGCATGATGCACATGCTGGAAGATGCCGGCAACCTGATCGAAGACAGCGAAGCGGACGGAGACCCGGGCGCGGACGAGGCGCGGGAGATCTACGACGCGCTGAACCACGAACTGCACTACGACATGGAGGGTCCCTGTGGACACTATCAGGGCAACACGCGCATTGAGTCGGTCTACACGGTAGCGCGCGCCATCAGCGGCACGCCGCTCGACGACAGCTTTCATCTCGGGTCGACGATCGTGAACGACTACGGCCGGCCATTCGAGAATGGCTTTAGTAACTACTCTGGCGTGAGCGGCTATGCATCTGCCGGGCGGTTTACGCTCTACGTGCGTGGCGAGTTTCAGGGAGCGCCCTCGGCTACAGGCTACTCTGCTGCACTGGGGCAGGCTCTGTCCACGGTCGACTCGACTCTCTACTACGTCGTTTCGAGTACTCCGCCTTACGGCAACACCACGATCCCGTACAACCAGACCACTATTCCTCAGGGGCCGATCGCTACCGCTACTGAGGGTCGCTTTCTTGAAGCGTATCTCTCTTACCAATACCTGAACCACGTATTCTCCTTCGGCAAGCAGGACCAGTGGTTGGGTCCGGCGCAGGGCGCAAGCATGGCCTTTTCCAATAATGCGCAGAATTTCTATAGCTTCGAAATCAATCGTATCGAGCCGCTCAACATTCCCTTGCTTTCGCGTTTGACGGGGCCTTTCCGCTATGAGTTTCTGCTTGGCGCGTTGCGCGGTCACACTTACATGCCGGACCCCGCGTACCTGGCCAGCCCCTTGCCGAACATCGACAATGTTACTAGTCCCGGAGATCCCTGGGTGCATGTTGAGAAAATCAGCTTCCGGCCCACGAAGGATCTCGAATTCGGCTTTGAGCGGACGGTGCTGTGGGGTGGGGAGGGCCACTCGCCGGTAAACATTCACAATTTTCTGCGCAGTTTCTTCAGTACCTCCTCTCCGTCAGGTACGGCCAAACTTGGCCCTGACGACCCTGGAGCGCGTTTCGGCTCTTTCGACTTTTCCTACCGGCTGCCTTTCGTGCGTAAGTGGCTCACGCTCTATTCCGACTCCGAGGTACATGACGACGTTTCGCCCATCGACGCTCCGCGGCGTGCTGCCTACCGGCCAGGTATTTATCTTTCGCATGTGCCTGGCGTTCCCAAGCTCGACCTGCGCGTCGAGGCGGCCTCCACCGATCCGTCCGCGTCCACGGTGGTGAGCCGCCCATACGGTCATTTCATGTATTGGGAATCGATCGAACGCCAGGGCTACACGAATCAGGGCCAGCTATTTGGCGACTGGATCGGACGCGAAGACAAGGGCGGCCAAGCCTGGATCACCTATCATCTGAGCGGCAATGAATGGATTCAGGTCAACGCCCGCAATCAGAAAGCCACCAAGGACTTTATCCCCGGCTCAACGACTCAGACCGTTCCCGGTACGGACTTATTGATTCCCGGCGGCACCACCCTCAGCGACTTCGGCTTCCAGGTCGTCAAGCGAATCCGCAAGGACATCGAGGTGAACGGCAACTTCACGGTCGAACACTGGAAGGCGCCGATTTACCTTCCGGGAGAGCAAACCGTGACCACCACCAACATCCAGCTTACGTGGTTTCCCGAGCGCAAGGTCAGCTTCTAGGTAAGCTGACTCAAGATCGCACGAGCGAAAATCGTCAGCTCGTTCCGGCCTGGATTTCAGGTGTCGGTTGAATCCTGGATGCAGCAGTCTCGCGGCTGGCCGCACGTGCAATCGCGTCTTGAATCGCGTCCATTTACTTGGAACTTTGTCTGACGGGCTGCTGATCTGACAGCGGAGGGACGAGGGTCACGGCATAGAGTGGCGTCGCAGAACGCGCAACCTTGAGCAATTTTCCCTTGGAGTTGAATGTCAACGCCCATTGCATGGGTTGGCGGGCAGCCGCAGCATCCACAAAGCGAACAATCGCACCGCCATCGCTTTGAACCTCAATCGTGGGCGGGAAGGACAAGCCGAGGTTCGCGTCCGCGGGTTTCATCGCCAACGGAGGCGCATCAGGATGGCCGCCAGTCAGCGCGGCATAGCACAAGGCGGTTGAGAGCCAGTCGGCAGGCCTACTTGCAGGCTCGTCGGCGCGAACGCGGTTGAATGCCGCGATGGCCAGTGCATTGACTGGAGCGGGTGAAAACAGCGAATAACCCCGCCGCTGAATGGGAATGATGCGGACACGGCCCACGCCGCTGCGCGGAATCGCGGCCGAAAAAAGGCTTTGATCGCCTGCGCCGTTATCCTCATGGAAAAGCAGAAAAACATGTCCCGGCAAAGCCTGGCACGCAAGCTGTTCGTAGCTCCATTTCCCCTTATCGAATTCAATCCCCTCCATCGTAGCGCCTTCGCGGATCGAAGGTCCCGCACCTGCCGCCAGGTGGCGATCGATCTCCGTCATCTGAATCTCAGAGAGGTACTCGATACGGTTCGCACTCGTAGGCGTTGAGGCGTCGAAAGAGAACGGTGCGACAATCTCAGTCGTCGGCAACGGCCTTGTTTTGTAGGAGGCACCGGATGAATCTGCCGGAACTGGCTTTACCGGGTAGGATGCGGGTGATGAGTCTGCGTGCGTTTGAGCTCCGCAAGGCACAGAAAACAGCACAGTAGCCAGCAGAGCAGAGGTGACGGTCAACATCCTGAAGCACTTCATCACAATCGCTAGAGTACCATCCCTGACGAACGAATCGTGAGATGCACGCCGGTCCTACCCGAAATTCGGCGCTTTCTTCCCAAAGCGGAGATGGGTGTGCGGCCTGAGACCGTGCCGCACGCCGTTAACGCGAGTGGGCATGGGAAAAGTCATAAGAGACGCCGACGGTGATGCCTTGGGGATTAAGTGTATTTCCTAACAGTGTTCCCCAGTCCTGATACTCATAGTCGGCGCGCACCCAGATGGGGCGGTAGATGCGGTATTCGAGCCCGCCACCTGCAGCGAAGAGCATGAGGTTAGCATGCGATTGATCACGAGGGACCGATGGAGTCGGAGTGACTAGGTAGTGGTCCACGCTGCCGTCCTCAATCAGGAACTTCGCATAGGGATGAAAATTGCGAAAGTGGCGCCAGCTGTAGATCACTCCGCCTCCCGCCGTGTCCTCGCGCAGGTTCTTTTGAGGGCAGAAGCCCGGCGGGTTGCAATTCTGGCGGAGGCTGATGTCGCGAACCTCGACTTCCACACCGAGGCCGTGAAGAATCTCTGGGAGTTGTGCCGGATACCAGTCGGCCCAAATCGTGCCGCCATACATGGCGCCATGGCCCCAATCGACATCGTAGCCCGAGGGCCCGATGCCGACGCTCAGGGGCAGGTTTGGCCCACTGTATGCCGGAGCAACTTGTGAAAACGCGGGGAACACCGGAGCGAATAAGCTCACCGCTAAAATAGGAACAACTAACAGCTTGAAACGCATTCTGCATCTCCTTAACAGCCGCATGCTACTGTCTGCTCGGGAAATCTCCGCCGAGCGAGCGTTGAACCGCACTTCTGGATTGCAAGGCAAAAACAGGCACCAATCGTGGGGACCGCCGTCATTGAAAAGAACCCATGGAGCGACCATCCCCACGGCAAGTCAGATGGTCAAGACCTTCGAAACAGGTTGCGCGTATTCAAAAAAGGTCGTGTTACAAGCTGCCGATAGTCTACATGATAAAGCCACAGAGTTGCGGCAAATTCGCAAACTTTTTCGGATATAGTAATGGCCATTTTTTGGGGCGCCTTTTGGGTTCGGCTGTACAAAATTGGGAATCAGCCGCGGCGCCTTGAAACAGTAAGCGCGGCGCGCAGAATTAATACACAGCGCCAGCGCAGAGAGCAAGAATCTTTATGAAAAATGACGCTCGACGTGCGCGAAGGTCGCAGTTTGAATGGCAAGATGGATCCATGAGATCATCGAAGGTTTAAGACGCTCCGTACAAACAAATCACCAAAGATTACGCGCTGGTAGCCTGGGTTCTTGACTCCACTACGGGACAATGGCCGATTGCCATTACTGGCGTGACAGGGGTGAGCAACCTCGCATCTCAGCAAGTCCCGAAGGACCCGAAGGCGTTGTCAGCGCTCAGCGGCAATTTACCCAAGGGCTGGGGCCGCAAGAACCGACAAGATAAAGCCCTCCGCCATCGTTCATCCGATATTCTTTTTCGTTCTGCAGGGCGGACTTGGCCTCAAGGTCGGTAAACTCCATAATTTGCGCTCCGGGAAAATACACCCGCGCGCTATTTCGAGAATGCCCCCGGTTCAACCCCCGTCAAACCCGGATGTGGACAGAGAGATTTAGAGGACCGTACAGTTTACCTTAGTGTTTCTCATTTAGTTTCTTATATTTAAAGAGATGTTGTAGATGCTGTAGAGGGCCTCAGACAACCGTGGACGACCTCGGAAGGAAAAATGGCGGAGAGGGAGGGATTCGAACCCCCGATAGCCTTACGACTATGCCTGATTTCGAGTCAGGTGCATTCAACCGGGCTCTGCCACCTCTCCGCATTGTATAACCCATTTATAATCTATAGTATAAATAATTTATCTACCACTGTTCTTCAGCGGATTTCTTGTGCTGGTGACTGTTCCATTTGTAGTAACGTCGACGGCTGCATCGAAGGTATCCATCACGTCCGTCGCTACTTGATTCGCACCAGGCATGAGATGAGAATATCGCATCGTCATCTGAATGGTCGAGTGTCCTACGTAGCTTGCTACTGCGGCCAGCGGGACACCACCCATGACCCACCGGCTGCAAGCCGTGTGGCAGTTGTCGTGCCACTGGTAAACGGCGATGCCGGCCTCCTCCAGGCACGAGTTGAACCAGTAGGTCACCTCGGTCATTCGACCACCTTCGGTGTTTATGCACAGGAGGGAGCCGGTCTTCTTGCCAGCTTGCCTTTGAGCTTGTCCGTGTGCCGGGTGTGGAGCAGACTCTTGGCCGTGCTCAGGCTCCCGGCTTTCCCCGCGACAACTGCCGATTTCCGCAGCCACTGCCTGCACCCGGCCTACATCACGTCACCACGCCTTTCTGTTCAGCGTAGAGTTGCGGGAGGAACGAAGCCAGATTGGAGTATTCCTGTACGCCGTGAGTTGCTATGCCGCGAATGAGCGGTTCCGGTATTCGTAGAGTTGGGTTCGGTGGAAACTGGTACCGAAGCCCGAGCCGTACGACTCGGCGCCGACGTGCCATATGTAGATGCCATTTTCGGTTGCGGTTGCCACTGAACAGCAGCCGAATAGCACAACCAGAGGCAGAGGAACGTGGCGAAGAGTCATGTGCGCGGGCGTCAATCGATGTCCCTTTCCAGATGTGCATGATCTTGTACTTTGTTCAATGCTTGAATGGGCGCGGCGGTATCGGTAAGTAAGGAGTCACCTCTCGAGGGCTGAAGGGGTGATAGTCGCCCGCTTCATCGGCGGTCGGGCAACCTTGAAGCAACTTGGTCACTACGGAGAGGTTTCCCGTGATTGGCTGTTTCACCCAGCCCTGATCAAATGGAGTGCGGAAGTTGACGTACCAGCGGAAGTTCTTCCACTTCCACTCGCCCTCTTCCTTGATGAAGTCGATAAAGTACTTCCCCTGCTGCCACATGGCGATAAGCTCCGGATCTCCGGTCATCTCCGTGTCCTTGCCCACGAAATCCGGCTGTGTGTTGCAGCCCAGCGTGTGCCACATGCCCCATGCCTGGCGGCCATCCGGATGCACTTCGATGACTGGCGTCGTAAGCAGATGCAGCCCCATGGCGCCTTTCATCGTATAAAGCGGTTTCAGCACCGTGAGGAACACATCCGCTGCCTTCTCTCGCCCGATAAACTTGCCGAGATTATCCATTTCAATGCTGACCGGTTCGTGACGCGCGAACATCTCGACAATCTGGTCATACTGGTGCGCCTGAAGATAGTAGATGTAACGTCCCTGAAGGTTTGCGATTTCGCGCGCATCGTTGAGAAGGGTCAGCTCTCTTTCAAGCGCCTCCACTCTCTTCGCGAGCTCGCGCAGAATGACTTTCTCATTCTTTACAGACGGCTTTACTGTGGTTTTACTCACGGTGGTTCTCCTGGAATTGCCCGAAATGATGAATCGCCTACATTCGCATCATACCTGCGAAGTGCCAATCACGATTCGAAAAAGCATTTTACTTATAGACATTTAGGGAATACAATTCCTGCAAATTCCGGCCATAGACACAAGACTATGGAAGTTTAGCGGTGCGACCTGCGCAATGATCCTGCTTCCGGCACCGGCCTACCTCCTTCTGCCGCGTCAGAAGCCGGCGGCGGCGACCGTTGGCAAAGATGACAAGGCGGTGCTTGCAACTCTTGGAGTTCCGGACTAGCGCTGGTTGACAGTCGCGGCAGCGGGCAATCGTCATTAGGAACGGGGTGGCTCTTTTCATCGGATCCTTTGCCAACGGAGAAAAGAAACTTTGAGAAATATGGAGGAAAGAATGAAGATACTTGGAATTACCTGTGGCAGAAGCAACAGCAACACGGAGATTCTGGTCAAGGAAGCCCTGATGGGAGCTGAGGAAGGCGGCGCCGAAGTCGAACTGATACGGCTGCATGACCTCACGATCAAGCCGTGCACCGGATGCAACTCCTGCGTGATCGACTTACTCGAAAAGGGCGGCTCCGGTCAATGCGTCATAAAAAACGACGATTTTGCCTTCTTCAATGAAAAGTTCCTGGACTGCGACGGCATGGTGGTGGGCTCGCCGATCTATGAAAAGAGCCCCAGCGGACAGTTGAAAAGCCTGAACGACCGCATGGGCCCGTCGCACGACATGGCCTTCCAGATGATCGCCCGCGACATGCGCCAGGCCAAGGGCATTACCAAGGGAACCGGCCCCGATCCGCGCTTCTTCAAGCAGCGCGCGGCCATTCTGATCGGCGTCGGCGGCAGCGAGTGGGACACTTTGGCCGCTCCTCTGCTGCACCTGTTTGTCTTCCCCATGCAAGTTGAGGTTCTGGATAAGATCATCGCCAACTGGGTCGCTCTGCCCAAATCCGTGCTCTTCCGCGAAGATCTGCTGACCCGGGCGCATAGCTCGGGCAAACACCTGGCTGAGTGCCTGAAGCGCGAGCTCACCCCTGACGACTACATCGGAGAACCAGGCTTATGCCCGCTCTGCCACTCCAAGCTGGTGGAGATCCGCGAAGGTGACAGCAACTACCCCGCGATCTGCGGCATTTGCGGCGTGAGTGGAACACTCACCGTGACCGACGGAAAGGTGAAGTTCGACATTCGCGAAGAGGACAGACCGCACTCCCACGTTCTGCTCTCAGGCAAATTCATGCACGGAAAGGACCTCCAGGAGCGCTCGCTGGCGCCTCATCCCAACGCGCACGAGATTCCGCAACGATTTAAGAAGTACGAGAACTATCTCAAGCCCTCGAAGCCGTTGAGGGATGCCGATAAAGCAGTTTAGTGAACCACGCGACACGGACGGGAGCCGGAGAAATCTTTCGCCTTGCGGCGGAGGGCTCGGATCGGCACGCCCGAAGGGTTGATAGAATTCCGGGCGTCGCATGCTTGTGAGGCAACATCTGGCAGGGGTGAACGATGAGGACAAGTGAAGTGCTGAATGCGTCCGAGAGCCAAGAATCAATTGCTCCAGCGGGCATGACGCCGGAGCAGCGGCTGCAGGCAACCATCGAGCTCAGCATCATAAAAGATGAATTTAAATGTCTTGGTTCGGCTGTTAACCTGTTTTCGATGCCAGAAGCAGGAGGAGCGATGAAACCCCGGGTGCGGAGAATCAAGCTCGAGAGACACGCACGGCGAATCACTGCATTCGCGTTGATTTTCTTGCCCGGCCTCGTGGTTTTCCTCATTCTTTGTCAGTTGCGATCAATTCCTGTGCAAGGCCAGGCGCGTTTGTCGCTTCAGGTGAGCAGCGTGAGCTTTGCCGATGGGGGAACCGTTCCGAACCGGCATACCTGCGATGGCGAAGACGTTTCACCGGCCCTGCACTGGTCCCATCCGCCCGCGGGGACAAAGAGCTTTGCTGTCGTCATGAACGATCCCGATGCCCCGGTCGACTTTACGCATTGGATGGTATACAACATTCCTCCTGGGGTGTGGGGGTTGGCCGAGGGCGCTTCGGCGCGGGGCGGGATACCCCCGGGTTCTGCCGAGGGGACCAATGATTTCAGACGCCTTGGCTATGGAGGTCCGTGCCCGCCCCCGGGCAAGCCTCACCACTATGTGGTTCGGCTCTATGCCCTCGATATCCGCCTCGATCTGCCGCCGGGAGCGACCAGAAAGCAACTGGATGCAGCGATCGAACGGCATATTCTTGCCGAGGGTCAAATCGTCGGAATCTACCAGCGCGCAGGCCAATAGGGTTGAACTTCCAGCTTCTGATTCTGATCGCTCCCGGCACAGACTCCATCTGTGCCTTCTCCAGCCTCCCTCGCTAGCATCAGTCGAGTCCTCGTCCGGCGGCACAAGGCGTGCCAGGTACGACGCGAACTGACGCGCGATTCCTGCCTGCAATAAACTCTTGACAAAGTGGAATCGTTTTTCGCACAATATGACTAATAGTCAACAATGCCTGAAAGACGTCTATGAATAAAAGTCAAATATCTCGTTCCCGGAGTTCCTCCGCTGCCCGCTCCGGCGCTGTCGCCGCTCCGCCTCCTCCCGCCAACATGGGCCGCCGCCAGCGGCGCGCCGCCGAGACGCGCGTCCGCCTGTTCCGCTGCGCGCTCGAACTCATAGCCGAGCGCGGCCTTGCCAACGTGACAGTTGAAGACATTACAGAGGCGGCGGACGTGGGCAAAGGGACCTTCTTCAACTACTTCGCCAGCAAGGATCATGTGCTGGGCGTAATGGCCGAGATCCAGGTGGGCAAGGTGAAAGAAGCCGCAGCGAAGGCCGTTCACGGAAAACAGTCGATTCACTTCGTGCTGCGGCAGCTGGTTCGGCGTCTCGCCGAGGAGCCGGGGCGCAACCCCCGCCTGGCGCGTGCCATGATGTCTTCCTTCCTGGCCAGCGAAAGTGTTCGCGCAATTGTGAAACGAAACATGCACGAGGGCCGTAAGACCATTGCGGAGGTTGTCGCGGCCGGCCAGGAGCGTGGAGAGATCGACCCACGGCTGAAAAGGGAAAGAGTCGCCATGCAGCTTCTTCAAGCCTTAATGGGAACCGTGCTTTTGTGGTCGCTGCATGAGAAACCGGGGCTCGCAGCATGGATGGAGAACACCTTTGAACATACCTGGCGAGCTATCGCCGCGCCCGGCAAGAAGCGAGCATCATGAAATATCAAAATCATTGTGCAATCTTTCTGTTCTTTACCGTCCTGCTTGCTGCGCTGGCTCGAGACCCGATCTGTTTCGCGCAGCCACCGGCGCCCTATCGCCTCACCCTGCAGGATGCCATTCAAAAAGCGCTCCAGGCCAACCTCGGCGTACTCGAGGCCGACTCGCGGGTTCAGGAGGACGAGGGCGCGCGCACGCGGAGCTTGTCGGCCGCGCTGCTTCCGCGCGTCAACGCCGAGGGCTATTCGAACTATCAGAATCGAAATCTGCGCGCCTTTGGCATCTCCGCGCCGGGGCTCCCGCTCCCCAATGTGGTCGGTCCGTTTTCAAACTACGATTTCAGAATCTATGCCCAGCAGAACGTGGTCGATCTCCAGAGCTATCACACGGTCAAGGCCAGTGAGCGGTCACTTGACGCAGGCAGGATGGACGAGCAGGACGCGCGCGACCTGATCGTGCGCGTGATTGCCGGCCTGTATTTGAATGCGCAGTCGGCCCAGGCCCGCGTTGAGGCCGCCCAAACGCGCGTCACGGATTCCAGCACGCTGCTCAAGCTTGCCAAAGACAAACATGATGCGGGGACGGCCACGGGTGTGGACGTGCTGCGCGCCCAGGTGCAGCTTGCCAACGACAAACAAGCGCTGCTCGAGGCCCAGAACCAATACCAGCATTCGTTGCTGCAGCTCGCGCGCAACCTCGGCGTGAGACCCGGTACGCCTCTGGACTTGGCCGAGCCGCTCCAATATCGAGCCCTGTCGCAGCCGCGGGCTGATGACCTCTTGCCCGCGGCGCTCGCGGTGCGTGCCGATTATCTTTCGCTGGACCGCCAGCGCCAGAGCATGCTTGAGCAACAGCGCGCCAATCGCGCCCGCTTCTATCCCAGGCTGAGCATCAACGGCAACATCGGCGAGCTGGGCCGCGGCATCGGCAGCTTCGCCATCACAGGCCTCATTCAAGGCCAGATCGATTTCACTGTCTTCGATCGCGACCGTGAAGGCGAGGCGCAACAGTTGGCCGGCCGCATCCAGCGCATCGAGGACCAGATTGCCGATCTGCGCCGCGGCGTGGAAGAGGACATTCGCGGGGCTCTGCTGAATTTGGACTCGGCGGCCGAGCAAGTGAGCGTTGCTGCAGATGGTCAGAATCTCGCCCTCCGCGAGCTGCAGCTGGCGCAGGATCGTTTCACGGCCGGCACGGCAAACAATGTCGAGGTCGTCACGGCGCAGGACGAACTGGCCCGCGCGCAGGAGAATTACATTCTCGCCGTATCCGGCCACGTGGATGCCAAATTTGCCCTTGCGCGCGCCCTGGGCGATACGGAGAAGAACATTCTTGAGTTTTCCGCGAATCCATAGTTTGCCTGCATGGAGGCTTGTCATGGAGTTTCGCTTGCGAGGTTGAATGCAATGAAGCGATTGATACCGGTTGTCGTTCTGCTGGTCGTAGCCGTTGTCGCCGGCGTGTACTTCTATCCGCGTCTCACCAAGAAAGCCGCGCCCGCCAACGAGATTACGCTTTCCGGCAACATTGAAGCGCATGAGAGCCTGGTAAGCTTCAAGGTGCCGGGCCGCATTGTCGATCTGCCGGTCGAGGAGGGCCAGCAGGTGGAGCAAGGCGCATTGCTGGCGCGCCTCGACGATGCTGACTACAAACAAAAGGTCCGCATCGACGAATCCACCGTCGGTGTGCGCCAATCGAATCTTGCGCTCACCCTTGCCGGAACCCGCGGGCAAGAGATTAAGGCGTCACAGCAGGCCATGCTCGACGCACAGGCGGATCTGGAGGAGAAGAAGCTCGATAACGACCGCGCCCAGCAGCTCTTTGCGAAAGATGAAATCGCCGCACAGGACCGTGACCTTGCCGCAACCGCTTTGAAGCGCGCCGAAGCCACGTTCAAAGCCGCGCAACAGCGCTATAACGAAGCCGTTGAAGGCAGCCGCAAGGAAGACATAACCATCGCGCGCGCCAATCTCGCCGAGGCGAACGCCAATCTCGGCCTCTCGCGCATTAACCTGAGTTATGCCGCGCTGCTCGCGCCTTCTACGGGCGTCATTACGGTGCGCCAGGCGGAAATGGGCGAAGTTGTCGCGCCCGGCACTCCGGTGGTCACGCTGGCCGATCTCGATCACATCTGGCTTCGCGCCTATATCGCGGAGACGGACCTCGGCCGCATTCATTGGGGGCAGGACGCAACCATCATCACCGACACCTATCCCGGCAAGCAGTATCACGGGCGTATCTCGTTCATCTCGCCTGACGCTGAATTCACGCCCAAGAGTGTGCAGACCTATCAGGAGCGCGTCACGCTCGTCTACCGCATCAAGATCGATATCGACAATCCCAATCACGAGTTGAAGCCTGGCATGCCCGCCGATGCGCATCTCCAACTGGCCGCAGCCAACTCCAACGCATCGAGTGTCGCGCCCAAGCAATGACCGACAATCTCCAATCCGCGATTGTGCCTGCCATCAAGGTTGACGGGCTCACCCGAAGCTTTCCCGGTGTGCGCGCTGTCGACGGTTTGAGCTTCGACGTGAACGCGGGCGAGATTTTCGGGTTGGTCGGGCCCGATGGGGCAGGGAAGACAACCACTCTGCGTATGTTGGCCGGCATTCTGCCGCCCGATGCGGGCAGAGCGACGGTCGCAGGCTGCGATGTGGTGCGCGATCCCGAAAGCGCCAAGCACACGCTCAGTTATATGCCGCAGCGCTTCGGGCTCTACGAGGACCTGACGGTCGACGAAAACATTCGTTTTTACGCAGATCTGTTCGGCGTGCGCAAGAGCGAACGGAATTCCCGCTCAACACAGTTGCTCGAGGCCGCGGGGATGAGCGAGTTTCGCATGCGGATGGCAGGCAAGCTCTCCGGGGGCATGAAGCAGAAGCTCGGCCTGGTGTGCGCGCTCATTCACCGGCCCAAGGTCATCCTGCTCGACGAACCGACAACCGGCGTCGATCCCGTCTCGCGCCGCGACTTCTGGCGCATCCTCTACGAGCTCATCGCGGAGGGCGTCGCGATCCTCACCTCGACCGCATATCTCGATGAGGCTGAGCGCTGCCATCGCGTCGCGCTCATGCACCAGGGCAAGCTGCTCTTCTCCGATACACCGGCGAACCTGAAAGCCAAGTTGGGCAAGGACGTCCTATCCGTGACCTCGGCCGAGCCGCGCAGCCTGCGCACTGTACTCGAGCACGCGGAGGGAATATCGAGTCTGGTGCTCACCGGCGACGGTGTGCACTTAGTGGTGGACGATGCGGCACGCCGCATTCCTGAGTTTACGGCGCGGCTGGCCAACGCACACGTGCCTTTCGATGCCATTCAGCAAATTACGCCCATGATCGAGGACCTGTTTGTGGATGCGGTTGCGGGGGGAGCGTCGCGCCATGGTTGAGCAGGCCATTTCCGTTTCGCCCAATTCCGTCGTCATTGAGGATCTCACCAAGCGTTTCGGCGATTTTGTGGCTGTGGACCAGATCAATCTCAGGGTGCGCAAGGGCGAGGTCTTCGGCTTTTTGGGGCCGAACGGCGCCGGCAAGTCCACCACGATTCGCATGTTATGCGGGCTGCTGACGCCGAGCGCGGGCCGCGCGTCGGTAGCGGGATACGATGTAAGCCGCGACCCTGAAGCGGTGCGCCAAAACATCGGCTACATGTCGCAGAAATTCTCGCTCTACAACGATCTGACAGTGATGGAAAACCTTCGCCTCTTTGCCGGCCTCTACAGCGTGCCTGCAAAGGACCTTCCCGGCCGGATGCAATGGGCGCTCGATATGGCCAACCTTAAGGGGCAGGAAAATCTCCTGACGAGCACGCTGCCGGGCGGATGGAAGCAGAGGCTCGCGCTGGGCTGCGCAGTGCTGCACCGGCCGCCCATCATCTTTCTCGACGAGCCGACTTCCGGCGTCGATCCCATCTCGCGCCGCCAGTTCTGGGATCTCATTCACCAGATGGCGCAGGAGGGCGTCACCGTCTTTGTCACCACGCATTACATGGAAGAAGCCGAGTACTGCAACCGCTTGGCGCTCATCTTTCGCGGCAAAATAGTCGCTCTCGGCACGCCCACTGAGCTCAAGCGCGA
>Ga0326728_10012263_pt1 | contig 19123 bp, 17 predicted proteins | sample MB3enrmetagenome_FD_207602 | JGI IMG/M metagenome (GOLD analysis project Ga0326728, IMG submission 207602) | Lab enriched peat soil microbial communities from McLean, Ithaca, NY, United States - MB31MN | ecosystem: Environmental > Terrestrial > Soil > Wetlands > Peat | place: USA: New York... | reverse complement strand
CATGATTCCAAAGGAGGGGGGGTAGGGGGGGTACCCACATTTTGGCAATCTTTGCCAATTCTTGCCAACCCGTGTTCCAGCTATGGGAGTTGTGCTATCGGTCCCCCAGAAACAAGAAAAGGAAGAAACGAAGAAAGGTCTGATGCGATGCCCACCCGAAATGTCAACTTGACTGAAGAGCTTGACTGCTTCGTGACCTACCTGATTAAGAGTGGACGCTACGAAAATGCCAGCGAGATCGTCCGCGATGGCCTGCGGATGTTGGAACGAGCGGAGCGCCAGCACCTGGCAAAACTAGTGGCGCTTCAGATGGCGAATAAAGAAGACGAAGGCGAAGCCAGCCGTATCGCTGAGGGCAACTGCGGGAGTGACCGTCAGCCCCTCAAGCCCGTGACCCACTAACACGGAAAGATTTTCCTGAGATCTGACACCTGACGCCTGAGACCTGCTTCTAGATCGGAGTGCTCCCCTTGAACAGCCAGATCAAATCGATAATCAGGATAATCACCACCATCAGCTCCAGCACAAACGCCCGGCTCTGGTGGAATTGCTCGACCATGAAGCGGTAGAGCTCTTCGGCGGTGTGAACTTTCTCGTTGACCAGGTTCTTGTAATCGGTGACGCCGATCTTGTTCGCGGCAACTTTATAGAGGCGCGCCGAGAACATGTCGCTCAGAAACTTGATGGCGTTGTCGGCGCGTTCGGTCAGTTCCCCAACATCGAGCAGCACGGTGTGCAGGCGGCTGGCGCGTTTCGCCGTGCGCCAGCGCGCCAGAATGCCCATCGAGCCGTTTTCCATGAAGTCGTAAACGCTTTGCAGTTCGCGGGTCAGCAGTTCGTCGTAGTGGCGGAATTCGAGAAGCTGCGAGTTGGCGTATTCCAGCAGTTGAATGACCGTCTCCGCGCCGCTCGCCGAGTCGTAGAGAAACGCTCCGTTCCAGCTGATCACCGCCAAGTCGTTCGGATAGTACGAGATCTTCGACTGCATGATTTCCTGCTGCTCGCCCTCGGAGAGCGCAACATTTTCCCCGCGCACGATCTGCGCGATGCGTCCTCCCTCGGCCGCGAGCAGTTCGGCCGCCGACGGATTGCCGGCGATGTCGCGCACATGGAAGACAAAGTAATCTTCATGCAGCCAGCTATCGTAAACCTTGACCAGCGCGGGGCGGGCGCGCTCGATCCTCCGTTTAGCGATCTTCTGGGCGAAGCTGGTGAAATCGGTATCCCAAACCCAGCGGCTGGCAAGCCGGACAAGCGTGTCCCAGTCGCCGGAAAAAGGCAGCTCGAAGACCACGCTCAGCACGCCGTAGTCGTAGTACTTGATTTGAACGTCAAGCCGTTCGCCACTCTCCAGAATCAGCGGTTCAACCGGTTCGACCACCGGAGGCCGTTGGAAGCGAACATATCCCGGCGCAGGATGCTTAAAACTAGCCTCTTGCCGCCGAGCTCCAAAAATGTAGCGCAGGGAGTCGAGGTTGATCTCCTCGCAAACGTCGAACTGGATCAGCACCAGCACCGACCCTTGCACCGACTTGTTTAGAGTGACGGCCGCCGACTGGGCTGGTGTTGCAGCTGGGACGGGGATGGTTGGGTTAGCGATTTCCATAAGATTTCAGCTTTCTTCGAACTAGGGCGCAGGCGGCGCGGTCTGAGGCAAATCTGAGGCCGAAAAAGCCGCAGCACGGAGGCTTACTGTCTATCTCTATTGTCCCAGAAATCGAGCGAGATGGGCAGTGGGCGGCTAAACCTATATATTGCAATCACTTACCAGCGCATTGATCCTTACTAACGCAGATTGATATGAATGCCGAGAGCTTCAGCGACCTTGCGCAGCGGCTTGTCTTTTGTCCAGAGAAGGGTTGGAGGGTCAATGAAGACGGAGGCGATCAGTTCGGCGTCGATCAGGCCGATGCCAAGACTGTACAAGCGGCGAGACTCGATCATGGCCCGCACTTCGTGCAACTGCGCCACTTTCACCTGCGGCAGGAGGTCGAGCAGTGCAAGCGTCCTGGTACGGTCACGCAGGGATCCGAGCGCAAGTTCGGCAATGATCAGGGGATGGATGACGATCCGGCCGCGATCAAGATGCCGCCGCATCTCCTTGTTTTCGGACCGGAGATGATCGATCCAAACCGAGGTATCGGCAAGAATCACCGCGGCCTCGTCCGGCGGCGTGGAATATTCTTGATTGCCGGCATGGTACCGCCCAGGGAGGCCAAGCGGCGCGCGCTTTCGCGCTCGATGAGGGCTTTGAGAGCTTCCCGAACGAGCGCGGTCTTCTCCTCTACGCCGGTAAACTCCTGGGCAACGCGGACAAGATCGTCATCGAGGGCAAGGGTGGTTCGCATGGGCGCCTCCAAGCACATATTGTAGCATCAAATGATGATCAAGTTGGTGCGTCCCACTGTCGCAACTTCCCCCAACTGTCGACGTTGCAAGCCCCTGGCGTCGTGCTGCCGTTCTGCCTCTACACCTTAGGTCATGAACAGGTTTGATAGAGGTCAAGAACTGAACATATTGAGTGTTCAGCGATCACAGACACAACCGAAGGCAGCCGGGCTACCTTTAAGCGGGAGGGTCTTTAGCTTGGACACACAACAGGCAATCAAGGTCTTGCAGGCATTGCTTGACGGCACCAATCCTGACACCGGTGCGACCCTGCCCGCCGACTCAATACTCCACTCCCCTACCGTGATCCGCGCCCTAGCAAGATTGGTCCTGTCGCTTGAGCACTGCGAAGGCAGGAGTCAGGAGAGAAAGCGAAAACTCCCGCAGAACGCCGGCAGACCTTGGGCACCTGAGGAAGACGCACAGGTTTGTGATGAGTTGGGGAAAGGAATACCGGTTGCGGAGATGGCAAGATCTCACGGTCGAACTAATGGCGCAATCTGGTCCCGCTTGGTCCACCTTGGTAAGATCGCACCGGAGTCAGCGCCTCCCTATCTTTCTCCGAAAAAAATAGCCTGAGAAGGGCCTTCTGCTACCGCTTCCTCGCCAGCGCCAACAGCAACGCCGCTCCCGCCGCGATCCCAGCCACCGCCAAACCGGTGCGCTTCATGTTCTTTTCGACAGCGGCCTCGTGCGGACGCACCCAAGCATCCTCGGGATAATGTTGCGGCGCGGGATCGAACATCGGGAAGCCTTCGGGCGTCTCGGCGGCTTCGCGCAGGGCCATCTGGAGAACTTCGGCGAGATGCAGCGCATGACGGTCGGTTTCCTGGGCGATCTGCTCGCGACAGCTAAAGCCGTCGGCAACGATCAGCCAGTCGGTCGGAGCCCGGCGCACGGCAGGCAGCAGTTCCAGTTCGCCAATGTTCTTCGAGATCTCGTATTTTTCTTTTTCGAAGCCGAACGCTCCCGCCATCCCGCAGCATCCGGGAGCGGGCGCGGCGAAGTTGATCTCCATGCGATCGAGAACCGCCTCTTCGGCGGTCATCTTCATGATCGCCTTGTGATGGCAATGGCCGTGGACGAGCGCTCGGCGCGGCAGTTTGGGAAGGGGGAAATCTTTCGCGCGTTGCTCCAGAAATTCGCTGAGCAAGAAGACTTGCTTCGAGAGCGCTTGCGCCCGTTCGTCCTTGGGGAAAAGGTTGGTGAGTTCGTCGCGGAAGACAGCGGCGCAACTGGGTTCGAGAACGACGATGGGTGTGGCGGCTTCGATCTCGGGGAGAAGCTCGTCCATGATCTGCAAGAGCAAACTCTTCGCGCGGTCAATCGCGCCGATGTCGTACAGCGGCCGGCCGCAACAGAGGTGTGCGCGCGGTACGAGAACGTCGAAGCCGGCGGCTTCGAGTACTTCGACGGCAGCTTTGGCAGTCGCAGGCAGGAAGTGATTGTTGAAAGTGTCGGCCCAGAGGAGGACGGGGTTACCGTTCCTCACGTGGGGACGGACGCCCTCGTCCGCCCCGCGGAGCGAAGCTCCGTCGCATTTTGCCTCCCACCACTCTTTAAACGTCTGCGGCGCTAACGCCGGAATGCGGCGCTGGGCGGGTATCCCAGCAACCAGTTTGGCGAGGTCTCGCAGCCCCGGGAGTTGAGTCGTAAGATTCACCAGGCCCGGCGCGTGCGCAGCGGCTCTGAGCCACAGATCGATATTCGAGAGCGCCAACTGCTTCAGCGGACGGTGATTGGTTTCGTAGTAGTGCGACAGAAATTCCGCTTTGTACGTCGCGACATCGACGCCTACGGGGCAATCGCTCTTGCAGCCTTTGCAGGCGAGGCAGAGGTCGAGCGATTCCTTCACCGCTTCGTTCTGCCAGCCGTCCCTAATGACATCTCGTTTCGTCATCTCCCAGAGGAGGTGGGCGCGGCCACGAGTGGAGTGCTCTTCGTCGCGCGTGACGCGGAAGCTGGGACACATGACTCCGCCTTCGTCGCGGCGGCACTTGCCGACTCCGACGCAACGCAGGGTAGCAGCGGCCAGGCTGCCGTGGTCGTCGGGAAATCTGAAATGCGTCTCGGGCTGCCAGGGATCATAGCCGGCGCCAAGCCGCAGATTTTCGTCCAGGCGATAGGGGTCGATGAGCTTGCCCGGGTTCATCTTCCAGTCTGGATCCCAAAGCGACTTGAACTCGCGGAAGGCCTGCATGAGCTCGGGGCCAAACATTTTGGGAAGAAGCTCGGCGCGGGCCTGCCCGTCTCCGTGTTCGCCAGAGATCGACCCGCCGTAGCGAACGACAAGATCGGCCGCTTCTTCCATGAACTGGCGAAACTTGCGGACGCCTCCGGTGGATTCGAGATCGTAATCCATGCGCGTGTGCACGCAGGCGTGGCCGAAGTGTCCGTAGAACGAGCCGCCGTAGTGGAAGTCTTGCATCAGCCGCCGCAAATCGCGAAGGTAGGCGCCGAGTTTTTCAGGCGCGACCGCGGAATCCTCGAAGCCTTCCCAGCGCAGCGGTTCGCCCTGGACGTGCGAAGTCACGCCCAGGCTGGACTCGCGGACATCCCAAATGCGCCGCGCCTGGCGTGGATCGGTGAACAAACGTACGTCGGGAGGAGCCGCAGACCGATTCAGCGCCTGCATCAGATTGCGCGCCTGCGACTCGGCTTCGGCGGCAGTGTCTGCGCCGAATTCAACGATCAGCCAGCCGCCGCCCTCAGGCAGCAGCGCCAGGCCTTCGAGGTTCACGCCCTTGCGCCGGCTCGCTGCGACCATGATGTCGTCAAGACCTTCAAGGCCGATGGGGCGATGCTCCATGATCCGCGGGACGTGGTCGGCACAGAGATAAATGTCGGGCCATCCGATAACGAGCAGCACGCGCGCCGGCGGACTCTCGACGAGACGGCAAGTGGCCTCGAGAACCGTGACGCAAGTGCCTTCCGAGCCGACCAGCGCGCGCGCCACGTGGAAGCCGCTTTCGGGCAGCAGGTGGTTGAGGTTGTATCCGGAAACGCGGCGCGGAATGTTCGGGAACTGGCGGCGAACTTGCTCGCCATAGCGATCGGCGAGGGACTTGAGGCTGGTGTAGATTTCGGCGCGGCGCCCGCCCTCGCGAATGAAGCGGTCAAAATCGTCAGCGCTGGTCGCGCCAACGTGCATGCGCTGACCGCCGTAGGTGAGGATTTCGAGCGCCTCGATGTTGTCGTCCGTCTTGCCCGCCATGATCGAGTGCACGCCGCAGGAGTTGTTGCCGATCATGCCTCCGAGCGTGCAGCGGTCGTGAGTGGCAGGATCGGGCGCGAAGGTCAGGTGGTGCTTCTCGGCGGCCGCGCGGAGTGTATCGAGAACGACTCCGGGTTCGACGCGTGCGATGCGGCGAACGGGATCGATTTCGAGAATGCTCGCCATGTACTTTGAAAAGTCGAGGACGACGGCGGCGTTACAACATTGTCCGGCCAGTGACGTGCCTCCGCCGCGCGCGAGCAGCGGAGCACGGTGGTCGCGGCAGAGGGCAACCGTGGCGAAAACGTCTTCTTTATCGCGAGGAACGACGACGCCGATCGGCACTTGGCGATAGTTGGACCCGTCGGTCGCGTAGAGGGCGCGGCTGCCTGAGTCGAAGCGAGCTTCTCCGCGAAGGTGGCGGCGGAGTGCGACCTCCAGCGCGAAGGCGTCAAGTTGCGCTGAACTGCGCGATGGTGGAGCGATGTCTGGCGGCATAGGTTACAGACATCTTCGAGGATGCGGGCGCTGGGCGCAAGGGGATTGCGGAGGTCAGAGGTCAGATTGAAGAGGTTAGAGGTGCTTTTCGTAACGTCCGGCGCTCTCGCTTGCGGGCACGCAAATCGCATGGGGTTCACCTCTGCAATCTGACCTCTGACCTGCCTCATTACCGCCAGGATCGAGTCAGGTAATCGGCCAGCGAAAGCGATATCAGAATCGCGAGAAAGAAAAAGCCGGAAAGGACTACGGCGCCGGCCAGCTTTTCGCTTGCGTCTTTGACGTGCATGAAGAAGAGCACGACGACAATGGCTTTGATGGTAGCGATGAGCAGCGCAACGACCGGGTTGAAAGGACCGAGGTTCACAAAGGCCGCGCCAACCGTTGTAGCCGTCCCGATAAGCAGGCCAACGCCAATGGCTATGTAAAACCCTTGCGAGCGACTAGTGTGCTCTTCGTGTTCAGACATGTATTAGTTCTCACTTCATTCGCGAAACAGCCGCGAAGTGCTTTAGGCCCCGTATCAGGGCATCGCTTTAGCGATGCCGCAAATCCCGCGAAATCAAATAGCCCCTTTAGGGGCTGACCACCGCTTCAGCCATCACGAGTGCCGGCTGATCAGGTACAACAGCGGAAACAAATAAATCCAGATGATATCGACCAAGTGCCAGTACAGTCCCGCGTTTTCTACAGGAGTAAAATAGCCCGGCGAATAATGCCCTTTCCATGCCAGGACAGCCAGCACGCTAAAAAGGCCGCAGCCGATAATCATGTGCAGAGCGTGCATGCCGGTCATAGCGAAATAGAGCGAGAAAAAGAGCTGAGCTTCGTTCGACTCGACCGGGATCTGCTTGCCGTTGTCGTCGAACGTGTCGGTAAACTGGAACGTGGGTCCGGGAACGTGGTGCTTCTCGAATTTCTCGCGATACTCGACACCCTTGATCCCCAAAAAGGTCAGGCCCAGCAGTACGGTAACGACGAGATAGCCGACCAGTACTTTGCGCTTTCCCGCCTCCGCTGCTTTCACCGCCAATACAACTGTCACCGAGCTAATGATCAGGACGGCGGTATTAGTGGCTCCCAGCGCGATGCTAAGTTGCTGGCTTCCCGCCGCGAACGCGTTGAAATATTTCAGGCGATAGACGAGATAGGCGCAGAACATGCCGCCGAAGAACATGATTTCGGTCACCAGGAACAGCCACATGCCAAGCGAGGCGGCGTTCTTCTGTTGCTGAGCGTCGACAAAGTGATGGAGCAGCGCCGGATTATGAGCTTCGTGTTCCATGGTCGCAGTCTGGGTCGTAACTTGTGTCGTCGTTGGGCCGGCGGTCGCGTGGCTATCTGGCAACGGGAGCCTCCAGTTCCTTGTCCGGGATCTCGTCGTAGTTATAAGCTTCCCAGGTTACGACGGGCGTCTCCTCAAAATTGAAAGTGGGCGGAGGCGACGTAGTCTTCCACTCCAGTCCCGCGGCGTGCCATGGATTGTCCGAGGCGATCGGCCCGTAGCGCAGCGACCAGAGGAAATAAATCATCGGCAACAGATAGCCAACAGCCAGTACGCTAGCGCCTGCGGTCGAGAGCACGTTCAGCACCTGAAACTCCGGCGGATACTGCCAGTAGCGGCGCGGCATGCCAACATAGCCGAGAATGAACTGGGGGAAGAACGTCAGGTTGAATCCGACGAACACCAGCAGCGCCGAGAGTTTCGCCCAGCCTTCCGGATACATGCGTCCGCTGATCTTCGGCCACCAGAAATGCAGCCCTCCGAGATACCCCATCAAGACACCACCTACCATGACGTAGTGGAAGTGGGCGACGACGAAGTAAGTGTCGGTAACATGGACGTCGATGCCGAGCGTCGCGAGAAAGAGCCCGGTTAAGCCGCCGATGGTAAAAAGCCCTATGAAGCCGAAGGCGTAGAGCATCGGCGTAGCGTAAGTAATCGAACCCTTATAGAGGGTTGCGGTCCAGTTAAATACTTTCACCGCTGAAGGCACTCCGACGAAGAAAGTCAGGAACGAAAAGATCATGGCAGCATAGAGCGAGATGCCGGCCACGAACATATGGTGCGCCCAGACCAGAAAGCCGATGACGGCGATGGCAATGCTCGAGAGCGCCACGAACTTGTAACCAAAGATGCGCTTGCGCGAGAAGCAGCCGATAAGTTCGCTGACCACTCCCATCGACGGCAGAATCATGATGTACACCGCCGGGTGGGAGTAGAACCAGAAGAGGTGTTGGAACAGGAGTGGGTCTCCGCCAAGCCTCGGATCGAAGATGCCAAGATGGAAGAGACGCTCGACGGCCACGAGCACGATAGTAATGGCGACGACCGGCGTCCCGAGGATCATGATGAGGCTGGTGGCATAGTTGGCCCAGATGAACAACGGCAGGCGGCTCCAGGTGAGGCCGGGCGCGCGCATGCGGTGAATAGTGACGATGAAATTGAGTCCGGTAAAGATCGAGGAGAATCCGGCGATGAAAACGGCAAGTCCGGCCTCGACAATCTTGGTGTTGGTGTACTCGGTGCTGAAGGGACTATAGAAAGTCCAGCCCGTGTCGACGCCGCCGGTCAACATGACGTGCGTAATCAGGATGCCGCCGATGATGTAGAGATACCAGCTCAGCAGGTTGATGCGCGGGAAGGCAAGATCCTTCGCCCCAATCATGATGGGAATCAGAAAATTCCCCAGCACCGCCGGCACCACTGGGATCAGAAAGAAGAAAACCATGATCATGCCGTGCATGGTGAACACCTTGTTATAGGTGTCGGCCTGCATCAGGTCGCCTTGCGGAGTTAGTAACTCAAGGCGGATGAGCATGGCAAAGAAGCCGCCGAAAAAGAAGAACGTCGTCACCGAAATCAGATAGAGGACCGCGATCCGCTTGTGATCGGTGGTCAACAGCCATGACCTGAGGCTGTGCCCGTTGTTGAGGTAGTTCAATTTCGGAGCCTGATTCGCCGGAATTACTGCGCTCGCCATAACTATTGCACCTGCATCTTCTGTGTTTGCGCCGGGGAAGCGGCGGGCTCGTTCTGTAGCCCCGCGCTTCCCGGGGGTGGCTGGGCCAACGATTTCACATAGGCCACCAGCGCGTTCAACTGCTCTTCGCTAACAATGCCCTGGAAGGTGGGCATCACCGGTTTGAAACCGTTCACAATCTTTGCCGTGGGATTGAGGATGGACTCACGAACATAGTTCTCGTCGGCTGTCACCGTGCGTCCGTCTTCGAGCAGAACCGGTTTGTTATAGATACCCATCAGATTGGGGCCGCGCCCTTGGACGTCGAAACGATGGCAGGTCGCGCATCCGAGCGTAGCGAATAACTGCTTGCCGGTCTCTTGCAAAGGCGCAGCCGGTCCGCCCGCCATCCACTGCGCGTAATCGCGCGGCTCCATGACGACGATCTCGCCGCCCATCCCGGAGTGATTGGTTCCGCAGTATTCGGCGCAGAACAAATGATAGCGGCCGGGCACGGTGGCCTTGAACCAAAGCGTGGTGTAGCGGCCGGGCAAGACGTCCTGCTTGAGGCGGAATGCCGGGACGAAGAAGCTGTGAATCACGTCCTGCGAGGTCATGATGAGCTTTATGTTCTGGCCGGTAGGCACGTGCAGCTCGTTGATCTCGCGCTGTCCTTCCATGTGCTCGAACTTCCACATCCATTGCTTGGCGACGACGTAAACTTCGGTAGAGTCGGCGGGAGGCGTGCGCTCCTTAAAGTAGAGGACGGCGCCCCAGATGAAGAAGGTCAGCATCACGAAAAAAGGAATGACCGACCACGTGATTTCGAGGATAGTGGAGCCTTCGATCTGTTCGGCTTCGCGTCCACGCACGCGGCGATACTTGATCGCCAGCACCGTAACGGCGACAAAGATGAGCGCGGTCATGACGCCGGCGACCAGGAGCAGATAGATGTAGAGCGCATCCACCTGGCCAGCCATAGTCGAGGCCTTGTCGGGCCACAAAGGTAGAAATTTCGACATAGTTACTTCACTCGCCCCGATTCGCCATGCGCCGCCTTGTGATCGAACCGGAACATGACGAACATAAATGTTCCCAGTATGAGCATGGTGCCGAGCGCCGCCAGCTTCAGGATATTGCTGACGACGGCGCCGTATTTCCCGGTCCTGGGATCGTAGTGGTAGCAGTATAGAAGCACCTGGTCGCCGATGTTGCCGATCTTGTTTTGCGAGGCCTGCACCAATCCAAGGCGCAGGTCCTTGGGAGAGAACTCGACCCCATAAAAGTATCCTGAAACGTGGTGGTCGGGCGTGAGCATAACAATGGCAGCGGCGTGGGCATACTGCTCGGTTTTCGGATCGAACTGATATTGGAAGCCGACCGCTTGGGTGAGCGCATTGATCTGGTCCGCCTTGCAGGTGAGAAAGTGCCAACCTTTATCGGCATTGGGTCGCCCGTAGCGCTTCATCATGTCCCGCTTTTTTTCGGCGGCCATTTCCGTGGTTTCGCGCGGGTCGAAGCTCACGGTAACGATGTCAAAATCCTGGCCGAGATTGAAGGTCAGCGCCTTCATCGAACCGACCAGCCCTTGCAGCAGTTCGCTGCACAACATGGGGCATTGATAGTAGCCCAAATTCAGGATAACTGGGCGTCCATGGCCGAAGTAGTCAGCAAGCTTGACAGGGTTGCCGAGTTCGTCGCGGAATTCGAGATCGACAGGAACGTCGGCGTTGAGATGTTGTTCGATGCCAACGAATTCAAGTCCAGGTGGACGCTGGTTGGCGGGGGGACTCATGATGCCGCCGCCCATGATCGGACCGCGCGCGCCCTGCGCAAACAGCGGCGCAACAGAGAGCGTGAGCACAAAAGTTGCTGCGGTGATTAAGTTGGCGAACCTGCTTTTACTATGCACTGCCTTTTCCTTTCCGGCTGTCCGGCCGGATCGGGCTCGACTCCGAAAATCCTACTGTTTCACTGCTGTCGATTTCTGAGCGGGCGCTTTGCTTGCCGCCGTTGCGCTCGCATTGGCGCTGCTTTGCGGATAGACCGGCAATCCGCGCTGAACGATCAAGTCCATAGCGCGCTCGATCGGAATGTGCGCCACGCCCGCATCTTTGTCGATCCAGCCATAGCTGTTGAGTTGGTTCTCCTGATTCAGGAGGAAGTCACGAAACTGGCCGCGCTCGTTGACTTCGAGCATGGGAACCCCGTTTTCCTTGAACCGTTGCTCCATGTACTCCTGCGTCACCACACGCGACATCGCCCCGTTCGAAGTGAGCAACGGGCTCGCGGTGGCCATCCGCGACCGCTCGTATTTGTCGAGGAAGGTGTACATACCGATGATAATGAAATAAATGACGACGCCAACGATCGCCAGGCCGATCATAAAAAAGAAGACGCCGCGCGAGCTCAAGTCTTCGCGTTCGAAGCCGGCTTCCTGGCCGGAGTGGCCGTGATTCATTTCGTCACTCATGCGACGGCTCCAGAAGTCTCAGCGTCTGCGGCGCGTTCACGGCCAGCAGCGGACGCACTCTCAGGTTGTGAAAGAAGTAAGCGACCCAAAGACCACCGATTCCCGCGATGATCGTGACATGCAGCCAACTGACATGAAACGTGGGATGCAGCGCCGGCTCAATGTGCCAAAAAATGTCGACGATCCGCATGAAAATAAGCCATGAGGCCAGCCAGACTAGAGTGCGCGCCTTGCGTTTCAACTGGCGCGAGAGCAGGAGCGCGAACGGCACCGCAAAGTGAAACACCACCAGGAACAGGCCGACCGTTTCCCATCCTCCATTCATGCGGCGCACGTACCACGGAATTTCTTCGGGCAGGTTACCAGCCCAGATGATGAGCCATTGCGAAAAATTGAAGTAAGCCCACACCATAACGAAGGCCAGCATGAACTTACCGTGGTCGTGCACTTCGGTATCCGTCAGGTACTCGGACATCGGCTTGCGCTTGACCAGGACGCTCTCAATCACCACGCAGAAACAGAACGCGGAGAGCGCTTCACCCGCAATAAAGAGCAGCCCATAGATGGTCGATATCCAGCGCGCCTGCAGCGACATTACCCAGTCGATCACGGCAAAAGAAATCGTGAGCGAGTAAATAACCAGTCCAATCGAACTCATCGCGCGGAAGCGCACCGTGCTCTGGCCCTCGATCGAGTCCTGCTCGGTGGACCAGCGATTCAGGAAGTAGGCCATCCCGATCCAGATAACGAAGTACAGGATGTAGCGCACCAGAATGCCGTCGAAGTTGAGATAGCTGTGCGCGATCTCCCTAATCTTCGGGTCCGTCTGTCCGGGCCGGGCCCAGAAATACAACCTGGGCAAGTTCAACAAAATCGGAATGAAGAGAACGAACATGAGGGGCAGCGTCATCATGCCCGATTCCAGAATGCGGCGAATCACCGTGCCCCACGCTCCGCCGACCAAGTGGTAAAGCATCAGGATCGCCATGCATCCGAGGGAAAGGCCGAGCCAAAACATGAACCCGGTGAGGTAGGCGGAATAGAAATCACTCTGAGCCGCAGGATCTCTTGCGACCACCGCACCTATTACCGACAAGACCACTCCTGCGATGCCGATAATCAGCGCCCGCTGCTGGAGGGTCTGGGCCACGGGCGGGGCCATCAGGTCCGACTTAGTCACTGTGGCCGTGCTCATTTGGATTCCCCTTTGGTTGCGGCGGTAGGCGGCGCGACTTCTGGCAGCGTAGCTCCGTTGCCAATGTCGCGGAATTGCGGCGGAGGTGACGGAACTTTTTGTCCCGAGGGAATCTCGGCCGAAGTTGCATTCTGACTAAGCTGCAGTGCGCGGATATAGGCCGCTATGCACCAGCGATCGCGCGGCGCAACTTGCGTGCCGTATTCAGGCATCACGCCGAAGCCGTTAGTCATGACATCGAAGAAGTAGCCAATCGGCACCTTGCGCAAACGATCGATGTGATACGACGGCGGCCGGCGAAATCCGCGCGATGGAATGAAGCCGTTTCCATCGCCGACCCGCCCGTGACACGGCGTGCAGTTGATATTGAAACGCTCGCGTCCGCGGTCGAGAACTTCAGCGGTCGCCGGGAAGGGCAGAAAGTCGCCGGGATTGTTGCCGATCTTTCCGGTATAGAAATAGTTATCTTCGCGAAGATCGCCGCGTGCGACCGTGCCCTCCACGGGCAAGCGGGCGGAGCGATCGTCAGCGAAGAAATCGCTTTTCGCCATGGGCCGGTAATATGGCTGTATGTGCATGTCGATGCGGCATCCGGCGGTCACGGCGATCAGCGCCAGCAGCGGCAGAAACTTTCGGAAGTTGCGCGTAGCACTCATGGCTAGCTCGGCACCTCCGCGATCATGCGCGGCGCAAGGCCGTTGAGAAACGAGCGCGTGTGGGCGGCATCATATTTCGGGTCGCTCGAAAACACGACCAGAAAGAATTTATTTTCCGAAGCCTTGGCGAACTCGGGCACGTTGAACACCGGGTGATAGGGCATGGGCAGGCCGTTCAGGGCAATCATGCCGATCGCGGCCGAAAGTCCCGCGAAAAGAATCGTCAGTTCGAAAGTCACGATGATGAACGAAGGCCAGGAATGAAAAGGGCGTCCAGCGACGTTGACCGGATAAGTGATCACCGCCACCCAATACTGCAGCGCGTACGCCGAGATCCCGCCGATAAGTCCGCCGATAAGTACAACGAGCGGCACGCTATTCTTATGAAAGCCGATAGCCTCGGCAAGGCCCTCGATGGGGAACGGGCTGTAAGCGTCGATCTTCTGGTAACCCGCCTCATATGTCTTGTGCGCAGCGGCTACCAGTTCTCGCGCCGAATCGAATTCGGCCATCAGTCCGTAAATGGGCGCATCGGTCGTTAACGTTGTCGTTGTCATTGCTTCACCTCCGCCGCCTCGTGCACCTGCGACTCCGGCAGCAAGGTGCGCAATTCGAAGATGGAGATCATGGGCAGAATGCGAACAAACAGCCACATGGCAGTTAGGAACATGCCAATGGTACCGGCGAAAGTCATCCAGTCCCACTTCGTTGGGTAGTATTGGCCCCACGAAGAAGTCAGGAAGTCGCGGCTCAAACTGACCACGACGATAATAAAACGCTCCAGCCACATGCCGACCAGCACCACGAACGAGACGAGCCAGAGCCAGCCGGTGGAGACGCGAAATTTCTTCAGCCAAAGAACCTGCGGGATGAAAATGTTGCACGCGAGCAACGCAGCATATGACAACCGATAAGGCCCGTGCAGCCGGTTCCAGAGCAGGAACGAATCGAACTGGCTGCCGCTATACCAGCCCATGAATGCCTCCATGCCGTAGCCGTAGGCAACGATGAGGCCCGTGGCCAGCATGACCTTGGCTGCGTTCTCGAGGTGCCGCATGGTGATGAAGTCCTGCAGGCCATAGATCGCACGGATCGGAATTGCGAGACAAAGCACCATGGCGAAACCGGAATAGATGGCGCCCGCGACAAAGTACGGCGGGAAAATCGTCGTGTGCCAGCCAGGAACGATGCCGACGGCGAAATCGAAACTGACAACCGTGTGCACGGAAAGCACCAGCGGCGTGGCAAGCCCGGCGAGAAGCAAGTAGGCCGTCTCGTAACGGTGCCAGTGGCGGGCGGAACCCCGCCAACCCATCGCGAGCAAACCGTAGATGCGCTGGACCAAGGTACTCTCAGCGCGGTCCCGCATCGAGGCGAAGTCTGGTATCAGTCCCACAAACCAGAACACCAGCGAAATCGTGAAGTAAGTCGAAACCGCGAAGACGTCCCACACCAGCGGACTGCGGAAATTCGGCCAGTAGCGCATCGTGTTCGGATACGGAAAGAGCCAGTACGCAAGCCAGGGGCGTCCAGTGTGAGCCAGCGGAAAGATACCGGCGCAGGCAACCGCAAACAGCGTCATAGCTTCGGCGAAGCGGTTGATCGAGTTACGCCAAGTCTGGCGAAGCAGGCACAGAATCGCCGAGATCAGCGTGCCCGCATGGCCAATGCCGATCCACCACACGAAGTTGACGATGGCGAATCCCCACCCGATGGGGATGTTGATGCCCCAGATTCCCGTGCCCTTAATGAACAGATACCCGAGGGCCATCATCAGCATGTTCATCATCGAGAACACGATCAGGAAGCCGAAGATCCATCCCAATGACACGGGACGGCTCAGCACGATGTTGCTGATCTTCTCGCCGATGGTGGAGAAGGTGTGGCCCGGTGCGATCACCGGCACTCGCCTGTCTGCCACGGGTATTTGTGTGTTCGTAGCCATGCCTTACTTGCGCTCCACTATGCTTTTGACTCGGGTTCTAGCTTGCCGTCTAACTCGGGGTTAGGATTGCGGACTTCCGCCAGATAGGTTGTGCGCGGCCGAGTATTCAATTCACCCAGCAGGGAGTAATTCCTCGCCTGCGCTTTCCACTTATTGACCTGGCTGTTCGGATCGTTGAGATTACCAAAGACGATGGCATTGGCCGGACAAGACTGCTGGCAAGCCGTCTGCAGCTCGCCTTCCTTAATGGTGGAGTCGGCGCGCTCGGCGTCGATGCGCTTCTCGCTAATTCGCTGCACGCAGTAAGTGCACTTTTCCATGACGCCGCGGCTGCGCACCGTCACGTCAGGATTGCGCATGAGCTTGAACTGCGGAGTTTCCCAGTCCTGGAAAAGCAGGAAATTGAACCGCCGCACTTTGTAAGGGCAGTTATTGGAGCAATAACGAGTGCCGACGCAGCGATTGTAGACCATGTCGTTCAGGCCCTCGCTGCTGTGAACGGTGGCCTGCACCGGACAAACCAGTTCGCAAGGCGCATCCTCACACTGCATGCAAGGCACGGGCTGGAAGAACCCCTTCGGATTTTCGCGCGGGCCGTTATAGTAAGCGTCCACGCGGAGCCAGTGCATGTAACGGCCTCTAAGGGTTTGCTCCTTGCCAACCACGGCGATGTTATTTTCCGACTGGCAGGCAACGATGCAGTTATTGCATCCGACGCAGGAGTTCAGGTCGATCGCCATGCCCCAGGAGTAAGTCTCCTTCGAATAATCGAAAGGCTTGTAGAGCGTGAGAGCGGCTGGCGGCTCGCCTTCCTTCGCAAAGCTCGGTTCTTTCTTGTACTCTTCGAGGCTGCGCTCCTGCACCAGCGGACGCTCGCTGCCGTCAGGCGTTTCCATCGACTGATAACCCTGCGTGCTGGCAAGATCGTAAGTTTCGCCGGTCCGGCGAAGCTGCGCACCGTTCGCGAACCATGGAGCCTGACTGGTGCGCAGCGGGTAAACGTCAAAGCCCGTTCCGGTGCCGACGCGGCCAGCGCGGGTGCGGCCGTAGCCGAGAAATACTGTGATCGAGTTGTCAGGATGTCCGGCCTGAATCCAGACTGGGCCTTTGACTTTCTTTCCATTGAATTCGAGTTCCGCAACGTCTTTGAAATTCAGCTTCAACCGCTCGGCCATCGCGGGACCGATCATAATCGGGTTGTCCCACGTCAGCTTGGTAAGCGGCTTCGGAAGTTCCTGCAGCCATCCGTTATTCGAGAAGCGGCCGTCGTAGATTGAGGGATCGCGGCGGAAGTTGAGCTCGATAACACGCGGGACCGTCAGTGTATAGGACATGTCCTCTGCGGGTTTGGACGAGGCCTGGTAGGCTGATTTCAAGGTCACTTGTCTTGGTGAGGATGTCGTGCCTTCCACCCAACCGTCATGTAGCGATTTGCGCCAGAAGGCGTCGAAATCAGCACCGGTGTGCTGTTTTTTCCAGTAATCCTGCACGAGATCGTGTCCGGTGAAGCCGGATTGCCCCGCAAGAATGGTAATGATTTCATGCGCCGTCTTGCCACCGTAAAGCGGCTCGATCAGCGGCTGAACAATGCTTACCGTTCCGTCGTACGCGCGTGCATCGCTCCAGGATTCAAGATAGTGCGCTTCCGGAACATGCCACTGGCAAAGCTCGGCCGTCTCGTTGCGGTGCGTACCGAGAAACACTTTCAGATTGACGGCATTCGACTTCAGCGCCGAAGCGAATTCGAGTTCGGCAGGCGCATCGTAGGCTGGATTGCCCCCGAGAATCAGCAGCAGGTCAACCTTCCCGGCACGCATGTCTTCAACAAGTGAATGCAGCGACTCGTTTCGGTTTACCGGATTGGCATCCACCGGTTCGGAGTAGAAGACCGTCTTGCCGACATTGCCCAGCGTCTCATTAATTGCATGCGCCAGCGCGTGAACCGCTGGTGGCTGATGATCACCGGCAATGACGAGACTTGAGTCCTTGTGCCCGAGCAGGTCCTTGGAGATAGGACCAGTAAGGTGCTGGTATTGAACGCCAGCGCCTTCACCCGCGTTCACAGCGAGTTTGTTGGCCAGACCACGGGCGAAGCTTTCAACCTCCAGAGCTTTCATCGGCACTCTGTGGTCCGCCTTCATCCCCGTAGAACTCGGCGTGCTCTCGATCACGTACAGCCGGTTCATGTTTGCATCGGGATTGCGGCGGGCGGCGAAATCGCGCGTGTAGCGGGTCGATCCGGGGAATCCAGCGTAGAGGAAATCGGCGTCTAACGAAACTATGACGTCGGCCTTCGACAAGTCGTAGCGCGTCTCGACCGGCTCGCCGAAAGCCAGCTTCGCGCCTTCGTAAACGTTGTCGCGGTTGATCGGTTCGTAGACGTGCCACTTCGCCATCGGATTCGCTTCGAGATAGCTACGAATCTGCGCGGCCAGCGTGGGCGACGTAACGGTCTGGGTCAGAATGCGGACGCCGCCTCCCGCAATGCTCTTCTGCACACTTATGGGGCCGCGAACCGCTTCCATGAACGCATTCCACGAACGCACGTCGCCCAGGTGCGTGATGTTCTGCGCCCGGTCGGGATCGTAGAGATCGAGAAGCGAAGCCTGCGCGTAAACGTCAGTGCCGCCGAGGCTCGCGGGGTGCTCCGGGTTGCCTTCGATTTTCGTCGGACGGAAAAGATGGCTCTCGACCAGAATCGGCGAGGCGTAACCGCCAAGCGTGAACGCGGTCGCGTAGAACATCGGGCGGCCGGGGATGACGTTTTCCGGCTGCCGCACATAGGGCACGATCTCGGTGATCGGCATCCGCGTGCATCCGGTCAAACCAGCGAGCGCCAGCGACGCGCCCATGGTCTTGAGGAAGCCACGGCGCGAGAAGTCGTCGAGCCACTCGGAAGCTCCCTTCGGGAACTCGCGGTGCAGCATCTCTTGAAACTCTTCGCTGCCAGCCAGTTCTTCGAGGCTGCGCCAGTAGTCGGGGCCGGTCGTCTGCTCGATCGTATTCTCGAACTGTGCCTTCACGGTCGCGAGGTCAAGCTGTTTTCGCTTGCTGGGGCAGACGTCGGCTCCAACACTCGTTCCAGCGTTGGTCCCGACCGGTTTCATTTTTTGCTCGTCCATGCTCATCGTCGATTTTCAGTTCTCAGCTATCACTTTCAGTTCTCACTTCCCAGTTCTTGCGATTGAAACCTCGACCCTAGCGATGGCAGGTGTTGCAACTGGTGATGTCCTTCACCGAGCGCACTTTGTATTGCTCCTTCAGAGCATTCCCGAGCGCTTCCTGATCGGAGTATGCCGTTTCCTTCCCGTTTTCCTTCACCACGACGGGCCCGCCCATGGAGGGCTCTTCGTAACGCATATTGAAAACCTGTTCGCGCGGGCGCAGATATTTTTCCGGAGCGCGGTGGCAGTCAAGGCAAAATTCCATTTGCAGCGACGCATACTGATACGTCAGCGGCATCTGGTCCACAGGACCGTGGCAAGTGTTGCAGCCCACCCCTTTATTCACGTGGATGCTGTGATTGAAATATACGTAATCGGGCAACTGGTTGACGCGCGTCCATTCCAGCGAGCGGCCAGTGCGGAAACTTTCGCGAACGGGCTCCAGATAAGCTGCGTTGGTCCAGATCTGCGCATGACAGTTGATGCAGGTCTTGGTCGGTGGGATACCGGCGAAGCTCGATTGCTCAACCGACGTGTGACAGTAGCGGCAGTCGATGCCCAGCCCGGTCACGTGGTGCTGGTGGCTAAACGGGACAGGCTGCGTCTTTCGCACTCCGGCATACGTGA
>Ga0326728_10012260_pt1 | contig 19126 bp, 21 predicted proteins | sample MB3enrmetagenome_FD_207602 | JGI IMG/M metagenome (GOLD analysis project Ga0326728, IMG submission 207602) | Lab enriched peat soil microbial communities from McLean, Ithaca, NY, United States - MB31MN | ecosystem: Environmental > Terrestrial > Soil > Wetlands > Peat | place: USA: New York... | reverse complement strand
TCCTTCCTTGGTGTCAAAAGCCCATCGTGAACCTGAGCGGCTGAGTGTGCCTCAAGGAGATTTTCACCGGAAGCCGTCGCCTCCACGCTAAACACATACCCGCCCTTTGGGCGGGGATTTTTACTCTGTAAAGGATGGTCGGAGCGACAGGATTTGAACCTGCCTCCGCCTTCTGATTATCAAGGAGTTACAACGCGAGACACACAAGGAGACTCACAAACTCCGGTCACTTCCTTACATGACCTGTCACAAGTAGTCAAGGCGTGGCCCCGGCTCAACGCGGCGCTCAAGGCCGCAATCCTCGCCATTGCCAGCACGGTCACGGACAAGGAGGGCCAGTGAAAAATGACCGCTGCCAAATCTGCCCCGGCAATTTAACGCAAAGCGCGCAGCAGGCGTTTCGGGTGGACCGAATGGACCGGAGAAAGGTCAGCTGCGTTGAACGCCAGTTGCAAGGCGTCTTCATCTATGTCCAGCAGGTGCTTGTCAGAGGTCACCAACAGGGGGATTTGCTCCATCGAAGTTTCTGCCAGAATCAAACCATCGTTAAACTCGTCTTCGGGAATCAGACCTTGGCCGAGCAATCCTCGAACGAACTGCTCGCAGATCGCCTCCGCTGTGGAATTGAATTCAAAGGGCCGGATGCCCCATTGCTTCAAGCGAGTCAGTCCCGTTCGCGCCAGTTCCTGTTCATCTTCACTTTCACCACAGGTGAAAATGAGATGTAATTCATGGGAAGCGGTGGGTGGTAAAAGCAAGACCTATCCTCTCGCTTGGGCAGCTTCCAGCAAATCGTGGGCAAAATCTTCCTCCCCGGCAAGATCGAAGATAAAGTTAGCGTCGAGGGAGAGTTGTTTCGTTTGCCCCGGCATAAATCATGGCCATCGCGCCGTTGAAGTGCTCCCGGCGCTGTTTAGGTGTGAGCTTGCTGGCCAGTTTGCGGGCTTTCGAGGCCAGACGGCTGCCGGCGGTTGTGTCCGGATAGTCGAGTTTCCTTCGCGCGACGCGACGCTTTTGTTTCATAACCACATCAATCTCCCGTTTCCTGGGGATATTGTCAAGGACGGGCAGGCAATCGTCGCCATTGCCAACACGGCAACGAACAAGGGGGGCCAGTGACACCAGAGCGGCACGGCGGCGAAATAGAACGAGCAGAACCGGACAGCGAGCACCACTGCTCGCCGGTTCTGCGGCGGAATCTGGTGCCAACTGGCAATGCGGGAGGGCCACCTTTCCTTGAGCCTTCGCGTTTGGGGGTGGATTGTGCGCAATGATTCCTTCGATTCCTCCCCGGTCACTACCTTCGAGCAGGCTGCCGCCGTTGTCGCCGCAATGCGGGTCGGTGGCCAGGTGGACGGTTCACCGGCCGCCTGGCCGCCGACCCCATGCGTTCCACCTGGCTTGTCTAAGGTGCATAATTCACCGCGCAATACGAGCATCGGCATGTTGCAAGTTTATCGCAACGCGAGCTTCATGCAGTTGCGTTGCCGTTCTGAGGCGCATTTGCGTGGGCCAGGGCGTCGCGGTGGTGAGCGCGGCGAAATCGAGGAGTTCACGGCGGCGTCACGGCGGCGGATGTTGGATTACCTGGCGAAAGTGGATGATGGCGCGGTGCCGTTCATGGCGGGCCTGACATATCCTGATGAGTTTGACAGCTACGCTTGGGATGGTGAACAGGTGAAGCGGCACATTGATACGATGTCCAAGCGGTTTGCCCGTCGGTTTCCTGACGGCTGTTTGATGTGGAAGCTGGAATTTCAGCCCCGTAAGAGCGGGGTGAGCAAGGGAAAGATCGCGCCGCATATCCATGCGTTTGTCTGGGGCGTGCCGTGGGGGTTCGAGTGGAAGACCATGCAGACGGAGCAAGTCCGTTTGCGTCGGCGGATGGTTGGACTCGTGGTGGTGTGGGATGAGGATGTTTTGGCCGGGGGCGAATGGGTGGAGGGTCACAGTGCCCTGGTGGATGAGCGCGAGGGATGGGGTGCCATTCGTGTGGAGCCGCATGGCAAGTGTCCCTCTGTGGTGAATGGAGATTCAATTGCGAGTTGGTTTGCGCGGAATTGGTATGACGTGGTTGAAAGCGGTGAGGTGAAGCACTATCGCGCGGGTACGTCGGTTCAAACGCTTGGCTCGAAACGGGGTGCCTTTGCGTATGCGGCGAAAAAGTATGTTGCAAAGACTGGCGAGTGCATTTGGTCTGCCAAGCCGGGGCGGTTTTGGGGCATCGTTGGCCGCAAGAATCTCCCTCTCGGTCGGCGGGATGTTTTGGAGTTGACGAATGGGCAGGCGTTGAAACTACGTCGCGTGATGCGCCGTTACCGCATGGCGACATGCCCAAAGGAGAAGCGGGCGAAGATGCGCAAGGGCCAGTTGTTCTCGCAGGATTTCACGGTCAAACTGTTTGCTGGCGTTGAATTTTGGATGGAGCGGCTTCCGGTGTTGATCGGGGCGGCGCCCCGGCTGCGGCAGGCTGGCGCAAGGCGGCTGTTCCCTTTGCTGATTTGAGAAGAATACCAGCGCAACGCATCATTGAGGAGCGTCCGATGAGTCGGACACTGCTTGATCGGGGTGAATCCTGCAAAGAGTGGCCTCTTCACTTTGCTCTTGCACAGAGCCGGTAAAAAAGATATGCCGTCCCGATATGAATGATTTACAGAATCTTTCGCAGATTGCGATGAGCCTTCCAGCAATGAAGGCCGTACATGAGGCAGAGGCGTACGCGAGCCAAGTTGCACTCCCTGGTCTGCTCTCTGGGGAAGCGGCCTTCGACGCGCTGAAATATGCGGTTCATGAATTATCGTGCTCGGTCCCGGAAGACCACGACGTAGTGGTCCAGGCATTCGACCTCATCGTGCATGAAATTCGGTTCATCAGACCGTACATCCTTCTTTTTGAGGGTCGCGACCACGAAGACCACGCTGCTTTTGTGATGTGCCATTTTAGCCAGATTGTCGCCCGCATAGTTTACCGGCCGAAAAGTGGTACAAGTCGGATTATCACAGGCTTTTCCGATGCCCCGTTGGTCTAATAACTCGCACGTAAGGCGCAGAAGCCTTATAGCACTTGTCAAGTTAGTGCTGAGTCCTATTGGACCTTAGCTTCCTAAGTCTAATGATTTAAAACTGCCCTCGCGTGTCGTTGATAACCTTCCACACATCGGCGCGGATGGTGAAGTAAGTATGGACTGTATAATTCATGCTTCGGGCGGGCCCGGGCCGCATCATGCCCATGTCAACGAGGATACATACGCCGGGATGGTCGGAGTTCCCAGCCATTGTGTGGGTGCGGTTTTCGTAGAATCCTCTTAGTATGGCCTTCGCCTCCACTGGAAGCCCTTTAATTTCGGCGAGAAGTGCTTGCCTTCGCCTTTTAAGCGCCATGCGAGTCCAAATCCAGGCAAAGACAGGCAGCAGGATGGTGGCCCAACCCCATCGAAAAAGCTCGAACTTTGATTGGAAATCCACTGCCATATCTTGGAAGCATGCGCTTTTTTATTCTTCGCATGGCCAACGGTGGCCGCAATTCCTGCACACGTTTTCCGCCTTGAATATGTGGTCTGCCATTGCATTGGCGATTCCGCCCATCATAATGCCAGTGAAGCTCATCGGAGTTAAAACCCAAGGCTTTGACGGCTGATAAACGTCATATTCGTAGGGCACCCCGCAATTTGGGCATGTGACTTTGCGAAGTGACTCCGCATATTTTGCATCGGCCTCCCTCGCCAGTCCCTCAGTGTACCTTGAGATTAAATTCGCGCATTCCATATTGCCAAGCGATGTTTCTCTGCCACACGCCGGACATTTAGCCGTCCTCCACATACCTATTGGCGGAAACTCCAATTGCTGTGAGCAATGCTCGCATAGGCACACCCAGAATGCCGACTTGTGCGGCATTTCGTATATTGCTTGATAGAGCGATTCTTCACCAGTTGGAATCGCACTCAGGTTGCTGGAAGAAATCCTCATTGAACCGGGCCTCTGGGTAAAAGCCATCTTGGGCAGGTATTTCGGGTCCGAAAATAGGCGCGTCATCCTGTGGCAAGTTGGGCACTCAACATCCATGCCGACTCCATGATTTGGGAATTCGATATTCTGGCCGCAATGAACGCAGTCGCATTTCCGATATTCCAGATTTTCACTCATTCAAAAATCCTGAACCCACAATAAAAATGAATACAAAAATAAGCCTCACCGTTTGTCAAGCCATTGAGATAATCCGTCGCCTCCCCCGAGTGCAGCGGTGTACATTTCCTTTGAAAGCGGGGCGAGCAAGAACTGAACTTTTTGAAATTCCTTTGGAAATATCGCGTGCATCTGGCGTACAAGGGTGTTTACATCCGGAACCTGACGGACGAGCCAGCAATGCGGCTTAAGCTCGTAAGCGTCATATCCGGCCAGCGTTTTTGAGACAGATTCGTAATCCACGTCCGCTCCGCTCAAATAGAGCAGGTGCAGCGCGTCGGAAGGCTTTATTGCAGGCATGTTCGGCATCATATTGGTTTTCGATGCGCTGTCGAGCTAAATCTCTGTGGCAGAGCGAGAAAGCGACAAAAGTGATGAAAGGGCGCAAGCCCTGCCCTGGTGGTGGCGGCATTGGCCCCAATGTTGCGAGGGCAGGCGGGGCGCAATCTTGGGGACAATGACGGCACGACCAGGCACTTGTCGGGGCGGAGCGTTCGCGTGTTGGCATTCGGCTTGGCCTTCCTGCCTTGAGCAAGCCGGATGACGACACGGGAACGAGCCGCGGGGAAAATGCCTTTATCAGAGCGGGATGGCGGCGGCATCGGCGCTGTGGTCAAAATAGTTGAAAATAGGGGGTTGACAATGTTGCGAAGCATGTTAATATCACCAACGATATGGCATCGGAACATCAAGAAATAACGAATGCGACTGACATCGGCCTGAAATTGGTCGGTCACGCAAAATCCACGGAATTTACCGCCAATCGCGGGTTGGTGATTGAGCTTTTCCCGTTCATTTTCGAGGCGTCGCAGAGGATGAGCGCGCGGGCCATTAGCCGGTTCCTGCTGGAAGAACAAGGCGTCAAATTGAGCGGCGTTACGATCACGAAGGCGCTCAACGACCCCAAAAAGAGTTGGAATGCGTTTTTCGACTCAATCGAGCCTTCCGCGCGGGTCATCGCCAATTGGGTGAAATCAGAGGCGTTCGCCTTTTTGTTCAAGAGCCGGGTTGCTTACGAGAGCCACATTGACAAGGCCATTGGGAATCCGCTTGGCCGCCTGGGTGCCAAGTTGTTCTTGAAAGACGATGTGGTGTCGGCAGACAGAATTCTTCGGGCGAAGTGGTTTTGTATCAACACGGAAACCCGGCAAAAGGCCAAGCCGTACCTGGAAAGTCGGCTGGTGGTTTGATGTGGAAAGGAAAAAATGAACTGTGAAGGTGAAAAGAAACTGGACCGGGTGATGAGACTGCCAGAGATTGCGGTGAGCCTGGGCGTGTGCGTGCGGTCGGTGCGGCGGATGACGGACCGGGGCGAACTGCCTCGCCTGGTGAGGGTGGGCCGCGCGGTGGGATTGATGCAAAGCGATATCGAAGCGTTTCTTGAGCGGATGCGCGAACAAAGGGGGAATTTCCCCCAGAGGAGCAAAATATGATTGCCTACATTTATCGGCCAAAACGGCGGCGCAACGGCAGGGTGGTTTATGCCCGGTTGTATCGGGCGCGTGTCCGCTTTCCCGGCGAACACAGGATGAGGGATATTCCTCTTGAGGTCACGGAACCGCGTTCGGCGGACCAGAAACTTCAACAGATATTGAAAGATCACAGTCAAGAATCGGTTGGCTTGATTGCGCCGGAGAAAATGCGGGAAGCAGCGGGAAGACCCCTGGCGGAGCATTTTGCGGTTTTCGTCCAAGAGCTTAAAACCAGCGGCTGTGTGAAACGATACGTGCAAGGTGTTGAAAATTATGTCGGCTCGCTGATGAGGGATTGCGCCTGGGAACACTTCAAAGCTGTGAACGCGGAGTCGTTTCAACTGTGGCGGCAAAAGCAGGAGAAAGCACCAAAGACCCTGAACGAATACCTCGTGGCAATGCGGGCATTCCTCAAGTGGGCGGAGCGTTTGGGTTTTATCGCGCGGAATCCGCTGGCGAAAGTGGAACTGCTGCGGGTGCAAGGCCGGCAGAAACGGGCGCGGCGGTCTTACACGGCAGAGGAGATTCAGCGCCTGCTGGCCGTGGCCGGGAACCGGGCGGCGATTTATTTGCTGGCGGTGCTGACGGGCATTCGCAGAGGGGAAATCAAGCAATTGCGGTGGGCTGACGTGGTGCTGGATGGTGCGGAACCGAGAATCACCGTCTCTGCGACAATCTCCAAGAATCATTACGAGGATGATCTGCCGTTGCATCCTGACCTTGTGGCGGCATTGCGGGAGATCAAGCCGGCGTCATGCAATCAGGACCAACTGATTTTCAAGGGGATGTTCCCCGGTTACAAACGCTTTTATGCGGACTTGCAGGCGGCGGAGATTGACTGGAAAGACACTGGTGACGGGCGGCTGGACTTCCACAGCTTCCGCGTCACGTTCTGCACGCAGCTTGCGCCGGGGACACCGAGCGAGCGCGTGCGGATGGCACTGATGAGGCACCGTGACCCAAGCCAGACGGCGAAGACATACACCGATGCGCGGATGCTGCCGCTGAAAGAGGCCATTCAGAAACTGTGCTTCCATCGCGCGGAAACCCCTGGGGCGGATGACACACAACTAGACACACAAACTCTGGTCAAATCGGGTCATTTGCTGTCCACCATTGTCACTTTGCCGGTGATGGTGGAAAGCGAGAAAACCCCTTTGTTTACGGGGGTGAAGTCCCCTTTTGTCCCTCTCTGTCACGATGGGTCAAAAGTGGCGAAATGGTCGGAGCGACAGGATTTGAACCTGCGACGTCTTGGTCCCAAACCAAGTGCTCTACCAGGCTGAGCTACGCTCCGGCACGGCCGGCCCGCCATCATGGCACAACGCGCCGCCGTTGCAAGGGGAACCGCAACAGGTCTCTTGACTTGGGTGCATTTCACATTTTTGGGTTCCCCTCTTAATCTTACTCCTAATCTTAATCTTAATCTCATCGCCCTCCCGCATTCGGATTAAGAGCAAGATTAAGATTACGATTAAGAAAGAAAACCCAAAAAGTGAAAGGCACCCTCTTGACTTGCAACGGGGGCTGTGACACGCTGTGACACATGAAAACGATTTCGATTCGGGAATTGCATGCGCGCACCGGAAAGTGGGTGCGCGAGGCGGTCGAGCAAGGCCAGATTCTGGTCGCAGACAACGGACGGACCGTCGTCAGAATGGCGCCCGAAACCGCTCCGCTTAAACCGCCCTATTTTGCCCGGCGGCGCTTCATCAACCCAAGGATGAAGCGGTGGATTGAGATGGGCCAATTAGGGCGCGGGGGAACCGATGTGACGAGGGCCATCTCCGATGACCGCGAAGACCGGGCGTCATGATCTACTTCGACACGAGTTACCTTGCGCGGTTATACGTGGCAGACGCCGGCTGGGAAAAGGTGCGCGCCCTGGCCAGGACCGACCGGATAGCCTGCGCCCTCCACGGCAAAGCGGAGACGATGGCGGCGTTTCACCGGAAATTCCGGGAAGGAGCGCTCTCGCGGGCGGCCTTCGCCGGGTTATTAAAGCAATTTGAAAGCGATTGCGCGGCCAATGCGGCTGAATGGCTGCCAGTGACCTCCCATGTCCTGGCGCGGGTCAGCAAGGCTTACGCAGCCTTGCCTGTGGGGGTGCCTCTGCGCGCCGCCGATGCCCTCCATCTGGCCTGTGCCGCGGAGGCCGGATTTAAAGAACTGCATTCCAATGACGCTCGCCTCCTCGGTGGCGCTCCTTTTTTCGGGCTAAAGGGAGTCAATATCATCTGATGCAGGAATTAAACTTTGAACCCGGCCGAGCCATGCTAGACTTGCAGGGATATGTTGAACCACGCGCAGAATGGGCCTGGCCGCGGGAACGGAGACACCCACCCACCGCCAGGAAAGATCAATCTCCGCCGCCCGGATGTCATGGCTGCGGTCCAGGCCCAGGTGCTATCTCATTACCGCAGCGAACTGGTCGAGCGCATTCGTGACAAGGGCCATGTCCTCAGCGCCGACGGCCTGCTCACCGTCAAATTGGCCAAGAAATACGGCTTCTGTTACGGGGTGGAGCGGGCCATTGACCTGGCTTATGCCGCCCGCAATGTCTTCCCGCTGCCCCGGCGCATTTATCTCCTGGGCGAGATCATTCACAACCCGGAAGTCAACGACCAGATTCACAACATGGGCATCCAGATCATTTCCCCCAAGCCCAGCGAGGAGGAAATGGACCGCCTGCGCGCCGACGATGTCGTGATCATTCCCGCTTTTGGCACCGAGGTCGGCACCCGCACCAATTTGGCGGCCAAAGGCTGCCAATTGGTGGACACCACTTGCGGCGACGTGATGAGCGTCTGGAAACGCGTCCGCCAATACTCCAAGGAAAGAGTCACCAGCATCATCCACGGCAAAGCCAAACACGAGGAAACCAAGGCCACCACTTCCCAGGCCGGCGCCGACGGCCCGGGCCATTACCTCGTCGTCTATACCCTGGCCGAAACCGATTACGTTTGCAATTACATCCTGCGCGGCGGCAACCAAGAGGAATTCCTCGACACCTTCAAGGGCGCTTATTCCGCCGGATTCGATCCCGACATCCATCTCCAGGCCGTCGGCGTCGCCAACCAGACCACCATGCTCCGCGGCGAAACCGAAGAGGTGCAGCGCCGCATCAAGAACGCCATGATTGCCCGCTACGGCGCCGGCCAGTTGGAGCGCCATTTCCGCTTCTTCGACACCATCTGCGGCGCCACCCAGGAACGCCAGGACGCCCTCGAGAAATTGCTCTGCGAACCCATGGACCTCCTCCTGGTCATCGGCGGTTACAATTCCTCCAACACCTCGCACCTGGCCGAAATGGGCGAAGCCAAACTCCCCACCTACTTTGTCAAGAATGCCGCCATGATGGTCTCCGACCTGTTGATTCGCCATTTCGATCTCCATCTCCAGCAGGAAGTCGAGACCCGCAACTGGCTGCCTCCCGGCAAAATCACCGTCGGCATCACCGCCGGCGCTTCCTGCCCCAACAATCTCATCGAAGACGCCATCCGCCGCCTCTTCGAACTGCGCGGCTTTTCCGTCCAGGAACTGCTGGCCCACTGAGGCCCGGCGGCCTTTTATGCCGTGTTCCAGAGAACAACTCGAACAACGGGAACGCCAGACCCTCGCCCCTTATGCCCAGTTCAGCGCGGAATCGCGCGGCCGCGTCCATCCCGAACCCGGCCCCATCTGGCGCACCGAATACCAGCGGGACCGCGACCGCGTCATCCATTCCCGCGCCTTCCGCCGCCTGGAATACAAGACCCAGGTGTTTCTCAACGGCACGGGCGATCATCTCCGCACCCGCCTCACCCACACCATCGAAGTCGCCGCCATCGCCCGCGGCATCGCCCGCGCCCTCAACCTCAACGAAGACCTCGCCGAAACCATCGCCCTGGCTCACGATCTCGGCCATTCCCCTTTCGGCCACAAAGGCGAGGAAGTCCTCGACCAGCTCATGCGCGGGCACGGCGGCTTCGAGCACAACCGCCAGAGCCTGCGCATCGTCGAGGAACTCGAGGAAAAATACCCCGGCTTTCGCGGCTTGAACCTCACTTGGGAAACCCGCGAAGGCCTGGCCAAACACCAGACCGCCTACGACCACCCGGGCCGGCGCCAGGGCGCTTCCCGCAAATCCCCCTCCCTCGAAGCCCAGGTCGCCAACCTCGCCGACGAACTCACCTATTGCAGCCACGACCTCGACGACGGCCTCGAAGCCGGCCTGCTCTCCGAAAAAAAACTCCTGCGCGAAGTCAAACTATTTTCCGAGGCCGCCCGCGCCGTTCGCGCCGAACATGCCGATCTGCCCGACGAAACCCGGTGCTTCTTCATCATCCGCTGCCTGATTGACCGCCAGGTCCGCGACGTGGTGGAGACCACCGAAGCCGCCATTCTTGCCTCCGGCGTCCGCACCGCCGACGACGTCCGCCGGCAACCCCGTCCCCTGGTCGAACACAGCCCCCGCCGCCGCCGTTTGAACCTGGAACTCCGCGACTACCTCCTGCGCAACCTCTATTCCAACCCGGTCGTCTTTCAGCCCAACAGCCGGGCCAGCACCATGTTGGGCGACCTGTTCCAGTATTACCTGGAACATCCCAGGGAAATCGGCGTCTCCTCCCAAAAGCGCGCCCGCCGCGCCGGCTGGCGCCGCGCGATATGCGATTACCTCTCCGGCATGACCGACCGCTACGCCATCCTCGAGCACCAGCGATTATTTGGATTGAAGTCAGACCATTAACCCGGACATAGGCTTGGTTAGTGAATGCCGAACTCAAATTAACTCGAATTATCTCAAAATATCTCAAAATAACTCGAATGAGGGGTTCGCGCATCACGCGCCATCTGCCGGAGAAAACGAAGTCCGGAAAGGAGAAGAGGGGAAATCCCGTCTGCGTCCCGCCGCCGTCTGAACAATCCACATGAAGAATCCAACGCCAAGACGCCAAGACGGGAAAAGGCCTTCGCGCCTCTTGCCCCGAAAGCTTTCGGGGTTGACAGCCTTTGCGTGACACATCCGCAACCCGCAATTGACCCATCAACTTCTCACGCCAAGCCGCCAAGCCGCAAAGCATTTCAGTTTTCAGCTTTTGCCTCCTTCGTCCTGTCGCCGTTCGTCCGTTCGTTCCTTACCATAACGTGGGCAATTATATAGCTGGTAAGTATGGATGTCAATGGAAAAATGCGAAAAAATGCGGGTTTTCGCAAGAGGCTAATCATTAGAGACTTGCGTAAGTGCCGCGCCCCATAGAGGGGCGGGCAAGGCCCCCGGGAGCGGCAAAACGCGACTGAATCCGGCATTGGCCGCAGATGGACACGGATTAACGCAGATCAGGCAAACTTGTTTGAGCTGGAGCACGCAGAGAAGCCCAGGGCGGCAGAGGCGCGACGAAAGCTGAATTGACCAGAAAGAACACAGCGCGGCGAGCCGCAACCAAAGGAATTGAACCGCGGATTTCACGGATTTCACGGATGGAGTATTCCCCGGCCGCACCGTTTTCGGAAAGCAATTGCCAACAGAAGCAAACAAAGGCAACGAAGAAAGACTCCGCCTTCGTTGGCCTCGTTTCCTTCTGTTCAAAATAGCCTTTATGTGCGCTTCAAGGTTGGTGATTGGGCCGCTGGCAAGAGCCAGAAGATGATGGCAATCAGCGCTCCAGGCCATGCCAGGCTGTCTAAGCTGTCCCAACTAAATAAGGGCCACCAAAAAGCGCGCATAAATTCCTGCGCCTCATGGGGCGGCGATAGTCTGGTCAGCAGCACGGCAAGTGCGAAGGCTTTGATGGCCAGGTAAGAAAAACAAGCCACGACTAAAAAGCGCCCCCGCGAACGAATCAAGGAACGCCATGCCGCGAACTTTTTGATGGAGCGGCCCCGCGCTATAGAAACGGCAATCCAAGCCACGGGCAGAAAATTCAATGAGTGGGCGATTTGCCACATCCAAATCGCTTCGGAATTTTGCGGAATTAGGATATCCCATAAGCCGTCGGCGAGATTTTGCCAAAGGAACATGATAAAAAAGGCGAGCGCGATCCACAGCACGCCCTCGCGGCAAGCCTTGGCCGGGTCGGCTTTCCCGAATTCTTCGCCCAGTTCCTTTGGCTGGCCCACGCGGCGGCGCGCCAGCCAAAACGATTCCTCGCCGTTTAAACCGCGCCGCTGCAATTCGGCCACGGTATCATTTACGTGTGTTTCCAATTCGCGGCGCATCTCCGCCGTCAGATTGGATTGCGCGGCCAGTTCTTCCCGCCAGTTTTCAATGGCGGCGTTTAGGTTGAAACCGGTTTGATTTTCCATAATTTATTCAGGCTGTTGTGAACAGTCAGCCATTGCTGGCGCTCGGTTTTGAGGGCTTTGCGTCCGTCGGCTTTCAGGATGTAGTATTTTCGCTCGCGTCCAGTGGCGGCTTCCTTCCATTCGGATTCAACCAAGCCCTCGCGTTCCAGCCGGTGCAACACGGGATAAAGCATCCCGTCGCTCCATTCAATCCGGCCTCCCGAAAGCTCGCGCACCCGCTTGATGATTTCGTAGCCATAACTCTCACCCTCGGCGAGAATGGAAAGCACCAACGGCCTGGAGGAGGCGGCGACCAAATCTTTTGTAAGCATGGTAGTCTTATACATTGATCTTCAATGTATGTCAAGGGGCATTTTTAAGAAATCTTTTATGCCGGTCAAAGGCTGTTGCAACCGATACAATTTGGAGTGCGGCGGCTTGCCGCCGCTTTGGGAAAGCGGGAGCAAGCTCCCGCACTCCAAATAGGCTGCGGCGCTGGGTCACGAGGCTTGGATGGGGAGGAGGACGGTGAATTCGGAGCCGTGGCCGGGTTGGCTCTGGACGGTGGCTTTGCCGCGGTGGGCTTCGATCACCGCCTTGACCACGCTCAATCCCAGGCCCAGGCCGCGCTGGGAACGGCTCTTGTCGCCGCGATAGAGGCGGTCCCAGATCTTGTCCTGCTCGTTCTCGGGGATGCCCTCGCCGGTGTCGCGAAAACGGACCACGGCGTCCCCGGCCCGGCAGGCGGCGGAGATGGTCACCGTGCCGCCTTCCGGCGTGTATTTCAGGGCGTTGTCAAGCAGATTGGCAAAGGCCTGGCGGATGCGGTTGGGGTCCACGCAGGCCTGGCAGGACGGGGGCAGCTCGGCCACGACGCGGATTTTCTTTTCCTCGGCGACGTATTCGTAAATGTCAATGACTTCGCGGAGGAGGCGGCAGAGGTCCACCGGCTGGCGCTGCAGGCGGAGGGTGCCGGCCTCGGCTTCGGCGATGTCCATGAGGGTGGTGACCATGCTGAGGACGCGCTCGGATTCCTCCACGCAGTCGGCCAGGGCCTCGCGGGCGGCGGCGGGATCGGGGTTTTGCTGGAGGGCGGCTTCGGCGGCGCCGCGCAGGCGGGTCAGCGGGGTGCGCAAATCGTGGGCCACGTTGTCCATGGAGTCGCGCATGGCGCGGATGAGGGCCTGGTTTTTGTCAAGCATAGTATTGAACAGCCGGGCCAGTTCGTCCAGTTCGTCGCGGGAGGCGCGGGTGGGGACCCGGGCGTCGAGGTTGCCGGTGCGGATGATGTCGCGGGCGGTGGCGACGATCTGGCGGACGGAGAGCAGGGCGCGATGGGAAAGGAAACCGCCAATGGCCAGCCCCAACAGGGCCACCGCCGCGCCGATGGGCAGGGCGGTCTGGCGGAAAGGCGCCCAGAGCACCTCGCGGTTATTGGTGATCCGGCCCACGACCAGGACAGCGCCGTCGGCCATTTTCGCGCCGGCCAGGGTGAAATCTTTTTCGGCGTTTTTCGGGCGGCGATTGACTTCGAATTGATTCCAGACCTTCTCGAACTGAGGCAGGATGAAGGAGCCGCCCCAGTCGTCGGGAACGGAGCGGAAGTTGAGATTGACTTGCGGGGAAACGAGATTGACGTAAAAGGATTTGTCGTCGGCTGGATTATTTTCCTGGATGGCGCGCGCGCGCAGCGCCTCAGCGCCGCCGGCCTGATAGAGGGTGGCATATTCCTTGAGCCGGGCGCGAATCACTTCCTCGTCCTTGCGCTGCAAGGCGCCGCCCACCAGATAATAGACCAGGGCCAGGAGCACGGCGGTGCTCAGGGCAAAGATCAGGGCGTACCAGAGGCTGAGGCGAAAGGCGAAATTGCGCAGGAGGTTATTTAAGAACATAGCCCACTCCGCGAATGGTTTGCAGCCGGGTCTTGTCCGGGTCCACCTTGGCGCGCAGGCGGTGCATGAGGACATCCACCACATTGGTCTGCGGATCAAAGCTGTAATCAAAGATGTGCTCCAGGATCATGGTCTTGGTGACGGGGCGGCCGGTGTGGCGCATCAAGTATTCCAGCAGGGCGAATTCGCGGGCCTGCAAATCAATTTTTTCCGCGCCGCGCCGGACTTCGCGGCTGAGGAGGTCCATTTCCAAATCGCCGGCGCTGAGGCGGCTCGGCTCGGCGGTTTGAGTGGAGCGGCGGATGAGCGCCTGCACGCGGGCGGACAATTCGGAGAAGGCGAACGGCTTGGTCAGGTAATCATCCGCGCCGGCTTCCAACCCTTTGACCCGGTCGTCCACCGCCGCCTTGGCGCTGAGAATGATCACCGGGGTGCGGATTTTCTTGCCGCGCAGCCGTTGCACCAGGCTGAGTCCGTCGAGTTTGGGCAGCATGATGTCCACCACGGCGGCGTCGTAAGCGGTGGATTCGGCAAAGACAAGGCCCTCCTCGCCGTCGGCGCAGCGGTCCACGGCGTAGCCGGCCTGCTTCAGCCCTTTGACAATGAAGGAAGCAATTTTGTTGTCGTCCTCAACCACCAGAATGCGCATGAGGCCGTCAGTCATAGATCAAAACCGGCTGGGAGTCGAGGAATTGCGGATTGCGGATTTTGGAACAGAAGTTTTCATGAACTTGGTTCTCCACCATGGCTGAAAATTACTTTAGTCTGGCTTGGTGCGTTCTGCTTGGTCCGGGGTCGATTTGTTTGTTGGTGCCCAGAGCCCGCACAGAAGTTTGGCCCGGATGCCCTGTTCGAACCACCCATTGTCGCCACGTGATGTGAGCAGGCACGGGAGAGTGATCCACCCTGGGGCGTCTGGCCGGGCAAGAACGCGCACGAAAGAAACCTCAACCCAATCTGTTTATGCAAGTTCTCCATAATCGCTGCGCTGGTCTGGATGTCCACAAAGCAACGGTCGTCGCCTGCGTGATGATCACTGCGGCCGATGGGTCCGTCACAAAAGAGATCAAGACCTTCGGCGCCATGACGCGAGATTTGCTGGCATTGGGAGACTGGCTGAAAAGCTACCAGGTGACGCACGCGGCCATGGAATCGACCGGCTCGTATTGGAAGCCGATCTACAACCTGCTGGAGGGGCAAATGGAGTTGCTGGTGGCCAACGCGCAACACATCAAGGCGGTGCCGGGACGCAAGACGGATGTCAAGGATGCGGAGTGGATCGCCGACTTGTTGCGCCATGGGCTGCTGCGGGGCAGTTTCATTCCGGCCAATACGTCGAGAGCCATCTCTGACCCGAATGGCGCTTAGATAAGGAATCATAAATGTAACATACTCGTTTAGAACATGTTATGAAATGGGATTGGCACCAGACCCAGAATATGTCGCTCCTACGGAGCATGGAATTCATGTCGGTCCGGGGTCTACAAAGATGCCGCCCCTAGCGGGGCTGCGGCTGGCACACGCATAACCTATTGTAAATCAATGTCTTATGCCTTAAGTAAGCGCCATTCTTGTTTGACCCCTTACATGCGGTGGTTTGCCGCGTATGCCCGGCACTGGCGTGCCGGGCTATTATCCGATGTCCCTCCGGGACAAAGCAGCCCGCTCTTTTATCTCGTCCACACCCCGCCTTGCCAGCCCCCCAAGGCGGACCGGTTGCTTCCCGGAATAAGGCGGCCAAAAAGGGCAAAGGCAGGGCAACGCCTGTCGAGCCGCGACTTTTTCCCAAGGAATCGAGTTACGGCTCGACGCCCGCCGCCGCCAAGCCTATGGCGGGCAGGGAGTCTCGCCCTGCCACCCAAGAAATCGAGTTGCGGCTCGACGGAGTCTCGCCCTGCCTTTGAAGTGAACAGAAATGCGGCGGTCATAGACCGCCGCTAAACCATTTCCGCGCGGAAATCTTTTCTCTTTCCTTGAAAAGCATGGTTTGGATAGGATGAAGAACTCTGAACAAAGAGCGCCGGTCTGAACGCGGAGACTGCGGTGGTCCGCGCCGCCGGCACCGGAGATTTGAACGATGTCATACCGAGCCTGGTTTCAGTGCATCAACGAGCAATGCGGAGCGACGTATCCGCTGAACTCGATTGTCTACCAATGCCTGCGCTGCCAATCGCTTCTGGAGGTGCAGCACGACCTCAAGCAATTGAAGCGGCGCGACGCGCAGGGATGGATGAAGCTGTTTGAGGACCGCTACAAGAGCAATCAGTGGCCCTACGGCTCCGGGGTGTGGGCGAAGAAGGAATGGGTCCTTCCGGAAATCAAGGACGACAACATCGTGTCGCTCTACGAAGGGGGCACGAACCTGTTCTGGGCGGAACGCTTTGGGAAGATCGTGGGGGTGAACGACCTGTGGATCAAACTGTGCGGGAACACGCACAGCGGCTCGTTCAAGGACCTGGGCATGACGGTGCTGGTCTCGCAGGTCAAGCAGATGATCTCGGAAGGGGCGCCGATCAAGGCGGTGGTGTGCGCCTCGACGGGGGACACGTCGGCGGCGCTGGCGACGTATTGCGCGGCGGCGGGCCTGCCGTCCATCGTGCTTCTGCCGCGGGGCAAGGTGTCCATCGCGCAACTGGTGCAGCCGATTGCCAACGGCGCGCTGGTGCTGTATCTGGACACCGATTTTGACGGGTGCATGAGGCTGGTGCAGGAGATAACGAAAGACGAAACGCTCTACCTGGCCAACTCGATGAATTCGCTGCGGGTGGAAGGCCAGCAGACGGTGGGGATCGAAATCGTGCAGCAGTTCGACTGGGAGTCGCCGGACGTGATCATCATTCCGGGGGGCAACCTGGGCAATGTCTCCGCGCTGGGCAAGGGGCTGATGATGATGCGCGACCTGGGATTGATTGACAAAGCGCCGCGCATTGTGGTGGCCCAGGCGGAACACGCCAATCCGCTTTATCGCGCCTCGCTGCGGAACTTTGAAACATTCGAGCCGGTGCAGGCCCGGGAAACGCTGGCCAGCGCGATTCAAATAGGCAACCCGGTCAGCTACGCCAAGGCCGTCCGCACGCTCCGGCAGTTTAACGGCCTTGTGGAGCAGGCCAGCGAAGAGGAACTGGCGGATGCGGCGGCGCTGGGGGACAAGACCGGCATGTTCAACTGCCCGCACACCGGGGTGGCGCTGGCCGTGCTGATCAAGCTGCTGAAGGCGGGGAGAATAGACAAGGCCGAGCGGGTGGTCGTGATCTCGACCGCGCATGGATTGAAATTTGTGGAAATGAAAGTCAAATATCACCAAAAGGAGCTGGGGTTTCCGTGCCGGCACGCCAACCAGCCGATTGAACTGCCCGCCCGCCTTGACGCGGTGAAGGAGGCCCTCAAGCGCGCGCTGGCGGAAAGGGGCGGATTCGATGTCTAAACCGTCTGCCATCGGCGGCGGGGAAGCCGGGCCGCGGCGGCCGGGCGGGGTCGCGCGGCGGCCCGCCGTCTCCCGGGGACCATCCACGCTGGCCATTCACGGACGCGAACGCCGCCGCAAGGCCCACCACGCGGTCTCGACGCCGATCGTCCAGACCTCGAACTTCAGTTTCGATTCCATGGCGGAAGTGGTCGAGTTTATGACGGCCAAGGGCCAGGGGCGGATCATCCGCGAGCAGGAGTACGGCCGCTACGGCAATCCCACGCAACAGGAGGCGGAACGCAAACTGGCCGCCATCGAAGGGGCGGAGCGGGCCATCTTGTTTTCCACCGGGATGAGCGCGGTCATTATGACGCTGATGGCCTACATGAAGCGGGACGGGCACATCCTCTTCACCAGCGATTGCTATCGGCAGACGCGGGATTTTGCGACGAATTTCCTGAGCAAGTTTGGGATTCCGAACACGCTGGTGCCGCCATCGGCCGAGGCCATCGAAAAGGCCATCCGGCCCGCGACCAACATCATCTTCACCGAGTCGCCGACCAATCCCTACCTGCGCGTGCTGGACATTCCGGCGGTGGTCAAAGTGGCCCGGCGCCACCAGGTGCTGACGATGATTGACGCCACGCTGGCTACGCCCTACAACATCCGCCCGCTGGAAATGGGGGTGGACATCGTGATTCATTCGGCCACGAAATACCTTGGCGGACACAACGACCTGCTGGCGGGCGTGGCGCTGGGCGGGCACAAACTGCTGGAGGACCTGAACAAGCTGCAGCGCATGATGGGGTCCATTGCCGGCCCGTTGAGTTGTTTTCTGCTGGAACGCGGATTGAAGACGTTTCCGTTGCGCATGGCCCAACACAACCGCGCCGGTCTGGAGGTGGCGCAGGCCCTGGAAAAACATCCCAAGGTGGAAAGAGTCTGGTATCCCGGGCTTAAATCGCATCCGGATTACGCCATCGCCAGGGCGCAGATGGGCGGGTTCGGCAGCGTGATCAGTTTTCTGGTCAAAGGCGATGATCAGGCGACGCGCCGGTTTATTGACGCGCTCGAATTGTTTTTAATCACCCCCAGCCTGGGCGGTTCTGAAAGCCTGGTCACGCAGATGGCGACGATGTCATTCTTCGACTACCCGGCGGAATACCGCGAGTCCATCGGCATGGTGGACAACCTGGTGCGGCTGGCGCTGGGCTTGGAAGACGCCGAAGACCTGATCGCCGACCTTTACCAGGCGCTGGATCGGATATAAAGCGTCGGCACAGCCGAGGTGCGATGGGTGGCAAGTCTTGGCGCGTCAGTTCAGATGGCTTCCCGCGGCCATTCGCTGAAAAGCGGTACCTTTACGGCCAGGCAACATTTTCCGCCAAACCCTGGAAGTGGCGCGTATTGCGGGTAATAAGTTGGTTGGACTTCACCTTATTCGATACCAAGCCGTGCCAGTAATCATACACGCGTGCTCCTTGAACGCCCAAGCGTTGGGCCTTGTCCAGCCCATTCAACGCTTCATCCTTGGTTAACTCCTCGAACCGAAGTCTGCCCGCGAACTCTCTCAGCCAGGCCGCACATTCGTTTTGAGTGAACACCATCCGGTCGGTATTTCCGGCTTCATCGGTGATCTCCACACCGCGTCCGGTCATGGTGGCGAAGAACTCCGCCAAGAGATGCAAGCGGGCCACATGCTCTCCACTGTCCAGCCGCCCAAAGACTTCAGGCGAGAGAGCGGCGTTAATTGCCGCCGACGTGTCCCAATAGGCCGTCATGAGCAATTGTGTTCGGCATTGATCTTGCGGCACGGCAAATTTGCGCCGGGGGTGCTGAATTGGAACGGCCAGAGGCGGACGAGAAGGCGTAGGCAAAGATGACGCCGAAATCGCTACACGCGTCGCCCAC
>Ga0326728_10012259_pt1 | contig 19128 bp, 16 predicted proteins | sample MB3enrmetagenome_FD_207602 | JGI IMG/M metagenome (GOLD analysis project Ga0326728, IMG submission 207602) | Lab enriched peat soil microbial communities from McLean, Ithaca, NY, United States - MB31MN | ecosystem: Environmental > Terrestrial > Soil > Wetlands > Peat | place: USA: New York... | reverse complement strand
GGAGCCCGTGGCTGCTTGAGCAATACGCCCTGACACGTGCTGAAACCAATTCCATCAGCTTTCCTGAAAGTCACGACACGCCGCGACTGGCCGACGAACTTGCGGGCAATCTCGACGGCCTGAAACAGCGTTATTTTTTCAGTGCTTTCTTCTCGGCTGGCGTGATGATGCCCATTGGTTTCGAATTCGGTTTCCGCAAGAAACTTCATGTAGTGCGAACCCGGCCAGGGGACTGGGAACAAACCCACCTCGACCTGACTGCCTTTATCCGGCAGGTCAACAAAGCCAAGGCGGAACACCCCGTTTTTCAGGAGGACGCCCCCACGGCAATTCTGCCTGCGAACAATCCAAACATTCTGTTTCTCTGGAAAGGCTCTTTGCGCGCCCAGCAGGAGGCACTGCTCATCATCAACAAGGACATCTGGAACAAGCAGTACTTTTTCACCGATAGCCTGTACCATCATGTCCAAACCCAAGGTCCCCTCACCGACATCTCCCCGGAATACCCGCTTGATTACCTGCCGACACCCTACGAATACAACTTGCGCCCCGGCCAAGGCATCGTGCTGGTGACTCGCAAAGGTCGCAAATGAACCTGCGGCCTGTTGAGCAATCTCCGCGCGGACGGGTTTGCCGTCGCTACTTATTCTTTGGGTCACGATGGAGGCGACAGATGGCTTCTTTCGGAAGCAGGAGACGACACCAAGAGGATGTAACCATCCTTCGTGATCCAGAGGATGTCATGAGCGATAGCAATTCTCAGTCAGCTCGGCAATCTTGTCCCAAGTGAACGCGCTTTCGACTGCCAGGCGACCGTTTCGGCCCATCCAGCGCGCCCACTCCCAGTTGGTGAACAATGTACCCAAGCCCCAGCCCACGGAATCGATGGTCGGGTAGATTTTCAGGCCATTGACGTTGTGCCAGACGAATTCGCCTGGACCGCCGATTTGCGAGGCGACGACCGGTTTACCCGCCGCCCAACCCTCCAGCACGATGATGCCGAAGGGTTCGTTGCGGCTGGGCACGCACACCACGTCGCACGCTTTGAACATGTCCACCTGCTCCCCCATGCCGAGCCGGCCGAACCACCGCACGGCGTGCGCAACTCCGAGATGGTGAACGCGATGTTCCAGGTCTCCGCGCATGTGCCCTTCGCCGGCCAAGATGAACTTGGCGCTCGGATAATGCCGCAGCAAACCGGGGATGGCCTCCACCAGCAGGTCGGGCCCTTTTTGCAGGCTCATCCGCCCCATGTACAATACCGTCGGATCCATTGGCCCGATGCCGTAGCGTCCTTTGACGGCACCGGCGTCGATCCAGCTATCGTAACGATGCACCGAAACGCCGTTATAGATGCTCCAGCACTTCCAATCAGGAAGGTTGTACATCCACATCAACTCACCCTTCAACGCGTTGCTCACCGCAATGACCCGGTCGGCACAGTACGTGCCATGCCGTTCGTGGTCGCGGATCCGCGCTGAGGTGCCGCCATAGAAGTTATTGCCGCAACGGCCGTACTCTGTTGAGTGCATCGTCAACACCGCCCGGTGGTCGCTTCGGCCCTGTTTGGCCCACACTACCGCGTTGGCAGCCAACCAATCGTGAGCGTGGATGACGTCGAAATGACCGGAATAGTTCTCAGACTGGTAAAAGTGCCAAACAAACGACCGGCACATCTCCTGGACTTCGTCCATGAGATTTGGGTTCAGGTTATGAGGGCACCAGTGGTACCAGACGCCATCAATTTGCCACACCCCGCCGCTGCCATAGGCCGGCCGGGTGAACACGTGCACCTCGTGTCCCCGCCGATTCAACGCCGCCGCCAGTTCCGTCACATGCGCGGCTACGCCGCCCACGGCGATTCCGTGCAACGCCTCCCACGAAAACATTGCTATACGCATAACTATTCTCTTTCAGTTAACCGGCCGACTGTTCAGAAGCGAACATTATGCGTCAACGAGGAGTTCTTGGCCAGTCAGTGTTTTTCAGATAAACAAACACGCCGCCCTTTAGTCGGATCAACAATTCCGTCCCTATGATTTTGGTTTGTCCGTTGCGCGCCATCCTTCGGTCAATGGTTAAAGCGATGATGTTTTTGGCAAAATGCCGAGCTCGGCATCACAGCCGTTGCCATGTTTTCAAATTTGATAAGGCGGCTCGCCTTTGATTTTCCCGAACGGAATCTTGGTCCAGACGCGCTCGTGAACGTAATAAAGGAAAACTTTCGTGAACAATTCAATGCTGCTGATGGACAACGCCCACTTTATCCGGCCGGTGATGAGAAAGGCAATAACCATCGTATCCAGACTGCCGGTGAGCCGCCAGGACACCGCCTTGACGAAACTACGATAATGTTTTTCTGCCATAGTTCAGAGTTATTCCGTTGTAAGTTTTTTTGATATAAAATGCCGCCAAAGGTGGCAAGGGAGGTAAAGATTTTTGACTTTTTCCCTTTCGGTCGCGCGGGACTCTTTTCCTAAAGTCCTGGCGGGCGGATGCGGATAAATTTCAAGTCGGATCCCCTTCCGGAAAGACGCGCACGTTCCGCAATTCCACATAAACCCGTTCGCCGGGCCGCGGTCGTAACTGGCGGAACTGTTCCTTGCTCAATTGGACGGTGAACGGCTCACCGTTGTCCAGCCGTTCCAGTTCGAGATGCGCCAGCGCCCCGGCGGCGTGACTGTGTTTGACGCGCGCGGCGAACGTCGCCGCCCCCCCTGGTTCGCGCGTGACGTGAATGTCGTGCGGGCGCACAAACGCGGCGGCAGGCGTTTCCGATCCGCCGGCCATTCCGGGCGCGGGGAATTTTGTTCCACCGATGATGACGGCGCCTTCGCGCGCGTGGCCGGCAAACAGGTTGACATTGCCAAGAAAATCATAAACGAACGGTGTAGCCGGATGATCATAAATTTCCTCCGGCGTGCCGATTTGCTCGATATGTCCCTCGCGTAAAATCGCCACGCGGTCGGCCACTTCCAGCGCCTCCTCCTGATCGTGCGTGACAAAAAGGGTCGTGATATGGATTTCCTCGTGCAATTGGCGAAGCCAGTGGCGGAGTTCCTTCCGCACTTTGGCGTCGAGCGCGCCAAATGGCTCATCCAGCAGCAGCACCCTGGGTTCGGTGGCGAGCGCGCGGGCCAGCGCCACGCGCTGACGCTGGCCGCCGGAAAGCTGCGAGGGAAACCGTTTCGCGAGTGATTCGAGCTGGATCAGCTGCAACAATTTTCCCACGCGTTCGCGGATTTCGGCCTCGCGCGGGCGCGACCAGCGTGAGCGCACCCGGAGGCCGAACGCAATGTTCTCAAACACGTCCAGGTGCCGGAACAACGCGTAATGCTGAAAGGCGAACCCGGCGCGGCGTTTGTAAGCCGGCATGTCGGTCACATCTTCGCCGAAATACAAAACCCGCCCTTCGGCCGTATCGGGAAATTCCAGCCCGGCGATGATGCGCAACAGCGTGGTTTTGCCGGAACCGGACGGCCCAAGCAGCGCGACGAGCTCGCCGGACGCGACCTTGAGGCTCACGCCGTGCAGCGCGGGATACCGGCCAAACTTTTTCGTGATGTTGCGGACTTCAACGCTCATGCGGAATTTTTACAATTTTAACCGGGTTTCCTTGCGTTCAATCCAGGCCTTCAACGCAATCGTCACCAGCGCCAGGAACGTCAGCACCGACGCCACCGCGAACGCGCCCGCTTGGTTGTAGCTATCGTAAAGGAATTGAACGTGGAGCGGAATGGTGTTCGTTTGTCCGCCGATGTGGCCGCTGACGACCGACACCGCACCGAACTCGCCCATGGCGCGCGCATTGCACAGGATGACGCCGTACAACAGGCCCCATTTGATATTGGGCAGCGTCACGCGCCAGAACGTCTGCCAACCGCCCGCCCCCAGCACGCGCGCAGCCTCCTCGTCCACGCAGCCCTGCGCCTGCATCAGCGGAATCAATTCGCGCGCGACGAACGGGAAGGTCACGAAGGTCGTCGCCAGCACCAGGCCCGGCACGGCGAAAATGATCCGAATGTCGTGCTCGATCAGCCACGGGCCGAACCAGCCCTGGGCGCCGAACACGAGCACATAGACCATGCCCGAAATCACCGGCGAAACTGAAAAAGGCAGGTCAATCAGCGTGGTCAAAACGTTTTTGCCGGGAAAATCGAACTTGGTGATGGCCCACGCTGCCGCCAGCCCGAACACGCAGTTCATCGGCACCGCAATGCCCGCCGTGATGAACGTGAGTTTGATGGCGCTTACCGTGAGTGGGTCGGCGAGGGTTTTGAAATAATAACCAGGGCCTTTCGCGAACGCCTGGGCAAACACCGCCAGCAACGGCACCACCAGAAATAAACTCAGAAACAGCAGCGCGCCGGTAATCAGCAGCCAGCGCACCAACGGCGGCTCCGCCGTCGGCGAACGGCGACGGGCGGTCTTGGCTGTGACAACGGCTTCCATAAATCAGATGCGCGCGTAATGGCGGCTGCTCCGCCATTGCAATAAATTAATGAGCAGGAGGAGCGCAAACGACACCACCAGCATCACCACTGCCAGGGCCGTCGCGCCCGCGTAGTCGAATTGCTCCAGTTTGATGACGATAAGCAGCGGCACGATTTCGGTTTTCCCCGGCAGATTGCTGGAGATGAAAATGACCGAGCCGTATTCGCCCACGCCGCGGGCGAACGCCAGCGCGAAACCGGTCAGCAACGCCGGACGCGCCGTGGGGAAAATGACGCGCCAGAAGGTCTGCCACCGGCTGGCGCCGAGGGTAGCGGCGGCTTCCTCGATTTCGACGTCAAGGTCTTCCAGCACCGGCTGCACAGTGCGCACGACGAATGGCAGTCCGATAAACATCAGCGCCACAAACACGCCCAGCTGGGTGTAGGCCACCTTGACGCCCAGCGGCGCCAGCCAACGGCCGATCCAGCCGTTGTCCGCGTAGAGCGTGGCCAGCGTGATGCCCGCCACCGCGGTCGGCAGCGCAAACGGCAGGTCCACCAGCGCGTCCATGATTCGTTTGCACCAAAAACGGTAACGCGCCAACACCCACGCCACGAGCAGGCCAAAGACCAGATTGACCAGTGCCGCCAGAAACGCCGCGCCAAAACTCAGACGAAACGAGGCCAGCACACGCGGCGCGGTTACGGCATGCCAGAATTGCAAGGGCGACAATGCGCTCGCCTTGGCAAACGTCGCCGCCAGCGGGATGAGCACGATCAAACCCGAATAAAAAAGAGTAAAGCCGAGCATCAACTTGAAGCCCGGCAACACTCTGATTTTTTTCGCTCCAATTTGTTTGGTCGCCACGATTTCGTTAAAATTCAGGCTGCGGAAAACAAACCGCTCACGTCGTCACTGTCGGTGTTGATGTCGGCGAACAGCCATGTCGAAAGATACCGTTCACTGGATGAGGGCACAATAGCAACAATCATCTTGCCTTTGTTTTCCGGGCGTTTTGCCACTTGCAACGCCGCCCAAATCGCAGCCCCGCTCGAAACGCCAACCGGAATGCCATCCAGCCGGTTGACTTCCTTGGAAATCGGACCCGAATCTTCCTCGCTTACCTTGATCACTTCGTCCACAATTTTTGTGTTCAAATTGGCCGGAAGGAATCCTGCGCCAATGCCCTGTAACCTATGCGAACCGGGCTGACCACCGGAAATGACCGGTGATTTTGCTGGTTCAACCGCAATCGCCTTGAAGCCCGGTTTGCGTTTCTTGATCACTTCCGCGACACCGGTAATGGTGCCACCGGTGCCGACACCGGCCACAATGAAGTCCACCTTGCCATCCGTATCGCGCCAGATTTCCTCGGCGGTCGTGCAGCGGTGAATCTCCGGGTTCGCCGGATTGGAAAACTGTTGAGGGATAAAGCTATTGGGGATTTGTTTGGTCAATTCCTCAGCTTTGGCAATGGCGCCTTTCATGCCCTTGCTGCCTTCGGTCAGCACAAGCTTGGCGCCGAGAATTTTCAGCAGTTTACGGCGTTCCAGACTCATCGTCTCCGGCATGGTCAGGATCAATTTCAAACCCTTGGCCGCCGCAACGAATGCCAGCGCGATGCCGGTGTTGCCGCTGGTGGGTTCGATGAGTACAGTGTCCTGATTGGTTTTCCCCGTCTTTAACGCATCGTCAATCATGGCAATGCCAATGCGGTCTTTGACGCTGGAGAGCGGATTGAAGAATTCGAGTTTGAGCAGGACGTCGGCGACGGCGCCGTGTTTTTTGGCGGTGCGGTTCAGCCGCACCAGCGGGGTATTCCCGATGGTTTCAGTAATGTCGTTATAGATTTTGCTCATAGAATTACAAGTTGGGCGCGTAGGCGATGAATTTGCGGTATTCGGCCAAAATCGTTTGCAGCGCCGCGACGCAGGCATATTCCTTCAAATACGCTGGCGGTAATTGGGGAGTTTCGAGGATGATTTCAAATGGCCGTGGCCGGACTTTGGGCGGCGCGCTCAATATGCCGTCATAGGCGTCATAAATGACACCATTGCGCGCTTGGAAACCGTCAATGACCGGTCGCTCATCGCGCGCGAGCAGTTTTTCAGCGGCCCGCAATGCCGGCTCGATGAGATATTTTGTCAATGTTGCCCCGCGCACGATGCCGTAAAAACCGTCGCTGGTGTCGTCAGTGTGCAACGAAATGATTCCTTGGAAGGAGCGTGAGACGAGTTCGGCCTGCAACAACCGGACTTCCGGTTCGTTGGAATGCTTCCAGAACTCCCGGTTCAGATCTTTGCCGCTGCGCGAGAACCGTGTACCGTCTTCGAAGCCGGTCGGATTGCAGACCGGATAGAACGACAAATAATAACCGGCAGCCAGTTCCGGTTTGGCTTCGAGCAGCTTGATGAACTGGACAATAGCGCGTGCGCCTTCCGGTTCATCGCCGTGGATGCCCGCGAAAATGCCGACACAAATCGGCGCGTCACCGCCTTTGGGGCCGATAAACAGGTAACGTGGCAAATCATAAGTCTCGTCACCAATTTCAAAACGTGCCTCGTAGTTTGCCACCAGATTTGGCGACTGCGCGGCGATTTTTTCCAGAGGCGCAAGTAAATCGGCGATGGAGCGCCGCCGGGCGCGCAGTCTTTGAATGTCGGTGCTGGATGGAGTGTCGGCGATGGTCATAGTGTTAAATCTTACCGCGGCTACTCTTGGAGAAAGTGGCGGCCGGAATTAGCCGACCGCTACTTTGCGGAGGAACCACGAACGCGTTTCATGGTTGATAGATTTGGTCGAAGACGCCGCCATCGGCAAAGTGCGTAGCCTGTGCTTTCGCCCAACTGCCAAATTCCTGATCCAGCGTGACGAGTTTCAACTGGCTGAAATTGGTGGCGTATTTTGCGGCGATAGCTTGACTGCGCGGCCGGTAAAAATTTTTGGCGGCAATTTCCTGGCCTTCGTCTGAATAAAGATGTTCCAGATACGCCTGCGCGACAGTCAATGTGCCGTGACGTTTGGCGTTTTTGTCCACCACTGCCACGGGCGGCTCGGCCAGAATGCTCAACGGGGGCGTGACGATTTCAAATTTGTCCGCGCCAAACTCCTTGAGGGCAAGATGCGCCTCGTTCTCCCAGGCCAGCAGCACATCGCCGATTTCGTGCTGGACGAAGGTGATGGTCGAACCGCGCGCGCCGGAATCCAACACCGGCACGTTTTTGTAAAGTTGTTTTACAAAATCGCGCGCCTTCGCATCGTCGTGCCCATAAGTTTCCAGAGCATAAGCATAGGCGGCTAGATACGCCCACCGCGCGCCACCGGAGGTTTTTGGATTCGGCGTTACAATGCTAATGCCCGGTTTCACCAGATCGTCCCAATCGCGGATGTGTTTGGGATTACCCTTGCGGACCAGAAACACGATGGTCGAGGTGTAGGGCGTGCTGTTGTCGGGCAACCGCTTCTGCCAGTCGGCCGGCAGCAGTTTCGCCTGCTGCGCAATCGCATCAATGTCATACGCCAGCGCAAGCGTGACGACATCGGCTTCCAGACCATTGATGACCGATTGCGCCTGTTTGCCGGAGCCGCCGTGTGATTGGGAAATCGCCACGTCGTCACCGGTCTTGGCCTTCCAATACTTGGCGAACGCGGCGTTGTATTCCTGATAAAGTTCACGCGTCGGATCGTAGGAAACATTCAGAAGTTTGATTTCTTTCGCGCCCGCCGTGGTGGACAGCGACGAAGCCAGCAGAATGGTTAAGAGTGTTTTCATGGGCTTTTGATTGCGAATTTGAGACAGTCAAAACGCCAATTGTATTCGGGTGAAAAACACGTTTTCCGCCTGGGCCGGCACCGCCGGCGTGCCGCCGGTGTAGCCGTGGAACACCGTATGGGAAAAACTCGCATTTAAGCGGATGTTTTTGTTGAGATACCAATTCACGCCCGCCGACCACGCATGGGCCGACGAAGCCGAAGCGGTTGAACTGGCAAAAGTTGGAAACGCCGATTCATCAACCTTTAATTCCTCATAGCGCCCGACCACCTGCCACGCGCCCCAGCCGCCGGCGAGTGGATTAAACGGATGGCGCGGCGTGACGCCGGCATAAGTGGCGTCTTCGCCCGTCAACACCCAGCCGGCGGAAACCTCCCACGCCCGGTTCTGCAAATCCGCCAAAGCAGCGCCGGCCTTGACGTCCTGGTCGGAAATAACGTACTCGCCCAAAATTCCCAAAGGCCCATAGTAATAGTAGCCCTGCGGCGAAACCCGCCAGTGCTGGCCGTTGGCCACCACGTTGGTAGCGTAAGTGAAAAACTTCTGCTGGCCATCTGTGGTGTAACCCGGCGTCAGCCCGCTGGTGCCGTTCCGGTCGGATTCAAAACTGCCGCCCACACCCAATCCCAGTCCCTTCAACGCGTTCACGTCCGACGTTTTCAATGGCTGGAGAAAAACGCGCCCGGCAAACGCCTTATCATTGTCGGAGTCCGTGTTGAAGGTCGTGCTGTTGTAATCCGGCGCGCCGTCGAATATGCCGACGGCATAGCTGGCCACGCCACCAAACAGATCGCCGTGCAACTCCGCGCCTACATCCCGATTGGGCACCAGATCCGTGACCAGCGACCGCTCATTGAAAAAGGTGTAGGGGTCGTTCTGCAATTGCTCCAAGCCGACCGGCGACTTGAACTTGCCCGCCTCCAACTGCAATTCCGGACGGTAACGGTAGTTCAAATAGGCATCCTGGATTTGCACTGTGCTGCCGCCAAAATCCGGCGTGAAGTTGAAATCGAAATCGTGAAAGACCGTGCCGGTGATGATCGGCCGCGCCCGGCGCAAAAGGAATGCATCGTTGTTCAGATTGTGATCGTTGAAAAACGTCCGGCTGTCCAGTTGGATCAACCCATGCAGACTGATGGCGAAGTTCGTGTCCGCGGAACTGAGCGTGAAACCGCTGGAATCCAGTTTTAACTGCGGCTGCGTCTTGGCGGCGTCCTCGGCGTTTTCCTTGTCGAGTTCGTGTTGCCGTTCGAGAATCCGGACCTTTTGATTAAGTTCCTGGATTTGCTCCTGGTTGGTGTTGGTGACAGCCTGCTGTTCCGCTTCGCGTTGCTGTTCGAGATTTTGGATTTTTTGATCCAATGCTTGGACTTGCTGCTTCAAGGCTTCAATTTCCGCCGCTTCCGGGGAGTTGTTGGCTGCCGCCCCCGCGTTATACGCAGGAGTTTCACTCTGCGCAGCTCCGGTGGAATTGGTAGCCTCGCTGTCCGCAGCCAATGCCGGGAAGACAAATTGCGCCCCAGCAACCGCTGCCAGTATCAACTGATTTAGTTTCATATAGTTTTCGGTTTTTTTTGTTTTCTTTCTGACTTCTGGTCCAAACTCGATCTTAATAGCGACCACTTGAGTCGTTATTGTGGCTAAATAAAAAATTGCCGGTTAATCTCATTGCTTCCTGCAAGCTAAACCTTCAACTTGCAATCCGTAAAATAACGACTTATATTGTCGTTATTATCCATCAATTGGTTACCATGTCAACTATTTTTTAGGAAATTTCAGATGCCCTCGCCACCCATGAAATCAGCGCTAATCTCCTGCTTGGTAACTGGCTTTCGCTTAGCAACTTCGGCCAGCGTTGCCCGATCCATTACACCGGCAATATAGTTTCGCGTGTCGAGAAAAACCCGACGAAACCGGCAAACAGGTTCCTGCGAACATCGCTTGTAGCCCATTACCGAAACACAATCAATCGGAGCCAAAACACCATCAAAATGGCGTACCACTTCACCCATGGTTATCCTCTCCGGATTTTTGGCAAGCACGTAACCACCGCGGATTCCGGCCACGCTGTCCACCCAACCTTGTGCCTTGAGGTCGAGCATGATTTGCTCCAAAAACCGTTTGGGAACATCGTTGCGCCGGGCCAGCTCCCGGATCGGAATCGGCGCGCCGGGATAATGGTCCACCAAAGTGAACAAGGCGCGGAGCGCATAATCCGTTCTCTTCGAAACACGCATGGCTAAACACGATATAACCAGTCGGATTTAAGTCAACTGCGGCTGAGGTAAAAGACCGCAATTTACGTGATAATCCGCCGGCCTTCGTCGAGGAAGATGCCCTTGAAATTCATCTCTAGCGCCTGCGGATTGCTGGCTTTGGACAGCGCCTCTTTTTCGGTGACACGGCCCGATTTGACAAGATTGAACAACGATTGATTAAAGCCGATCATGCCATCGTCCAAACCGGTTTCAATCGCCACCGGCAGTTTGTCGAGACGATTTTCCTCCATCAGTTTTCGGACCATTGGCGTGTTGAGCAAAATTTCCAAGGCGGGCGTAAGTTTGCCATCCACCGTGTTGACCATGCGCTGGCAGATCACGGCGCACAACGTGCCGGAAAGTTGCCGGCGGATTTGTTCGCGTTCCTCGGCCTTGAAAAAATCCAGGATGCGGTTGATGGATTGTGAAGCGTTGGTGGTGTGCAGCGTGGACAGGACGAGATGTCCCGTCTCAGCCGCGCTCATCGCCGCTGAAAAACTGACGTCGTCGCGCATCTCACCAATCATGATGATATCCGGGTCCTGGCGCAGAACGTGAACCAGCGCGTGATGGAAGGTCAACGTGTCGAGGCCGATCTCGCGTTGTTCAATCACGGATTGATTGTCCTCGAAAACGTATTCAATCGGATCCTCCAGCGTGATGATGTGTTTTTTGAAGTTATTGTTGAGGTGCTCAATCATCGCCGCGAGCGTGGTGGATTTGCCGCAGCCGGTGGTGCCCGCGACGAGCACAATGCCGCGCGGCGACTCGGCCACCTGTTTGATCTGCTCCAGCAGACCCAGTTCCTCAAAACTGGGCACGTGCGTCTTGACAAAACGCAGCGCCAGACACCACTGGCCGCGTTGCTGGAACAGGTTGGTGCGAAACCGCCCGATGCCGGGAACGAAATAGGAAAAATCAATTTCTCGCTCCTCTTCAAGCCGTTTTTTCAAATGCCCTGGCGCGACGGCTTCGACAATTTTGGCCATCCACTCGGTGGTGGGGAACGGCGCGTCCACGGCGATGAGTTCGCGGTTGATGCGGTAAATGACCGGCGTGCTGATTTTCAGATGCACGTCGGAGGCGCCACCTTCGACCGCCGTCTTGAGAATGCGATGAAATATTTCCATTACCACAGATTACCCAATCCGGTTCCCAAACGCCAGCCGGGAAAATAATGGCGACTTGGCCCGCCGACACTGCTATAAAACCGTCATGTCTGAACATCGCATCGGCATCATCGGCGGCACCGGCCTTTACAATATTGAAGGATTTACGCATCAAAAATGGGTGAAAATCAAAACGCCCTTCGGCCCGCCCTCCGACGACTTGCTCACCGGCAAACTGGCCGGGCGCAGCGTGGTTTTTCTGGCGCGTCACGGGCGCGGCCACCGCATTCTGCCCAGCGAACTGAACCATCGCGCCAATATCTGGGCGATGAAAAAACTCGGCGTCGCCTGGATCATCAGCGTCAGCGCCGTCGGTTCGTTGCAGAAAAAGTGCAAGCCGTGCGACATCGTACTGGTTGACCAGTTTCTCGACCGCACCAAGCGCGGGCTGGAGCACACGTTTTTCGGCCGGGGCATCGTGGCGCACATCTCATTTGCGCACCCGATTTGCGAGGAATTACGGCAAATTCTGTTGCGGACCGCGCGCGACTGCGGCGCGACGGCGCACGACGGCGGCACTTACGTGAACATGGAAGGCCCGGCGTTCAGCACCCGCGCCGAATCGCTCACCAACCACCGGCTCGGCTACGATGTCATCGGCATGACCAATCTCGGCGAGGCCAAATGCGCTCGTGAAGCCGAAATCGCCTACGCCACGCTGGCCATGTCCACCGACTACGATTGCTGGAAGGAAGACGAGCATGTCACGCTCGAAATGATCATCCAGAATCTCCATCGTAACGCCGACATGGCAAAAAAAATCGTTGTGCGCGCCATCTCACAAATTCCCGCCGAACCCAACTGGCCGTGCCACGCTGCGTTGAGAAATGCGATTCTGACCGATAAAAAACTCTGGCCGAAGAAAACCGTGACCGAATTGAAACCAATTCTGGCGAAGTATATCCGATAACACAAAGCCAGCAGGGAGATTTCAAAAGAATGAATTATGAGTGATACGTGGAAAGCGAGAAAGGTAGTAATTGTTGGCGCTGGCGCTGTGGGTTCTACTTTTGCCTACGCGCTGGCCCAGAGCGGCGTGGCCGATGAGATCGCCCTGCTGGATACCAATCATGAACTGGCCCTGGGACAGGTTCTCGATTTGGCTCACGGTCAGGCGTTTTTCCCCTCCGTCCAGATTCGCGAGGCCCGGCCGGCGGATTATGCCGACGCCCGCCTGATTGTGATTACGGCCGGCGCCAAGCAGCGTTCCGGTGAATCGCGTCTGGCACTGCTGCAACGAAACGCTTTAATCATCCACAATATCATTGACGAAATTGTGCGCCAGAAGTCACCCGCAACCGTTTTGATTGTCAGCAACCCGGTGGACATCCTGACGTATGTCGCTCACCAACGGTCGGGCTGGCCCCGCGGACGCGTCATGGGGTCCGGCACCGTGCTGGACAGCGCGCGCTTCCGCCATTTATTGAGCCAACTCTGCGGCGTGGATGTGCATAACGTCCATGCCTACATACTCGGCGAGCATGGTGATAGCGAGTTTGCGGCCTGGTCCATGACCAACATGGCCGGCATGCCCATGGACCACTTCTGCCGCCTGTGTTTGAAATGCGATGACTGGCAGGCGGCCCGACGCAAAGTCGCGGATGAAGTGAGGCATTCCGCCTACCACATCATTGATTACAAAGGCGCCACCTGGTTTGCCGTCGGCCTGGCCTTGACGCGCATTGCCGCGGCCATCCTGCGCAACCAACACGGCGTGTTGACGGTTTCAGCCGTGCTGGAAGGGGAATACGGCCTGAGCGGTGTAAGTTTGGGGGTGCCCTGCATCGTCTCCCGCAAAGGTGTTGAAAAGGTTTTGGAAGTTAATTTGCCGCCCGACGAGCAAAATGCCCTTGAGAAGTCGGCGGACGCGCTACGGGAACTGATCGCAAAACTTGATTTGCCTGAGCCTTCCACCCGGAAGCAATAGCCGACGGCTTACCTTGACCAGCCGCGCCAAAGCCGATAGACCTTGCGTAACAATTTATGGCGACCAAAACCATTATCAAACCTGCGAAATCACCGGCTGCCGTCGGCCCCTACAACCAAGCCGTGCGCACCGGCGATCTGCTGTTCTGCGCCGGGCAGATTCCCATTGACTCCGCGACGGGCAATCTAATTTCCGGCGACATCAAGGCGCAAACCGAGCGCGTCCTACAAAACGTCAAGGCCATCCTGGACGACCGGAAGCTGACCTTTGCCAACGTCGTCAAAAGCACGGTCTTTATGACCAATCTCGCCGATTTCGCCGGTATGAACGAGGTCTATGCGAAGTATTTCACGAATGATTTTCCGGCGCGCTCGACCATTCAGGTCGCCGCTCTGCCGAAAGGCGCGAACGTGGAGATTGAAGTGATCGCCCATTTTTAATTTGGGAGGGTCGCCGTGTCGGCGACCCTGATTTGGGACGGCGACACGCCGTCCCTCCCGAAAAAATCATTATGCCTCTTGGTTTTCAGTTATTGATCGCACTCGCCGTTGGCGGCGGGCTGGGATTTCTCTTCGGCTGGCTTTACGGCCGCGCGCGTGGCGGCGGCGGTCCGGATTCGCGGCTGGAAAAAGAGCTGCGCGATCAGGTCGGCCAGCGTGAAACCGAACTGACCCAATTGCGTGGCCAGCTTACCGAGGCCGGCAACGCCCGGGCCGCCGCGGAAGCCAGCCGGGCGGCGGCGGAAAAACTGGTCGCGGAGCAGCGCGCGTTGCAGGACAAGGCGCTCGCTGATTTGCGCGAGGCATTTAAAGCTTTAAGCGCTGAGGCGTTGAAACAAAGCGCGCCGGAATTTTTGCGGCTCGCCAATGAAACATTCGGCAAATTCCAAAAAGGGGCCGAAGGTGACCTCAAAGGCCTGGTGGAACCGCTCAAGCAACAATTGGAAACCTACCAAAAGCGCTTGCACGACGCGGAAACCACGCAGGCGGATACGCTCGGCAAGGTGAAGGAGCAATTGGCCGCCCTCGCAATTTCAAGCCAGTCGCTGGCGGCGGAGACGGCGCAATTCCGGTCCGTGTTGAAATCGAACCAGGCGCGCGGGCGCTGGGGCGAGGAAACGCTGCGGCGCGTCGTCGAGGCGGCGGGCATGAGTGCGCATTGCGATTTCGTCGAGCAATCCATGGGCGACGAAGGTAAACCGGATTTGATTGTGAAGCTGCCGCGCGAGCGCGTGATCATTGTGGACTCGAAGGTACCCGATCTGGATTTCCTCAACGTGTCGGAAGCGGCCGAGCCCGTGAAACGCGCGGAAGAGCTGGCGGCCCACGCCGCCAAGTTGCGGACCACCATCAAGGCATTGTCGGAGCGTGATTATCCGAAACAGTTCCCGAACGCGCTGGATCACGTGGTCCTGTTCCTGCCGGCGGAATCGTTGTTCAGCACTGCGCTGGAAGGCGATCCGGACCTTATCATCTGGGCGGAGAGCAAGCAGGTCTATCTGGCAACACCGGCTTCCTTCATTGCGGTGTTGCAAACGATCAATTTCATCTGGCAGCAACACGCCCAGACTGAGAATGCGCAGAAAATAGCCCAGGCAGCGCAGGAGCTTTTCTCGCGCGTGGCCACGTTCACGGAACATTTTGGGAGAATCGGCGACGGCCTGGAAGCGGCGAACAAAGCGTTCAACCAGGCGGTCGGCAGCTACGAATCGCGCATCCGTCCGGCGGGCGAAAAAATCCAGAAACTCGGCGGCGCAGCGGCGGGCAAGGAACTGGCCGACGTGCAACCGCTGGATACGACGTTGCGTCTGCCGTCGGAAACCTGAATCGCCGCGCAACGCGCTGCGTCTGAATCCGAACAATCTTCGAACTGGTGGAGGCGGCGGGAATTGAACCCGCGTCCCTGGCAAACAAACCAGCCGCGACTACATGCTTAGTCCGGAGAAGATTTTCTGCTGTGCGATGACGTCCGAACTCGAATCGCACTGCCTAGTCCGCATGGAATTTTCTCGGCCAACGGCGCGCGGTCTCCGCCATCAACCATGCCTGCTATGGCGTTCGTCCGGCGTAGCAGGTGTCCACCGGCGAACGTCGCGACGCATTAGGCCGCGAGAGCTAATTCTTGGTTAGCTGTTTTGTTTGATGCGATGATTAACGAGGCCAACGCATCGTCCTCGGCATGCCGCCTCTGGCGCATTTCCCAGGTCGAAACCGGTGCGCCCCCATCGGTAAATCAAATTATCCACCGGTAACCCGTGCCCGTCAAGGTGACGAGAGCAATTAAAACGAGAAGAAAGCCGGGATTGCTTCCCGTCCGCTTGAATTCTGCTGTAACGGATTTTATTGCTGCACACCGACCCGGTAGAAACGGGTGTTGCCGGGGAGGACAGCCGTGTCGGTTTGGGTGTTGGTGGGCGCGGTGGCGGCGATGTTCGTGCTGATGGTGCTGAAGCCCGTCAGCAAATTGGTGGAGCGTTCCAGCCAATAGCTCTTTCCGGCAACGCTCGACCAGCTCACCACGACGTTGTTGGCGTTGGTGGCCGATACCATCGTCAGTCTCAGACAGGAGGCGGCATTGGTCGGATTCGTTCCCGCAATCCATTCCGCCAGATTGCTCATGCCGTCGTGATCGGGGTCAGCATTCGGGTCGGTGCCGGTCTGGTGGCCAAAATACTCGAGTTCCCACCAATCCGGCAGGCCATTACTGTCGGTATCCACGATGCGTTGCAGATTCAATCGCCGGCTGTTGTGCACCAAACCTTGCAGGTCCGTGATGGTATCTGCATTTGCGAGGACGCGTTGAATCCGTTGCGTCACGGTTTCAGTCGGAAAATTCATCGCCGCAAACGCGACCGCGCCGGACACATGGGGCGTCGCCATCGAAGTACCGTCAAGATATTGGTAAATCTGAGTAGGATCAGGCCCGTTGACGACAGTGACGGTGACGGGCTGCACCGCTTCCAATGCCAGCCCGTCAGCTTGGGCAAGCGAGACAGCCGGAATCCAGTTGTTGCTGCTGCCCAAAGTGCCGGAAAAGTTGCCATTGGTATTGTTGTAAATAATGGCCGCCCGGGCGCCCGCCGCCATGGCATTCATGACCTTGTTCGTAAAGTATAAGGTGCCGCGCTCAATCAGTGCGATGTTGTTGCTGACGGCCGCGGGAAAGTTCGTGGGGTATCCAAATCCGCAGTCATAAGCTGTGGCGGTGATGTTGGTGCCGGCCGTGCTTCCGGAATATTCCAGACTGTTGGCGCTATAAATTGTGGATCCTTGTTGAACGGAAAAAATTGTGGGCGCCAAGGCCAGGGGCAACGCCGACAGAATGTTTATACCCGGCGCGCCCAAATCCACCGTGTTGGTGCCGTAGTCCGAAAAATATGCCAGATTGTCGTTTTGATCGGTGGCTGCCACGACAATCTCATTGCTCAGCCGGTAACTGGCAGGATAAACAGGAGTGATGTCGTTATCATTGGTGTTATTCCCCGCCGCGACGCAAAAGATGATGCCGGCGTTGCCGGCAGCTTGCATGGCGGCAACGTCGGTACTGTTGGACCCACCGCCGCCAAAGGATTCATTGATGGCAACAACGTTCACGCCCCGGCCCTTCATCATGGTGGCGTACTGAATGGCTTGAATGATGGCGGAATCGGGCAACGTTTCACCGTCGCTCGAAGCCCGGAGCGCCATGATTCGGGCCTGATAATCCACGCCAATCACACCGATTGCGTTGTTGCCGACGGCGGCGATGGTCCCGGCCACGTGGGTTCCGTGGAAACCGGAATCTATCGGGTCAGGAAGATTATCTGCAAAATCATAGCCGTAATAATCGTTCGTATATCCGTCCCCGTCGTTGTCCAATCCGTTGGTGGGATTCTCGGCCGTGTTGATCCAGATATTGCTGGCCAGATCCGGGTGCCGGTAGTCCACACCGGTATCAATGACGGCCACCACCGGCCGGTTGGTGCCGGGCTGTTGGGCCAGCGCCCAGGCTGGAATAAAACGGATGTCGTCGCCCGCCGTGCCGGCGATGCCGTTGATTGACTGGCCGGTGTTTTGCAACGCCCACAAGTTGGTAAAATATGTGTCGTTGGGTGGCGCGGTAGCGACCCAGCGCAGGTAATTCGGTTCGGCTGTTTCCACCGCCGGGTCCCGGCTCAATTCAGCAATCAATTGCGCCGTCGTCCGGTTGTTGGCATGCACCAAACCGGTTTGTTTTCCCCACTGCCGGGAAAATTCGCCAAAACGCCATTTCCACACTAGTGAGTGGCCGGCCAGTTTCTGTTCGGCGGTGGTCGAACTGACCGACGGCTTAAAGGTGACGATGGCATCGCCCTCAACGTATTCGGTGGCTGGATGGCCGGAACTCGCCCACACTGCAACCGTCAGGCTCAACATCATGAGGGTGACGCACATTCCTTGGGGAAAAGTCTTCATTAAAGCTTATGTAATTTCGCCTATAATAGCATCTTGGATGCCGAATGACAAAAACAAAACGAGGCGGAATGGTTTCCCGCCTCGCTTGCGATTCTTTGGTAGGGACGGCCCGCCGGGCCGTCCGCGGACGCCGCAAGCGCGGCGTCCCTACCTGATTAATAATCCATTCCGCCCATTCCGCCACCGCCACCGGGCATCGGGGCCGGTTTTTCCTTCTCCGGCACCTCGGTGATAAGACACTCGGTCGTGAGCAGCAGCCCGGCAATTGAACCGGCGTTTTGCAGCGCGGTGCGGGTGACTTTTTTCGGGTCCACAATGCCGGCCTTCACGAGGTCTTCGTATTCGCCGGTGGCCACGTTGTAACCCTCGTTGCCCTTGCGTTTCTTGACTTCCTCGACAACGACGGAGCCTTCCACGCCGGCGTTGTTCGCCAGTTCACGCGTCGGATACTCGATCGCGCGCTTGACGATGTCCACGCCGATGCGCTCGTCTTCGTTCGCGGGCTTGACCGCTTCAATCGCGGACAGGCAGCGGATCAACGCCACGCCGCCACCAGCCACAATGCCTTCCTCAACCGCCGCACGGGTCGCGTGCAACGCGTCCTCGACGCGCGCCTTCTTCTCCTTCATTTCGGTCTCGGTCGCAGCGCCGACGTTGATGACGGCCACGCCGCCGGCGAGTTTGGCCAGGCGTTCCTGCAATTTCTCGCGGTCGTAATCGCTCGTCGTCTCCTCGATCTGGCGGCGGATTTGATTCACGCGGCCCTGAATATCGGATGATTTTCCACCGCCTTCGACAATCGTCGTGTTTTCCTTGTCAATCACGACGCTCTTGGCGCGGCCAAGGTCGGTCAGTTCAATGCTCTCCAGCTTGATGCCGAGGTCTTCACTGATGAACTTGCCGCCGGTGAGGACGGCGATGTCTTCCATCATGGCCTTGCGGCGGTCGCCGAAGCCCGGCGCCTTGACGGCGCAGACGTTCAGCGTGCCGCGCAATTTGTTCACGACGAGGGTCGCGAGCGCTTCGCCCTCGACTTCCTCGGCGATGACCAGCAGCGGCTTGCCCGTGCGCGCGGCCTTTTCGAGCAGCGGCAACAGGTCCTTCAAGCTGCTGATTTTCTTTTCATAAATGAGAA
>Ga0326728_10012258_pt1 | contig 19128 bp, 13 predicted proteins | sample MB3enrmetagenome_FD_207602 | JGI IMG/M metagenome (GOLD analysis project Ga0326728, IMG submission 207602) | Lab enriched peat soil microbial communities from McLean, Ithaca, NY, United States - MB31MN | ecosystem: Environmental > Terrestrial > Soil > Wetlands > Peat | place: USA: New York... | reverse complement strand
CCGGAAACTGACCGGATTAAAATCGGAATCCCTGCCCGGATTCATCCCGGAATCGTGACCGGATTAATTTCGGAATGCTGACCGGATCAATTCCGGAATCGCGCCCGCCTTGCCCCGGAATCCGCACCATAGGCATCAAAATAGCTTCCGGGCAGGCTCGAAAGCCCGCCTTGGCGGGCGGCATAATGTGGCCCACGGCGAGAGAGGGTGTGAAAAATCCTTGTCGGGGACGCCATGAATTGCCGCTAAGGAATTTCTTAATGGGTTACACCAGGTGAAATCGCCCGCCCAGTTATTGCGGCCGCGAGGGGAGATTAAGAGCTTGTTGCTCTGCGGCTGCCGGCTTGAGGACCACCAGAACCATTTCCAGGCGATTCAAGTCTGCGGAGGGCTTTACGTTTATGGTTTTGTAAATGTTGCCATCACCCACGTTGACCACGTTTCCCACGGGCAAGCCTTTGGGATAAACCTGGTCGAGCCCGGAAGTCACCACGGCTTCCCCGCGGGTAACCACCTCTTCGTTCATGACGTAGTGGAGGTCGCAAAAGCTGTTGCTGCCACCCTTCAGGATGCCCTGGACGCGGCTCTGTGCAAGGGTCACCCCCACGCCGCTGGAGGGGTCGGTGAGCAGCAGCACTTGCGCGCTGTGCGGGAAGATAGCCAGGATTTTTCCCACCACGCCTTCCGGGGTGATGACGGCCAGATCGGTGGTAAGCCCGGAATCCGAACCCTTGTCGATGAAGATGGCGTTGGAGTTCTCACCGGGGCTGGAGGCGATGACCTCCGCAGCCACGGTTTGAAACACCAACTGATTCTTAAAGTCCAGCAAAGTGCGCAAACGTTGAGTTTCCCCGGCCTGCTCGCCCAGCCGCTGGATTTGCGCCTGAGCAGCCACTAGTTGGATGTGCAATTCCTGGTTTTCCTGCTGCGCGTGCCAGAGATGGCGATAGGTTCTGTAGGCGGTGGAAGCCACATTCACAAATCCGCCCAACGAGCGCTCAAAGGGATCGAAAGCCTCAACGGCCCAATAGCGGATCAGCCGGACGTGGTTGGGCCGAATGATCTGGAGGGAAAGCAGCAGGATTTGTACGGCAACGACCGCCAAGAGGATAAAAAAGGAACGGTGCCGCTTGATGAAGGCCGGCATGTCGGGGCCGTCGTGGTCCAGCGCTTGGACCGGGTGCGTCAAATCCGGTGAGTTAGGATCAAACATAATAAGAACGTCCGCGGTCCGTTGTCCGTGGTGGAAAACCGGCATCACGAGCCAAATGCACTCGCAAACGCGTTCCCCGAGGGTAGCAGAGGGCCTGGTGAATTCGTCCGCCGCATTCCCTCGCTATTCTCTTCGCTGCCGGGCGCCTTTACAACTAGAACGGCACGTCGCTCTGCAACGGACCACGGGCAACGGACAACAAGCCGCCTTATTCTATCGCTACCCGGCGCAACAAGTCAAAATCTGTCAACATTCTACCTGTGCCTAATACCACCGAAGCCAGAGGGTCCTCGGCGATCGAAACGGGCAGACCGGTCTCCTCACGGATACGCTTGTCGAGATTCTTCAGCAGACCGCCGCCGCCGGTCAAGACAATACCGCGGTCGGAGATGTCGGCGGAGAGTTCCGGTGGGGTGCGCTCCAGGGCGACCCGGATGGCGTTAAGAATGGTCGAAACGCATTCGGATAAGGCGTCGCGAATTTCCGAGTCGTCGATGGTAATGGTCTTGGGAATGCCTTCGAGCAGATGCCGCCCCTTAATTTCCATCGTCAGGGGTTTCTCCAGGGGATAGGCGGAGCCAATTTCGATTTTAATCTGCTCGGCGGTGCGCTCGCCCACCAGCAAGTTGTACTTACGCTTCAAGTAAGCCGTGATGGCTTCGTCCATTTCGTTTCCGGCCACGCGCACGGAGCGGCTGTAAACAATTCCGGAAAGCGAAATGACGGCAATGTCGGTTGTGCCGCCGCCGATATCCACGATCATACTGCCGGAAGGCTCCGTGATGGGTAAGCCCGCGCCAATGGCCGCCATCATCGCCTGCTCCACCAGAAAGACTTCGCTGGCCCGTGCGCGCATCGCGGAATCCTGTACGGCGCGTTTTTCCACCTGGGTGATTTCTGAGGGGATGCCGATGACAATCCGCGGGTGAACAAACATGGTCCGGTTGTGGGCCTTCTTGATGAAATAGTTCAGCATCTTTTCCGTCACCTTAAAGTCGGCGATGACGCCGTCCTTCAAGGGGCGGATGGCTACGATGTTTCCGGGCGTGCGACCTAGCATCTCCTTGGCATCGCGCCCCACGGCTTCGACATCCCCATTCACTTTATTAATCGCAACAATCGAAGGCTCGTTGACCACGATACCCTTGCCCTTGGCGTATACCAAGGTGTTGGCGGTCCCCAAGTCGATGGCTAGGTCCGATGAAAAAACACTGAATAAGGAACGTAGATTCATTCGCTTGTTTGCTCCTGCTGTGATGGACCGGGGTGACAGGCGTAGGGTTGACTCATTCAATCACGACGGTCTTTCGAATCGTATTGGTACCGCCCTTGCGGTCTTGCGCGGTGATCGTGATTTCGTTCGAGCCGGATTGCGGAAACGGGGACGTGAAGCCCCGGAACGTGCCGTCCGGCGAAATCGAAAAGACTTGCTCATTGTTGATGATCACGGTGGAGCCGGGTTCGGTTTTCCCTTGCACCTCTACCACCCTGCCGTGCTGAATGATCTTGGTCACTTCCAGATATGCCTCGTTCCCGGCAACTTGCTGATACAGGTTCAGCCGGTTGGCCTGACTCGGCTGACTTTCCACTCCCTTCGAATCAATGGCGCTGACCATCCAATAGTAAGTTCCCTCATCGAGCCCGGAAATCGAGATGGAGGTGTGTCCCGTAATTTTCTTGTCCACCACGAAATTGGAAAGTATGACCGAGGGAGATACCTGAAGGTGATAGGCTTTCGCCTCGGGGACCTCCGTCCAACTGAAATCCAGAACTGTGGACTTGGTGTCCGGGACCACCTTCAGATCCATGTTCGCAGGGGTCAGCAAGGAGGGTGGTGCAATCACCTTATTTCGCACCAAGCCCGGCTGTTGTGCGGCGAAGGAAATCTGCTCATATTGGCCAAGTTGAACGCTCGTCGAGCCGCGCGTCACTTCCGCCTGGCCTGAATCCACCGTAATCTCGTGGACGTTCTTGTCCGGATCGTTACGAACCGCGGCGCGGCTTTCTTCATGCAAATTCGCCACGGCATCGGCAAAGGAAACTTGCGACGTCGACCCCGGTGTTTCGAAGCGGGCCGTCGCCAGGTCCACCGCGCCCGAGGTCACCTGCACCGCCACCTTGGTGGCGCGGGTTACGGGGTCCTCACGGCTCTCCTCCACCACAATGAGCGCATCGGGTTTCAACGTATAATTGGTGCCATCGGCAAAAATGATGCGCGCCACCCCTTCCCTTCCCGTTTGCACGAAGTCGCCTTTTTCCAGGCTGGTGTTGAAATCAGCCCGCATCCACTGCGACGAGGCGGCCTTCTTTACGCGCACGGTACCATCCAAATTCACGAAGTGCGCTTCCTTCCGGTTGGTTTGCGTTTGCGGGGCACTCGGGTTGGCGGAAACCGTTTCCAGCACTCGCGTCGCGGTATTGATGACGAAGTGCGGCGAGATCAGATACAAGATGCCCAGGAGCAGCAAAAAGGCCACCACAAGGTAAATCGCAATCGTGCGGTAGGAGATGGTCGTCCACTCGACTTCGACTGACCGACCTCGCTCGCCGCTAAGAGGCTTTGTCCGTGGGCTCATGGTGCCTGCAAACTTGCAAGCTTATTCTTGACGAAAGCACCGGCAGGGTCAAGGAGATTTAACCTCCGCGGTACGGCCATTGGAGATTTGCGATTGTTGATTGGCGATTTGCGATGCCGGCAAATTGATTCATCGTTTCACCTTACAATGCCGATAACCGAAGCGGGAGAGTGTGTGTCACGCTGGATGTTTGTCGGTCGGTCCTCCCCGCTTTTCGCCTTCGGCCTTTGCCCGCTTCTTGTCACTCACACTTGTCACGGCTCTTGAACTTTGTCGCGCCGGGGAACGAGCACGGCCTCACCTCCTGCAAGCTCAGGGCAAGCATACTTCAGAATTCATAATTCACGATTCGTCATTTCCCCTACCTATCTCCTTTCCTTTCAGCAATTCATCGCAATAATATGCTAACTTCTTTGTTTTCAGCAACTCATCCAGAACACTTTTTTAGCCCCTTTGTTTTCAATAACTCATCCAGAGCACTCTTGATTTTTAACATCTTTTTCGGCCCGAGCCCCGTGCTTGAATTCAACCCGCCTAACCTGCCTATTTTCAAATACCTGATTTCGCGATTATTTACTTGACAAAAGAAAGTCAATTTGGTACAATTCCTTGCATGAGAGATAAGGCTCACTTTTCGTTAGGTTTAGGCTCTGAACGAGTAACCCGAATCTCTTGCCGTAAGTCCTTTTTGATGGATGCCAAGAGCTTGCGAGTTGGCACTCGCTTCAACAACGCTTTTCGACCTTTCTCCATGCGAGGCTCCTATGACGCTAATTGACGTAAACACTCTCTTTCCGACTGAAGACAAATGCCGCGAGTTGCTGGTCCGACTTCGCTGGCCTAATGGTCCCGAGTGTCCGCGTTGCAAAGCGAAAGTCGTAGAACTGGAAACCGAAAAGCAACTCTTCTACTGCAAAGACTGCGACTACCAGTTTACCGTAACCGTCGGTTCGGTGTTCAATGATTCTCACCTGCCGCTTGTGAAATGGTTTATCGTAACTCTCCTGCTCTGTGAGGCCAAGAAAGGTATATCCGCTTGTCAGATTCAGCGGACGCTCGGAATCAGTTATAAAACCGCCTGGTACCTCTGCCATCGAATCCGCGCGGCAATGAAGGAAGTTGACCAGCCGATGCTTGATGGAACCATTGAAATGGACGAAACGTTCATCGGCGGAAAAAAGAAGAATGTCTCGATGGCGGAAGCTAAAGAGTCGAAGGAGATCGTCGTCGGTCTCCGCAAACGCGGTGGGGAACTCCGGTTCTTTCACGCCCAAGATGTGAAGTCGGGAACCCTTGCGAAATTCATCAAGGACAATATCTCCGAGGACTTCGATGTGTTGATGACCGACGATTTCGCTTCGTATCCTGTGGCTATGAAGAAGGCGAAACTGAATCCCGACCAGCACAAGACCATTAATCACAGCAAAAAGATTTACGTTGTCGGCAACATCCATACCAATACAATTGAAAATGCGTTCTCCCTTTTGAAACGCGGAATCCGTGGAAGTTGGCACCATCTCAGCGCAAAACATCTGCTTTCTTACCTCGATGAAATGACCTTTCGGTTCAACCGCCGGAACTCAGATGTATTATTTCTAGATACCCTCCGCCACATGATTACTGCTCCGGTTCTGACTTTCCAGAAGTTGACGGTGGCGTAGTCTCATCTAAATTTACCCAGCCGGGACTCGAAAGCCTTTGGATTTTTGAAACCTTACCGATCACCTGATTTACAGCGTTGCAATCGATGCATCTTATCGTCGCTGGTTCCTTGTCCTGACCGGGATTTGCCAACATATATTCGTACTCTCGCTCGCATTGATGACACCTAAGATAATGCGGGGCCTTAACGGCGTACTCCATCGCATCCCGGAATCTGCTTTCAATAGCTTTGGTCCTTTCTGGGTCGTGTATAAATTTTCCGGTTCCGTCAGCAAAGATGGTCGTTATCCCAGGAGGACGTCGCGGGTATGGGTCATCCGTCGCCATGATTTCCTCAAGCGTTAGTGTTTCTACAGTTCTATCGATATGCTGCTCATGAAGATTCTCCGCAGCTCTTGAAAAGTTATCCAATAACTCTTTTAGCTGGCTTGCATTAATACTCGTGTCGGCACACGCCAAGAACACTTTGCTCACCCACTGTTCATACTCGCTAAGGCGGTCTCTCATCAATTGAATGTACTTTTGCGGCTCAGTCCAGATTCCATTCCCGCGGATGATGGCAATGTTGAATGGACTACGGACATAATTGGACGTTGCCTCAGCTAGAGTCAAAAGATAGATTCCAGCGAGTATTGCCTGCTGAATTGTCATCCCCGGCGTCCAAAATCTGTTCATCGTTTCCTTGTACAGGGATTCTCCGTGCCCAGTCAGTTCGTGGTCATCGAAGGGACAAAGCGTTGACCCTTGAGTGATCCAAGCATTGTACTCGTTGCTTATGGGGCAACATAAACCCACGATGAACTGCGATCTCTCGGCGTTCGGATTGGCGTCCATATGCGCCCGTAGTTGTTCCTCAAAAATCCCAATGAAAGCCGCAAGCGAATCGGCAGACTCTTCGCTTAGTCTCCTTCGCAACTTTTCTATAAATTCAAGAATGAATGGCGTATCACCTGAGCCAGCTACAATCACTTTGTAGTTGCCCATTTGCTCTGATTCAATCTTTAGGACCGTCTTTCGATATTCAATGCCATCATCGCCGGTCACCGTCTCCTGTGAATCAGCATGGATAACAATGCTATCGGAAAGACGCCATGCAGCGATAAGAGTCACAGTTCGCCTTCTAGGCCGTCTCCGTGGATTGTTCGGAAGCGGTCTTGGAGCCGAAGTATATAAACTTCTTGAGCTTTGGTGAAGTAAATAATCGCGCCTGATTTCTTGTGCCGACCATCGAAATTCCGCCAATCATTCTCTAACAATCTGGTTTTTCATAAACTTATCCGGGTTGCAAGGAGCATTCCCCCTAGCCCCTAAAAGTCCTGACTTCTAATCCTGACACTCGCCCCCAGACACTTAGCCGTGGTGCGCGATTCCACCCCGCCACGGCTCTCCATTCAATAGCCTACGCACGTTGATGTCCAGGGTCGTGGGGGAGACCTGCAAATCTTGCTGAAGATGGGAACATTATGTCTGATGTTTCTTTCGAGAATCCTGCGGGCAGGAAGTGGTTGCGCGCGATTGCCAATTTCCGAGCGAGTTTTAGGCGCGATTCGCGACGACCGGCTCATCAGTCTCCGAGTCCGCCGTCGTTCGTCCAGTACTTCAGATTGCCCCGGCGGGTTCGTCGATAAATACAAGGCGACTTGCGGCGGGTAATCTGGGATTTGACTGCGCTACCACTTTTAGGGGCTTCGATCACTTTACCGGTGAGGCGACAAACCGGCAAAGGGAATTGGGATACGTAAATCCTACGCCGTTGATCACGACTGATCTCTAGAGTTGGAACCTGCGCCTGATCTGCGGGAGAGGCGCACGCTGGCGCGTTGGCATTCTGGCTGCATCGTTGGCACTCGGAAACCATTCTCGCGGCTGCGCGCTGCGCCTGCGCCATCAGGCGGATGGTGTCCGATTGCCCCACCACTCAGGGACGGCCTTGGCCGCGGTCTTGCGCCGTGGTTGAGTTGTGCCGGATGAAACCCTTAATTGGTTTGTCGCCACCTTTGACGATCACATATTCGTCAGGGGAGAGATCCGCGTTTTCTGACTTTACCGTGCTGAGGGCATCGTTGCCGGCCACGATGAGCACCATATGGGCAGCATCGAGCGGGTTAGTCGCGGCCAGAATCAGGCCTTCGCGTTCCGAGGCGTGGGCTTGGCCATCGATCTTGAAAACAGCACCCTGATAATCGAGGCCGAGCTTTTCCGACCATAGGGCGAGCGCCGAGTTGGCCTCGGGGCGGCCCACGAAGACCACATCACGGTGGCGAAGCAGGTCGTCCGTCGCCTCGAAGTCTTTGTAGATCGGCGCCCGGCTTTCGTACCGATCGAGGAAGCGGTTCTGGAGCTGTTCGGCCGCGTACCGGTTGGCGCCGGCTTCACGCACCGTTCCGTAGACGATCGCGGCGGAGGCCAAGCGGCGCCAGATGTCGTTGGTGAGATAGGACGGTCCCTCCGGCGGATCAATCGCATCGAGGCGGACACCAGCCTGGGCGAGGAACGACTGCGCGGTTACCATCTTGGTGGTGTTGGCGGCGAAGTAGTCGCTCATCAGCTTGAAGAACGCGTTGTCGCCCACCTTGTGACGTAGGGAGTCGAGGAACAAGAGGCCCCTGGTCTGCTCCCGGCGAAAATGATCCGCCGGGTTCTCAGGGCTCAGTTCGAGACCGCGCCAGATGGCACGCTCCGCGTTCACCGCCTCTTCCGGATCTTTAGACTGAAGCGCGTACTTGTATCGGGCCGAGCCGGCGACGAACCAGACGTCCGCGTCGGAGGCGGGCAGAATCCACCCTTTCCAGAGGCGGTCTTCATAAGACGGAGGGTCTGGATCCTCCGCCGACTTGTGCCCGGGCGGGTCAAGGGACGCTGTCAGGCGGGTCTTTTCGTTTTGCTGAATGGCGGCGCGCAGAGTTTCGGAAGGCTCTCCCTGAAACAGGTAGTAGCCCGAGGGATAAAGACCGTCATCTATTTTGGCGTTGTCCCATTGGCGGGGCAGCCACTCGCGTTGGTTGGGCTTGCCAATGGCGGCCCACACCATGAGTTGGGACGCCATGTCCGAGGTCGCGACCTTGGCGTCCATGGTGCTGGCGCTCACCAGGGGCGCGGTGCGGAAGGCGAGAAACCCAAACTGCTCGTCGATCTGGCCGCGATATTTGCGATAGAGTTCCTGCCAGGCAAGGTCGCGGGGGCCGGGCACATAAGGAATATAGTCCGGATCGCCCTTCGGATCGGGGTAGTTCTCGAGGCGAACGGTCAGGTCCTTGGCGTTGTTGTCACCCCAATAGAAGCCCGGAGTGTCCCCAAACCATTCGTTCTTCGAACTTCGCCACAGCTTGGTGTGGTTGGTCCCGAGGTCGTAGATGGCGATTTCATTGGTTTTAGCATCGCCCATGATCCACTCATTGGTATAGAGACCGTTATTGCGGGTGCCGAGGTAGCGAATCACCTCGTCGATGTTGCCGCCGTACTGGATGGCTATGCGGGCGCGGAAGGCCACCGGGGTACCTTGAATATTGAACGGCGTTTGCTCGATGGTGGTTTCGGTGAGGACCACTCCCGCGTCGTTCTGGTACCAGTCCGTGCCGCTTTCGATGCCGCCCGGGTAGCTTTGGATGAGCATGCGATGGCCCGACGCCGGCTTGATATCGAGCAGGACGTTGGTCTGCTCGGCGAGCGTCAGCGGCCACCAGGTGACATGTCCGATCACCATTTTGCCATCGCGCGTGGCGGGGCCGGTGGCGGCAAACGCACTGCAATGGTCGACGACCGAGTCGCGTTTGGGATCCGCGTAGGGAGGCTTGCCGAAGTCGAGGCCCTCGAGTCCTGTGGGAGTGGTGGAGACGGCAGCCGCAAGCTCGCCCATTTCCACCGTGACGTTGGCCACCACGATGTCGATCAGGTCGATGCGCCGATCCTGCCACCGGGCGCCGGAGTCGGAGGCGCCATCGGCAATGCCTCGCATCTCCTCCAGGATTTCGTGGTCGAAGCCGCGGAGGAAGAGGGCGTTGGCGGTGGTGCGATAGTCCTGCCAGTGTTCCTTATCGCCGAGAGAGGCGGCACAGCGCTCGAGATACTCAGGAATCTCGCGGGCCATCAGATGACCATGCTGGTATCCGCGCTCGTAGGGTTGCCCTTCGATATGGAGATAGATCCAACCGGCGGCGGGGTAGCGGTAGGCGGGACCAAACGTCTGCACGGCTTCCCGAGCCGGCCAGTCGCCTCCGGAGGAGGCTTCATCGAGCTGAACGCCCTCGAACCACGCCTTGCCGTTAAACGAGCCACCGTTCCCGACCGTGAGAAGTATCTGGTCCTGCGTGCGGCTTGCGACAAATCGCAAGCTGAGATGAGTCCACGGCTGCGTCCCGCCGACCGAGGCGGAGTGAACGTCGAAAGGCATGGAGGCCATGGTGAGCGTCGCGCCGGAGGCAATGGGGGAGCGATCCAGATCGCGCACCTCCAGGGCTTCGGTGCGCACCCAGCCGCTCAACTCGTAACGCCTGCCGAGGGTAAGCGCCACGGGCGTGAGGCGAATGCACGCGTCCGGCGAGCCGCTCTCGCGCTCGACGCGGAGGGAGAGACTATTTCCGTGCAAGACGGTGGAGTCGGGCGTCGCGGAGCCGCGAACCACGGTCCAACCCCGATTGGCTCGGTTGGGCTGCTGAAAAGACGACTGGAACAATGGCGTGGTGGCCTGGGCCAGAGTCGCCATCAGCAGGCAGCACGCGAGACGAAGCATTTGGCACCTCCTTAGCAAACTTACTGGCGAAAGCAAGACCCGTGACGCTGGGATCTCGATCGTAATTTCCATTGTGGCCCCTGATGCTGAGGATTGTATCACGCCTGAGGAATTCAATTCAGCTAATCCCGGCGGGCTTCCCTGCCCAATTACCTCCAGGCCCGCCCCCAGGCAAGACGGCTTTGGGTATAACTTTTCGAAAATAAACGTGGAGTAGATTTCCAGTTTCACCGCCCTGTACAAGCGTAGTCCCCACGCTGAGCCTCGGGCCTGCCCAAATCAAGGACTTAGCTGAAAAGCGCCAATTAAAATCAAAAACAAAACCAGCTTCCTAAAACTAGTTGTGTGAAAGCAGCGGGCCGCTAGCTCCGGTCGCCTGGGGGCTCTCCTTAGGTGACTCAGTTTTAGACGGATGAGGATGCCAAAGGTCTGCCATTCCAGGTGAATCCCGCTCACTGAACGTATCGTCGCCGCTCGGAAAGTAAGCTTTGAGCAGGTGGTTGGAGGGATCGTTGTCCCGAACGTGTTCGGCCAAGTAAGTCCTGCCTTGCCGCCAAGGGTAGACTTATCCGGCGTCAACCTATTACTCGCCATTACGCCGCTTATCCGGGGTAATCGTCGAGGGTATGCGTTGCCGTCCAACCATCGATGGCCAAGCTCCGGCAGCGTGCAATTCTGCAAATCGACTGAGGTGATCCGTCAACTCCCGCAAGTCCCTTTGGAAAATCGCCGACGGCAAAAAACCAGGGGCGGCACCGCCTGCCCCGGCTACACTTTCAGTTTGCGAAGGTAGGGGACGCTGGCTTGCATCAACTCCCAATCCATTTCGACGAAGTAATTCTTTATGCCTCCGGTTTTGGCCGCGGTGAAGAGTTTCTTCCAGTCGATGGAGCCCCTTCCCATGGGCACGATTTTCTTCTCCGCCTCTGACCAATCCACCAGGTGGAGTGAGATAAAGCGTCCGGGATACTTCGAAAGGTAGGTGGCGGCTTCGTAGCCGAGGCTGATTACAGCAACTTGGAATTGCATTTTAACTAGGCTGGGATCCAGCTCCTTCATCAATTGGTCGTAGATGAGCGCACCATCGATTTCCTTGAACTCGAAGTCGTGATTGTGGAAACCAAGTTGCAGACCTGCTTTTTGCGTCTGTTCGCCGAGCTTGTTCAGTTCGTCGGCGGCCTGCATCCAGTCGGCCATGGTGGCGTCATGCGGCAGGGCGAACGTTGAGACGATCATCTGTTTCAGGCCCAGCTCATGGGCATAGGTGATTCTGTCGTCCAGACTCTCCTTGAGCTCGCGGAACTGGAAGTGGCAGCTCTCGCAACCCAGTCCCGCCCCCTTTATCATGTCGCGGATTTCTGCGGCTTTCATTTTCGCCAGGGGACCAAAGCCGTATTTCTCGTAACCGGGCGGCGAGCACATCTCGATCATCTGAAATCCCCCGGTCGCAATCTGCCGCAAAGTGCCCTGGAAATCCTTGGCGATCGACTCCCGGACCGGAAAGGTTTGACACCCGATGGGCATTCCTAGCGGGTTGGCTTCGAGGTCCATCACGGCAACGGCGATGCTCATGGCGCTTCCATAAAGAAACTGTCTTCTTGAAATTGTTGGCATTTCATTTCTCCCGTTGGCAGTAGTGCAGTTATCAGTAGTGGCGGTCTCTGGCCGCCGGAATCCATGGAATCAAAAGGCAGCGGTCGGGGACCACCGCCACAGCAAGCCGCAACCCTACCCTCCGTCAAAAGAATTGCGGATCCCAGCCCTTGCGGTATTCACGGGACAAATACTTGTTCGCTTCCGCGACATTGGTGATTTTCCGGGTTTCGGCGTCGTATAGTAGTTTCCGGCCCGTGCGCAAGGCGATGGCGTAGAGGTTGACGGCTTCGGAAATCGGGCCCGCGTTCAAAAAGCTCGAGGGTGATTGCGGTCCGCCGCGGGTGGCCGCCATCCACTGGCGCATGCTCGGCGCGACCTCAATCTGTCCGGGTGGCGGCTGGGCAGGCGCTGGCGGAGCCGGATGCCCGTGCATCCTTCTTTCCGGAATCAGCCGCGGGTTGCCGAGGGTAAAGCCCGCAAGGATCTTACCCTTGCGGCCGACAAACATCATGCCCTCGGCCGCAAACTCTTTCTTATCGATTTCCAGTTCGGGAGGTGTGGGTGGCCGCATCCCGCCGTCGTACCAGATCACCTCCACCGCCGGCCTGCGCCCGCGCGCCGGATACTTGAAGCGTACGGCACTGGCCGTAGGGAAGGAAAAATCATTCTTCACTTTCGACGGGACATTGTCCTTGAATTCACAGGTGTGACTCAGCATCGGGTCGACGCTGGTCGGGGATCCCAACTCCAGGGCATTGAAGACGGTCCACAAACTGTAATGCCCCATATCCGCCATGCATCCGCCTCCGAAGTCATACCATCCGCGAAACACCATGTGCGTGTAATTCGGATGATAGGGACGGTCGGCCTCCGGACCCAGCCACAAATCCCAATCAAAGCCTTCCGGAACCGGTGGCGTATCAGTGGGCAAAGTCGTGTACTGCGGCCACACCGGACGGTTCGTCCAGTTGTGGACTTCCCGGAGAGTGCCGATGGCGCCGCCCTTGATCCAAGCCATAATCTGCTTCATCGATCCGTTTCTCTCCCACGGCATGAAATGCGTGGCAACGCCTTTTTCGCGAGCGGTGTCGATCACTAACCGGGCTTCCTCCAAGCGATTGGAGAGGGGCTTGTGCATCATCACATGCTTGCCTTTCTTCATGGCGGCGATGCTGATGACCCCGTGAAGATGGTCTGGCGTCATGATCTTGACCGCATCCACGTCCTTTTCTTTATCCAGCAACTCTCGAAAGTCCGCATAGGAAGAGCAACCCTTGAAGGAGCCTCCCGGCCGTTGGTTGGCATAGTAGGTGTCGACAACGTCTTTGGCGGCGTCCCGGCCTCCCGGAATAACCCCCTCGCTGCCGGCTCTCCAGTCCGGCTTCCCCAGCGTTTTGCGAATGGCGTTGAGAAGGCCGGTCCTTGACCAGTCCCGATACCCCACGGCGTCTTTCGAGGGGTCACAAACCGAAACAATCTGGATTTCGGGGATGGCAAGCAAATGCAGCATCTCACTCAGGCCCTCAGTGCCGGTGCCGATGTGAGCCAAAGTGATTTTGTCACTGGGCGCGATAACCCCAGGTCCACCCAATACATGTCTTGGAACGATGGTAAACCCAGCAGATGCAGCTGCCGTTCCCAGAAACTTGCGGCGATTCATTACAGATGTCATTTTCCCACCTCGCAGTAGATGCCGGCTCCCACACCAGTTTGTGGCCCCCTTGCGATCAGCATTCGAATGCGCCCTCAAGGGTCGCGCCGGATCATACTGTGTGGACGCAACCAAAGCAAGCCAGCGTGCCGGGTTCCCAGTGCTCCGTCAAAGTCCAGCAGGGTGAGCAAAGGCACACTGTTTGTCGTTGAAGTGGGCGACATCCCTCTGGAACTACAACCCAAACTCCTCCACGCCTTACAGGAGCGGGGACTCGAAAGGCTGGGTAGCACCGGACGCACAAGGTGGATAAGAGCGGAAAAGTCTGGGACACGCCAGCCATCGGGCCGCCCCGTGTGGGGCCCCTTTTCGACGAATCCCTTACTCGGAAGCTGGGGGGCTGGCGGTGAGCCAACACGGTGAAGACCAAGTACTCACGGCTGGCTCGCCTCTTGATCCGCGTAGCCTGCCTGCTCTTCCCATCGCGACGTCAACTCTCCTACCCAGCCTTGCTGCCTGCCCGCAATCGTCGGATCAGAGCTTGAAAAACAGGCACCGCATCACCAGCACGAGCGCCACTCCCAGCGCCACGGTCAGGGCATATTTCGGACTCTTCATTTTGTTGACCTCGGGGATCAAGTCCGAGGCCGCCACGTACAGCGTGACCCCTGCCGATAGCGCCAGGCCGTAACTCACCCAGCGGTGCGCGAGCGCCATCCCCAACACTCCCAGGATGCGTGAAACCCCCAGGACACCGGTTGCCGCCATGGCCGCACCACGGCTCCGCCGGGCTGCGACCATGATGGAGGCTACGGTGAAGCCTTCCGGTACATTGTGGAGAATGGTGGCGCCGAAGATGACGGTGCCCAGCCAGGGCGAAATCAGGAATCCCGAGGTGATCGCAACACCATCGAAAAAGGTGTGGATGGTCAGGCCCGCCAGCGCGGTATACGCCACGCGGGGGTTCACAAACTCATCCGGGTGCGTCTCTTCACCAAAATGAAAATGCGCGGGCCAGGCATGCTCAAAGTAGTGAACAATAAAGTATCCCAGCAAAATCAGCGCCGGCCCGGAGCGGGGAGCGAGACGCAGGCTTTCCGGTACCATCTCGGTGAGCACCGTCGCCAGCATAAAGCCGGAGCCCAGCGCAATGAAAAGCGCCAGAAACGTGCGGCTCCAAGGACGCGCGGCAACAATGGCGCCGCCAAACAAGTTGGCGAGTCCCGCCACGGTACCGAGCGCCAGGCTGATCCAAAGGTAGGACATTAGAAGAGGCTGTCCACTTTGTCCGTGGTCCGTGGTCAGTTGTCAGCGGTCGGGAAAGGCCGAAATTCGAAAATCGAAACTCGAAATTCGGGGCGAGTTTCGAATTCCGAGTTTCGTATTTCGGTCACCACGTGCAACGGACCTATGACAACGGACAAAGGACGGTTTCTTTCAGCTCGCATGCCGGAAGTGCACGACCTCTCCGTCGTGCACGATGTACTCTTTCCCTTCCAAGCGCAAGAGGGCGCGATTGCGCGCTTCGGCAAAGCTACCCGTCGCCATCAAATCATCATACTTTATCACTTCGGCGCGGATGAACCCGCGCTGGATGTCGGAGTGAATCTCGCCGGCGGCCTCCAGCGCCGTCGTGCCGCCACGGATCGTCCACGCGCGGCACTCGTCCTCACCCACGGTAAAGAAAGAGATCAAACCCAGGAGTTGATAGCTGGCATGAATCAGGCGCGAGGTGGCCGATTCCTTCAATCCGTAGCTTGAAAGGAATTCCGCGGCGTCCGCTTCGCTCAACTGGGCCAGTTCGGCTTCCACCTGACCACAGATCGCACTGACCGCCGTGCGCAGCCGCTGCTTCAAGCCCGCCTCGGCGGCGAATTGCTCGGCCAGATTGGCGCGCGCTGCATCGCTTTCACCCAGGTTCAAAACATAAAGCATCGGCTTGAGAGAAAGAAAAGTGAACCCGCGAATCACTTTGGAATCCTCCGCTCCCAATTCCACCTCGCGGAGCGGCGTCTGCTTCTCCAATGCGGCCTTGCAGAGGTTCAGCACCTGGAATTCCTTCTCCAGTACAGGGCTCTTTTGCTTCTTGATGTCCTTCTCCAGCCGCTCCAACCTTTTTTCCACCACGGCGAGGTCGGAGAGAATCAGTTCGAGCTCCACGTTCTCAATATCACGCTTGGGGTTGACGGAACCCTCTTCCAGGGGAATGGCCTCATCCTCGAACGCCCGCGCGACATGCACCAGCGCGTCCAGCTCGCGCAGGGTTTGCGATTGCACACCCGTGCGTGCCAGCTCAATGACGCTGCCCGGCATGTCCATGTACTCGATGGTGGCGTGTATGGTCTTCTGAGGTTTGTAAAGTTGGGACAGCCCGTCCAGCCGCGCGTCCGGAACACGCACCACGCCCACGTGGGCCTCCTGCCTCCCGGAGCCGATTCCGCTGCCATGCGCGTGGGTAAGAATCTGAAACAGGGTTGTTTTGCCGGTCTGTGGTAAACCGACTATTCCGATGCGGAGCACTCTTCCCTCTCTGCGAACTGAGATAAGTCAAAACCAGAATTGTGAGGTCCTTGATACTAACATACCTGCGGTGGCGGTTGGACCCGCTCCCGGTGCGGGAGTCCTTTTAGGCCAAAATGTCCATCTTATGTACGCGCTAGCCGCAGAACACGGCGTCTCCGGCCCCCTGCGCGGAAGATAGCCCAGGATGACCATGCCTAAAACTTAAGAAGGTTTTTCGTGCAAGCGTGATGGCTGCCTCGGTAAACTGCCGCCTAATTCAATTCAGGCTCAAGATTAGCTCGTCCGCTGCCGATTAAAAGGATGACCTCCGTGTGCCCGGGGGTTGGCCGGCGCCGCAGTGGCCAGTTCAGCACCAGGAGCCATCGCGGGCAAGAGAGGCTTTTGGCTATGCACAGGTTTATTTCCCGGCAGCCTATCCTGGACCGCTTTGAAAAGGTCTACGGTTACGAGATCCTCTTTCGTCCCGGGGAGGTAGAAATGTGGCCACCGGTGAATGGCGACCGAGCCGGGGAAAGCCCCTCCCCCGGCACTCCCGCTTTTGAGGGGATCGACGAGATCACTGGCGGCGCGCGCGCCTTCATCAAATGTACGCGCCAAGCTTTGGTGGGGGGGCACGCCGCGGAGTTGCCGCGCGACCAGGTCGTCCTGGAGATACCTGCGTCCAGGGAACCCGATGAAGAGGTTGTGGCCGCCTGCCGGAGACTGAAAGATGCCGGGTTTCTGATCGCCTTGGAGAATTTCCAAGGTGCATGGCAGGAGCCGCTGGCGGACCTGGCTGACATCATCAAGCTGGATGTCACCGCCTGCACAGATCGCGCGCAATGGCTCCTCATCCGGAAGTATCGGCCGAGGGGCACAATTTTTGTGGCGGATAAGGTGGAGAAGCGCACGCAGTTTCAGGCCGCCGTGCAGCAGGGCTTTTCCTATTTCCAGGGCCAATTCTTCTGCCGACCGCAGCCTTTCTCGACTCCCGAAGTTACCCCCACAAAGTTGGTTTACTTGATGGTTCTGCGGGCCGCCACTCGGCCGGAAATCGATGTGCAAGAAGTTACCGACAACATCAAGCATGATCTGGCCTTGTCCTACAAGCTGTTGCGTTTTTTAAACTCCGCGCGATTCGCGTTTCGCTCGCAGATCAAGTCCATCCGGCACGCCCTCCTGCTGCTGGGACAGAATGAAATTCGCAAGTGGATCGGGCTGATTTCCGTGGCCGCCTTGGGTGAGGGTGCGCCCCCCATCCTGATGACCACCGCTTTGATCCGCGCGGCTTTCTGCGAATCCCTTGCGCCGCTGGTGGGCGCCAAGAAACGCCAGTCCGATTGCTTTTTCTTGGGGCTGCTTTCCTGCATCGATGTAATTCTGGGGCGTCCGATGCGCCTGGTGCTGGCGGAATTGCCTCTCGCCCCCGACGTAAGTGGCGCCCTGGTGGGCGAGCAGAACCTGCTGCACGACATCCTCCAGGCCGTCATCAGCTACGAACAGGGCAATTGGGAGGAATTCTCCCTACTGGCAAAAAGGCTGGCACTGAAGGAGGAGGCCCTCGGAGAACTTTACCTGCAAGCCCTTCGCTGGGCCGGCGAGCTTTTTGTGGAGGAAAAAGACAAGCCCGCCGAGGCGCCACATCCCTAGGCTGCTTCCAGGTGTGATTCCCGCATTACATTCCGTTCCCGCGCTTGCCCCAGCCAGAAGCGAGCGCGCCCCATCGCTCCCACCCGTCAACCCAAGAGCGATGAAAGGTGTCAGCAAAACAACAAACTTTGGTAGAATGGTTGGTTTTAATGGGCAGTAATGGTGGGCGATACAGGATTCGAACCTGTGACTTCTACCGTGTGAGGATAGCACTCTACCGCTGAGTTAATCGCCCGCGGCAATTAATCAACATAACAGATTTTTGGGCCATGGTCTAGACGCGCAGGGGCCGGCTCTCGAGACTCAGCCGCATGGAAAAAACCGAAGTGAACAATCACCTCGCGGTCGCTCCGGACCTCCTCAAGCGCGTGCAACAATCCGTGCAAAGCGTCATCCGGGGCAAGGATGAAGTGATCCGGCTCACGCTGGTAGGGCTGTTCGCGCGTGGCCATTTGCTGATCGAGGACGTCCCGGGTGTGGGCAAGACGACGCTGGCCCATTCGCTGGCGCGCTCCTTTAATTGCACTTTCCAACGCTTGCAGTTCACCTCCGACATGCTGCCTTCCGACGTCGTGGGCATCAGCGTGTTCAGCCAATCCACCCAGCGCTTCGAATTTCGCCCCGGCCCCATTTTTGCCAACATCGTCCTGGCCGATGAAATCAACCGCACCACACCCAAGACGCAAAGCGCGCTGCTGGAAGCCATGAATGAAAACCAGGTAACGGTGGACAACCGCACCTACCCTCTGCCGCGGCCTTTCATGGTGGTGGCCACGCAGAATCCCATTGAGCATCACGGCACCTACCCGCTGCCGGAGTCGCAAATGGATCGCTTCCTGATGCGGGTGCGCGTCGGCTATCCCAACCCGGAAAGTGAGAAAGAGATTTTGCGCAATTTTGCCGACTCCGAACCGCTGGCGAAGATCGAGCCCGTCATGAACGCCGACGAGGTGCTGGAAATTCAGCAGGCCGTCCGCCGCGTGGCGGTCGACGAAGAGTTGATGAATTACACGCTGGCGATCGTGGAAAAGACTCGGCAGCACGAATACCTCAGCTTGGGCGTCAGCCCGCGGGGCTCGATGTCGCTCTACCGCGCCGCCCAAGCCATGGCCGTCATGGAAGGCCGCAATTACTGCATCCCCGACGATTTCAAGCGCTTGGCGATCCCAGTTTTCTCCCACCGCTGCATCGTGAGTTCCCGCTACCTTTCCACCATGAAAAAATCGGACCAGTCGGACGCCATCCTGCGCGAAATCGTAGAATCCACGCCCGTGCCGTTGTAGAGAACAGTAGGCAGCGGGCAGCATGCGCCCAGTTGAGGGTCAAAAGGCAACTGGGGCGTCGGGCGCGGGGCAGCTTCTAATGCCTTCTACCCTCTGCTTTCCGCCTTACTTCTACTGCCTACTGCTTACTGCTTACTGCCTAGTACTACTACGTTAAGTTATTGACCTCCCGCAGGAGAGGTGCTAAGCTCCGGTCCATGACCGCGAGCGAAATCGAGAAATGTCGAAAGCGCTTGGAACAATTCTTGGCCGACCTGCTGGAGCCG
>Ga0326728_10012257_pt1 | contig 19128 bp, 19 predicted proteins | sample MB3enrmetagenome_FD_207602 | JGI IMG/M metagenome (GOLD analysis project Ga0326728, IMG submission 207602) | Lab enriched peat soil microbial communities from McLean, Ithaca, NY, United States - MB31MN | ecosystem: Environmental > Terrestrial > Soil > Wetlands > Peat | place: USA: New York... | reverse complement strand
CCATAGAGGAAATCGGGAGATCGCAGGGCTCCTCATCGCGAAGGGGGCGGACGTGAACGCTGAGAATGGCGGCGGGACGGCGCTGATGAGGGCCACCAAGGAGGGGCATGACGAAACAGCAAAGCTCCTGCTCGCGAAGGGCGCCGACCCGGGCAAGAGGACCGGTAATGGCTGGACGGCGCTGATGGTTGCCGCCGACAAGGGGCGTAAGAATATCGCAGAGATCCTGATCGACAAAGGAGCGGACGTGAACGCGAGGAACGAGGATGGCGAGACGGCGCTTAAGCTGGCTGTGGAACGGAGGCATCCCGAGGTCGCGGACATGCTGAGAAGGCACGGCGCGAGGGAATAGGGGTGGTATCATGAAAACAAACCAGTTGGTTCGGTCTGGGTATTCCTCTTCGCTGAAAAGCACGGCCAGGACCGCGGTGCTAGGCCTGCTGCTGGTCAATCCGATATTCACCGGCTGCGCGACGGCGCCTTCCGAAGGGAACGTGGAAGCGGCGAACATGTTCCTGGAAACCGAAAGGGCGGAAGCGAACGCGCGGGACTACGAGGGCATGACGCCGCTGGCGAGGGCCGCCAAGGCGGGGGATGCATCGGCCGCGAGGTTCCTGATCGCCAAGGGCGCGGACGTGAACGCGAAACGCGAGGACGGCATGAGCGCGCTGGGGCTGGCCCTGAAGAGCGGGGATGCCGGGATCGCGCAGATGCTGAGAGAACACGGGGCGAGGGAATAAGCACGCGAAAATGATTTTTGAGGCGGGACCATGGAAATGAAACGACTTGGACATGCGAAGACGACGTCTTTTTCATCGCTAAAGAATATGGCGAAGGTCGCTGCGCTGGGCATGCTGCTGGCGGATCCGATATTCACAGGCTGCGCTACGCAAGGCTCCGGGATAAAGAGCATGGAAACGCGGCTGGTCGAAGGCATGGACGTGAATGAAAAGGACGAGGATGGCAAGACGCCGCTGATGTGGGCCGCCTTCACCGGTCAGAAGAGCTGGGTGAAGACCCTGATCGCTAAGAAGGCGGATGTCAACGCGAGCGACAAGAACGGCAGTACCGCGCTCATGAAGGCAGACAGCGCCGAGATCGCGGGGATGCTCATAGCAGGTGGCGCGGACGTCAACGCGAGGGACGGCGAGGGGAACACGGCGCTGAGGAAGGCCGCCGCCATGGGCAGTGAGGACATAGCCAGGCTCCTCATAGCCAAGGGCGCGAACGTGAATTCGATGAACAATGATGGCGACAGCGTGCTGATGTGCGCCGCCGCAATGGAGAGGGTGGGTATCGTCAGGCTTCTCATAGCCAAGGGCGCGGACGTCAATATGGAGGACAATGTCGGCCGTACCGCGCTGATGGTCGCTGCCTGGTCCGACATCACCGGGATGGTCGAGCTCCTCCTCGAGCACGGAGCGGCCGTGGACGCGCGGCGGAGGGATAACGGTGCGACTCCGCTGATGGAGGCCGCCCGGTTCGGGAAGACGAAGAATGCGATAGTCCTCCTCATGAACGGGGCTGAGGTGAACGCAAGGAACGACAATGGCGAGACGGCGCTTATCGCGGCAACCAAGAACGAACAGGGCGAGGTCGCTGCTCTGCTCGTCGGTTCCAGGGCGGACGTGAACGCCCAGAGGAAGGACGGCTACAGCGCGCTCATGGAAGCCGCTGGAAGGGGAAGAGTCGACATCGCGATGCTGCTGGTAGACGCTGGCGCGGACGTTAACGCCAAGGGCGACGATGGCACGACGCCGCTGTTCCATGCCGTGGGCATAGATAACGACGTGATGGTGGAGATGCTTGCGGCAAAAGGGGCGGATGTGGACGCGATGGATGCTACCGGCGCGACGCCGATGGCTCTGGCGCGGTTAATGAGCGATATCACGGGGCATACCAGGGTCATCGAGACGCTGAGGAGGCACGGGGCGAGGGAATAGGTGGACATCATGGAAATGAGAACGCACAGACAGGTCGGGACTGGGGCTTTGCCTTTTGTGAAAAGCACGGCCAGGATAGCGGCGCTCGGAACGCTGCTGGTGAATCCGATATTCGGCTGCAAGAGCGGCCCCAGCGAAGAGGAGATTAAAGCGGCGGCGAAGCTTCAGGCACAGAAGGCGGAGGCGAACGCGAAGGACTCCGAGGGCAGGACGCCGCTGATGAAGGCCGCGCTGATAGGCGAGATCGAGACCGTGAAGCGCCTGATCGCGCAGGGCGCGGATGTGAACGCGAGGGACAAGGACGGCGAGACCGTGCTCATGAGGAGCACCGCATGGGGGAAGATGGATATCCTGGAACTGCTCATCGCAAAAGGCGCGGACGTGGACGCGAGGGACAACGACGGCAAGACCGCGCTGATGAAGGCCGCCTTTTTTGGGCGCGACGAAAAGGTCGCGTTCCTGCTCGCGCACGGGGCCAAGGTGGATGCGAGGGACGCGGATGGCCAGACCGCGTTTGTGCGGGCCCTGAGGATGGGCAAGACCGGGACCGCGGAGCTTCTCGTCGCGAAAGGAGCTTGCGTGGACACGAGGGATAAAGATGGCGATACTGCGCTGATGGACGCCGCGGTCATGGGAGAGGTAGAGAGCGTGAGATTCCTCATCGGGAAGAAAGCGGACCTCGACGCGAAGGACCATAACGGAGGCACGGCGCTCAGCAGGGCCGCAGGGAAGAGGGGCGAGAAGATCGCGGAGCTGCTGATCGAGGCCGGCGCGGAAGTCAACACGGCGGACGAGAAGGGCTGGACTCCGCTGATGACGACGGATTCAAGCGAGACCGCGAGGCTGCTGATAGCGCACGGCGCGGACGTGGACGCGAGGAACGCGATCGACGGGACGCCGCTGATGAACGCCGCCATCTTCGGCAACGACGATGTCGCGAAGCTCCTGCTCGCGAACGGGGCTGACGTGAACGCCGTGGACAGGAACGGATGCACCGCGCTGCTGCTGGCCTCCAGCGGGAAGGACTTGGCGATCGTGAAACTCCTCGTCGCGAAGGGGGCGAGGGTCAATGTCGGCGGGGCCGGGGAGACGCCGCTCAAGAACGCGATCCGCAACAACAATCCGGATATCGAGGCGTTCCTCATCGCGCACGGCGCGGACGTGAACGCGAGGGACGTGCATGAGAGGACGCCGCTGATGGATGCGGTCGTCACGAGCGACAGGTACGGGACCAAGAGCGTCGAGCTGCTACTGAGGAAAGGCGCGAGGGTCAATCTGAAGGATGATTCGGGGAGCACGGCGATGACGTGGGCCGTAGCTCTGAGACGCTGGGAAGCCGCGGCGTTGCTGAAAAGGCACGGGGGGAGGGAGTGACATGTCTACGAACAGGACTACGGAACAGGGGAGAAGGACGGATGCGAATGGCGCTTCTGGGTTCGACAAAGGCAAGAGACCGCCTGCATTGGAGCAGTCCGACTTATCGAGGCTGAACGCCGGCCTGATGGAGGCCGTGAAGAGGGGCGACCTGCGGGCGGTCAACGACCTGCTGGGCAGGGGCGCGCAGCGGGATTGGAGATGCGAGCATGGCACGACCCCGCTGATATCCGCCTCCACGAATGGCCATGAGGCGATCGCGGAGCTGCTGCTCTCGATAGGGGCGGACGTGAACGCGGCAGATTCAGCGGAAGGGACGGCCCTCACGTACGCGGCCATGAACGGCCATGATCGGATCATAGACCTCCTGTTGAGGAACAGGGCAGCGGTGGATCCCAGGAACGCCATCGGAGCCACTCCGCTCATGTACGCGGTCAATGAGGGGCACGGGAAGGCCGTTGCGACGCTGCTTTCCCATGGGGCCGACGTGAATGCGCGGTCCGTGGAGGGCTACACTCCGCTGAGCCTGTCGCTCGGCCAGAACCTCCTGATCACGGAGATGCTCTTATCGAAGGGTGCGGACATCGACGCGGCCGGTCCCGACGGCAAGACGGCGCTGATGAGCGCGATATACACGAGCAAGACCGAGCTCGCGCACTTCTTGATCAAGAGGAACGCGGATGTGAACGCGACGGACCCCGAAGGCACGACGGCGCTCATGTACGCCGCCAAGCACGGGCGCAGCAAGGACACCGCGGAGCTGCTGGTGGAGAGGGGCGCCAGCGTGGACGCGAAGAACAAGAAGGGCGAGACCGCGCTGATGAACGCCGTGGTCTGGGGAGTCGGGGTCGCGGAGTACCTCATCGAAAGAAAGGCTGACGTTAACATGGCTGACAATAATGGCGTGACCGCGCTCATGAAGGCGGTCGGCAGGGTGAGGGAGGACATGGCGGACCTGCTGGTCTCGCACGGCGCTGACGTGAACGCGAGGGACATCGACGGCTGGACTCCGCTGAAGCTGGCGAACGTCCGGGGCAGGGAGAGGATCTTCAGGATGCTCCAGGAACACGGGGCGAGGGAATAGGGGTGGGACCATGGAAATGAAACGACTCGATCATGCGAAGACGGCGTGTTTCCCATCTATGAGGAACAGGGCCGGGATCGCGGCGCTCGGCGTGCTGCTGGCCGGCCCGATGGTGGCTGGCTGCGCGACGTTCTCCAACGAAGGCGACCGGATTAAAGCTGAGATGGTGCGGAGCGGAAGGATAACGGTGAACGAGACGGATTATACCGGCTCGACGCAGCTGATGCAGGCGGCGGTCCACGATCAGAGGAGGACGGCGGAGCTCCTCATCGAAAGGGGCGCGCCCGTGGACGCGAGGAACACGGACGGATGGACCGCCCTGATAATGGCCGCTTATGCGGGGAATGCGGACATCATCGATCTCCTCGTCTCCAAGGGCGCGGGCGTGGACGCGAGGAACGAGGACGGCAGGACTGCGATGATGATAGCCATCCACGAGGACAAGACCGACGCCGTGAAGCGCCTGATCGCGCACGGCGCGGACGTGAACGCGAGGGACCACAATGACGGCACGGCGCTGATGATGGCCGCTTACATGGGGAGGACGGAGATCGCCAATCTCCTGCTCGCCAAGGGCGCGGACGTGGACGCTAAGAGCAAGGACGGCCTGACCGCGCTGATGGCAGCCTCCCACGAGGCTAAGAGCGAGATCGCCAAGCTCCTCATCGGGAGGGGCGCGGACGTGAACCCTAAGGACAGCGACGGATGGACCGCTCTCATGATGGCAGCGCGTTGCGGGGACAAGGAGACCGCGGCGGCGCTCGTCGCAAAAGGCGCGGACGTGAACGCGAGGAACTCCGATGATTGGACCGCGCTCATGCTGGCCGCAGCGCTGGGGTCCAAGGAGGTCACGGAGCTGCTGGTCGCCAAGGGAGCGGACCTGGAGGCCAGGGACAAGGACGGCTACACCGCGCTGGCAAGGGCGGCGGAAGAGGGGAAGGCGGAGACCGCGGACATCCTCATAGCCAAGGGCGCGGATCGCGACGCGAGGGGAAAAGACGGCGAGCCTGCGCTGATAAGGGCCATGCGCGAGAGAAAGACCGGGACCGCGGAGTTCCTGCTGGCCCACGGGGCGGACGTGAACGCGAGGGACGCTGAGGGCTGGACCGCTCTGATGCGGGCAGACACGTACGAAGGCATCGAGCTCCTCCTCGCGCGCGGCGCGGACGTGAACGTGAAAAGCAATAAGGGCGTGACGCCGCTGATGCACTACTCCGCATTCGGGCAGGCGAGGGTCATACGCCTGCTCATCGCGAAGGGCGCGGACGTGAACGCGAGGACTAAGGAGGGCTGGACCGCCCTGATGACGGCTCCTTACGCGAGGAACGAGGAGATAGCGCGGATCCTCATCGAAAACGGTGCCGACGTGAACGCGAAGGGCCCGGAAGGGACTACGACGCTGATGGAGGCCGCCCAGCAGAACAGGACGGAGCTGATGACGCTCCTGATCGAGCATGGAGCCGACGTGAACGCGAGGAACAACGAAAGCAGGACGGCGCTGATGGGGACCAGCTTTCCTGAGCATAGGGACGTGTCGATGCTCCTCATCGCGAAGGGAGCTGACGTGAACGCGAAAGATAGAAAGGGCAGGACGGCGCTGATGGAGGCGGCCAGGTGGGGGCATGACGAGACAGCAAGCCTCCTCATCGCGCACAGGGCGGACATGAACGCGAGGAACGATGAGGGAAGGACGGCTCTGATGGAGGCGGCCAGGTGGAAGCACACGCTTATAGGAAAGCTGCTGGTTTCTAATGGCGCTGACCTGAATGCGAAACGCAAGGACGGCGTGACCGCCCTTACGGAGGCTGCCTGCTCAGGGGACAGGGAGCTGGCGGGACTCCTCATCGCGAAGGGCGCCATCGTGGATGCGAAGGACGACCATGGCGTGACGCCGCTATGGTGCGCCGCCCTCTACGGGCGCAAGGATGTCGCGGAGCTCCTGATCGCGAAAAGGGCCGACATGAACGCGAAGAACCGCGATGGCGGGACGCCGCTGATAGCGGCCGCGTTCGACGGGCAGACGGAAACGGCGGAGCTGCTGGTAAAGAGGGGCGCCCGCGTGAATGAGAGGGACAAGGAAGGCACCACCGCGCTGGGGATGGCCCTGAAGAACGGGCATCCCGAAACCGCGGACATGCTGAGGGCGCACGGGGCGAGGGAATAGGCCCCGGTGTATTTTTTTTAAATCATCAACACATGATACTGTGTTTAAAAACATATCTCGTCAAAACGGAATCGTTCGCAGGAAATGGCTTTTAGGGGTGGGAGCATGGGAACGAAATTCGCTTATCATGGGGCTACGTCTTTTTCATCGGTAAAGAGCATGGCGAAGGTCGCCGCGCTAGGAGTCCTGCTGGTGAATCCGATATTCGGCGGGTGTAAAAAGGCCCCAAGCAAAGACGAAAGGAAAGCTACCGCGATGCTGGTGGCCGAAAGGGAGGCAGCAGAAGCGGAGAAAGCGATAGAAGCCAAAAAGAAGAGCGGCCAACTGATAGTCACTCTCCTGGTGCCGCGCGTTACCGATGTCAGCCTTGAAACCGTGAAACGCCTCATCGCGGAGGGGAAGGTGGATGAGAGGGATAGGGACGGCAGGACCGCTCTGATGAATGTCGCCTTCGGGGGGCACAAGGCGATCGCTGAGGTTCTGGTCGCCAACGGCGCGGACGTGAACGCGGAGGGCAGGGACGGCACTACGGCGCTGATGATAGCCGTACTTGACGGGAACAATGAGATCACGGAATACCTCATCGCCAACGGGGCGAAAGTGAACGTTGCCGATTCGAGCGGCAAGACCGTGTTGATGATGGCTGTCCGGTCCGGCAGGCCTCAGATCGTAGGGCTCGTGATCGAAAACGGGGCGGACGTGAACGCGAAGGACAAAAGAGACGAGACGGCGCTGATGATAGCTGCCGGGAATTATGAGATCGCCAGGCTCCTCGTCGCGAAAGGCGCGGACGTGGACGCGAAGGACAGATCTGGCCGTACTGCGCTGATGGGAGCCGCCTGGTCGCGTACCGACAAAGTCATAGAGCTCCTGATCGCCAAGGGCGCGGACGTGAACGCGAGGGACAACAACGGCGAGACGGCACTGATAAAGGTAATGCTGACACTCAAACAGTATGGCCGTTGGTACAGCCATAGCACAGCAAAACTCCTGATCGCCAAAGGCGCGGACGTGAACGCCACCGATAAGGATGGAAAGACGGCGCTGGAGCTGGCCGTGGAGAACGGGCATCCCCAGCTTGCGGACATGTTGAGGGCGCACGGGGCGAAAGAACAAGAGACAAGCGACAGGACAACGACCGCGAAGCCGCCGGCCGTAGGATTGGACGCGGTGGACAGATCCGGCTTTACGGAGCTGATGACAGCTTGCCTCAAGGGCGATGAACAGCTCGCAAGGTCCCTCATCGAAAAAGGGGCCGACGTGAACGCAAGGGTCAAGAACGGTCCGACCGCGCTGATGTACGCCGCTAGGCAAGGGGAGACCGAAACAGTCAAGCTCCTGATAAAGAAAGGCGCCGACGTCAATGCGAAGGACATCGAGGGAACGGTGCTGATGCAGACGATGAGTGCCGTGGACATAGCCAAGGCGAAGGAGATAGTGGAGACGCTGATCGCACACGGTGCGGATGTGAATGCGAGGGCGCACGTCATCGCGAATAATCCCGAGACGGCGCTGATGGCGGCGGTCGACTGGAGGCGGGTGGAGCTCGCGAGGATCCTGATCGCGAAGGGCGCCGGCATCGATGCGAGGGACAGCAGGGGCGAGACCGCGCTGATGAGGGCTGCCAGCGAGGGGCAGTGGTGGGAGGGTGTCGCTGAGCTCCTCCTTGCGAAGGGCGCCGAAGTGGATGCGATGGATGAGAGGGGCGAGACCGCGCTGATGAAGGCCGTCGAAGCCGGGGAGCGGGATACTACGTGGCTTCTGGTCGCGAATGGGCACGCCGATGTGAATGCGATGGACGGCTGGGGCGAGACCGCGCTGATGAAGGCTGCCAGAAGGGAGCTATGGCGGGAGGCTTACGCGGAGCTGTCCATGGCGAACATGGCGAATGAGCACGCCGATGCGAATGCGAAGGCGTGCATCTCCGGCGGGACCACGATCGATATCGCTACTTACAAGGGAAACGGAGCGATCGTGGACATCCTCTGCGCGGGAGGCGCCAATGTGAACGCCAGGAACGGCAAGGGCGAGACGGCGCTGATGATGGCGGTCGTTCAAAGGAAGGCCGAGACCGCTCGGCATCTGATCAGGAATGGCGCGGACGTGGACGCCAGGGACGGAAAAGGCGAGACGGCGCTGGTGGAAGCAGTCAGGCGGAACAATATGGAAATCGCAGAGATTCTAATCGCGAAAGGGGCGGACGTGAACGCGAGGGACAAGGACGGAAATACGTTGCTGAAGCTGGCAGTCGGGAATGTATATCGCGCCGGGATCGCGGACATGCTCAGAAAGCACGGGGCGAAGGAATAAGCACGCAAAAATGATTTTTGAGGCGGGACCATGGAAATGAAGCAGGTTGGCAACAAAAGGGCGATCTCATCTTCTGCAAAAAACCTGTTCGCATCCGCGGCCCTCGGGGCGCTGCTGGTCAATCCGATGATCAGCGGCTGCAAGAAGGATCCGGACATAGAGCGCCTGAAGGCGGAGACTACGCTGCTGGCCGAAAGAGCGGAAGCGAATGCGAGGAACAGCAACGATGAGACCGATCTGATGGTCGCTGCTTACGGCGGGAACAAGGAAGTGGCAGAAAGCCTCATCGCGAAAGGCGCCGATGTCAACGCCAGGACAAAGAGGGGTTATACTGCGCTGATGCAGGCCGCCAGCCAGGGATACGAGGAGATCGCGGAGCTCCTCATTGCGCACGGGGCCGAGGTGGATGCGAGGAACGACATTGGCGTCACGGCGCTTATGATGGCTGTTACGACGGCTTTGAAAACCGGCAATGGTGAAACGGCGAAGCTCCTTATATCGCACGACGCCGAGGTTAATGCAAGGGACGACGATGGCGGGACGGCGCTGATGCGGGCAGCCAGACTCCGGCACGCGGAAATCGCAGAGCTTCTGGTTGAGAAAAACGCCCATGTGAACGTGAAGGACCATCACGGCAGGACGGCGCTGATGGATGCCGTAGAATGGATGCAGACGAAAACCGTGAGGCTCCTCATCGAAAACGGCGCGGATGTTGATGCGAGGGATGAGCATGGCGGGACCGCGCTGAAAAAAGCGGTGATTCTCAGGAGCAAGTACGACTGGCACCCGGAAAGAAGGAATTATTGCAAAGAGATCGAGGAGCTCCTGAGAAGCCACGGCGCGAAGGGATAGTCTCCCCGATCCGCCTCTTCAACGGGCGCCCGGGCGTGTTTTTTCATCACGGATCCGAATTACGAGCACATAATAATATGTTTAAAAACAAGTGCCACCAGAACATGGCTATTGCAAAAAATGGCTTTTAGGGGTGGGAACACGGAACCGAAACATCTCGCACACGCATCGATGGGCGCTTCCCCGCATAAGAGGGAGACAGCCGCGGACAGAAGGAGGAGCACGCTCAGGAAGGCGAGGCACTGCTCTGGACCAGACAAGCTCGCAGGGTCTGCTCTGAAGAGGACGAGAGCAGAGCAGGTCAAGCTAAACGAGAGGCTGATAGGCGCAGCCGGAGCGGGGGACCTGCGTTCCATGCGGAGGCTTATCGCGGAAGGCGCGGACATCCGTTGGGAGAGCCTGCGCACCGAGACGCCGCTCATGTCTGCAGTCATCGCTGGCCGCAAGAAGGCCGTGGAGTTCCTCATCGCGCAGGGAGCGGACGTCAAGGTCCCATATGCTTATGGCGGGACCACGCTTACGGAAGCCCTGAAATTCCACAGGACCGATGTCGCGGAGCTCCTGATCAAGAAAGGAGTGAACGTGAATCTGGGGGACATGCGGGGCACGACGCCGCTGATGATCGCGGCCATGAGGGGATTCGTGCGGGTCGGCAGGCTGCTGATCGCCAAAGGAGCGGACGTGGATGCGGTGAGCAGGGTCGGCTGCACTGCGATGGGCTTGGCAGCCGACCAGGGGATGTGTGAATTCTTGGAGCTGCTGAGGGAGCACGGGGCGAGAGGATGAGCGGCGACAACCAGGCGCCGCCCATTGTCGACAGGAGGAGGCGCGTGCGCAGGCTGATCGATGAGAGCCATGCTAGCGCGCTCAGGACCGCGAGGAGCGGCTCCGTGCCCGACCGGCTACCGGAGCAGAAGGCGGAGGAACCTATCTCCAGGAAGCACAGGATACTGAACGCGAGACTGTTCGAGGCCACCAAGAGAGGGGATCTGAAGGCCATGTCGAGGCTGCTCGAGCAAGGGGCGAACCCGAACGCGAGGAACCGCGCCGGAGAGGAGCCGCTCACGTTCGCCGTCATCAAAAAGAGGGTCGATGCCGTGAGGCTGCTCATATCCATGGGGGCCAGTGTGAATACGAAGAACCACGTCGAACAGACGCCGCTCATGCGCGCCGCATATATCGGAGAAAGCGAGATCGTCAAGGTCCTCACGGGGAACGGCGCCCATGTCGATGCCAGGGACGTCTTCGGCCAGACCGCGCTGATGAACGCCTCGTTTTTCGGATACAAGGAGATCGTGGCGCACCTGCTCGAGAAAGGGGCGAACGCGTGCATGGAGACCAGATACGGGCAGACGGCGCAGGATTTCGCCCTGCGCGGGTACCACGATGGGATCGGGAAGACGCTGGGCGAGCGCGCGAGGCATGGCCACAGGGACTCCCCGTGAGAAAGACTTTCTTTATAAACTTTCCTCTCCATTATAATCCTGCTTATTAGAGTTCTCCGACAAGGAGAGCGAGCCATGAAGGCGGTTTTATGAAGACGAAGAAGACCAAGGATAATCCAGTGCTCGCGTCGCTAGTCGACGCGCTCACACGGGAGAAGAAGCCCATCTGGAAAAAGGTGGCGCTCGAACTCTCGAGGCCCAGGCGCCAGCGCGTGGAGGTCAACCTCAGCAAGCTCGATGCCTACGGCGACGACGGGGCTACGGTGCTCGTGCCTGGCAAGGTGCTCGGCTCGGGCGCGTTGTCCAAGAAGCTCACCGTGGCGGCGTTCGCGTTCAGCGGAACCGCGAGGAAGCTCATCGGCGAGGCAGGCGGGAAGACGCTCAGCATAGAGTCGCTGTGCAAGTCGAACCCGGATGGCAGGGGAGTGGTCCTCCTCAGGTAAGGTGTTCACAATGGTTGTCATAGACGGCAAAGGCATGATTTTCGGGCGGACTGCGAGCCGCGTCGCCAAGACCATACTCAGCGGAGAGGAGGTCCAGCTGATAAACGCGGAGCAGATGATACTCTCCGGCAATCCGAAGTCCATAACCGCCAAGCTGCGCGAGAGGCGCGCGGCCAAGCACAAGGGCACTCCGGAGCACTCGCCCAAATGGTCGAAGGTGCCCCACATGCTCGTGAAGAGGATGATACGCGGCATGCTGCCCTGGGACAGGGCGCGGGGCAGGGAGGCGTACCACAAGCTCCTGGTGTACACCGGGAACCCCAAAAGCCTCAAGCCCGTGGCGTCCGCTGATGCGATGCCGCTCAAGAAGGGCGCGAAGTACATCACGATACGCGATCTGTGCAGGATGATCGGATACTCAGGTTGATACGATGACTGATAAACCAGCAGAGAAGAAGGCCCGGCCCAAGGAGAAGGCGCCGGAGAAGAAGGCTGACGCCCCGGCTGCCAAGCCCAAGAAGGAAGCTGAGAAGAAGCCCGATACGGAAGCCAAGGCGGAGCCGAAGGCACCCGAGAAAGTGACGGCGCCAGCTGCGGAGAAACCGGCAGCAGCCGCGGAGAAGCCCAAGGCCAAGAAGCAGAAGAAGCAGAAATCCAAGGCCGTGGTCGCCAGGGGCAAGAGGAAGCAGGCCGTCGCCAGGGCGACCGTGAAGCCGGGCAAGGGCAGGATAAGGGTCAACAAGGTGCTCCTAGATTCCTACAACAACATGTATGTGCGGGAGATAATCCGCGAGCCGCTCAGATACACCGGCCCGGAAACGAACGACCTGGACATCTCGGTCACCGTCTTCGGAGGAGGCTCCATGGGCCAGGCCCAGGCGGCCAGGACCGCGATCGCCAACGCGCTCGTGAAATATTTCGAGGGCACGAACCTCAGGGAAAAATTCGTGGACATCGACCGCTCGCTGGTCGTCGAGGACATCAGGCGGGTGGAGTCCAAGAAGTACAAGGGACCCAAGGCTAGGGCGAGGTTCCAGAAATCATACAGGTGATCGGATATGGAATTCCCCATACGATGTTTCTCCTGCGGATCCGTGGTCGGCCATCTCAACGAGAAGTACACCGAGCTGGCCAAGGCGAAGCCCAAGGACGAGGCGCTCGATGACCTGGGCGTGCGCAGGTACTGCTGCAGGAGGATGTTCCTTTCGCACGTGGACCTCATCAGCCAGGTAACCAGATATCCCCGCATCTAGGGGCTCTTTTTATTTTTGGATCTTTTTATTCCTTCTTCTTGAGAACTAGTCACGTCCGATGAACTCGAGGACCGCGGACCTCAGCACGTGGTCGGTCTTCGGGGAGCCGAGCGAATTGTTATGGGGGCCGCTTTTCATTATGAATCCGTGCCTGCAGAAGGAGCCCCATATCCTTTCGGGGTTCATCTCCGCCCTGGCCTTGAGATCCAGCACCGCGTACACGAAGGCGGGCGGTAACTTCGGGTCCGGGGTCACGTGGATCGGATACTCCTCCGCGCTTAGGAATGTCGTGGCTGGCACCTGTCCGTTCGCGGCCCTGGACTTGTCGGCTATCGCCGCTATCGCAGCTTCCCTTTTCCTAGCCCAGATGACGAATAGCATGAAGGAGATGAAAGTGTCCGGAGTCGAGCTGCCTATCACTGTATCCTTCAGGTTGAGGTCGGCGAAGGACGGGCCGCCGAGCGTTGCTACCTTGTACTGCCAGAGCAGCCGCCTCTCCCTCAATGCGTTCTTGAAGGTGGAATTGCCATTGACGAGCTCGTGCATCCTCGCATCGGCGTCTTTGGTCATTTTTTCCTCGCAGTCCACGCCAAGCACCCTGAGCCTGCCGCCTCTGAGAAGCTCTTGCGAGCGCATGATGACGAGCTCGCGGTCCAACCGCCCGTTTCCGCAGCCCAGGGAGACGACCTTTTCCCCCACGTCGTCGAGCATGGAACCCAGTATGTACTTCTCGATGGCGAAATGACCGGTGTCCTCCTGGTGCCTTGCGAAACCCGTGGGGCTGGAGTATGCGGTCTCCTGGTGCTGTGGCTCAGCCAAGGGATCCTTCCTGCCTGAAGCGCATGCTCTGGCCGGACCTAGCCTGGACCTGGATAAAGGAGCGGGCGTGAGCTCTTTCAGCATAGCCCCTCCTCGTTGGGAATTTCTGCTGCTCATATACTAGATATATTGTAGGATGATATTTAAAAAGAATCGGTTCGCACATGTTGCTTTATATATTTCCACAACAGTCGGGGAAGCATGGTGGATAGAAGAGAGCGCACGAGATATTTTATAAACCCTTACATACGTATATTATAACATATGCGGAGGAAACATCTTTTATATCACGGTTCAGATACGGCAAGACCGCCCCGTATTCTATCCGCCCGTAGCCCCGGCTTCAGGAACGCCTACGTTTCCGAAGCCGATTCCAGGCCGCTGATAGACGTCTGGAAAAAAAGGAAGATCGCGAGGCCGGACAGGACCCAGAGGAGGGTACACGCGCTTCACCACACATTCACCAAGTTCTTCACGATAGCGGAGCAGAGATCGTCCGGAAACAGGTACAACACCCGCTACGACCTCCACCGGGATCCGATCTACGAGCTCCAGACCGCAAGGCTCCGCGGGATATACAGCGAATACATCAGGAACTGCCGCCTGGTCCTGGATATGGGATGCGGCACCGGCAAGCTGGATAGGAGGATAGTCCGCACGCCTTCGATAATAGAGGCCCTTGAGGCGGGCACGAGAAGGATGGGCATTCTCGGGATCGATTACAATCCCGCTGCCCTGGAAGCTGCGGCGGCGAAGAAAGAGCTGCTCTTCGAACACCACGGTGGGATTCCGGCCCTTCAGATGGAATACCTGCTCATGGACCTCAGGGACCTTCCGTCCCTCGACCTGTCACGGACGTGCATCGGGAGAGAGAGCGCGGACCTCGTGCTGGCCTCGGACATCTTCCGCTGGCTGCCGGTGGAAGAGCGCGTCCCAATCCTCGGGGCCATAAGGGAGAAGATGACCCGGGGCGGGTTCCTGATAAGCATGGAGTTCTCCCATCCCCCGGTGATAATGAACAGGCACCTCTCAAGGAAAGTGGCCAGGGGGCTTTCGAACTTCGGCATCGACGAAGCGTTATGGCTCAGCAGATTCTACGCCAACATGCGGCATAATGGTTTCGAGATGGTGCCCGATTCCAAGATACGCGCCGTGGACGAGGAGCACGACAGGTTCCCGCTGCTCGTGTCCTGCGTCTTCCGCCTGCGCTGACCTCACATCAGCGGATTGAACTCGTAGGGGTGCTTGTAGCTGAAGAGCACTATGTGCGTCATCGTCTTCTCTATTATCGGGTGCTGGCCTATCTTCCCGAGCACGGAGACCAGCTCGTCACGGTTCTTGACCCTGACGGATGCGATGACATCGTAGGCGCCGGTGACCGCGTATAGGTACTGCACCTGGGGCATCCTGGCCACCTCGTTGAGCTGCTCCTGGTCTCCGACCCTGCCCTTCCTGACCTCGCCCATTATTATGGCGTGCAGGTCGTAGCCAAGCTTGCGGAAATCCACCTCGGCGGTGTATCTGATTATGACCTTCTGCTTCTCCAGCTTCTTTATCCTCTGGAGCAGCGTGTTCGGGTGTATCTTGAGCGATTTGGCCAGCTCCTTCACCGGCTGCTTGCAGTTCTCGCGGAGCTCCTTCAGTATCATCAGGTCCGTCTCGTCTATTTTATCCGACATCTCCTCACCTCTGTGCATACTTTCCGTTTGAGATTTAAATATGCTCTTTCCTCAGCGTCGCCAGGAACTCCTCCTCCACCGAATGGAGCTTCGCGGGTATTATGATGCAGAAGGGCACCTTCCCCAGATCCCAGCCCGCCAGTTCGCCGATCTTCCCGTAGGAGACCTTCTCGTCCTCCTCGCCCAGCCTAGAGAGCACCACCGCATGTCCGAACTCGGAGAGCATGTCCAGGGCGTATCCGGCTTCCATGGGCGCGGGCTCGGTGTCAAGCAGCACGAGGCTGTGCATGCCCATGGACAGGTTCTGCCGTATGACGTCCAAAGATGATGTGGGCCGGTATCCCGGCCGCGGGTTCACCAGCGTGGCGGTCCTGCCGAACTTGTACATCTGCAGCCCGGCTTTCCCCGGGGCAGCGGCGTAGACGGACGAGTTATGGAAGACCTTGGTCTTGATCCCCTTGCTCTTCGCGTCCATCAGGAGCGTGATGTGGGTCGTAGCCGTGAGCGGGTCCCCGGATGCGAGGAGCGCGACGTCAGCCTGTGCCGCCCGCTCCACGAGGAAGCTGCCCTCCACCTTGTCCCTGCTTATGATCGTTATCTCCTTCTTGACGAGGCGCTCGAGCTCCCCCGTGCGCGCGTCCGCTATCGGGTTGGTGTACCTCTCGAGGTAGACCTCGTCGCAGGACCTGAGCGCCTCCACTGAGGCGAGGGTCAGGTCGAAGGATATCCCGGTCCCGATGAGATAGAACATGGAATCATTCTATTCAACAGATAGTTTAAATATGATTATGGTGATTTACACCGCCTTTTTTCACGAAACAGGTCGTATGCTCATACGCCACGTCGTGAAAGCGCCATGTGGGTTCGCACATACACAGGAGAAGATATTTAAACATCTGCGTTGATAAGAACATGTCTCGCTTTGAGACGCGCTACTGGGGCCGAACATAACCATCCCCCTGCCCCGTAGCGTCCTATTCCTTAAAAAAAGAAGATCACCAATTCTGTACTACCAGCGATGAGTTTCCCGCGGTTATCCCGTTCTTCATTGCGAAACCCTGGTTGACCTCAAGGACGTACTTGGCCTTGCCCGTTGAAGGATAGGTCGGGCAGGAGATCAGGGACTTGCACGGCGCCATCTGGATAACGTCGACCACGCTGCCGTTGGAGGAAAAGAATATCGCGTCCAGCGGGATCGTCGTGTTCATCATCCAGAATGTGCGGTAGTCGTCGTCATTGAATATGAAGAGCATGCCCTCATCCTCGCCGAGGCTGCTGCGGAACATGAGGCCGCGGGTCTGCTTGGCCGCGTTGTCCGCGAGCTCCACGTCCACGAACACGGAACCGCCGGAGCTGTTGATCATCTCGACCTTCGCGGTCTCCTTCTTGAGCTGGAAGAACAGGAAGACGGATACGCCCAAGACGAGAATCAGGACGGCGAGGGAGATGATGAGGCGGATGTCCATGCCATCAGTCCATGGAGGAGAACCTTGCCTTGAGCTTGTCCAGCACAGCGGGCAGCGTCGTGTACTCCATGTCCTCGGAGGGCAGGCGGTGCGGCTCGAAGGGGCCGTGCTGCCTCATGTAGTCCGCGATCTTGAGCGCTTTCCTCCTCGCGTTGTCGAACGCGACGTCCCTGAACAGGTCGACCGGCTTTCCGAGCATGCCGTCCGCCACCTGGAAACCCAGTGCGACGACCCGCGGCGGGCCGTCGAACCTGGATGGGTTGGAGTTCTCCATCGCGACCGGCATTATCGGGCCGTTGTGCGAGCCGCGCATCCACCCGGAGACCAAGTGCGGGAAGGACCACGGCTCCAAAACCTCGCCCAATGCCGGAAGCCCGGACTGGCAGCGCACCATGGCCACCGGGTCGTCCTTGCCGACATAAGTGCCTGCTATCTTTGAGAGCTTGTCCGTGCTTATGCATGCGACCGGCTCCTTCTCGGAGACCGGGCTGCCCTTGCGTGGATAGACGCGCTTTATCACGTAGCGGCTCTTGCCGCCGATGAGCGCCAGCAGGTCGTAGACCTCTTCCGGCGTGTTGAGCGTGACCTTCTTGTTGTCCATGATGTCATAGACCTCGAAGGCGAATCCGTGGTGCAGGCCCTTGTCTATGACCAGGCCGGCGGTGTTGAACGGGTCTCCGAACATCTTGAAGATCGGCAGGTTGAATGCGCCCGGCTCGGTCTTGTCCATGAGGAAGCATACCAACGGCTCGGACTTTCGTTCCTCGAACTCGATCTCCGCGCTTCCGGGCCCCATGCCCTTGACATTGCCTGAGAAGCTGTCGGCGAGCAGGTCCTGCCCTGCCCCGTAGAGCTTCAATTTCTTCGCGATCGCGGTGCATGAGACGAACGTGTCCCATGCGAGCTTGTGCACGCCCTTGTTGTCCACTCCCTTGTTGTGGGACATGATGAGCTCGAGGTCGTCGCCGCACCTGCCCACGAAATAGTCGTTTATGTCCCCCCGCTTCTTGGCGATCTCGAGCTCCTCTTCAGCCTTCTTCATGAGCTCTGGATGGACCGTGGAATGGCCCGGGTAGCCGCCAACATCCGCCTTGATTATGCTCACTGTCGTTTTCATGCTAAAGCCTCTGATGATCATTTTGTATTGTTTTCATTAAAATCCTTTCCCTAGCCCTCCATCTGCTCCTTGGGTGCCGCGGGAGTCTCCTTCTTCCTCTTGGTCAGCACGCCCTCGCCCCTGCTGCCGTCGCGGTATATCGTGATGCCCTTGCAGCCCTCCTTCCAGGCGAGCATGTACGCGCGCTCCACATCTTCCACCGTAGCCTCGGCAGGCATGTTTATGGTCTTGCTCACCGCGAGGTCCGTGTGCCGCTGGAACGCGGCCTGTATCATCACGTGGCGGTCGGACGGTATGTCGTGGGCCACCACGAACACGTTCTGTATCTCCTTGGGTATGCTGTCCATGCCCTGGACCGTGCCGTTGTCGATCACGTCCTGCATGAGCTCGGGGGAGTATAATCCCCTGACTTTCAGCACGTGCTCGAACACGTCATCCGAGTAGTAGAGCTTTGTGCCGTCCATCACGGTCTTTATGTAGGACAATGCGAACATCGGTTCTATTCCGCTCGAGGAGTCCGCAATCATGGAAATCGTACCGGTCGGAGCTATGGACGTCACGGTCGCGTTGCGCAGCGAGTCGTATTTTCCGACCCAGGTGCTCTCCTGGAATCCCGGGAAAGACCCCCTGGCCCTGCCCAGCTCGTGGGACATCTTCATGGCCTCGTCCGTCACGAACTTCATGGTCTCCTCGGCCACCTGCAGCGCCTCCGGGCTGTCGTAGCGCACGCCTATCTTGGCGAGCATCTTGGAGAAGCCCATGATGCCGAGCCCTATCCTCCGGTGATGGAGGGTGTGCTCCTTTATCTGGGGTATTGGGTAGTTGTTGAGATCTATGACGTTGTCGAGGAACTGGACCGCGAGCCGGATGACATAGCGCATCCTCTTCCAGTCCACCTTCTTCTTCCACGGGGTTTTGGACCAGTCGAAATCAACGAATTTGACCAGGTTCACGGAGCCCAGGTTGCAGGACTCGTAGTCCGGCATCGGGACCTCTCCGCAGTTGTGCACCATGAGCCCGTTCGCTGAGAACGAATGTGTCGCCGGTTCGGTCAGGTCGTAGACCTTCTCGACCCCGGCTTTCTCCACGGATTTGACGGACAGGTCGATGTCGTCGGAATAGACCTCCTTGGGCCTGAGCTTCGCGAACTTCTCGTTCTTCGCGCTTATGCAGAACCCT
>Ga0326728_10012256_pt1 | contig 19129 bp, 16 predicted proteins | sample MB3enrmetagenome_FD_207602 | JGI IMG/M metagenome (GOLD analysis project Ga0326728, IMG submission 207602) | Lab enriched peat soil microbial communities from McLean, Ithaca, NY, United States - MB31MN | ecosystem: Environmental > Terrestrial > Soil > Wetlands > Peat | place: USA: New York... | reverse complement strand
CGGCCGGTTGGTAATGCAAGCCGCTTTCTTCCGCCTTGCGGGAAATGCTCCGGGTGCGGGCGTAGGCGTATTGCAAATACGGCGCCGTATTGCCCTGCAACGCCAGCATCTTGTCCCAGTTGAACACGTAATCGCTCTGCCGGTTCGGCAGCAGATCGGCGTATTTCACCGCCCCCAGCCCGACCACGCGGGCAATCTCCCGGCGCTGCGGTTCCGCCAGTTCCGGGCTCTTGGCCGATACAATGTTGAAGGCGCGTTCTTCCGCTTCATCCAACAAGTCCCCCAGCTTGACGGTATCGCCGCTCCGCGTCTTGAACGGCTTGCCGTCGTCCCCGAGAATCTTGCCGAAACCCACATGGACCAGCTTCACCTTTTTGGCGGCGTCGGGTTGCCAGCGAGCAAAAGTGGCGAACAGCTTCTTGAAATGGCCCGCTTGACGGTCGTCCACCACATAGACGATCTCCGCCGGCGCCCAGGTTTTGAGCCGGTAATCAATGGTGGCCAGGTCGGTGGTCATGTAATTGAAACCGCCGTCGCTCTTGCGCACCAAGGCCGGGTCATCCACCCATTCGCCGTCTCGGTTCGCCAGAAACACGTCTTCCTTGGGCGGCATGGAGCCGTCGCTGAAGACGCCGATGGCGCCCTGGCTGGCGCGCGCAATGCCCCGCTGCACCAGGTCGTTCACCACCTCGCCCAGCCACGGATTGTAAAAGCTTTCGCCCAGGGAGAAATCGAACTTCACGCCCAGCCGGCCGTAGATGGCGTCGAACTGCTGTTGCGACAGGGCGATCATCTGTTTCCAGATGGCCGTGTTTTCCGCGTCGCCGGCCTGGAGCTTCACCAACTCCGCCTTGGCGGCTTCGAGCCGCGCGGGATGGGCGTCGCATTCGGCGTTGATGACTTTGTAGAGCCGCTCGAGTTCCGCGATGGCGTTTTTTTCGAGAGCCGGCCGGTCCAGAATCTCCTTCCAGCCCAGCAACAGCTTGCCGAATTGCGTGCCCCAGTCGCCGATATGATTGTCGCTCTTGACGTCATGGCCGAGCAGGCGCAGCGTGCGTTGCAGGGCGTCGCCAATGCCGGTGGAGCGGATATGGCCCACGTGCATGGGCTTGGCCACGTTGGGTGCGCTGAAGTCAATGACCACGGTGCGCGGGCGGGCGGCGCGGCGGAAAAAAAGATGTTCGCCGCGGGCGGCGCCGGCCAGTACCTCCGCCAGCACGGTGCTTTTCAACCGGAAATTGAGGAAGCCGGCGCCGGCGATTTCCACCGGCTCGCAAACGGCGGAAACCTCCAGCTTGGCGAGCACCTGCGTGGCCAATTGGCGCGGGTTCAGCTTGCGCGCCTTGGCCAGGGCCATCAGGGCGTTGGTTTGATAATCGCCAAATTTGGGATCGGGGCAGGGCCGCACCAGCACGGCGGAAACATCGGCCTCCGGCAGCACCGCCTGGACGGCGGATTGCAGGGCGGATTCAATTTGTTTGTGGGGCAACATAGACGGTGAAAAGGGCGCATTCCCGAGCATCACGGGGCGGAGAAGATCCTGCAATTCCGTCTCGGATTGGACGCGGTCCAAGGCGGCGCGAATATCCGGCTGATGCAGCAACTTGGCGATATTGGCGAGCGTGTGCAGGTGCTTTTGAATTTGCCCCTCGGGGACCAGGAAAAGCCAGACCAAATGGACCGGCTGGCCATCCAGCGAATTGAAATTGACCCCCTGCCGGGAGCGGCCCAGGGCGTAAATGACCTCTGAGACAAGGTTGCTGGAAGCATGAGGGATACCGATGCCGAACCCGATGCCCGTGCTCATGGCCGCCTCGCGCTTTTTCACCGCGGCGCTGATCGCATCGCGATTTTGGGGAATGATTTTTCCCGCGGCAACCAGACTGTCGATCAACTCATCAATGACTTGCCAGCGCTCATTCGCCTGCAAATCAATGATCATTTTTTTCCATGTTCGCGGATGACCGCCAGCATGGCGTCGGCGTCCGGGGATTTTTCGAGGGCTTCGCGGAAATCGGCCTTGTGGAGCAGCTTGGCGATGTTGGCGAGCGTGTGGAGGTGCTTCTGAAACTGTCCTTGCGGCACCAGGAACAGCATGACCAGTTTGACCGGCTGGTTGTCGAGGGCGTCGAAGTTGACCCCCTTGCTGGAGCGACCGAGCGCGCCCACCACTTCAAAAATCAAATCCGTCGAGGCGTGGGGAATGCCGATGCCGAAGCCGATGCCCGTGGACATGGAAGTTTCCCGCTTCTTAACGGCGGCGGTTACCGCGTCACGGTCGCCTGGCTGAATCTTGCCGGTGGCCACAAGATTGCCAATGAGCTCATCGATGGCCTCCCAGCGATTGGACGCTTTGAGTTCAGGGACAATTTGTTCGCGTCCCAAGATGTCGGCTAAATCCATAACTTGCCTGAGGATGAATCCAAACACCCCAAGAATTCAAGACTGAATTAACGACATTTTTTGCGAGTTCCTGCGTGCGCGTGCCGGCGAGGCCCGGGCCGGGGCTCGCGCCGCGGTCTGAAAAGAGCCCAATCCCGGCGGCGGATCAGACGACTCGTTGCAGCCAATGGAGGATCATGCCCGTGCTCTCAAACCACCAGCCCAGTGAATTCAAGATGCCGATTTTGGGGGTGAGCAGGGGGATGCCCAGCAGCAGCACGCAGACGTTGCCGAGAAAAATCACCACGGCGGAAAACAGCCAACCCTGGCTGGTGATATCCGATTGCTGCGTTTGGAGCACGTGCAGGGTGAGCGTCAAGTGAAACGCATACGCGGCGCCCACGGCCAGGTGGAAAAAAGGCATCAGCCCTTGCCAGTGCCAGAGCAGGTGGCCCAGGGCGAAAATCGCGACGACCACGGCCGCATAGATCGGGAAGAAATAGGGCGCCAAAACGATCAGAAAGTTGGTTTTGGAAACCACCACGTGGCCGCCGCCGGAGCTGACCTTCATTCGCTTGACCTGTCCGCCGAAGAGCCAGGTCCACAGCACGTGGGTGAATTCATGGCCCAGGACATAAAGCCACATGGGCTTGGGCAGCGCGGCAAAGATGATCAGCCAGCAGGCGGCGCCGGCCAGCAGCGGCACCCAGGTGGTGTCCGGCGCGCCGGCGCGCTGAATGACCATGCACAAGGCCCTGGCGGCGCCGGCGCAAACCGGCAACAGCGCAATGGCGAGGAGAAACTTGGCCCACTTCGGCATGCCGGAAGCATTGGAAATTCATGCCCCCAGCGCCAGCCAGAAAAATCACAGCCGGGCGTTGTCGATGAGCCGCGTCTTGCCCAAATACACCGCCAGGGCCATGTGCGTGCCGCGTTTCACCGTGCGGACCGGCTGCAAGGTCTCGGGGTCAAAGAACTCCACGTAGTCCGGTCGCGCCAGGGGGGCGGCCGTGAAAAACTCCTTCAGATCCGCCTTCAACCGTGTTGCCGGCACCGGTTTCCGGGCCACCGCCGCCTGGGCGGCTTGCAGGGCGTGGAACAAAATGACCGCCTGCGCCCGCTCCTCGGCGTTGAGAAACTTGTTGCGCGAGCTCATCGCCAGACCGTCCGCCTCGCGGTGCGTGGGCGCCACGATAATCTGCAGCGGGAAATTCAAATCCGCCACCATGCGCCGGATGATGGCGGCCTGCTGGTAATCCTTTTGCCCGAAAACCGCCACGTCCGGCTGCACCAGGTGGAATAGTTTGCTCACCACCGTGGTGACCCCGCGAAAATGGATGGGACGTGCCGCGCCTTCCATCACGCGGGCGAGACGTTCCTCCACCACATAGGTGCTGTATCGGCCCTCCGCCTGGCCGGGATACATCCCGGCGTCGGTGGGCGCAAACACCGCGTTCACACCGGCCGCCCGGCAGAGCTGCAGATCGCGTTTTAGATCGCGCGGGTATTTGGCGAGGTCCTCGGTGGGGGCAAACTGGGTGGGATTGACGTAAATGCTGACCACCACCCGGCCGTCTTTGCCCACGCGCCGGCGGGCTTCACGGACGAGGCTCAGATGGCCAGCATGGAGGTAGCCCATGGTGGGCACAAAACCAACGCGGGTTCCGGTGGACTGCCATTGCCGGGCCAGCCGCTGCATGGCGGCGGTAGAAGAAATAAGTTTCACAAGGGACCGATCTTAGCGGCAACCCGCCCGACGGCTCAATTTATTTTGGTGGGATCTGGGTGCGACGGGTGTGAGACAAAATTCTTCTTGGTTCAACCGCGCAGCGGTTGTTTTCGGGTAGGGCGCGTGCGAAGCCGACGTTCGGCCTCCGAGCGCGCCGCGCCTGCCAACCCACGTGCCCAAGGCCACCCAAAGCACCGCCCAGCAATCAGGCTCGGCCCGTTTCGCTCCGCGTCAGCAACGCCGCCTTTCGCTCGTGGTCGCCGAGGTCTGCGAAACGTCACGCTACGTTCGCGGCGCGCTCGGAGAGACGCGCCCTACCGCGCTGGTGTAAATGCCAACCCTTAGCACAGACAGACGTACCACCGAGCCGCCGCCCCCATTATCGTGGTTTCACTTTGCACCGCGGGGTTGGAGTGTCAAGGCCCCCGTGGTTGTTTGCCGAATCCGTTCTTGCACCCCTCGGAAACAAAAAACCGCGCCGGCAGGTCCGGCGCGGCGGCTGGGGGGGCAACTTAAATGTTTAGCGTCGCAGAAAACTCAGCGGCGCACTCGCCGGCATTTCGTGAGCGCAGGGCTGGTTAATGGGCGCGTCGGGCACGCTGTCGTTCGGGGCGACCACCTGGTTGGCCAGCATCCAGGCCTCCACCTCTTCGCCGCTGATGTCCGGCAGCATGTGGCCGTTGATTTCCACGCACGGGCTCAGCATCTGGCCGCTCTTCTCAATCATTTCCTGGCGTTGCACGGGATCGTTGAGGATGTCGCGATCCTCGAAGGGCAGGTCGTATTTACGCAGCACGGCGCGCACACCCTGGCTCCAGCCGCAGGTGGGTTTCAAATAGGCGATGATCTTTGGTTTGCTCATAGGTATACAAAAATTGTTATTACTATGACAAAATAATGCCATATCCCGGGCGGGCGGGCAAATATTATATCGGCCGGTTCAAACGCAGCGCCAAGGTGGCCGCCGCCGGCTCGCGGCCGGGCGGGGGCCTCAGGCGGGGGCGTTTCCTTTTTTGCGCTGGGCGAGGATTTTTTCCGACGGCTTGAAATTGGCGATGAATTCCCGGTAGAAACCGCCGAAGGTGCCGGCGGCCAGGTGCGTCCGGGCGTCGGCCATCGTCTGGAGGTACAGGTGGGTGTTATGGACGCTGAGCATGCGGAGGCCGAGAATCTCGTTGACGTTCAGGAGGTGGCGGAGGTAGGCGCGCGTGAAATGTTGGCAGGCGAAACAGGTGCAGCCTTCCTCGATGGGGCGGAAATCGGCCTTGAACTGGCCCCCCTTGATGCCGAGGGCGCCGCGGCGGGTATAGGCGGTGCCGTTGCGGGCCACGCGGGTGGGCAGTACGCAGTCGAACATGTCCACCCCGCGGGCGACCAGTTCGATCATTTGCGCGGGCGTGCCCAGGCCCATGGCGTAGCGGGCCTTGTGGGCGGGCAGGTGCGGCACGGTGAACTCGATGGCTTGGAACATCTCCGGTTCCGGTTCGCCGACGCTCACGCCGCCGATGGCGTAGCCGTCAAAATCCAGTGCGACCACAGCCTTGGCGCATTGTTCGCGGAGGGCTGGGTCGTTGCCGCCCTGCACAATGCCGAACACTTTCTGGCTCTCGGCGCGCGGTTGCTCGCGGCATTCACCGGCCCAGCGGATGGTGCGTTCGACGGCATGGCGCCGATCGCGTGGCGTGGCGTCGTGGGGCGGGCATTCGTCAAAGACCATGGCGATGTCCGAGCCGAGGACGCGCTGGATGGCCATGCTCTCCTTGGGGCCCAGAAACAGCGGTGAGCCGTCCAAGTGCGAGCGGAACTCGACGCCGTGCGGCTTGATTTTGCGGATTTTGGCCAGGCTGAAAACCTGGAAGCCGCCGCTATCGGTCAGGATCGGTTTGTTCCAGTTCATGAACCGATGCAAACCGCCGGCGGCGGTGATGATTTCGAGTCCGGGCCGGATGTTCAAATGGTACGTGTTGCCGAGGATGATCTGGGTGCCACACTCGATGAGTTCGCGCGGGTCCATGGCCTTGACGGTGGCCTGGGTGCCCACGGGCATGTAAACAGGCGTTTCCACGGTGCCGCGCGCCGTGGTCAAGCGACCCAGCCGCGCCTGCGTTCCGAAATCGGTTTGGAGGAGTTCGAACATTGCGCGCAGGATAAGCCACACCCGATGACCAAGGGAGAATAAAAGCTGGGCACCTTTGCGTCATTCAGACGTCACCGGATCGGCTGAACTGGACGAACTTCAGCACCCAGGCGTGTGTGGCGGGAACGGTGAACCGCGCGCTGCCGGTTGGCGGCGGTGAATCGTCGCCCTTCGTGCGGTTGCTCCTGCGCCGATGGCGGCGGCGGTGTGCCGGTGCGTTAAGCACAAACGGTGCGCTCAAAGATTGAGCGCACCGTCGTTCTGAACCACGGACTGTGGCGGTCAGGCTTACCGAGGCCTCCCCGGCGCAGAGCGGGAAGTCTGACCACTGTTTTTAGGGTTGGCGTGTTGATCGTGTCCCATCACCTATATAAAACGCAAATGTCTGTAGACATTACAAAAATTTGTGAAGATTTTGCAGTCCACCGGGAATTTGCAGGTTTTAATGTAGCGACCACATGCGCACGAGCAGGCAGACGATCAGTCCGATCATGGCCAGCAGGCCACCGAAGCCAAGCCACGTGGCCCAATGAGGAATCTCCCGGCTTTCGAAAGGGCTGCGGGGGCTGAACTGGAAGGCCAGCAGGTCGCTCATCATTTCCTCGGCCTCGGCGTAGCGGAGGCGGGGATTGGCGCGGCAGGCCTTGAGGACGATCTTGTTGAATTGCACCAAGTCGCGGGTGGCCGAAGGGCTGCCCATTTGGACGGGCAGTTCGGGATAGTCGTTGCGGTCCTTGCCGGTGCTGATTTCGTAAAGCACTTTGCCGAGAGCATAGATGTCGGCGCGCGCGGTGCCGGGGCCTTCGGGGGCGATATAGCCCTCGGTGCCAACGCGCGAGCGGGTCTTGAACATCTCCGTCACCAGGCCGGCGTCCACCAGTTTGGGAAAGCCGTTGACGAAAATGATGTTGCCTGGCTTCACGTCCCGGTGGATCAAACCGTGGCGGTGCATGAAACCCAGGGCGGAAGCGATCGGGGCGCCCAGCCGGATGCATTCGCCGATGGGCAGTTGCCGGCGTTCCGCCAAGTCCACCGCCAGTGTGCGGGGACGGTAATAATCGGGGTCGATCGTCTGGCTGGTGTGGGCATCGTCGGCCAATTCCATGACGTAATAGAAATACCCGGCTTCGGCGTCGCCGCCGATTTGCAGGATGTCCACCAAGCCGTCGTGTTGCCGGGAGAGCGGCTCAAACCGCAGCAGCCCCTGAAATTCATCCTCGTACGGCTTGGGAAATGGGAAGGTCTTGCGGAAGACGATTTTGACCGCGCGGTAAACGCCGATGGCATTCCGGGCCAGCCAGACTTCACCGCCGCTGCCGACGCCGATCAGACGGATAAGCTGATGCTCGGCGACGATCGGTTGCGGCGCCGGTAGGTCCGCAGATTCGTCGGTCGGGCTCATTTAATTTGCAACTCACGGCTTTCCAATCGCTGAATTTCCTTCTTTAGCAAGGCCGCCAGCCGGAATTTGACCAGATAGACCCGGCTCAAGGTGACGCCCAGGGTCGTGGCCACCTTATCCGCCGGCCATTGCTTCAGCACATACAGGTCGAACATCTGAAAATGTTCCTCTTTCACCGTGCGCTTGAGGTTATCCAGCGCCACTTTCAACAGGTTGGCCCGCCATTCGTCATCCCAAACCAATTCCGATTCGGCAGAGACCGGCATTTCGACCGGGAGCCCTTCGGATGATTCCTGTTCCGCGATCTCCAGGGGCACGGTCGGCAGTTGCTGCCGCTTGCGCAATTGATCCGCCACCCGCCAGCGGGTCAGGTTTCGCAGCCAGCCTTTGAATGAGCCCAAGTTCCGGTCCCGTTTGAATTTCTGGATGTCCTTGGCCACCGAAATGATGGTTTCCTGCACGACATCTTCCGCCTCGGCTCCGGTCAGTCCCGATTTCACGGCAAAGGAGTAAATCAGTCGCCAGTACGTGTCAAAAAACTCCTTCCAGCTTTCCTGATCATCCCAATCCTCCAACCGGCTCAAGAGACTGTAGCGAGTCGGCAGCAAGACTTCGGATGGTAGTGTCACATTATTCATAGCTCAACAACGGCGAAGTTCCCCCCCCGCCACAGTCCAATCGCCCGTACCCTTTTCCCTTTTTTCCCTGATGCCCTGCCCTAAATCCCTGCCCAGTATCCCTGCCCTGATGCCCTGCCCAATTCCCTTTTTGTCCCTGCCCGATATCCCTGCCCTTGAGCCCCAATTGCAAGCCCTGCCCTTAAGCCATATTCCGCCGATTTGGACCACTGAAACGAGGGGGGAAAATTTACTGGTGTCTCGATTGCTTTCAAAGCAACGCCCAAGCGCCCCTCTCGGCGCCTTGGCTGAAGACACACCGTCGTCATAATCCGACAAGCTCATTTAATATTCGTGTCACCCAAAATCACGATCTTTCTACATATACCTCGTTGAGGCCGTGTCACTTCTTTCAAAGAACTGCAAAAAGTTTCAATTTTACTTTATCGATATTGTCAGGGCTTCAATTTTCTGCACAGGTTGCGCCCCCCATTGCACCATCGCTTCGCGTCAACTCGCAGGTATTTGTTCTGAATTTAAGACGTTGGAGGATTGCCTTTCATTTGAAAATTCTCAAAGATAATTCTCATTCCGGTTTATCATTAGGCTGGCAGGCGATTGCAATCCATAAAATCTAATATCTTGCCCGATTAATCCCGCCGGACATAAATTAAATTAGATAAGACAAATGGGATTGAATAATGAGAAGCGGCGCGCTGGTTTCAGCGCGCCGCTTGATGTTGTCCGTCTGGGCGCTGAGAGGTGATTTTGCACTACCGTCACCCCGCATGGCCCCGCCAGGACGAAGGGCCGCTTTGCCCTGCCTCGCTCAGTGCTGGCCGCCAGGCCCCGAGGCCTGGCCGCCGGCCTGCTGGCGCAGCATGATGCCGAGTAGACCGTCCACCAGTCCCGGGCTGCCATTCTGGCCGCTCACGGCCACGTCAGGCACGATGCGCACGTTGCGCTCGCCCACGATTTGCATGAGTTGCATGAGCGTATAACCCTGGGCGCCCAACGAGGCCACCCCCGCGCGATAGGCTTCGGCCTTGGCCTGGCCGGTGGCGCGGATGGCTTCCGCCTCGCCGAGGGCGCGGAGTCGTGTGGACTCGGCCTCGCCCGTGGCCTGCTTGACGTTGGCGTTGGCCCGCAGCTCAGCGATGTCCACGCCTTGCTCCGCGCCCACCACCTGTTGCTGAATGTCCGCAATAAGTATTTTATGATGAGCATTATATAATATTTATACAGACAACGATGTGTGTCATTTTGGCAATGCAGCGAATATGTGGGGGGCCAAGAAAACACAAGGCTGTCCGGACGGCAAAACCTGTTCCTTCGGCCCAAGGGGTTTCGTCCACCGCCCCGGGAGAAGTTCCTGGCTGGTTGGAAGCGAGGGCCGGTTTCGCGGCCCAGTCGACTGGAGGCCAAGAGGCCAAGGGCCAACCGCCTGCGCACGTTGATAATATTTCCAACCGTCGCTGCGGGTGTGGCCGTTGGGGGGCTGGTAAGTTTCCCCAAGGTTGACAGATAATTCACCAGGCTGATTTTACTTTTATCTACCACGCCCTGAGCCTGCCGTTACCGCGCCGATTTATAATTGCGGCCTTCGACGCGGGGCTTGAGCCAGCCAAGGCGCAAAGTTAATCGTCTCGCCGCGGCAGCCTTTATGCCGTCCGGAAGATGGGCGACTTACAGTGAATCATCTATCTATTGCCAAATCTCATATTTGCGCTAAACTTCACCGCTCATGAATCTATCAAATCTAACGGCCAGCCAATTAAACAAGGCTGCCGGTATCGCTGAAAAAATTGAACAACTGAACGCTGAGTTAGCTGCCTTGCTCGGTGCTTCCGCTCCGGAAGTTAAAATTCCGGGCAAGCGGGGTCCGAAAAAAGGGGGAATGTCGGCGGCTGGCAGGGCGCGCATCGCGGCCGCCCAGCGTGCGCGCTGGGCCAAGGCCAAGGGGCAGAAGCCGGAAGTAGCTGCGCAACCCGCGAAGCCGGCCAAGCGGAAAATGAGTGCGGCCGGCCGGGCTCGTATTATCGCGGCGCAAAAAGCGCGCTGGGCCAAGGTTAAAGCGGCCAAGAAATCCTGATCTCATCTGCTTTAATTGGGAATTAAGAGTGCAGTCCTTCGAAGGACTGCACTTTTTTTGTGGCCGGTGCGCTAAGCCAGGTCCTATTCGTATCTGCACCGGCGGAGGTTGAATTGCCTCCGGGAATTCCAACGGCGGGAGATATTCGTTTCTTCGCTCTGGGGGGGGAACATTAGGGGGCGAGAAAGCCCTCCAAGCTTTCACCGGTGCGGGTGTTTTCGAGGCGCCAGCCGCCGTCTGGCTTATGCTCAAAGTGAAGTGTCGGCGGCAGCGGTTTGCCGTCGAGCGCCCGGGGAAGATAGAGCCAGGCAAAGCGGGTGGGACCGGCGCCGTAGCCACTGAAACTCAGGTCGCGCGGCGGGAATTGGATCAGCCATCGGTTTGAGGTGGTTTGGGCAGACAGGATGGCCATGGGTGTCTTGTCGAATTGGATCAGATGGCGGCCCGCCTGGTCGCTGGCCAGCACGAGGTCGCCGCCGAATTCCGGCCGGTCGCGTTCGGGGCGCCAAACGGCCTGGCCCTGCTGTATGTGCCAACCGGGACCGGTGGCGGTGAAGAGGCTGTGCACCGGGGACTGGCAGCCGCCGAGCAGCAACAGGCAGACGAGGAACGACGGGATCACTCGGCGGGTAAGGCCTTGCGCCGCCTCGAGGTGGCGCCAGCGCGAGTGGTTGCGCTGGGAAGGCAGAAACCGGGGGACGAATTCACGCCAAAATGATGGGAAAACATTCAACATTCAACCTCAGGCACGACCGCGGCCGCAAGTCACGGCGTCCAAAGGCGCGATCCCCAAGCGGGCGGCGTGGCGGTTCATGGTGACAGGAAGGCGAAGACGGGGAGGTTGCGCAGGATGCCGAAAGCGAAAATGATGACCAGCAGCGGAATGACGAATTTGGCTGGGAAGAAGTCTCCGTTGGGGCGTCCCCGCCGGCGTTTCAGCGCGAACCAGCCGCCGCGAGCCACCAGCCAAGGGAGGCCCAGCACGAAGAGGGCGTTATCGTGCAAGGCGGTGAGAACGTCACCGTGGAGCAGGGCGTAAAAGGCTCGGGTGCCGCCGCAACCGGGACAATTCAGGCCGGTCAGCCGGTGGAACTGACACACCGGGTAAAAGTGATGGGCCGAGGGATTGAAGAAAAAGACGACCGCGCTGATTCCCGTTGCCACGAAGAGGATGACCGCCGCCGCGAACCAGAGGTTGGCCGATGAGAGCTTGGGCGGCGCAGGGTTCATTGGAAGGAAGTGGACCAGTTGATGGACCCCGGATTGGTCGCGAGTTGAAAGACCCCGTAAAACAGGCCAAACAGCAGGCTGAGGCTCGAGAGCACCAGACCAATGATGGCCAAGCTGCGGCCGTCCTGCGGGTCGGCCTGGGCGCTGATCTGCACCAGCGCGACGATGGAGAAGACCAGGCCGAGCAAATTGAAGGGCAAACCGCCGCAGCAACAACAAATGGTCCAGGCGAGCAGGGAGCAGACCAGGCCGGCGGTGGCAAAGCCATTGGTTCCGCGGCGCAAGACCATGGGCTGAATGGGGCTGGCGGCCGGTGGTGTCGGCGGCTGGGCCGGGGCGAATTCGGGCAGCAGGCTGATATAGGTCCAGTTGGTGGCGCCTTCCACGTAGACGGGCGTCCGGCTGTCCACTCGGCCCTCGGTCAGCCATTGGCGGAGTTGTTCCAGTGTGACCGGGCCGTAGGTGTTGCCATCGGCGCCGACAATCCGGTATTTCATATCATTCGTCATCGTTATCGGCGTGTGACCCGCCGCCGGGCACGCAGACCCCGCGCTTGGAGGCGGCAATGAAGTCTAGCATGACCTGCGCGTGCTGGCTCGAAAATTCCTGGCGGGCCGCCGCGACGGCCTCGGTGAGGTTGCGTCCGCTGCGGAACAGCGCGCGATACAGGTTTTTCAATTCGATTCGATCGGCGGCCGAGAAGCCGTTGCGGCGCAAGCCGATGATATTCAGGCCGCAAATGAGGTTCGTTTCGTAGGCGATGGTGAACGGGGCCAGGTCCTTGCTGATGGCCGAGCCGCCCTGCATGATGGCCAGGGTGCCGATGCGGCAGAACTGATGCACCAGGCAGCCGCCGGAGATCAGCGCTCGGTCCGCGATGTGCGCATGGCCGCCGAGCATGGAGCTGTTGGCCATGATCACGTGATTGCCCACCACGGAATTATGCCCGATGTGGGCGCTGGCCATGATGAGATTGTCCGAGCCAATCACGGTGTCTTCCTCCGGCGTGGTGGCGCAGTTCACGGTGACGTGCTCGCGGAAGGTGTTGTTGTCGCCGATGATCAGGCCCGTGGCTTCGCCCTTGTATTTGAGGTCCTGGGGCGTGCCGCCAATGACGCAACTGGCGTGGAACTTGTTGCCGGTGCCGGCCTTGGTGAGGCCGGTCAGATAAGCGTGCGGCCCGACGATACAGTTGGCCCCCAGTTCCACTCCGGCGTCGATCACGGCGTAGGGCCCCACCTCGACGGAGGGATGCAGTTTCGCCTGTGGATTAACGATGGCTGTCGGATGAATCATTTTACCGCATAGCTTACAGACTTCGTCCGTGAGGAAAATGATTTTTTGCGGCGCAAAGATGTTTTGAGCGCACCTGATTTAGCTGTTAAATTGAGGTTGAAATGACCGCCGCCGCCACCCTGGCCCCAACCCGCCCTTTGTCCGCCGCCAATTCCCTCCCGGAATTGCTGGCGCCGGCGGGCGATTGGGATTGCGTGCGGGCCGCCGTCGAGAATGGGGCGGATGCCATCTATTTCGGACTGAACAAGTTCAACGCCCGCATGCGGGCCAACAACTTCACCGAGGCGGATCTGCCCCCGCTCATGGCCTTTCTCCATCGCCGCGGCGTGAAGGGGTACGTGACGTTCAACACCCTGGTGTTTGAAAACGAGCTGCCGGACGCGCGGACGTATTTGCGCGGCATCATCGCGGCCGGCGTGGACGCGGCGATCGTGCAGGACGCCGGGATTTGCCGGTTGATCCGCGAACTGTCCCCGGATTTTCCCATCCATGCCTCCACCCAGATGACCGTCACCAGCCTGGCCGGGGTGGAATTCTGCCGCGATCTGGGCTGCCAATTGGTCGTGCTGGCGCGGGAATGTTCGCTCGGCGAAATCGCGAAAATTCGCGCCGGCGCGCCGGCCATGCCCCTCGAGGTGTTCGTGCACGGGGCCTTGTGTGTGGCTTATTCCGGCCAATGCCTGACGAGTGAATCGCTCGGCGGGCGCTCCGCCAACCGCGGCGAGTGCGCCCAGGCGTGCCGGATGCCGTATGAACTGGTGGCCGATGGGCAGCCGGTGCCGCTGGGCGACCGCCGGTATCTGCTGAGTCCGCAGGACCTGGCGGGACGTGAAATCCTGCCGGAGATCATCCGCGCGGGCGTGGCCTCGCTGAAAATCGAGGGGCGGCTAAAATCCCCGGAATATGTGGCGAGCATCACCCGGATTTACCGGCAGGCGCTGGATCAACTGGCGACGGGCGAGGCCCGGGGTGATGGCCAGCCGGTGGCCCAGCTACCGACGGAGCCTCCGGCCGCGGCCGGCCCGGCGGACCAGTATGAGATGGAGATGTCATTCTCGCGGGGATTGTTCACCGGGTGGTTTGGCGGTACGGACAATCGCCGGTTGGTGCATGCGCGCTTTGGCAAGAAACGGGGGGTGTTGCTGGGGGAAGTAATCCGTCTGGTGCGCGATGGGGTGGTGCTGGAGCTGGCGGCGCCGCTCAAGTTGGGCGACGGCGTGGTGTTTGATGCCGGCCGGCCCGAGGACAAAGAGGAGGGCGGCCGCGTTTATGAAATTCGCGAGTTGCCGGCCGCCAGCCGGGGATTGAAATCCGAGGGCCGAAGCGTGGAAGTGCGATTTGGGTATGGCGATATTGATTTTTCCCGGGTTCATGTGGGGGACAAACTCTGGAAGACGAACGATCCGGAATTGGACCGGCGGTTGCGCCAGAGTTTCGCGGGCGAGGTGCCCCGCTTCCAGCGTCCGCTGGCAATGGAGACGCATGGGCTGGCGGGCAAACCGCTCACGCTCATGGTGCGGGATGATTTGGGAAACGTGGTTCAAGTGGCTTCGGCCCTGCCGTTGACGCCGGCGCGCAAGCTCCCCTTGACCGGGGAGAAGCTGCGCGATCAGCTGGGGCGCCTGGGCGGCACGCCGTTTAGGCTGGGCGGGCTCAGCAACTTCCTGGCGGGCGAGCTGATGTTGCCCGTCAGCGAGCTAAACCGCCTCCGCCGCGCCGCGGTGGCCGCGCTGGAACAACTCCGGGCCGCGCCCAAACGCTGGCAATTGGTGGACGAACCCGCCCCCCCGCCACCCGCCCCCACGGAGGGCGGCCAGCCGTCTGACGCTCCGGCGACGCCGGCGGCCGCCAATCTCATCGTGCTGGTGCGCAGCCTGGCCCAATTGGAAGCGGCCTTGCAGGGCGGCGTGACGACCGTTTATTGTGAATTTGAAGACCCCAAGAAATATCGCGAGGCGGTGATGCTCTTTCATACGGCGCACGGCTGTGAGGCGGCTGTGGGGACCGGCGCCCCGGCGATTTACGTGGCGCCGCCGCGCATTTTCAAGCCGGGCGACGAGTGGATTCTCCAGCAGGTGCAGTCCGCCCAGGCCGATGGCTATCTGGTGCGCAATTACGACCACCTCCGGTTTTTCGCGGAGGCCCGGCGGGTGGGGGATTTTTCGTTGAACGTGGCGAATAGCCGGGCGGCGGATTATTTCAAGAACCACTTTGGTCTGGAGCGCGTGACGGCCAGTTACGACCTGAACGTGCTGCAGTTGGATGCCCTGCTGGCGGCGGCACCACCGGCCTGGTTCGAGGTGACCATCCATCAGCACATGCCGATGTTTCATATGGAGCACTGCGTCTTTTGCGCGTTTCTCTCGGCGGGCCGGGATTATCACGACTGCGGCCGGCCCTGCGACCGGCACGACGTGCGGCTGCGGGATCGGGTGGGCGCGGAGCACCCGCTCAGGGCCGATGCGGGCTGCCGCAACACGGTTTTCAATTCCCAGGCGCAAACGGGCGCCGAGTTTGTGGAACGGTTGCTGGCGGTGGGCGTGCGTCATTTCCGGCTGGAGTTCTTGAACGAGGGGCCGGCGGAAGTACTGCGCACGATTGCCAAATACCGGCAGCTCCTGCGCGGCGAAATCTCCGGCACGCAGCTCTGGCGCGAACTGAGACTTTTTAATCAACTGGGCGTCACCCGCGGCCAGATGGCCGGCTGACCGCCAACGCAAATATGGCCGACGAAACCCCATGGGAACCGCGGTTTGCGGTGTGGCAGTGCGAGCATTGCCGCCAGGCCATTAAGTTCGATGTCGTGCAACTGGCGGGCCGCAACCAGTGTCGCGTGACGTGTCCGTCCTGCGGCTGGGAAACGAATTTGCAGGAACCGCCGCCGCCGCCCCCGCTGTTGGTTTTGGACGAGGGCTGGACACAGCCTTCCTCAGCCGGGACCGCCGAAATGCCGGTGGCCGATAAACCGGTGGTTGGACCGGCGACTGAAGCAGCGGAGACCGCCCCCTGGCTGGAGCCAACGCCGCCACCCGTGGCTGCCCAGCCAAAGTCGCGGCCGGCGGAGCCGGAAGCCATCACCGTCAGCTTGCCGCCGGACCCGCCACCGCCGGTGCTGACGCGCGCGCCGGTGGATGTGCGCTGGGTGACCGATCTCGGGGTGGCCTATTTTCGCCAACACCAGTTTCGCGACGCGTTTCAATGTTTTAGCCGGGCGGCGGAGCAGGGATTTGCCACGGCGGAGTTTTGCCTGGCGGTCTGTTACCTCAACGGCCAGGGAGCGGCGCAGGATGACGCGGTGGCGTTGTCCTGGTTGCAGAAAGCAGCGGCGCAAGGAGACGCCAACGCTGAATTTACGCTGGGCATGGCCTATCGCTTGGGCCGGGGCGTGACCGTGGATCCGGTGCGGGCGCTGCAGTGGCTCGGCCAGGCGGCCGATCGTGGTCACGGCGAAGCCCGCAAATGTATCGCCGAATCCAGTGTTGCCGGGACGGCTGCTGCCGGGACGGGTGCTGCGGAAACTGGCGAGGTTGGAACTGGTGTTGCTGGGACCAGTGTCGCTGGACCGGGTGTTGTTGAAACGGCTCCCACGTTCGATTCGCTCTTGCAAAAGGCGTCAGGCGTTCCACCGCCGGATAGCGTGCCGCCCCATGCTGGGGGGGAGAAGTCGGCAGACAAGCCCCGGCCGGATTTGCAGAGCCTGCTGTTCGGTCTGTTCCGCAAGAAGTAACGGTCAGGCGATTTCCAACGGGCATTTCGGCAGGGCATCCAGAAACGCCTGCCCGTATTGCTTGGTCAGGATGCGGTTGTCCAGCACCACGACGATGCCCGTGTCGGTCTTGGTGCGGATCAAGCGGCCGACGCCCTGGCGGAACTTCAGGATGGCCTCGGGCAGGGAGTATTCGCCGAAGGAATTGCCGCCGCGGGCCTCGATGGCCTCGATGCGCGCCTCGATGAGTGGATGGTCTGGCACGGCAAAGGGCAGGCGGGTGATGATGACGTTGCTCAAGGCTTCGCCCGGCACATCCACGCCCTGCCAAAAGCTGTCGGTGCCAAAGAGCACGGAATCGACGTCGGCCTTGAATTTCTCGAGCATGGTGGACCGGGGCGTGCCCGTGCCCTGGACAAAGAGCTCGATTTTGAGCTGGTCAAAAAACGGCTGCATCCGTCCGGCCATGTCCTGCATCAGCTTGTAGCTGGTGAATAGCACGAAAGCCTTGCCGTGGGTCTTTTTGATAAAATGGCCGATCCAATGTTCGAGGGCGTCGGCATAGCCGGTTTCGCGCGGGTCGGGCATTTTCTTGACGGTGAACAGCGTCATCTGGCGCTCGTAATCGTACGGTGTGCCCACCTGCAATTGCGTGGCGGACTCGCAGCCGACCCGTTTGGCGAAATAGGCGAGGGCGGTCTCGGGCGCTCGGAGCGTGGAACGCCGACGGGGCAGGGCGGGGCGGTCGCTCCCCGCCGCCTCGGGTTGGGTGCGTTCGGCGTTGCGGATGCCCAGCGTGGCGCTGGTCATAATGACGCTGGTGTCGGACTCGAACAGCCGGCGGCGCAAAAACTCCGCCACGTCGATGGGCGCGGCGTTGAGGGCGAGCGTGCGCTGGGACTTGCCGGTGCGTTCCACCCAATACACGTGGTCCTCGGCGGTCTGGCCGAGAAATTCGACGACTTCCTCCTTCAACTCGCCCAGCCGGCGGTTGCATTCGAGCAGTTCCTGTCCGATCTCCTTGTCGTTGCTGGTTTTCACCAGATCACTCACCGCTTCGCGCAGGCGCTGAATGGGGAGCGTCACGTTGTCCGGCACCAGTTCCGGCCGGCGGACGCGCAGTTCGGACCAGGCCCGTTTCCGGTCGCCACCGGCGGACGCACTTTTTTTGACTTCTGCCTGAATGGACTCGCACGCGTCCTCCACATTGTCAAAGAACTTGCCGGACTCGTCCAGGATATCGGCCACCAGCTTCACGGCGGCACCCCGGCCCAAGGTGGCCAGGAGACCTTTTTGGGTGTGGGGATTCCACAGCCGGTTGAGCGACCAGCGCACTTGCGCGCTCGAAACACTCAAGCCGATATGGCGCGAGGCCACGTTTTCCATGGTGTGCGCCTCGTCGAAAATCACAAAGTCGTTCTTGAACAGGATGCCGCCCTCCTGGTCCTCGTCCACGCCGCCCAGCAACGTGAAAAACAAGGTGTGGTTCAAGATGACGACATCCGCCGACATGATGCGGTTGCGCACGCGCTGGAAAAAGCAGAGGTCATGGTCCTTGGCGAAATCGGATTGATGGCCGCAGGTCTTGGGCGAGCACAGGCCGCGCTCGGAGCAAACCTGGGCCCAGACTTTCGGGTCGGGCTCAAACTCGAAATCGGACAGGCTGCCGTCCTTGGTGTGTTTGGACCACTCGTAGATGCGCTGCAATTCCTCGGCTTCGGAGGAGGTAAAGAGGCTGCCGCTTTGCTGGATGGCTTTTTGCAGCCGGCGGGTGCAGAGGTAATTCGCCCGGCCCTTGAGCATGGCGTAGCTGAACCGCACCGGGTCGGGCAAAGCGCCCAACACCTGGGTGAGCAAAGGCAGGTCTTTTTCGGTGAGCTGCTCCTGCAGGTTGATGGTGTGCGTGGAGACCACGGCTTTTTTGCGCTGGGCCACCGCGAACAGGATGGCGGGGATCAGGTAGGCGAGCGACTTGCCGACGCCGGTGCCGGCCTCGACGGCCAGGTGCTCCTGGTTTTGCAGCGCGCGCGCCACGGCCATGGCCATTTGTTGTTGCTGCGGACGGAACTCGAAGTTTTTCGAGTGCGACAAAATGCCAGTCGAGGAAAAGATTTCCTCAACCTGGGTTACCAGGTCGGTGCCGGCGGGTTGAATATCGGAGAGGGAGATCATTCAGCGAACCTTTGGCGGCAGGCCCACAGACCGAGCGCAGGGTTGGAGATGAAGAAAATTCGCTCCCCATCGGACAACGTGTTCCAGCCGTCCCGCAAGCGGTCAGGGTCGTAGCGCCGCCGGGTGGAGGGGAGGTCGGCGTATTGGAAATTAACGCTCTCGATTTCCGGCCGCGTCAGATGCCCGGGACAATAGGTGATACGGAAGCGGCCTTCGCTGGAACCATGGATCAGGTGGGCCGCGGCGCTCAGGTTTTGTTGCAGTTCGGCATTGGCCCGGGTGGCCGCCAGGGTGGCCGGGGTGCCGCGATAACCGTATTTGCGAATGAGCCGGTCGATCTCCCGGTCTTCGCCGAATTCCCGTAGA
>Ga0326728_10012255_pt1 | contig 19129 bp, 12 predicted proteins | sample MB3enrmetagenome_FD_207602 | JGI IMG/M metagenome (GOLD analysis project Ga0326728, IMG submission 207602) | Lab enriched peat soil microbial communities from McLean, Ithaca, NY, United States - MB31MN | ecosystem: Environmental > Terrestrial > Soil > Wetlands > Peat | place: USA: New York... | reverse complement strand
ACCCCGTGAATGCCAGGACGGTGCAAATCGCGACGGCACGCATCGTCCGGCGTAAGGCCGCAGTATCGAGCAGGGGCATGACGGCAGCGGTGAGGATGAACCCGAGGATAGCGAGTTGGCCGGCGATGTACCTTCGATCGACGTAGACGAGAGCGTAGAGCCCCATTGACGCGAGGGCGGGAAGAGCGAGCGTTGCCGAGACCACCGGCCAGGCAACGGTCGCCCTGTGTCTCCACAGGGTGATCGCCAGCGCCACGCCGACACCTGGCGTCAACAGCACCAGGACCAGCGTCCAGGCGCTGTAGCGCGCCACCGCCCGGAGCTCATTCGCCGGAATGAAGTGCGGCCGCACGCCGGCGTACCACCAGGCAGGGTCATACCAGGGCGCGTAGCTTACCGGCAGCGGTGAATTGAATTCGTACAACGCCGGAGAGGACAGAAGCCGGCGTACAGGATGCAGCGGCGTACCGATGTCGCCGGGTTCGCCCTGCCAGTGCGTCCAGCGCGACGCCCCGCAGATTTCCCAGGCGTAATTCAGACGGCCCGCCTCTCCCGCAGTCCGGTAGCCCTTCTCGACTCGAAGCGCCACGATGAACGGCGCCGCCGTGAGCACGAAGGCCGCAAGGCAGGGAAGCAGGCGAGCCATCCGTTCCCGCCTGCGCCGCAGATTCCAGACGATCACGCCGAGATAAACCGGCGCGACCGGGAGCAGCGCGGCTTTTGCGAGATAACCGAATCCCAGCAACGCACCCGTGATCCAGTACGTCCGGGCGGTCGCTCGCCCTTCGGCCACGCTCAGGGTGAGCAGCGCGAGGCCGAGCACGATGGCCATGGCGATCATGTCCGCGGGGCAGAACAGCATGCGCACGCCCCAGAGAGCGGCCCACAGGAAGATGCAATACGCCGTCACAAACCATGTGGGCAACAGCTCCGCAGGCATCCGCGCCGATTCGGCGATGCGCACGGCGAGCCGCTCCGCCGAGAACAGCGCGGCCAGATACGCCAGAAACAGGACTGCGTGCAGGAGCGTGAGTTCCCACTGATCCGAAACGCCCGGCCATTTCATGGGAACGGCCAGAATCCAGGACAGCAGCGGACTCCAGTAGCTGTTGATGGCCGCCGGCCAGTGCCCGGCTGCGTAGTTGCGCGCGATTTCGAGATAGGAGATGTCGTCCGGAAAAAGGTAGTTGCGAAAGACGATGGACTCCAGCAGCCCGGCGGCGATGGCGGCGATGCGGAGAGTGCGGAGCAATCGCAGCGTGCGCGCAGCGCGGGGTGAGACTGCGCGTTCGCCGGACACTCTCGCCTCCGTTACGGATGTGGCGTGGCGAGAGCGGCCAGGGCCGGCGCCGGGGTGCGCGAGATCTGCAGCCTTCGATATTGCCAGAAGCCCAGTCCTCCCAGAGTGGCGATCAGAACATACTGCGCGGCCTGGCCGAACAGAATGAAGGCGATGGCATCGCTGCGGCTGAAGCCGAATGGAACCAGCACGGTAACGGCAACGAACTGATATACGCCGACGTAGCCCGGCGTGGAAGGCAGCGCGCTCGACAGTCCCAGCGCCGAGATAAGCAGGAAGGCCGCAGGCAGGCTCAGCGATAATCCGAGCGCGCGCGAGAGCATCACCGAGCCAGTTGCATCCGCGAACCAGATTACGGCGGTGAAGCCGAGGAATCGCAGGAAACGGCTCGGCTGATGAAAACCGCTCAGCCCGAGGCCAATCTGCGCCAGCGCCTGTCCCGCCGCTTCTTTCACGCGCGGAGGGAAGGGGAGCCGCCTGAGCAGCTTCTGTGCCGCCGGCTCCAGTTGCGGCACGAACGCAATGGCCAGCACCGCGCCGCCGGCAATCGCGGAAAAAGGCACGGCAGCCCTTCCCAGCCAGGCGGGCCGAAACGCGCCGGACAGCATCACCACCGCGCTGATCGCGACCAGAGCCACGGCATCGGCCATCCTCTCCGCAAGCCCGGTGGTCAGCACGTAGGTCCTGCTCAGAGGCGTACATGCGCTGATCATGAAGGTGCGAACCAGCTCACCGGCCCGCGCCGGCAGAAAGTTGTTCCCGAAGTAGCCCGCCGAGGTGGCCCAGAAGACGGCAGGCAGCGGCGCTTCCCCCTGCGCCCCCAGCAACACACGCCAGCGCATGGAACGGAGCAGCACGGCGAACCCCGCCAGACTCCACCCCAGCGCGAGCCAGCCAGGCCTCACCGTTGCCAGCAGCGCGCCCACCTGTTCCCACTCCACGCCGCGCAGCGAGTAGTACAACAGCACCCCCGAAAGCGGTAGCGCCACCAGCCAGTGCAGCGTGCGTGAGCGCAGCACCCTCATCGCAGCGCGAGTTGCCGGATGGTCTCGACGGCGTAGTCCAGATGCGCTTCGCTGAGCCCGGGATAAACGCCGATCCAGAACGCGTTATTCATGATGAAATCGGTGTTGGTCAACTCGCCGACTACGCGATAGTCCACGCCCTGGTAGGCGGGTTGCCGCGTCAGGTTTCCGCCGAACAGCAGCCGGCTGGCGATGCGGTTTGCGTCGAGATGCCGGATCATGTCGTGGCGACTGAAAGGCGCGTTGGGACGCACGCCCAGAATAAAACCGAACCAGCTCGGATCGGAGCCGGGGGTGGCCTCGGGAAGAATGAAGAACTCCGCGAGATCGGCGAGCGCCGCGCGCAGATAAGCGAAATTACGCCGGCGCGCTTCAATGAACCCCGGCAGCTTCCTGAGCTGCGCGACTCCAATGGACGCCTGCAGGTCGGTCGCCTTCAGGTTGTAGCCGACGTGCGAATAAGTGAACTTGTGATCGTAGCCGCAGGGGAGACCGCCGAGCTGCCAGCCGAAGCGCTTCCCACACGTGTTGTCCTTGCCCGGCTCGCACCAGCAGTTCCGGCCCCAGTCGCGGAACGACTCCACCAGGGTTTTCAACGGCGGCTTGTTCGTGACCACGCAGCCGCCTTCGCCCATGGTGATGTGGTGCGCGGGAAAGAAGCTCACCGTGGCCAGATCGCCGAATGTACCGGTGAGGCGGCCATCGTACGTGGAGCCCACGGCATCGCAGCAGTCTTCAATCAGCCACACATCGTGCTTGTTCGCGAACGCGGTGACCGCCGCGACATCGAACGGGTTCCCCAAAGTGTGCGCCAGCATCACCGCGCGGGTTCGCGGGCTCCGCGCCTGCTCGAGCATCGCGGCGTCGATGTTACAGGTGGGCAGCGTCACGTCCACAAACACCGGAACCAGCCGGTTCTGTATCAGCGGATTCACCGTGGTGGGGAATCCGGCCGCCACCGTGATCACCTCGTCGCCCGGCTTCAGGCGCTTGTCGCCGAGGGAAGGCGAGGTGAGCGCCGAAACCGCCAGCAGGTTCGCCGATGACCCGGAGTTGCACAGCATGGCGTGACGCACGCCGAGATACCGCGCGAACTTCCGCTCGAACTCGTCGGCGTAACGACCCGTGGTCAGCCAGAAATCGAGGGCCGAATCCACCAGGTTTACCAGCTCCTCTTCATCGAAGACGCGGCCGGCGTAGGGCACCGGGCTGAGGCCGGGCTCGAAGGGCCGCGGCTGATGGTGCTCGGCGTAGTAGTCGCGCACGCGCGCGAGAATCTCCTCGCGGATGCCGACCGCTGCGGTCGTCACGCCCACTGTGCCTCCTCCACTTCCGTTCTCACCCGGCTTCCGGCCCAGCGCAACTCGGGCGTCAACATGCCGTTTCTGGTGAGTCTCTCGAGCACCCGCAACCGCGAGAACTGATCCGTATCGGTCTGCTCCGCGTACGCCGTCTCGCGCAGCATGCCGGCCATCTCGTCGATGGCGCCATAGAGACTCATTTCCGGCTGATGATTCGGCGCGAGCCTCCGGAACAGCGAGAAGTCCACCCGGTAGGTGCGCTTGTCGGGCGGCGCGTTGGGGTTCTGGTGAACCTGAATTCCGGGAATGCGGTCGGCCACGGCCTCGGCCAGATCGCGCACCTGATAGTTCCACTCGTCGGAGCCGGCGTTCACCACCAGGAACGGCGGTCCGTCCGTGCGCTGCAGGGCCCACTCGATGGCTCGCGCCATGTCGCGTACGTGGATCAGCGGACGCCACGGCGTTCCATCGCTGAGGATGCGCAGCGCGGAATCGCGGATGGCCGAAGCCACGAAATCGTTGAGCACCAGATCGAGCCGCAGCCGCGGGCTGAACCCGCAGGCGGTGGCAAAACGCAGGCAGGTGACGCGGAAACTGTCGTCGGCCAGAGCGCTCAGACCCTGTTCGGCGGCCAGCTTCGATTTCGCATAGGCGGTGAGCGGATGAGTCTCCGAGCGCTCGCTGCGCGCGCCCGATTCGGCGCATCCGTAGATGCTGCACGAGGACGCGAACACGAACGACCGTACGCCGGCGGCTTTCGCGGCGGCAGCCAGTGCGATGGTGGCGTCGCGGTTCACTTCCCACGTGACGCTCTCCCAGGCCTTGCCGATGGGGTCGTTCGAGATGCCCGCCAGATGCGCCACCCCCGATACCGCGTCGAACAGCCCGGCGGGAAAGGCGCGCACGTCGCCGAGGATCTGCTCATCGAGAGCGCGTTCGGGCTCTTCCAGCGGATCCATCAGACACGGACCGAAATAACCGGCGTCGAACCCGACCAGTCGCGTGCGCGGGCGGACATCCCGCAGGCGCCGGACCACCAGCGGCCCAACATATCCCATGTTTCCCGTAATCAGCAGTTTCAAACCGTGACCACCCTCCCCTCGGGTTCCAGCGCTTCGGCCAGACTCTGCACATCGGAACGGCGGCCATCCCACACCCGCCAGGGTGCGTCGCCGGCGTCCCAGCGGCGGTTGAGCTCGAGGCTTTCCTGATAGGTATCCATGGCGCGGAAGAAGCCGTTGTGCCGGTACGCGCGGAGCTGTCCGCGGGCGGCGACGTTTTCCAGCGGCTCGCGCTCCAGCACGCAGTTGCCGTCCCACAGCTCGCGAAAAATCTCCCGGCGGAACACGAAGAACCCGCCGCTCACCCACCAGTCCATGCGCGGCTTTTCGAGAAACCCGCGCACTCCGCCGTCCTGATCGAGGTCCAGCACGCCGTATCGCGATGCCGGGCGCACCGCGGTGACGGTGGCCGTGCGGCCGTGCGCTTTGTGAAACGCCAGCAGCGCCGGGAGGTCGATGTCCGCCAGACCGTCGGCATACGTGAGCAGGAAATCGTCGCCGTCGATGTACTTCTCGATACGCTTGACGCGTCCCCCGGTCATGGTGTCCGCGCCGGTATCGGCCAGGGTCACCTCAAAATCGTCCTCGTCGTGACGGCCGTGGTAGCGAATGCCGCCTGGTGCGCCCAGCCGTACGGTGCAATCCACCTGGCGCGCCTCGTAATTCAGGAAGTAGTCGCGGATCAGGTCGCCGCGATAGCCGAGGCACAGCACGAATTCGCGGAAGCCGTAATGCGCGTACAGCTTCATCACGTGCCACAGGATCGGCCGGCCTCCGATTTCCACCAGCGGCTTGGGGCGGAATTCGGTATGTTCGCGAAGCCGCGTCCCCAGCCCGCCGCAGAGAATGACCACCTTCACGGCGTGCCTTTCACAAGTTCGGCCCGCTCGACGCGGGTTTCGGCGAAACGGCTGCGCTGCGGTAAGTCGGCCACGCCGTTCGGGCAATGGATCCACTCAGCGCGCGGGCCGAGCCTCGGGACGTCCGCGATGCCCAGCCGGCGGTCGAGCCCCAGCCGGATCAGGAAAAGATGCCGCAGATAATCGAGACAATCGCGCCAGCCCACCGAGGACGAGCCGCCGCGGCGCTTGTGAAACAGCACGTCCACCGAGCAGATGCGCAGGCCCATGCGCTGCGCCTTGAGCATCATTTCGCACTCGAGGAACTGGTCCGTGCTGCGAAGCTGAATGCCTTCGAGCGCTCTCACCGACAGAATCTTTGGCAGGCCATTCATGTCCTTCGAGCGGATACCAAAGAGGATCTTCATTATGCACTGGTAGATCCACGAAATGGCGCTTCGAGCGGGCCCGTCCGCCCGATGGGTACGCCGGCCGTAGGCCACGTCCGCGCCCACTGCGAGCATCAGTTCGAACATCTTCGGGATCGCCTGCAGATCAACCTGGCCGTCGCCGGAAACACCGATGACGTATTCCGCCCGCGCTGCATACCAGCCCTGGACCGCTCCGTATCCGGCGCCGCGATTGATCGGGATTCTGAAGATGCGCAGTTCCGGGATGCCGGCTTCAAGCCGCGCCAGAATCTGCGGGGTGCCGTCGGTGGAGCCGTTCTGAATGGCCACAATCTCGAAGGGCACGCCGAGGGAGCGCAGCACTTCCCGCGCCTCGCGGATCACCGCCTCGACACTTCGCTCTTCGTTGTAGAAGAGGGCCACTAACGAGAGCTTCGGATATGGCACGGGCCGCGCATCCCCATGAGTGCTATCGACGCCCGCCCGCGCCTCCTTTAGTGCCTGTGCCGCTAAAGACTTACCATCCGCGCGCCGATCTTAAGGTCTGAGCATGGCCTCGAACCTTCGGCGTCTCCGGGTGTTCAGAAATCCCGCCGACTCAGTGAGTACGCTCGGGAAGAGCCTGTTCGAGGATTTGTTCGTGCTCGAACTGGCCAACAACCACCTCGGCAGCGTGGCCCGCGGCCTGCGCATCATTACCGAACACTCGCGCGTGGTGCGCTTCAATAACATTCGCGCCGCCATTAAGTTACAGTTCCGGGATGCGGACACGTTCGTTCATCGCGAGTACCGTCATCGGCGGGATGTCCGCTACGTGCATAAGACGATGACCACCGCCCTGACTAAGGCGGATTACCAGGTGCTGGTGGACGCCATTGTCCAGGCCAGCTGCATCCCCATGGCCACGCCTTTCGACGAGCGCTCGGTGGACCTTTGCCAGGAGCTGGACATCCCCATCGTCAAGATAGCCAGCTCGGACCTCAACGACTGGCTTCTGCTGGAGAAGATCGCCACGACGCGGAAACCGGTGGTCGTATCCACCGGCGGCAGCTCGCTCAAGGACATCGACGACATGGTGACCTTCTTCGCTAACCGCGGCATTCCCCTGGCCATCAATCACTGCGTCTCCATCTACCCCAGCGAGGACTCCGAACTGGAGCTGAACCAGATCGATTTCCTTCGCGAGCGCTACCCGGACAACGTGATCGGCTTCTCCACGCACGAATACCGCGACTGGGAAAACTCCATCATGATCGCCTGCGCCAAGGGCGCGCGCACGTTCGAGCGGCACATCGACATCGAGATGGATGGGGTGAAGGTGTCGCCCTACTGTTCGCTGCCGCACCAGATCGACACGTGGTTCAAAGCGTACCAGCGCGTGCGCCAGATGTGCGGAGCGCCAGGGACCCAGAAGAGGATTCCGCCGGAGAAAGAGATCCGTTATCTGGACTCGCTGGTGCGCGGCGTGTACGCGAGGCGGCCGCTGCGTGCGGGCGAGCCGCTGACCGAGGACGCTATCTACCTTGCCATCCCCTTGCTGAAGGGCCAGGTGTCCTGCCGCGAGCTGATGCACGGCGAAGTGCTCCGGGCGGACTGTCCCGCGGACGCGCCGGTGCTGGTGGACATGATCGATGGGCCGTACACCGAGGGGCCCCTGCGCGACTTCATCTACACCCGCGGCCTGGATCGGGAGGAGCCGGCTTCGCTGCTGGCGCTGGCGGAAGCGGTGGCCCCGGCCGGCAACGGAGTGGCCAAGGAAGCGGAGAAAGCGAATGAAGACCGCGCAGCGTCGCTGTCCCTGTTGCGCCGCTGATCGCGTGGCGGTTCTTCATCGCCAGGAGTTCTGCGGAATCGACGAGCATCCTCTTGCCAGTGGGTACGACGTGGTGTCCTGTGGCTCCTGTGGGTTTGTCTATGCGGACAGCGCCGCGAGCCAGGAAACATACGACGCCTATTACGACGGGATGTCGAAGTATGCAGACGTCACAACCGGAACCGGGGGCGCCCTGCAGCCCTGGGATGCGCAACGGCTGCGGGACACGGCCACCACCATAGCGGAATATCTGGGGCGCCGCGATTGCAGGATTCTGGACATCGGGTGCGCCAATGGGGGATTGCTGGCGTGTCTGCAGGACCTCGGGTTTCGCTCGCTCACCGGAATCGATCCTTCGGCTGGCTGCGTGACCACGACGAAGGCGCGGGGGTTCGAGGCGGAACGGGGATTCCTGGGCAAGCTCGCCGCCACCGGCCAGACCTGGGATTGCATCATCCTCAGCCACGTGCTCGAACATGTGGCCGACCTGCGGGCGGCGATCGCGAACGCTCTTTCATTGCTGGCTCGCGGAGGCTGCATGTACGTTGAGGTTCCTGATGCCACCCGCTACGCGAATTTTCTCTATGCGCCCTTCCAGGATTTCAATACGGAGCACATTAACCACTTTTCGCAGGCCACCTTGCGAAATCTAATGGCGGCGGTGGAAACGACGCCCGCGGCCGAGGCTACCAAGACGATTCATTCTTCGGCAACAAGCCTCTATCCCGCGCTGTGGGGATTCTTCGTCCGTGGTTCCGGTGCGCCCGCGCCCGTCTCGCGCGACCATCTGGTGGGCGCGATGCGGACTTACATCGGCGCCTCCGAGCGTATGATGTGCGAGGTCCGGACGCGAGCTGCGCAGGGGCTCGCCGATACAGAGGAAGTGGCGATCTGGGGAACCGGCCAGCTCGCCATGAAGGTCCTCGTTCCCGAAGTCCTGGGCAGGACGTCAATCGTTGCCTGCGTGGACGCGAATCCCATCAATCACGGCCGTCGATTCCACGGAGCGGCCACCGTGGCGCCCGAGGCGATTCGGGGCACGCGCAGTCCCATTCTCATCGCATCGCTGCTGCATCAGACGGATATCCAGGGGCGTATCCGCGCGATGGGGCTGCCAAACCGCGTGATCACCCTCCGCGACCAGCCGGAAGTGCCGTTTCCGGTCCACTGACCGACGCCACAATTATTTCGTTCTCGCCCAGACCCGGACCGGTGTGCCATAACCTGGTCCTACCCATGTGTGAACCAGCTTGTAGTCGCCGGATCGCACCATGCTTTCAATAACCGCTCGGATCTGCCGCTGACCGCTTTTCGCCCCATGCCGAAAGGCGTCCTCGGCAATCTTCCAGTCCCGGGAGTTGACGTCCATGACGATTAGCATGCGAGGTCTCGTCCATCGCAGACGTTCGGCGTCCGCCGTGGCGACCCAGTCCGGACACACATCCCAGTAGTGCACGGGAGCGAAGGTCGGCTGGGGCCGCCCTGTCACGTAGTTGAACATCGGCATGAACGGAAACGTGAAGACAGGCTCGCCGGGTTTTGAATAGCGCGAGACTTCATCGAGAATGGCGTCGAATTCGGACATGAGCCTCGGATCGGTTTCGTACCCGGCAAGACGCGGCCAGTGACTGGGGATTCCGGAGCGCGCAATGGGCTCTCTCCAACCCAGCCAGTCGAACGCAACGATCTCCTTCTGCCAGGCGAAGATCATACACGCGGCGAGACAAGCCGTTGCGACCGAACGTCTGACCGGCTGCCGGTGAAAGCGCAGGCGGTCGAACGCCAGGGCGACCAGGAACGCTACGCCGAACACAGTGGCCTGCTGTTCCACGGCGAAGGAAAAGCCGCAGGAGTATCCCCACGCCAGGCCACCGACCCAGGCTATCAGCCAGAATGGATCGGTTTCGGGGCGCCTCAGGCGTCTGTACGCGGCTCGGACGGCTCCCCCAAGAAGCACCAGAAACACAGCGCCACTCACCGGCCGGTTCCAAACGCGCAACAGCGACTCCGCAGTCCTGCTAACCGGCAGAAACCAGGGAATCAGCATGCAGACGAGCGACCCGCCAGCCAGCGCAGGCAGAACCAGTCGTGGATCATCCGCGGATGTTTCCGCGCCAGCGCTCAGCGCTTTGCGACGCCATAACCGCCAGAACAACAGGGCCACGCAAAGCACGATGTAGTCCGCCGGTCGCGCCACGCCTGGCCAGAAAGGCCCGGCCAGTCTCAGCCAGAACGCAACCAGAAGCATTGGCAGGGAGCCCTTTGACGAGGCGGCGCCGACAAACACCTGCTCGTAATATGGCTCGAGGAGCCCGTGGACGGCCAGCCACCCAAGGATCGGAATTCCAACAAGGCACCATCCGCTCACGAACCACGCGGCAGACCGAAGTCTTCTTCCGGATGGCGCGATCCAGCACACCAGCGCGAAAGCCGTCGCGGTCATTGCGCCGCCGTTCGATTGTTTCGCGAAGAACGCGAGGGACGCAAAAGCCCCTGCAGCGAGCAGACTCGCGAGCGCGCGATCGCGGCCGCTGAAGGCACGGTATAGAAAGATCAGGCAAGCAAGGCTGAACAGGCAGCAGGTCATCAAGTATGTGAAGAACGCATCGGTGCGATAGGTCAGCAGCGAGAGCATCGAGACTATCGTGGCCAGCAGCGATGCAGGAGCCGAGAAACGCCGGGACAGGAAATAGTAGAGCGCCGCCGTCAGCACCAACCGCTCCGCGAAGCCGTAGTACCGCATGGCGATCACGTGGTCCGACACAGTGTAAACGGCCTGGGCGATCCACAGCGAGATGGGCTGCGTGAAGAAATAGAAGTCGCGGTAGGGGAGCTTTCCACGGCTCATCAGCTCCGCGTAGTAGCTGAACCATCCCTCCTGGATCGGGTAGTAGCGATTGTGGATCAGCCACAAAAAGACGCCAACGACGGCCACAGTGAGGCATCCGCCCAGGGTTACCGGGTTGACGCGGTATCGCCGTCTTCGAGGCGCCTCCGTGATCGGAGTTTCGGCGACGGGAGTCATCGGTATCTTCGGTGGGCGACGAGCGGTTGCGCCCGGCACATCACTGCTCGCGCGTATCCACTGGATGCTATGGCGCTCTCCACGGGGGGGCCGTCGCGAGCGGCTGAATCGCTCTTGTCGAGGATCAGCACATCGATGCCGCCGGTGCCGCACATTGCCTCGACATCATGTGATCCATGCGGGTCGTTGAAACCGAGGAGCAATGCGGGTTGCATCTTCGCGCACAGCCTGGGATCGCCGCCCATTACCGCCCCGCACTCGAAATCGAACGACGCCGTCTGCCGCTGCGCGTACGCGCCCAGATAAACCTGATTCCAGACGTGGGGATTCGCCTGGACCACCGCATTCCGCGGAACTCGCCGCTGCAGATCTTCGTACAGCTCGCGCATGGCGAAGGTGCGCTCGCCGATGTCGCGCCCGCGCAGCCAGAAAGCCTCCTGCGCCCAGCCCGCGTCCACCAGCATCGGATAAGCGCGCATGGCCAGCAGGTCCCAGACGCTCGAAGCAACGCCCAGAACCAGTAATGTGACGACGAGTCCTCGCACTCGCGACAAATCAGCCCGCTTTCGCGCGCGTTCGATCAGCGCTCGGACAATACTCGCCCCGACCACCACAGCGACAACCTGCGCGATCAGCGGCGCCCTCCATCCGAAGTCGTTGCTCGCCAGAACGCCGGATCGCAGAAAGCTCGCAACCAGCAGGGGGACCGCCAGCAGCACCACCGCGGCCCGCGACTCGTCCGTGCGCGCGCCGTTGCGAAAGCAGCGCCGGATCACAATCCAGGCGACCACGACAAGCATCGCCGCTTCGAGGAAGTAGTTGAGAGGCAGCGCCACGAGATTCGCGGCAGCGACCGCGGGCCAGCTCCAGTGATACGACCTCAGCAGATATTCCAGAATCGTGAAGCTGCGCACTGTTGGGCGCACGAACGACCCGCCGGCGCCGGGGTCCCCGGCCATCGCCAGCAGGTATGGGGACGCCAGCGCCGCGGCCAGCGTTCCAGCCACCATACAGCCGCCCGCCGTGCGCCATCGGCGTCCCAGCACCGCCCAGGCCAGCCACGCCACCATGGTCAGGGCGAAGGTGAAAGCGACGTAGATGGACAAACCGGTCGCCGAAGCGAAACACACGCCGGCAAGCGGGACGGCCCACCGATCCGTCCGCTCGCGCTTCCATAACAGCAGGAACCCGAGCAGGCAGGCGATCGCGCAGGCGACGTGATGCGCCACCCACAGCACCGCGTGCGGATAGCCGGTCACCGGAGGAGTGTTCCACCACTCCGCCGACGCATAGACGAATCCTCTGCTGGTGGTCCAGCGCACCGCCGCCGCCAGCGCGTTTGGAATCACGTCCAGCCCGGCCGCGGCCAACAGCAGACAGGCCCACTTCCCACGCTTGCCCAGCGGATCGCCGCCCTTGTGGAAATAGCGAAGATAGAGCAGCAACAGAGCAACGAGCGCCCAGCCGCACCACACGTCGCTTGCAATCAGCGCCTGCCGCGGGGCCACTAACCCGCCGCTCAGTTGCGACACCAGGCTGCAGGGAATGAACCAGAAGTAGTGATAGCGAAGCGGGACGAAATGGCCGGGGTAGAAGAGGGGATTGATGGCCGGCAGGCCCTGCCGCGAAATCCCATCGATGAGGGCCGCGCGCACGTTGTAGTCGTAAATGAGAACCGATGGATAAAGCCGGGAGCCCCACTGCACGTCGACGCCGGAGAGGATCGCGACAAGCATCCAGCCGATGCACGCCGCCACAAGCCAGCGCGGCCAGCCACCCGCCGGCCTGGAGCGAATCATCATGATCGCCGCGGTTGCCAGGAGCGCTGTGTAGATCCCCCACACCGTTCCCATGCCCAGGTACGAACCCGCCAGGAACCCGATGATGGGCATTACTCCGACCGACAGCGGCAGACTCCAGAGCACGCGCCACACCCCGGGTTCGCGGCGGAAATCGCGCACATTGGTAAGCCAGCCGATAACATAGCCTGGTACGAACAGAAACCCCGTGAACAGAATGACGGCGATCATGGAGCCCAGCAGATCGTCGCGCATGAAGTGGTGCGGGCTCATTCCGCCGCGACCTCGGCCGGCGCGATCAGGTTTTCCGCCAGTTCCTCGCGGTCGAGGAACGGGAACATGTCCTCCAAAGGCGGCGATTCCATGCGCCCGTCCGGAAGCCTCCGCGAGGCCAGCCGCGGTTCGAAGCGCTGCGCCGGGTCCAGCATCACCTCGCACACATGGGGCCCCTCGCTTGCCAGCGCGTCCGCGATTCCCCGTGTTGTGTCGCAGGCGCACACGCGGCTCGCTGGAATCCCATAGGCCTGCGCCACCTTCACGTAATCGGGGAAGGACACGCCACTCGCCGCGCTCTCGCCGATCATGGTCCCGAAGAACGATTCCTGCGTCCCACGGATGGAGAGATAACCGCCATTGCTCAGCACGAACAACTTCACGGGCAGCCGATGATGCACCAGCGTCTGCAGTTCCTGGATGTTCAACTGCAAACTTCCGTCCCCGGCGAGGCAGATCACGCGCCTGCCCCCGCGTGCCACTGCCGCGCCAATAGCCGCCGGCAAATCGTACCCCATGGAGGCCGCGCCGGAATTGGAGATGAGGCGCTGCCCGCGCTTCAACTCGGCCGTCTGAAACGGCACGATACACGCGGTGGCATTGCCGCACACCACCACGTCGTCGTCTTCAAGTTGCCGGAACAGCTCGGCAACGAAAAGGTACGGGTTGAGCTTGCCCTCGGGCGACGTCTTGCCGGCGGTCGCCGGATATCGCCGCACCCGCTCCTTACACCACGCCACCCACTCGTCGAACCTTCCACGCAGGGGCTGGTGGTCCAACTGCCCGTCCATCTCTTCAAGAAACAGACGCGCGTCGCAGGGGATTCGCCGGTCGGCGGGCACGGTGGGTTTTTCCATTTCGGCCGCGTCGATGTCCACCTGAATCCGGTAGGCATTCCGTGCGAAGCTCGACCAGTTGTAGCTCACCTGGCGGATGTTCAGGCGGCTGCCGAGAATCAGCAGCGTGTCGGCATTCTGTACCGTGAAGTTGCCCGCCCGCGTGCCGATGGTCCCGGGCCGGCCGCAGTGCAGCGGATGATCGGATTCCAGCAAATCGTGCGTCCAGGCGGTGGTCACCGGAATGCCCAGCTTCTCGATCACCGAGCGAAATACTTCCACCGCGCCGGCGATACGGACGCCTGAACCCGCGAGAATCACCGGCCGATCCGACCGGCGAATGCGATCCAGCACACTTCGGCACTCCTGCGCAATCCACCCGGGGTCCCAGGCGAGGCGATCCGGCGCCGGATCGTAGTCCTGCAGATCGCTCTCCTCCACCAGCGCCGACTGAACGTCTGTAGGAATGTCCAGCCAGCAAGGCCCCGGCCGCCCCGAGCTCGCCAGGAACCAGGCTTTCTCCAGGTGCCTGCGGATGGAAGCCGGCTCGATCACGAGTTGCGCGTATTTGGTTACGCCCGCGGCCATGCGGACGATGTCCACTTCCTGGTCGCCGAGCTGGCGCAGCCCGGCGATGCCGCGCGCGGCCATGAGCGTCTCGCGCTTCACCTGGCCGGAGAGCACAAGCATCGGAATCGAATCCGTCCAGGTGCCGAACACCCCGTTGAGCGCATTGATTCCGCCCGGCCCGGTGGTGACATTGACCACGCCCGTTTTTCCCGATACGCGTGCATAGCCCTCGGCGGCCATGGCGCAGGCCTGCTCGTGGTGGTTGCAAATGGGCCGGATACCGGAGCGGGCCAGCGAGTCGTTCAGGAACATGGCTCCGCCGCCGGTGAGCAGAAACACGCGCTCCACGCCCCATTCCGCCAGGCGGCGGAAGATGTAGTCGGACACCCGCACCATCTCTCACATCCATCGGCGGCGCGGGCGAGGTTCTGCAGGCCAGCCGGCACAGGGCGGAGCCGCCCACAGGTGCGAGCCGAGCAAAGCCGGCGGTCCGCTCCGTTGTGCCGGCGTTTGCTTTAGTGCCCCATTTCGTAAATTCAATCGCGTATTCCTGCGCAACCACTCCCTCACGGTCGTGGCTCGGCTCCGAGCCGCGCGCGTCAGCACGCGGTTCCACAATACGCAACTGAACTTTTGAAACGACGTACTGAAGACCTAACGGCGATGCCAGGCGGCCGTGCGGCGGATTGCGTCGTCCAGCGTAATCCATTGCTGCAGGCCGAGTTCCGCGCGAGCCCGGGCGGTGGAGGGGACGTAGCGCTGGGCAGGGAGAGAGGGATCGTATTGCCGGGCGATCTCGATCCCGATTTCCGGAGCAACAATCCGCCGGACGCGCTCCGCCAGCTCGCCTATGCTCACCGCCTCCTCGGATCCCACGTTGTAAGCGCGGCCCGCAGCCCCCCGCGCGAGAATGGTCCACAGCCAGATCGCCAGATCGGCGGCATGCAGATACGAGCGGTACGGCGATCCGTCGCCGGAGATGCGAATGGTCCGGCCGGCCAGCGCGTCGCCGAGGAAGTTGCCGATGGCGAAGTGGGTTTCCAGCGGCAGGAACGGGCCGACGAACGCGAAGCCGCGCGCGATCTTGACTTCGAGGCCGCTGGCGCTCGCCAGGAACTCGGCGGCGCGTTTGCCTTCCGCGTAAGCCGAGGTCGTGCTCAGAGGATCTGGTCCTCCGTTGAAATCTTCGGCGATTCGTTCCACCTCCGGCGGCTGTCGGCCGTAGACTGCCCCCGAGCTGCAAAGCAGCACCGCGCCCGCGCCGCATTCGGCCGCGAAATCGAGCACGCGGGTGGTGCCCTGAACGATGGTTTCGAACATCTCGCGCGGGTGGTCGCGATTGAACGCCGCGTCGGCCGGAGTTGCCGCGTGGATGATGTGGGTGAAAAAACCGCCGGGCGGCTCAAAATCGCGGACGTCGCCGTCGAGAAAGGCGATTGCCGGATCGCTTGACAGCTCCGGAAAAGAAGCCGCGAAGGCGCGCGAGTTCCGGGTCAGAACCGTGGCCGAAACGCGCGAGCCGAGATCCACTCTGGCGGCCAGCAGCGAGGCCAACAGCCATCGCCCGAAGAATCCCGTACCGCCGGTGATGAAGAGCCGGGCGCCATCCAGATCCCGCCAGACGTCTCGCGTGTAATCCAGTACGTGCGCCAGATCTGCTTCGAGGCCGAGTCTGGATTGCGCTTGCACCATCCCAGCTTCCCATCGGCGGTTCGAACTGGAATCTTGAATCGCTCAGGGGCTTGTTGAACGCGGAATTTCCGTACCACTCCCTGGCGGTCGTGGGCTCGGTAACTGCATGCAATGACGCGCTGACAAAACTGAGCCGCGCGCGCCAGCAAGCGGTCCGGGGCGCTTTTCAACCAACCCTTAGCGGCGCACCGCGTAGAGGGACGTCCTCGCGGGGATGAAAAGCGTCCGCCGGTCCCGGCCGCCAAAGACGAGCTGCACGGGCCGCTCGGGAACATGGATAGTTTCCAACAGCTTGCCTGACGGACTATAAACAAATACCTCACCCGCCGCGAGGTACACTCTGCCGCTGAATCCGTCGTCACGCCCTCGCCGCCCTGCTCGGCGAAAAGCTTCACATCGACAATGCTGCCATCCGGCGCGACCGTCGCTGACCAGGTGCGCAGCTCCTCCTCGTCGGTCAGGTAGAACGGCTTTCCGGGGACGGCCGGCGCCAGACCGAAGGTGCGCAGAAGATCCGCTCGGCGACAAATGGAGCGCCCTGATCGCAGCACACTTCAGGTGAAGGATCAATACGGCGTAACCGTATTGCAAGCGCACGATGTCAACAAACGTGTGGTTCGTATGAGCGCGATGGTTCGATTCAGGAACGGCGGTTTAGTGAACCTCAGTATGGAGCCGATGGTCAGGGATGTCTGTGTGGACATCGGCGGCGTGAGACTCGGTCCGCGAGGGTCGACATTCAATATGCCTCCATTAACGGAGGGTGGCGGTGTCGAACCGCGTCCTCGGCAGGATTAGCCGATACTAAGTCGGCCCGTGGCACCGGCCTGATGCTCTGCCGCACGTATGCTGTAGAACAGAATGAGGCTCCGCAAACTGAGCCGGTTGCCGCCAACGCGGCGAGCGCTGTAATGGACTTCAGCATTCCGCCACCTGGTTCGCGATTTCCTCGCCGATGGCCAGCGAGGCCGTGGCGGCGGGACTGGGGGCGTTCAGCACGTGCACGGCGTCGGCGGTTCGCACGATGCGGAAATCCTGGATCAGCTCGCCGCTGGGCGCCAGAGCCTGCGCGCGCACCCCCGCGCCGCCGGTTTCGAGGTCGTCCACCTGAATCTCCGGAACCAGCTTCTGCAGCGACTGGCAGAACAGCTCGCGGCTGAACGAACGGCGCAGCTCGTCGAAGCACATGCGCGGGTATCGCGCCAGAAATCGCCAGAACCCGGAGTAGCTGAAGACGTCGGCAATGTCGCGCAGGCTGATGTCCCGCTTGCGATAGCCTTCGCGCGCCAGAGCCAGCACCGCGTTCGGTCCGGCTTCCACGCCGCCATGAATCAGGCGCGTGAAGTGCACGCCGAGGAAGGGGAACTTCGCGTCGGGCACGGGATAGATCAGGTTGCGCACCAGATACTGGCGCTCTGCCCTGATGCGGTAGTATTCGCCGCGAAACGGCACAATGCGCATGTCGCGTCGGATGCCGGCCATCGCCGCGACGCGGTCGCAGTGGAGGCCGGCGCAGTTCACCAGCAGATCGAATTCGAAATCGCCCGCGCTGGTGTGTGCGATCCAGGAATCGCCGGCTTTGCGAAGCCGCTCCACGCGCGCGCCGGTCACCACACCTCCATTGATCTCCTGGGCATTGATCTTCCGGGCCAGGGTCGAACAAACGGCGGGATAATCGACAATCCCTTCCTGCGGGACGCGCACCGCGGCCACTCCCGCGGCGTGCGGCTCAATCTCCTTCATCTGCTCGGGGCCGAGCCACTCGAGCCCTTCCAGTCCGTTCTGCCGCCCGCGCGCCAGCAGATCGCGAAGGCGAGGCGCTTCTTCGTCGTTCGAGGCCACCACCAGCTTGCCGCACACCTCGTGAGGAATGGCATTCTCCTGGCAGAACGCGACCATCTGGCGAATGCCGCGGACCGCCATGCGCGCCTTTGTCGAACCGGGCTTGTAATAAAGGCCCGCGTGCAGCACGCCGCTGTTATTGCCCGACTGGTGCCGACAGACTTCCGGTTCCTTTTCCAGCACAGTGATTTGCGAATCCGGGAATCTCTGTCCGATTCGATACGCCGCGGCCAGACCGACAATGCCGCCGCCCACAACCGTGATCCTCGCCCGTGAGTTCATCTTTCCTTCAGGGTATGCTGCGAACCTCAATCGGTTCGAACCTGATATCTTTCTTACCAGTGCGCCTCAATCTGCTGCTCGTGCTTACCGCGGCCTCGATGGCCTGCGCTCAGACTCATTGGGTGGGCTCCTGGGGTGCGTCGCAGCAATTGCCCGAGCCCAACAACGCGCTGACGATCTTCGCGACGCCACTCTGCGGCAGGTGGTTCATCTCTCCGTCGGTGGGCCGCAACTGCGCGTGCGCCTCTCGAACCGGTTCGGAACGGCCCCGCTGCACTTCACAGCCGTTCATGTCGCGCAAAAGGGCGCCGACAAGGCCCTGGCGTTTGACGGACGCCCCGATGTGACCATCCCCGCGGGAGCCGACTATCTTTCGGCCCCGCTCGATTATCCGGTGGCGGCGCTCTCGGACCTCACCATCACGCTGCACATTGACGAGCCGCCGTCGGCGCAGACCGGGCATCCGGGTTCCCGCGCCACCTCCTGGATCACCCACGGCGATTTTGTTTCCGCGGCCGACCTCCCAAATGCGAAGAAGGTGGAGCACTGGTATTTCATCGCCGGCGTGGATGTGGCCGCGTCCGCGGGGGCCGCTTCCATTGTGACCCTGGGCGATTCCATTACCGACGGACACGGCGCAACCACCGACGGCAACGACCGCTGGCCCGACGCGCTTGCCCGCCGGCTGCAGGCCTCACCCGCGACGCAATCGATCGGAGTCCTCAACCACGGGATTGGGGGAAACCGCGTCCTGCTGGACGGCCTGGGGCCGAACGCGCTGGCGCGCTTCGATCACGATGTGCTCGGGCAGGCCGGCGTCCGCTACCTGATTATTCTCGAGGGCGTGAACGATATCGGCGCTCTGGGGCGCACCGGCGACGCTGCGCATGAGGCCCACGAGACGCTGGTCCGCAACATTCTCGGCGCATACGAGCAGATGATTGCCCGCGCCCACACCCACGGAATCGAAGTGATCGGCGCCACCATCATGCCGTTCACCGGATCAGGGTATTATCACCCAGGCGCTGAAACCGAAGCCGACCGCCAGACTATCAATCAGT
>Ga0326728_10012253_pt1 | contig 19133 bp, 14 predicted proteins | sample MB3enrmetagenome_FD_207602 | JGI IMG/M metagenome (GOLD analysis project Ga0326728, IMG submission 207602) | Lab enriched peat soil microbial communities from McLean, Ithaca, NY, United States - MB31MN | ecosystem: Environmental > Terrestrial > Soil > Wetlands > Peat | place: USA: New York... | reverse complement strand
ATTTGACCTCTCTCAATATTCCCGCATTGCGGGTGCAGTCAAATATTATGAGGTCAAGGAATTTGGATCAAGTTTAAACCTTTTTGGTTCCGGCTTGTCCGGGTTAGGTATTAATGATACCCTGAGCCTGGCGCTCAGCTTTTCCCTGGTACACGGACTGCAAAAATCTGAGAGCAATACGACATTTGATCATCAGGTGTATTGGCGGCGTTCCGTGATCGCTGCGACAGCCGCATTCTCGATCGGCAAGTTCCTGAAGACAAAAAACAGCGATGAAATGTTTGTGGCCGGGTTACTTCAGGATATCGGGATGCTGGTGCTCAATGAAGCGGTGCGAACGTACGGAAACATCGTCGCAGCCTCCAAGAACAACCATAGGCTGCTGGTCGAAACTGAACGCGAGGAATTGGGCACCGATCACGCTCATGTGGGACGATGGTTTCTGGAAAAGTGGGGCTTGCCGGACCGCCTGATTTCAGCGGTGAGCAGAAGCCACGACCTGGAAGGCGTCACTGAACCATTGGCCAAATCTGTTGGGGTCAGCGGGAACATTGCGGAAATCTGGACTGATCCCGAAACCTCGGCAGCCACTGCAAGGACCGCGGAGGCCTCTCGAAAGTTAATGGACCTCTCACGCGATCAGCTCGACGTGATCCTCGCGAAGACGGCCGCGAACTTGCCCGAAATTGCCGCCAATCTGGAAATTCCTGTCGGCAATGAGATGTTGATCAACGGACTGCTGGACCACGCGCGCGAGGCTATTGCAGATCTGAATATAAGGACGTTGCAGCAGGCTCAGCACTTTGCCGTTCAAGTGCAGCGGGATGCTTTAACTTCGCTGTATAACCGCACCTATTTGAACCAGGCCTTGGAAGCCGAGTTTGACCTAGCCCGAAGCATGGCGCAGCCTTTAACGGTGATTTTTGCTGACATTGACAATTTTAATAAAATCAACGATAGCTATGGCCACCATGCCGGCGATATCGTCCTGAATTCGGTGGCGCACGTGATCCAATCGGTAACCAGAGACTCGGATACCGTGGCGCGCTTTGGCGGCGATGAATTTGTCGTGCTTCTCACCAATACCGGAGAGGAAATGGCTTTCAAGATCGCAGAACGCATCCGCTCATTGGTTGAAGGGCATCCCCACAACACGGGCAACGGCCATAGACTCTATGTGACGGTTTCGGTCGGCTGGGCAACCCTGTCGGCAAAATCGAGCCTTCTCTCGGCGAAGGAGCTGTTGAACTCGGCCGACCGCAGTCTTTATGCTGCGAAAGGCGCTGGCCGCAACTGCGTCGCGCAAGCAGTCTAAAAAATACGAATGACGAATTGAAACCCACGTATTTGGTGTTTTACATCGTCATCCGTAATTCGTCATTTGAAATGTGAAATCGCCAATTATCGCAGACCATCGGCTGGGCCTCATTGCAGCCGGATGCCCCCAAACTTCTTTTCAACGAAATTGACGCGGTGCGCGCCAGACAATGTTTGAGGTGATCAGCAATCGTGCGGAATCCGGACGGTACGACGCGTACTACGAAAAGGTTTGGCCCAGGAGGAACTCTTGGTGCGGTGTAAACGCATTGGCTTCCTTTTCGGAGTCTTTGAGCTTTCAGGCTTTGCTTGCCTATAATAAGCTGATGAATTGAGGCTCTGGTTTTGAGCTTAATAACTCAACTTTAATTGCCTTTAGGTAAACCCCCGGCTTTGCCGGGGAGACTCCCAGAGTTTGACATTTTCGGGAGTCATGTAGAAAGCAAGTCTCCCCACCGTGAACCGCTCAAAGTTACACGGCAAGGAGACTTTTAATGACTGATTATGAGAGCCTAAAGCATACGAGATGGGAATGCAAATACCACGTGATCTTCATACCCAAATGGCGCAAGAAGCGGATCTATGGTCAACTTCGGAAGGATCTGGGATCGGTTCTCAGAGAGCTCGCGCGACATAGGGAAAGCGAGATCGAGGAAGGGCATTTGATAGCAGATCACGTGCACATGCTGGTTTCGATTCCTCCGAAGTATTCGGTTGCACAAGTAGTTGGGTACATAAAAGGGAAGAGCTCGATCCACATTGCACGAACGTATATGGGTAAGCGACAGAACTTTGTGGGACAGAATTTCTGGGCGCGAGGATACTTCGTTTCGACAGTGGGCCGAGACGAAGCTACGGTTCGAGAATACATAAGGAAACAGGAAGTGGAAGACGAGCGGCTGGATCAGCTGCAAATGTTCAAATAACCACCGGCCACCTTGGGTGGCTCGGAATAAACCGCTTTGAGCGGTTCATGGTTTTCAGGCCTCCGGCTTTGCCGGAGGTTTATGACTGCGGATAGGGCAAGCGGTCCCAAGTCCGCAATCCATAAATTCTCAAGCACAGGTTTTCGCGAGCGCAAGGAAGTCTTTCCACAGGAGGACACGCCGGATCTGCGGAAACATGCAGGAATTTCCTTCCATCCACTTGATTGCTTTGGCGATCTCCCGTTGGCAGATCGATGTCCTGTGGTTGCAAGGCATCCCTGGGCGGCTGTATTTGTGTAGTGTTGGCAGGGCGCGTTTATCCGTAAGCTGACCCAATGTTCACACAGCCATGTTCCGATCGTGCAGAATGCACTCCTCACAATCGACGAGTGCGATCAGCCCTTCGACCCTGTCGCCCCTAAATTGCACCATGGCTTTGTGCAAGGTGCCTATCAACCCTATGCCGATCATGCCTCGAGAAAAGCGAATCCCAGGATAAACAGTCCGCGACCATCCCCAGGAAGATTTGCATATACGTACTCAATTGGACCCACTCAATACGCACTTTATCCCAATCCAATAAGTTCCCAAGCGCCGGTTTTAGTTTATTTACCCCCGGGAAAATAGTGTGTTATCGTCTCGCCCATATCGGGCAATTTTTGTGCAACTGCTTAAACCCTATGCCGGGAGGGAACTCATGAGGATCCGCTACCTGCCATTGCTTGTCGTTGGATTGTTCGCACTGTTTCTGGGCAGCTGTGGTAGAACCGCGAAGCTCGGGAAAGACCCCGTCGAGAAAGTCATCGCCGCCATGACCCTCGAGGAGAAAGCTTATTTTGTGACCGGTACGGGCATGCAGATATCAGGCCGGGATAACCAAAAAGAAGTTCGGGATCCGGGATCTCCGGGTGTCGGGCGCACACAAATGCTTGTGCCGGGAGCCGCCGGAACCACTTATGCGATAGCGAGACTGGGGATTCCAGCAATGGTAATGGCGGATGGGCCCGCGGGCCTGCGCATCAGTCCAACACGCGAGAATGACAAGGCCTTCTACTACTGTACTGCATTTCCTGTTTCGACGCTGCTAGCGTCCACATGGGATCCGGAACTCGCTAACAAGGTGGGCCAAGCCATGGGCAACGAGGTGCTGGAATACGGGGTGGACGTGCTGCTGGGTCCCGCAATGAATATTCACCGAAATCCGCTTTGCGGCAGAAATTTCGAGTATTATTCCGAGGATCCTCTGATTGCCGGGAAGATCGCGGCTTCCGTCATCAACGGTGTCGAATCGCAGGGGGTGGGGACCTCTATTAAGCATTTCGCCGCGAACAATACTGAAACCAACAGAAATGCATTGGATACTCTCGTGAGCGAACGGGCGCTGCGTGAAATTTATTTGGAGGGCTTTCGTATTGCTGTCGAGGACGCGCAGCCGTGGACCGTGATGTCCTCCTATAATCTGATCAATGGCGTACCGGCTTCCGAAAACCATGATCTTTTGACAAAGGTGCTTCGCGACGACTGGGGTTTCAGGGGATTCGTCATGACCGACTGGTTTGGCGGAAAAGATGCGCCGGCGCAGGTTGTGGCCGGGAACGATCTGCTAATGCCAGGGACAATTACGCAGGCAAATGCGATACTTAAAGCTGTCCGGGAGAAGAGACTGGATGAGGTGCAATTGGACCGAAATATCAAGAGAGTTCTCAATGTGCTGGTGCAAACGCCGCGGTTTAAAGGCCACAAGCCTTCCAATAAGCCCGATCTAAAATCTCATGCTGAGGTGGCACGCTTGGCCGCAGCCGAAGGGATGGTATTGCTGAAGAACAGCCATAGCGTTCTGCCTTTGGGGCCGGGTAAGAAGTTGGCGACCTTTGGAAACGCATCCTATGACACCATCACCGGAGGCACTGGCAGCGGCGATGTCAATGAGGGCTACAACGTTTCTTTGGTGCAAGGCTTGATAAATGCCGGGTACTCTGTCGATGAAGGACTGCGAAGGCTGTACGGCGGCTATCTCCAGAAAGCGAAAGAACAGCGCCCGCAAGCTCAGGAGTTCATGCCGCAAACCCCGATTGCCGAAATGTCCATAAGTCCGGCACAGGTGGCGATGCTGGCAGAGGCCATGGATGTAGCTTTAATAACGATTGGAAGAAGGTCGGGTGAATTCTTTGACCGGAAGGTGGATGGCGACTTCAACCTTGCTGCGAAAGAGACCGACTTGATCAAGGTCGTAACCAATGCCTTCCGGGCCAGGGGCAAAAGCGCGATCGTGGTACTCAACATTGGGGGAGTGATCGAAACTGAGAGCTGGAGAAAAGTGCCGGATGCCATTTTGCTCGCCTGGCAGGCGGGACAGGAGGGCGGGAACGCGATCGCCGATGTGATCAGCGGAAAGGTGAATCCTTCGGGCAAGCTCGCCTCGACCTTCCCGATCCGGTATGAACATGTTCCTTCATCCAGAAACTTTCCTGGTGTTGTCGTCGCGGCCGGCAACGGGAGCAGCACACCGGAGCTGACGGATGGCCTCAGCGCATTCTTTAACCCAAAACCATCTCGGATCACCTACGAAGAAGGGATCTATGTGGGGTACCGATATTATGAAACCTTTGGTATAAAACCTGCATACGAATTCGGATATGGCCTGTCCTACACCTCTTTCGAATACGGCAAGCTCTCCCTGAATTCGCAGACCTTCTCCGGGGAAATTACCGCCACGTTGAATGTGAAGAATGCCGGGAAAACAGCCGGCAAGGAAATTGTGGAACTATATCTATCGTCTCCATCTCTAAAATTGGATAAACCTGCACTGGAACTCAGGGCCTTTGCAAAGACGCACCTTCTGAACCCCGGAGAATCCCAGACTTTAAGTTTTGTCCTCAAACCTCGGCAGCTGGCTTCGTTCGACCCTGCCAATTCGGCTTGGATTGCGGAAGCCGGAAAATACGAGGTCAAAGCCGGTGCCTCCTCCAAGGATATTCGTCAAAGCGCATCCTTTATGCTTGAGAACGACCTTATGGTGAAAAAGGAAAGCAGTGCATTGCATCCGAACACCATGATCAATGAATTGAAACGGGTATCTGCCAAATAGGTTTCTCTGTAGGGTTTGCGTCTTGGGAGTCTTGGAGTTAAACTCGATTCAGGTTTGAAGGAGTCAAACGATATGAAACTGGACAACGCCATCAAGACAGCATTGGAGTTCGAAGCGGGAGTTCACAAAATATATTTGGAGGCCATGAAGAAAACCGCCGACCCATCGGCGAAACGTATTTTCAAGGTGCTGTGTGAGGAGGAAATGGGGCATTTGAAATACCTCCAGGATCGGCTCGACGAGTGGAAGAAGACAGGCAAGATCAGGGTCGAAAAGTTGGAGACTTCCGTTCCGACGCACCAGCAAATAGAACAAGGATTGCAAGACTTGCGCAAGACTGTAAGGCCGAAAAACACCCAACAGAGTCCCGAGCTCGAATCGCTGAAGAAAGCTTTGGCCGCCGAGATAAAAACCGGCAATTTCTACAAAGAAATGGTCGCCAAGCTCGATGGCGAAGGTCAGGAACTTTTCAAGAGATTCGTCGAGATCGAGGAGGGGCACGAAGCCATTGTCCAGGCCGAGATCAACACCGTCGGAAACTGGGGATTCTGGTTCGACACGCCCGAGTTCCGGCTGGAAATGGAGTAAGAGAAGTTACGCGTGACGAATGGCGAATTAAAGGCAGTACGTCATTCGTCATGCCCTATGTTTATCCGCATCCGCGTATGGTATTTCAATTCATCCTGCGTGACCCGTCATTTCGTTGTGCTTTTACGGCGTCCTGAGAGCCACCAGATCTGCCGATCGAAATCTGGATATCGAAATACGCAGGTTCGGGCCCGGGTTGCCGGGGCCATCAGATACGGTTGAAATGCCGCCGCTCGTTGCGCCTTGCTTCCCTTTGTCTTTTCCGGATTCACCACTATCGAACCCACATTCTCTGAAAAAGAGAGTCATCGACAAGGAGCGGCTCAAGATTGAGAGGAGTTCGCCGTTTAAGCCTCGGGCAGGGTGCAATCCCCCAAGGAACAGAGGCGCCCTTCTGATTTTGTATGACCATACCAATCGCTTTTAACAGGCAGGCCGGCGCTGATTGAGATAATTTCCTCAAGATAGATCTTCCCCGCATCATCGTTGGTCAGAAAGGGCGCTTAGGCATTTGCAATCCGGCGAAAGGCTTCAACCGCATCGGTGAGCACGTGAACATGGGCGCGGTCCGCGGCGGGACCGATCAAAACCATCTGATTGGCAAAGACGGGATGCAGCCATAGTCCGAATCCGGACAATATGAATGGCTCAACCCCTTCGTGACCGTAATGCGAAATCAGAAGATCAGCTTTTCCGTTGCGGGCTTAAGCAAGAAGGTCATTCCCGGTGTAAACGATTCCTGCATCGTATGCGCTCTGCTTGTTGAACTCAGGAATGAGCGTTTTGACAAGATCGTCCGGGACAGTCACCAGTGTCAGACGAACCCGGCTTGGGCCTGCTGCCGAAACCAGATGGAGAGACAGTCCAAGCCCATGAGAAACAGCGGCGAGAATACACAGAAGAACGGCCGTCCTTTTTCTAAAACTGAATCATCCCATGTTCCCGGTCAACGACATTTTTAAACTCGACAATACCAAAACGCCACGATACACGGATTTAACTGAACGATCCGCTTCCTAAGGAGCATTCACGCGACTTTACACCCATCAATGAAGTACTTCGACTATCGATTTTGACCAAGAGTTCGAAAAGGTCTCCGATTCTAGGAATCAATAAATGTACGAAAAACACAAAAGGGAATGCAGGAATTCCGTGCAGTCCGTGTTTTTGTGGTTTGAGCCTTGCGAAAGAAAAACAATGCGGACCGTTAGCCGAAGTATATAATTGTCCTCAACCTCAAAGGAGAAGCCGCCATGCCAGACAATTCATACCGTACCATCAGGGCTCTCTTGGCAAGCCAACGCCCGGAGGATATCCAGAAAGGGCTCAGGCTCGTTGCGATCGAAATCGCCAAAATTGGCTCGAGCGAAGCACGACCGCTGTTTGAAATGGTATCGACTCTCTTCTATATCGATGTGCTGGACCGTCCGGAACTTGTGCCGGTCATAGACGAGGCGGTCAATCTAGCGGCCAGCCTGGGAGTGTGGGTAATACCAGTCTTAATCGACAATCTCGATGCCGGCGACATCAAAGCTCAGTGGGCTATCGCCCATGTTTTGGGGCGAATCGGAGTGGTTGCGATTGACCCCATGCTAAATGCCTATGCATCTACCAATGATTCCACACGGCAGGCGTTTATAGTGTATGCGTTGGGGAAAATCAAATCTCCGGAAATTGTCAAAGCGGCAACAACGGTCTTAGCGGCAATGAAATCCGACCAGGTCGAACTGCGTGACACGGCAACCCGTGCTTTGGGTAAGTTGATCGAAAGCATTCCGCCGGCCAATCTGCCTGAAGAACTGAAGCTGCAATTTATGAAGTCTTTGCTTCATAATCTGTCCGACAATAATGCAAGTGTTCGGTCAAAAGCGGTCCGCAGCATAGGCAAGATGGCCAAGCACGGTCATCTTTCGGCGGCCGAGCGGGAGCAGCTCAAAGCGTGCTGTTTTCGGTTATTGGGCAATGATGAAGATGGCGAATGGGACCGCGCTTTTATTGTTCGAAAAGAAACCGAAGAAGCGCTCAAGTACATATAGGCCCGGGTTAAAAAAGCATTGCCGCCTGGGACAGAAAGCGATTGCCTTTCGTATTTACGCCATGGATGTTTGTGAGTGTCGACTTGGATTTAGTTTTTGTGTCTCTCACTCGGGAGGATAGGTAATGAGTATATGGCATGAGTATGTTCAAAGGGAAGGGAAACTCCCGGAATGGCCCTATCCCGTCGACTATGGCAAGGTCAACGAAATAGTGTCCGATGTCCTTGTGATCGGAGGCGGTCTGGCCGGCGTTCGCGCTGCAATCAGCGCCGCTCAAATGGGTGTTAAAGTCGTCCTGGCAGACGTGGGTCACGCCAAAAGGAGCGGCTCCGGAGGGGCCGGGGTTGATCATTGGCACGGAGCCTGCACAAACCCTTGTTCTAAAGTCACACCCGAGGAGTACACGAGGGGCTGCTACGAAAGCATGCACGGCTATATGGGTGCGCACGTCCGATACATCATCACCAGGGAGAGCTGGGACACTCTGCTCGAATGCGAAAAATGGGGATTGCAGATCAGAGACGTCAAAGATGAATTCAAGGGGGCGGAATTCAGGGACGAAGAAACCAAGTTGCTGTTTGCCTACGATTACGACAACAGGCATATCCTTCGAGTTTGGGGATATAACGTAAAGCCGGTTATCTATAAAGAAGCAGAGCGGCTCCGCGTCAATATCCAAAACCGGATCTGTGTGACAAGCCTGTTGACTGAGGGGGGAGAACAGGGGGCCAGGGTCGTCGGGGCAACAGGCGTAAATACGCGAACAGGAGAGTTCTATGTGTTCAGAGCGAAGGCAACCGTAATTGCCACCGGGGGTGCGGGTCGATTATTTCAATTTGTGCCGGAGCTGACCGCTTCGGCCTCCATGTCGGATATGAGCTCTGCCGGCGTAGGGCATGCAATCGGCTGGAAGGCAGGCGCGGAGTTCGTTCTCATGGAAAAAACCGGCCCCAACACCCTGAGCGGCTTCGGTTATGCGCCCTACAGCATGGGCAATGCAGGGAACACATACCACGGAGTTCCTGTTATCGACGCGAACGGCAAAGAGGTCCCCTGGGTCGACGCATTCAACCACGAGATCAATACCATCGAGGGACGTTTTCGCTGCGGGCCGGGACAAAAATTCCAGCTCGGCATCGGAATCGGCATCTCCAGCTATCTTCCTGAATACCAGCAAAATGATCCCGTGCGCGATCTTCCGGAGCGAATACGAAAAGGGGAATTTGCTCTCCCGTTCTACATCGACCTGACCCGCATGTCTGAGCATGAGCGGCGCGTCCTTTGGGGATTGATGGTGGGCCATGAGGGAAAGACGCGCATTCCCATTTACGACACCTTCAATAAGGCCGGATTCGATCCCGATCAGGATATGCTTCAGGCGCCTGTAATGACTCTCGAGGGATACCTTAGCTCATGTTTCTGGGCCGCAAGAGCCAATACACCGCCGCACTATCGCTCGGGTGGCGGCAGTTACCTTGTGGACTGGGATCTGAAAACCTCTCTGGAAGGTTTATTTGCGGGTTCGGGCAGCACCGTTTACGGCGGAGGCTGCCATGGGGAATCACACGCCACGGGACGATTTGCCGGGAGGAGAGCGGCGGAGTACGCCAGGAGCGCATCCGAACCTTTGGCCGACCGCGGGCAAATCGATTCCGAAAGAAACCGTGTCTATTCGTCGACACATCAGGACAAGGACGGGATCGGCTGGAAGGAAATCAATCAGGCCATCGCCAGAATCATGCAGGATTACTGCGGCAAATATAAGAATGAACTTACTCTTAAACTGGGCTTGCGTCTGCTTGGGGAACTGAGGCAAACAGAACTGGCTTCAGCCTATTCGTCCAATCCGCACGAACTCGGAAGGTTGCTGGAATGCTTTTCTCTAATTGATTTCGGCGAGGCGATGATGAAGGCATCGTTGGCAAGGAAGGCCAGCAACTCGATATTGGATTTCCACCGGCTCGATTATCCGGAAATGGACCCGCCGGAATGGAACAAATTATTGCCGATCAGACAAATCAAGGGCGAAACCCAATCCAGGGAGTTGCCGCTGGATTATTTCCTAAAGCAGCCGTTCGCCCCGACCTACGAGGAGAACTATGCCGCGCACGCGGGAGCGGCGAAGACTACGGGAAAGGAGACATCCAAATGAGCGACAAAATCTACATGGTCCCAAATCCGCCAACTCCCAACAGGGCGGTGGCGTTTGATCCTGACGCGTGCCAGGGATGTAACTCCTGTGTGGAGGTCTGCCCCACCGATGTCCTGATGCCGAATCCGGAGCCGGAAATGCCTCCCGTTGTCCTTTATCCCGAGGAATGTTGGTATTGCGGGGGGTGTGTCGAGGAATGTCCATGGCCCGGTGCGATCTCGATGCTCCACCCAACGAGCCAGAGAATCTCGATGAACTGGAAGCGCAAATCCACTCAAGAATTGTTCCGGGTTGGCATGAAAAATCCGCCAACTGCGAACAACAGGCCACCTTCCGGGTAGATTGCGTAGGAGGAGGCCGCCGGCTCACCCATGACGAGATTGCCGTAACGCAGATCTAACTTGGGCAAAGACTGCTCAGAATCCTCAAAGACTGTTAGAATGCTTACTATAAGTGGCGGGAGCCATTAGGGATAATGGCGGGGCCGACAAGACTCGAACTCGCGACCTCCAGCGTAACAATTCTGGAAGCGATGTGTCGCGGAATGTCCTGGAGAGCCATGGGGCCTAAGAGTGATGCGGTTTTGGGGGCTCTCAACTGAATTCCAGATAACTCGGGCGCATTCGGTGCTTCTGGTGGGTCCAAGCCGGAGTTGGGTCGCAAGGCATGTCACAGAATCTCTGCACGACCTCCAAGATTGCCTCCACGTTCTCCGCGCATACTCTATTTACCCATACGGTCAGCGCAAACGGCATCAGCACCTGGATAAATCGGCAAACTTACGGCTGCATGCTTCCCGCTTCCTTTTCCAGGGAGTGGCCGGGCCATTACCCCGGCCAATTCTCCTTGGGATGCAGGGATGGGATGCCTAGAGCTGGAGTTGACCACACGGCGACAAAAAAAATTGAAAAATGAAGGCTTTAGCCTGTCTCGTCAAAATGTCATGAAATTGGTGGACGTGGGGCGGTTGTTTTCATGCCCGTCCGATGGTTCGGATAAAGTGTGGACAAAGTGGACCATAGCTTCCTAGGCGCATGTCACCTCTCGATCATATTGGGCTATGTTTCTGAATTGCGTTTCGTCTTATACTGACTTGCCAACGAGAGATCCTTCGGAGAGCAGGAAATATATGGCCACGTGGCCCTCAGCGAATTAAAATGAGGATTTCCGGCTTTACAGACAGATTTTAATGCACCACAGCAGGTGTGCTTATTTCGAAAAAAGGCGTCATCGGGAATCCGTCAACAAGACTTTAGGCAAAATGGTGGGTGATCGCATGCGCATTGTACGACTTCCTTTCCTTTTGATAGGAATTATTATCGGGACTGCTGTTTCCCAAGACAGAACGCCGTCGTCTGATCCCGAGATCCAAGCGCCCTCAACCAAGACCCATCACAAAGCGAAATCCCAAACCCAATCAAAGCCAACTGTGGTCACCTTTAGCCAAGGCCGCTGGCAAGGCACAACTTTGGAGGGTGATTCGCTCGAATTCAATATTAAGGGCAGGCAACTCGCTGGACCGTTTGTTGTTGAATTCTCAACTCCCAGTGCTCAAAACCTTTCCAGCCAATCTGCAAGAGATGCTGACGCCAAGACTCGTCTTGTATTGAAGATTCCCGGCGCGGATCTTGCTAAAGGAGCATTCGACATAGTACTTCCTGGCTGGGACATAACGATAAATGTTAGGGGGATTGTTACGGCAAATTCTGCGAAGGGGACCATAGAATTTGCACAAGGTGGTAATGTGACGAGGCGTGTATGGACTGCAAAACTTGTTAATACTGAATCCTCAGCGGACACAAAGCCAGATGTCCCAATTACAAAGTGACAGTTGTTAAATCCATTAATTGCATTCGGGTAAACCGCCGCCTATGGCGGCGCGGCTCGAAAAGGGTCTGCCGTTTCGGCGTGCAAATATGAGACGGTCTCCTAACGTGAACAGTGAGGTTCACGAGAAAGTAGACCGTCATGAGAGAGTGGCAGAGCTTCTCACGTGTGAGAGATGGCAATGGAAATATCACATAAGACTCCGCAAGGTTTCCCTGCGGCGGCCGGGTTCAGGGGCGTGACCTGGCCGTGTTTCTGGAATAGCGGTGGACGCTGCAAGGGAAGCCATTGAGCAAGCGAAAAGCCTGGATAACTCCTACTTGACTCGGCTAAGATCGGGCTCTCCGTTAATCCTGGCGCAAATTCTTTTTGAGAAGGCGTACAGATGTGACCATGTAGCCAATTTGCAGAGATGAGGAGAGCCAAAACCGCGTCGTGGGGCGGTCCCCGGCCTTATTAGGGGCAAGTGTCAATGCAAAACCAGAGTGCTCGGGAAACTTATCTACTTCTACGATCCCTCACCGATTGGTGGAAGCAGATATTTCCCGTGGGCTCTAATACTACATTGTGGTAGTAATTCGATCGGCATTTCGACAAGATGTCAAGTTTCAAGTTTTTATTTGGCTCTCGTCTAAGACAAAACCTCCAAAGCAAAAGATCATGGAACTCCGCAAAGTGAAAAGACTGGAACGAAAACCGCATTGTTTTCCGTTCGCTTGCGAATTGTGCAGTGCGCTTTACGAACCCCAGACCTGGAAAGCAGGCTGGAATCTTTCGGGCGAACTTATTTGGAATTGCCCGAAGTGCGGACACCCGAACTTTCCAAGGCTGGATGGATAGGAACGATAGCTTCGATTACCGAACTTCGCATAATAAAGTAACAGACAACTCCTCCGGCAGTAAAATAGATTCTTGTCTACTCCTACTCGACAACGGCGAGATTTTGACGCACTTGAGCAACGACGCAAACAGGCGGCACGTTTGTTTCAGGTGGAAATCTGATGCTGGCGGCCATCTCCCGGCAGTTGAGTCTCGGTCGCCAAGACGTGAGGCGTTGGCATAGGCAATGGAAACGCGCTGGGAATGCCGGGCTGGCCGGAAACCAAGGTTGGATAGGAAGCTACTCCGGCAAATGGACGTCGTGCTTCGCAAGGGCGCACACGCACATGGATTCAACACCGATCTGTGGACCCTACCGAGGGTTGCCATCGTTATCGAACGCGTCACGGGAGTGCATTGTCATCCCTTCCATGTTTGGAAGTTGTTGGGCGCGATGAACTGGGCCCTGCAACGGCCGGCCAAACAAGCCAAGGAACGCAATCCGGACGCGGTGAAATATTGGGAGCAGCAACGATGGCCCGGGGTAAAAAACGCTCGTCGCCGGAACGCATGGATCTTTTTCCAAGACGAAAGCGGCGTTTCGCAGCCGCCGTCGATCCGAAGAACCTGGGCCCCAAGGGGAGAAACTCCTGTCCTGATTCATGCGTTCAGCTGGGACACACTATCGTCGGGCACGGCGATTGGCTATGGCCGGAACGTGCCTGCAGGCTATAGCGGGCGCAGCAACCAGGCCCTAACCACGCATTGCAAAGGAGTGCAAATCATGGCTAAGAGCCAGCGTACATCAAGAGCCGCAGTTCCAAAAACAGAAAAATCAAGACCGGGAAACACTCCAGCCGATCGAATCGTCAGCGAGACCTATACGAACCTTAACCGTTTCACCAAAGTGATGGAAGGGTTCGATACACTTTGCATGCACGGATAAGACGCCGGCCTGGAACGCGAATTTGCCTTTATCCTTGCAGACATGCTTGAGAGGGATGCCGAAAGCATCATGGCTAAATTCTGCCAGATTGAGTGTGTGGGCATGAACAGGATTAACCAAACATCACTCGGGGGCTTCCGGGTCACCTGGAAGGGCAATCGTGCATATGCGATTCCTGCACACTGAAAACCCGCTGCTCGATCACTGGCATCCCGCCTGCCCTTCCGGCGCCGGCATTCTGCGCATTGTGGGCACGGGGCGGATCATCGACGTTGAAACGCTGCGAGAGGATCCGCACGCGATGATCATTGCCGATGGTCCGGCACAAGTTTGCCGAGTGCTGGCAATCCCATATCCGGATCGGCAGATAATCGAAGGCTAATAATCGGAGCCGTTCGGGGTTCCTGGAGGACGAGGGGCAAGAACACGGAAGGGGGGCGGCTACAAATTCCGTCCCCCTCAGAGGTGAGGGATCTATATTTGCGCATTATCTACTGGAGCGACACGCTGTCTTGCAAACTATCTTTAGATATTTTCTATAGCCAAAAGATACAGGAAGTGGGGCAGGAGATGGTTCTAGGCCCGCCCCCAATTAGCAGCAATCCGATGCTAGTTACTTCATAGGACGCTACTCGACATTGGTGTGGTTCAGGAAATTTGATTAAGGTTTATTAAGGGGAATTACGGGAAACACCCACGGGCCGGACCCACAAGGACCGCCACGGCTAGGAGCGGGGAAGGCGCCGTGTGCTGGATTCAGTATTATTCGCGCGGCCGGAAGATCTGGGAATCAACCGACACAGCGGAGCTTGGAGAGGCAAAGGATCTATTGAAAAAGAGGGAAGGGGAAGCTGTAGACAAAGCGCCTGCAACCGGGCGCAAGGTTAAAATGCCAGATCAGCTGCAGGATCTTGAGAACGATTACAAGATCAACGGCTATTGTTCCCTTATGGACCTCGAACGCCGGCTGAATCTGCATACCCTGCCATTGTTCGGTAAACGGAAAGCCCCGGCAATCGAAGCGGCCGAGATTCGAATAATTGCCAGCCTTCGCCTGGAGCGCGGCACGACGAAAAACGACGAAGCCCGGATATTTTCATTTACTCGGGAACTGCAAGAAATCCGGCAAGGCCAGAAGGCGAAGGCCGATGAGTTGGCCAAGAAAAAAGGACGGGTCTGGGCCTATGTTTTCAACCGGCACGGGCAACGCATCAAAGGTTGTAAAAGCTCCTGGACCACTGCCAGGGAAGCGGCAGGAGTCCGGAAAACATCTTTCACGATTTCAGAAGGACCGCAGTCCGAAACCTTGTCCGGGCTGTCATCCCTGAAAGAGTGGCTATGAAGAGGACTGAGCCCACAACCCGATCCGCGTTCGAGTGATACAATATCGTAAGCGACGCGGATCTATCGGAAGCGGCTCGGCATCTGGAGCAATTCTCGGACAAAGACAGCGTTCAATCCGCGAAGGCTCTGAGGGTGGATGTTGTTAACAGGCGGGAACCATTAGACTTAATGGCGGGGCCGACGAGACTCGAACTCGCGACCTCCGGCGTGACAGGCCGGCGTTCTAACCAACTGAACTACGACCCCACCTGATCAAAGGTGCCGAATCATAGCGCATAAAATTAATGAGTTCAAGGGACGTTTGCGCTCGGCACTGAAAAAACCAATGCCACGTCCGCAATGTGGACCCGATGGATCGCGCATTCATTACGAATGCCTTCGTCCAAAAAATGAATTATAATGCGTCGCCAGAGACAAGTGGAACCCACATAAAGTTGAGGTAATTTCTATGAACCCGTTCCTCCAACTCGGCGAAAATTTCTTTCGGCATCCAGGAATGCGGCTTGCGTTGATTGGGTCGCTTCTATGTGTGTTTGTCCTTGCCACTGGTTGCGAAAAGGCTCCTGTCAAGCCGGTGGATATCACGACCAACGACCTGTGTTTTCGCTGCAGGGCACCGATCAGTGAAATAGCTTTTGCGGCCGAATTCATTACGAAGGACGGCTTTGTGCGCAAGTTCGATGATGTGGCTTGCATGCTGGAGCACGCCAGGAAAGTTGGCAAGAAAAACATACTCAGCTTCTACGCGATTGATGCGCAGACCAGGAAGCTGTATCCAGCTGAGGAAGTCCAGTTCGTGCGTTCGGATAAGATCCATACGCCGCACAACGGCGGCATCGTAGCCTACAAGGATCCGGCAAAGGCAGATGATATCGCGGCTCGGTTCAAAGCGGAAAAGGTAACACTGGACGACCTCATGAAGTAGCGAGCAGTTTTTAAGTCTGAGAAATTTCGAGTCAAACGCGAAGTTTCCAGCATTCGAATTCCTGGCCGCTTCCATCTCCGTTTCTTGAAAAGAATGCGGTGGCTGGTAAACTTGTTTTGTAGTTGCTATCCCCCCCCTGGAACCCGCCTAGGGGATTAAAATGGACCGGGGCCGGCGTGCAGTCTTAATGTGTTTTACAACCATCCTGCTCGCCTGCACGTCCGCAAAAACCGGAGACAATCGCGTCCCGCAGAATCCCGTATTCAAGGTGGGCGTGGACACCGTTTTTTTAAGGGTATCGGTCACCGATCCGCTGGATCGCTGTGTCACTGGACTGAGCAAAGAAAACTTCAGAGTCTACGAAGACAAGGTGGAGCAGAAGATATCCAGCTTTAGCGAGGAATTCTCTTCGGTCAGCGTAGGGATTCTGCTGGATACCAGCGGCAGCATGAAAACCCACAATAACCTCGTTGCCGCGCGCGCGGCGCTGCACCGGTTCCTGGACAAGGGGAATCCTGGAGACGAATTTTTCCTGATTGTCTTTAACCGGGATGTAAGCCTTGTAAAAAATTTCACCCAGGATGTTGCTTCGGTTTTGAGCGCGGGTTCTTTGATGCCGCCCTCAGGATCGACGGCGATCTGGGACGCAGTCTATCGAGGCTTGGATCAAATCAAGGTGGCAAAAAACGAAAAAAAGGCTCTCCTCCTCATCACCGACGGCGAGGACAACAGCAGCCGCTACTCCCCTTCGGAAGTCAGGGAATTTGCGAAAGAATCGGACACTCAGATTTATGTTATCGGCGAGCCCGGCGAATTGGGCTACGGACGGGATGAAATACAGGCAATCGTTCAGTTAACCGGTGGCCGCGCCTTCTTTCCTGACAACCTGAATAGCCTGGACTACTGCATTGACCTTGTCGATGCGGAACTCCATAACCAATACGTCCTCGGGTATGTCCCGAGTCATAGGGATCACGATGGAAAGTGGCGGAGAATCCAGGTAAAGCTGGATGGACCTAAAGGCTTGCCAAAGCTAATCGTGCGTTCGAGAGAAGGATACTATTCCGCAAAAAACTAGTGGCGCCGCCTTCCTCCTGCTCCGGTTCCTCTGTTTCTTTGATCGGAAGATATGTCGCTTTATAATTAAAATCTCACCCCGTTTTTTCGGGAAACAAAGAACCTCCCAAAGCGAAAAGCGCTCACAGATCTTCACCCCCAAAACCCGCCGCAAACCCCACAACTGTTAGTAACTTGAGAGTACCGAAATCGGAAGGAGGGCGGCTCATGCTGCCAAGCTGGTTCCTTCGGTTCGGGACAGGTCAAGCCGATCTTGGATGAATTTCACGAGGATTGAGGTTTTGGCGGTAGTCGCGAGAAATTCGGGGAGGGTATTGCGGAGGGCGACGGCGACGACCTGTTCGGAGGGGGCCAGTCCCGGGCGTATGGTGCGGATCCAGGAGCCGAAAGATCGCCAGACCAGCTTGGGTTGCGTGGCGGAGAGGATCTGAATCAGTCCCTGGGCGATGAGTCCGAGTTGGATGTGGCGATGGTAGGCTGCGATCTTTCGGCGGACGGCGTCGCGGTAGGCACCCGATCTGCGGTGCAGGTACTGGTTGCCACTGACGCGCCGTAGGGGCGTCATGGCCGCCATCCAGACATCTGATAGGCATAGGCTCCGAGGACATGGAGGGCCTGCTTGAAAGACACTTCGATCTTCAATCGCAGACCACAGATGCGAATGATGTCGAGGGGGGACAGGGTCAGGTCAGTGGACATCAGCAGGATGGTGCGCGTTGAGGACCACCACGAAGCGGACGAGGATGCCGACGGGACGCCACAACAGATCGGCGGCCCGAAAGCGGAGGATCACGTTCTTCTCGCCATAGACGGGGCTGGGTGCCTCCTGGAGCTGGTCGGCATCTTTGAGCAGGGCGGCGACTCTGATCTTTTTCCCGTACTTGGCCGGTCTGCCCTTGGGCCGTGGGCGGTTCTTGGGCGGGGGTGTCGCCGCAAAGAAGGCTACGCTGTTGCTTTTGACGCGCGTGACCAAGTGGTTACCGCGAGTCAGCAGATCGCGAACCACTTTGCCGCTGGCATAGTAGGCATCGGCCACAAAGTAGCAAGGTTGTTTCAGTCCCAGTAAGTCGAGCAGCAGGATCATCTTGTCCAGCAGGGTTCGATGGTCGGGGTTGGAAAACACGGTGCCTTCGTGGATGCGACAGGCCAAAGGCAAGGCAATACGCTGGACAAAGCTTGGGTGAGCACCGCAACCGCATGGCAGGAGTGGCCGAAGATGTACTCTGCCTTGTTGTTTGACTCGGATTGCTGATGGAGTTTTTTGACACCGGGCATCTTGCGTCCGGCCTTGGCGACCTTGATGCCATCGCCGACGAAGACGGGCCTGCCGTTGACGCACAGGATGCCTGGGCCGAGGCGGAAGACCAGTGCGCACCAGGCGCAGGTGAGCTTGTCTAGATCCAGGGCGGAGCGGTGGAAGAAATCCAGGAGGCGGTCGTAGCAGGCCGGCCCAAGGACCATGGACAAGATCGGCCCCCGCTCTGGCGACCAGTATCGTGACGCCATCCGCTCTCGCAGGGTGTCCTTCAATGCATCGCCGCAACTACTCCCGCCCTCGTTTGGTCCAGCTTCGGATCCTGGCTTTGCACCGTCAGACCAGGAATTTCCCCCTCTGAACTGGTCGCGATGACCGCTCTCCGAAATTCACTCCCCGATTTTCTCATCACTTCGGGTCCAGGCCACTTGTTGAGGAAATTCCTGCGTGACCAGCTCGATCTAAACAGGGCTGAGGGTTCCGACTGGCGGGTTAACCAAGAACGCAGTAGTCTTGAGTAACATAGCCCGGTGCTCGTTATGGTAGATTATGCACAATACATAATGAATGTCATATTCATCTTGACGGGGATACGTTTGCTAGATATCATTTACTTAATCAGATCCTCCCCTACGGCGGGTAAAGTGACACCAAAGCGACCACGGAATTAGACTCGGTGATTACATTAGCTGCCACGCTAACGAATCACACCTAAATCGAGAGTCAAAGAATAAAAAAAGGAAGTATCCCTATGGCAGATACAGCATCGTCCCTTAAATCGGTACGACGAATGTCCAGACCTGAAGTTTCCTGGAAAGACATCAATAATGCTG
>Ga0326728_10012252_pt1 | contig 19133 bp, 12 predicted proteins | sample MB3enrmetagenome_FD_207602 | JGI IMG/M metagenome (GOLD analysis project Ga0326728, IMG submission 207602) | Lab enriched peat soil microbial communities from McLean, Ithaca, NY, United States - MB31MN | ecosystem: Environmental > Terrestrial > Soil > Wetlands > Peat | place: USA: New York... | reverse complement strand
TAATGCGTGGCTGCAATGGTTCCGGCGGATGGTGGTGCGCTACGAATACCGCGCGGATGTGTTCATTGGACTGGTGCATTTGGCTTGTGCCTTGGTGACCTTGAAGAAGGTTTCCGGATGAGTTCTATTGACTGACCACTCGGCAAGCGTCTAGTGAGGGCCAATTGCCGCACTTGGGATCGCCGCGATCCCCCGTCGCACTTTTGGACCGCCCTTCACACACGACCGAATCAATGAGGTCCAAACACAAATTCACCAGTGGTTTGAACTATCCTCCGTTAGGAGCAGTCTAATATTTCAACAGAAGGGAGTGTGCTATGAAACAGACGGCGAAATTCTTCGGGGTGATTGCAGTGGCGGCCAGCATCGGCCTGTCGGCTGCGCCACTAACACGGGCAGCCGTTGGCTACCGCGGCGGATATTACGGTGGAAATCGTGGCTGGTTTCATGGTGGATATTGGGGTGGCTGGTGGTGGTACCCTTGGGCGTTTGCGTTCCCCTATTATTACGGCGCGCCGTACTACTACAATTATCCCGCGCCTGCGTACTACTACCCGCCGTCCGCGTACTATCCGGCCCCTGCGGTGTACAGTTCGCAACCAGCAGCCGTGTATGGCTCTCCTCCGGCTTCAACGACCAGTAGCCCTGCCCTGAGCGTTCCTGACAACACGCGAACGCCAGAAGCAGACCGTCCGTTAGCACCGTCAGCGGTCTACAAAGATCCTTCGGGATTTCCACCAAGCACACCAAATCGGGTGCAACCCCGATGGGTGCCACCAGTACAACCGATGAGCGTGGCGGATGTGAAAGCCATGGTCAAAGCAGGGATCGCAGATGAGGTCGTCATCAGCCAAATTCAGCAATCGCGGGTTGTGTTTCGGCTGAACACGCAGGAGATCATTGACCTGAAGGAAAGCGGCGTCAGCAACAAGGTCATTGATTTCATGATCAATACGGCAAGTCGGCAAGGGCGATAGTCAACCCGATTGCGACGGTTAGCCTGACTGACCCGCCGACTTCTCTCAGGTACGCTTCCGCGCGCTGGACGGTAACGGTCGAGACTACTTTTTCTGCTGCGCCTTGATTTTTGCCCAGCGCGCCTTCTGCGCGGCTACAATCCGAGCACGAGCGGCAGCCGACAACTTGCGTTTCGGCTTGGTTTCTACTGCGACGCTTCCAAACGCTTCAGTACTTGCGTCACCCGCTGCCGTCGGCATGATAAACCGCCCCCGCAAATTCCACTCGTATCCCTCGTGGCACGCCGCCAACATTATCGAACGCCCATCCATATGTCCACTGTAAGTGGCTGACCCTTTTGACCACTGGTCCTCATGCCGGCTGTGATTCGCAAGAAGTTGCGTCCGGGAACAACTCGCTGTCGTAGCCGGCGCTTCGCCTGCTAATGGTTGGCACCTCTTACCCGGATTTGAGAGACGCCATATCAATGGAGAAGCGGTACTTCACGTCGGACTTGAGCAGTCTCTCGTAGGCTTCGTTGACCTTCTGGATGGGGATGATTTCGACATCGGCAGTGATGTTATGTGCGCCGCAAAAATCGAGCATCTCCTGGGTCTCGGGAATACCGCCAATGAGCGAGCCGGACAGATTGCGACGGCCCATCAGCAGGCCGAAGGCAGAGACGGAAAGAGGCTTCTCCGGCGCGCCGACGAGGGTGATGTTGCCGTCGCGGCGGAGCAGGTTGATATAGGCGTTGATGTCGTGATCGGCGGAAACGGCGTCGAGGATGAAGTCGAAGCTGCCGGCGTGCTTCTGCATCTCGTCGGCATTGCGCGAGACGACGACTTCGTCGGCGCCGAGGCGGAGCGCGTCTTCCTTCTTGTTGGGTGAAGTGGTGAAGACAACGACGTCCGCTCCGAGCGCATACGCAAACTTCACGCCCATGTGGCCCAGTCCGCCGAGACCGACCACGCCAACTTTCTTGCCCTTGGTGACGCCCCAGCGGCGCATGGGCGAATATGTTGTGATCCCGGCGCACAGGAGCGGCGCGGCTCCGGCGAGATTGAGGGTGGAGGGGACGCGCAGGACGAAGCGTTCGTCGACGACGATGCTGTCGGAGTAGCCACCGTAGGTCACGCCTCCGAGGTGCTTGTCCGGGGAGTTGAAGGTGAGGGTCATGTTCGGGCAGAACTGCTCAAGACCGGCCCTGCAATGTGGGCAGGTGCCGTCCGAGTCGACCATGCAGCCGACCGCGGCGAGGGCGCCGGGCTTGTATTTCGTGACCGCGGAGCCAACCTTGGTGACACAGCCGACGATCTCGTGGCCCGGCACGATCGGGTAGACGGTGGGCATGAGGCTGCTCCACTCGTTACGGACCTGGTGGAGATCGGAGTGGCAGATGCCGCAGAAGAGGATTTCGATCTGTACGTCGCGATCAGTTGGATCGCGACGCCTGATCCTGGTGGAGGCCAGCGGCGATGTCGCACTGGCAGCGGAGTAAGCTTTCGCGTTGTACATGGATTTGTCCTCCTATTGGTTTCGTTTCGACTCTGAATCAGGCTTGGTATTGTTCGTCGCTGACCTTTTCCATCCAGTCCACGACCTTGCCGTCGAGCGCTTCTTGAATGGCGATATGCGTCATGGCTGTGGTCGGTGCAGCGCCGTGCCAATGCTTCTCGCCCAGAGGAAACCAGACCACGTCACCGGGCCGAATTTCTTCGATCGGGCCTCCCCAGCGCTGCACCCGACCGCAACCGGCTGTGACAATCAAGGTTTGGCCCAGTGGGTGAGTATGCCACGCTGTTCGAGCGCCGGGTTCGAACGTGACACTAGCGCCAGCCGCGCGTGCCGGAGCGTTTGCCTGGAACAGGGGATCAATGCGCACGGTGCCAGTAAACCAATCGGCGGGTCCTTTGCTGGAGGGTTGTGAACCAATTCTTTTGATTTCCATTTTCGAATTCCTTCTCTTGACGGTAGCAGTCGTTTATCTCGTTCAGCGACCGGTCATCTGCTCCAGCTTTTCCGGGTATCTAGCTCCTTGCACAGTAATCTTTGATGCGGCGTTTTCGATCTCACGAAGGTCGTCGGGTGTCAGCTCGACTGCAACCGCTCCGATGTTCTCGTCCAAGCGATGCAGCTTCGTGGTACCGGGGATTGGAACAATCCACGGCTTTTGAGCGAGCAGCCAAGCGAGCGCGATCTGCGCCGGTGTCGCCTTCTTCCGTGTTGCGATCTTGCCAAGCAGATCAACCAAGGCCTGATTCGCCTTGAGAGCCTCCGGCGTGAATCGCGGGAGCGTGCTGCGGAAGTCGGAGCTGTCAAACTTCGCGTTTTCATCAATCTTGCCCGTGAGAAAACCCTTGCCCAGCGGGCTGTACGGGACGAAGCCGATGCCGAGTTCTTCGAGCGTCGGGATCACTTCGGCTTCCGGGCGTCGCCACCAAAGCGAGTATTCGCTCTGAAGAGCAGTGAGCGGCTGGACTTTGTGCGCGCGACGGATTGTTTGCACGCCTGCTTCAGAAAGGCTAAAGTGCTTGACCTTGCCTTGCTGAATCAGTTCCTTCACCGCCCCCGCCACGTCTTCGATGGGCACGTTCGGGTCAACCCGATGCTGATAGAGCAGATCAATTGTCTCGACCTTGAGCCGCTTGAGCGAGCCTTCGACGGCTTGGTTGATGTGCTCAGGCCGGCTGTTCAAGCCCGCCGCACCGGGCCGCGTATCGCTGCCACTGAGGTCGAACCCGAATTTGGTCGCGATCACCACTTTTCCGCGGAACGGAGCGAGGGCTTCGCCCACGAGCGCTTCGTTTGTGAACGGGCCGTACACCTCGGCGGTGTCGAAGAATGTGATGCCGCGTTCCACGGCGGCACGAAGAAGAGAGGTCATCTCCTGCTTATCTTTGGGCGGGCCGTAGGAAAAGCTCATACCCATGCAGCCCAGTCCGACAGCCGAGACTTCCAAGTTACTTTTTCCAAGTCTGCGCTTTTGCATTTTTGAATCCCCCATTTTTGATTAAAGGTTGGAGTGAATTTACTTCACATGGGCGTGGCTGTCGCACCCAATCTTGCTCGACCTGTTGCGATATTGCTCGAAAGCGCGGATCAGGCAATCGTGAGCAACCAGCCCGGACGCCAGCGCAACGTAGTCTTGCCGGCAGGCTTGCCGGGCACGACTCAGGCTGGCATACTGCACGCCGATGGCTCGCAAGAAGGTCAAGTATGTCCTGCGCAAGCGCCGTGTGCGGCGCGTGCGTGAAGAAACTCGGGTTGGCGTTGGCGCCGGTGCAAACTCTGTCGGAGGAACATTCAAGCTGACCGGAGAAACGGCGGTCATCCCGTCCATTTCACAGGATGTAGCCGACATCGATTCCGGCGAGGTTGCCGATTCCCCGGCGCTGCGCGAAATCGAGTCGCTGAATGCCGAGTCGGAGAGGCGCTGGCGGCACAAGCTTGTTGTCGCCAACGAACTGACTCGCTCACTCGTCAGCTTTCAGGCGAACAAGAGCCGTGCGGTTTATCGGTGGTACAAATTCAAGGAGGCGTTTTCCGCCGGCCTCGTCGAGCACTTCCTGAATCGCCACAAGCTTTCGTCCGGCGTCTTGCTCGATCCGTTTGCCGGTAGCGGCACGGCGTTGTTTGCGGCGGGCGCATTGGGCATGAAGGCAGAGGGAATCGAGCTTCTGCCCATCGGTCAAACTATCATCGAGACGAAACAACTGATTGATTGGGAACTTAGTCCGGCCGACAAGAAAACGCTGGCAGGTTGGGCGAGGCAGCGACCGTGGCAGAAGTCCCGCAAAACGCTCGCCCTTAACGAACTTCGCATTACCCAAGGCGCGTACCCGCAAGCTACCGTCGAAGGCATGGGCAAATATTTGGCGGCTTGCGAGCGTGAGAATGATTGCGTGAAGGCGGTCTTGCGCTTTGCGCTGCTCTGCAGTCTCGAATCGATCAGTTACACGCGCAAGGACGGGCAATATTTGCGCTGGGATTACCGGTCTGGACGGAAGCAAGGTAATAAGATTTTCGACAAAGGAAAGATCGTGCCCTTCGACGAAGCAATCACCGGCAAGCTGAACGAAATTGTTGGCGATCTTGGCGCGGCTTCGCTTCCCGAAGACCTTTTCTTCACGACGCGCTCGCGTGCCGATGTCGTGTTGCATAGCGGGTCTTGCTTGGAAATTCTTCCGACGTTTGAGGCGTCCGCTTACGACTGCATTTTCACTTCGCCGCCATACTGCAACCGGTATGACTACACCCGCACGTACGCGTTGGAATTGGCACTACTCGGCGTAACTGAGGAAGCCTTGGTCAGACTGCGACAAGATATGTTGAGTTGCACGGTTGAGAACCGCACAAAAGACCTGCTCGCCCTGAATCCAAATTGGGAGCGCGCTCTTGTCGTCGCCGACGAACACCGTTTGTTGCAACGCATCCTGACTTACCTCGATGCGCAGCGAAAGCTCGACCTGCTCAACAACAACGGCATCCCGCGCATGGTGCGCGGCTACTTCTACGAAATGGCCTGTGTCATTGCGGAGTGCGCTCGCATCCTGAAACGCGGTGCGCCGCTCATCATGGTCAACGACAACGTGCGTTATGCCGGCGCGAGCATTGCCGTGGACATCATTCTCTCGGATATGGCTGAGCAACTTGGTTTCAATGTCGGAAACGTTTTTGTTCTGCCGAACGGAAAAGGAAACAGCAGCCAACAGATGGGCGCGCATGGCCGCGATCCTCTCCGCAAATGCGTTTACGTCTGGCGAAAGCGCTGACCAATCCATCCGCAAATTGATGTGGTAGCGCGATGGTGACACGCCCATGGCACTCTTGAACAGCCGATCAAAGTGAAACTTGCTCAATCCAACTTGAGCCGCCAGTTGAGCAAGGTTGAAATCTTCGGCGGCGTGTTCGGCCATCCAGTCCGTTATTCGCCGAAGCTTGTAGCCAGGAAGTGGCGGACTCGTTTTAGGCGATTTTTTCACCAGCACGGCGTAGTTTCGGGCAAGATGGATGGCGATTGCCTGTGCGATGCCTTGCACGAAAAGCGGGCTTGCCTTCCGGCGCATCAGCTCGCCGTGCAATCGCTCCACCAATGAATCCAAAGTTGGATCCGTGAAGCCCGAAACATCCCGGAGCTGCGCGTGAATCGCATCGGCGCCGAACACCTCATCCAGGGCGCGCTGAATAAGCGGCAACCCAACCAGCACCATCATAAACTCGAACGGCTCCGACGTGAGCGTTCTCCAACGGCAATCGTAGGGCGCACCCGCCGTAGTCAGGAAAAAAGACCGTTTCTTGACTAGGCTCTTGATCCAAGGGCTGTCGATTTCCCGCTCCTGAACTTCAATCTCACCGGACGTTATCCATACGAGGACCGGCTCACTCACGGCAGGAATGTTCACCGTGCCCATTCTTGATGGCAGAGTGAAAATCGAGGCCCTTACTTCCCGCCACGCTTCGCCACGACCGGCGACCAGGCATTTCCCGCCAACATAGCGTTCGAGAGCTTCAGCAGAAGTTGTCTCAGGAACCGGCATGGGGAAAAGAATCATCGATGCTACGCAAAAGGGCAAGGCCGTTTCATGTCTCGTTCGGGCGCCCCGAACCCCAGTCCGGGTGTGTTTAAAAGTGGCGGTCAGCAGCAGGGGAGCTTCGCAGGGTTGCATCTCTTGATTCTGAAAATCATTTGACGGCGGGAGTGCCGTGCCGCTGCGTCGTCGGTGAATCGTTGGCGTGCACTGTATTGACGGAGGCCTGTCGTTGCCGATATACTGATGCGCCGTCAAGGTTGATTTGATTGGTCGCTGTAGCCGCGCTCGGCGAGCGCGACCGCGGTTAACAACTGCGGCTGCAATACCCGTCAAGTAAAACGTGACAGGGCATTCGTTGACAACCGACGGGGGGAATCGAGCGATGAACCGATGGATGAGAATTGCAGGGATGATGATCGCCCTCGGCGCGACAGCCGCGAGAGTTCTGGGCGCCGACCCGCCCGTGACAATCACCGAAGACCGGTCGAGTTACACGCTCGCCAATGGTTACCTGACAGCGAAGATCAGCAAGATCTCCGGCGACCTCACCTCGTTGAAATACAAGGACCTAGAATTGATGGGCTTCGGGTCGGGCCATCCCGCCGGCTACTGGGAACAGGATCCCTCCGCGGCCCAGCATTATGCAGTGCGCATCACAATCGACCCGGCCGGGAACGGCGGCGAGCGCGGCGAGGTCTCCATCAAGGGTTTCTCCGACGGCACAACCTACCTCGGCAACGGGCCCGGCGGCAGCACGCTGTGTGACATCGAACTCCGCTATACGCTGGGCCGGCACGACAGCGGCCTCTATACCTATGCGATCTACGACCATCCCGCCAACTATCCCGGCACGCAAATTGGTGAAAGCCGGTTCGGCGCCAAGCTCAACGACAACGTGTTCGATTGGTTGTCGGTTGATGCCAGGCGCAACCGACTCATGATCACCGGCTCGGACTGGGACCATGGCACGGAACTCAACATGAAGGAAGTCCGCCGGATCAACACCGGCCAGTTCAAGGGCGAGGTCTCGCACAAGTACGACTATTCCGCCGTCCAGTTCGACATTCCCGCCTTCGGCTGGTCGAGCACGAAACAGCAAGTCGGGTTCTGGTTCGTGAATCCGTCGATGGAATACCTGAGCGGCGGGCCGACCAAGGTCGAGCTGACCGCCCACCTCGATAACAACGCGGGTGCCGCGCCGACCGTGCTGAACTACTGGCGGGGCACGCACTACGGCGGCAGCGTCTGCGCGATTGGCGCGGGTGAGAAGTGGACCAAGGTCGTCGGTCCGATGATGATCTACGTCAACGCCGCTGCGACACCCGATGAGATGTTCAAGGACGCCCTCGCGCAGGCTGCCAGGGAGGCGAACGCGTGGCCCTATGATTGGGTTTCCGGTGTTGATTATCCGCACAAGAACGAACGCAGCACCGTCAGTGGTCAACTCGTGCTGCGCGATCCTCAGGCTCCCAATCTCAAGACGGGCAATCTGCTCGTCGGTTTGTCTGCGCCTGAGTACGCGCCACCGGGCGGCCGGGGAGGCGGCTTCGGCGGCTTTGGTGGTCCGCGGGTTGTCGATTGGCAGAACGATGCCAAGCACTATGAGTTCTGGTGCCGCGGCGACGATCAGGGGCATTTCACGATCCCGAAAGTCCGAGCCGGCGCGTACACGCTCCACGCCATTGCCGATGGCGTTCTCGGTGAGTACGCCAAGACCAACATCACCGTGGGCGAAGGCAAGACCATCGACCTTGGCAAGTTGGAGTGGACGCCGGTTCGTTACGGCAAACAACTCTGGGACATCGGCATCCCCAACCGCACCGGCTCGGAGTTCTTCAAGGGCGACGATTATTATCACTGGGGCATGTATCTCTTGTACGCCCAGTTGTTCCCCAACGATGTGAGCTACGTGATCGGCAAGAGCGATTATCGCAAGGACTGGTACTTCGAGCAGGTTCCGCACTGCGAGGATCCCAACAACACCATCGAGAAAGGCAACGGACGGGGCAGCGGGCGAAGCACGACGTGGACGATCACGTTTGACGAGTTGACTGCTCAACATGGCAAGGCCACGCTGCGCCTGGCGATCTGCGGTGCCAGCGCCAGAAGCATCGAGGTGACCGTCAATGACAAGCCTGCGGGCACGGTCACCGGGCTTGGTTACAACGCCACGATCAATCGCGACGGCATTGGCGGTTCCTGGTTGGAGAAAGACGTCGTCTTCGACGGTTCACTGATTAAAGCAGGCCAGAACGTGATGAAACTCACCATCCCCGCCGGCGGCCTGACCAGTGGCGTCATCTACGACTATCTCCGGCTGGAGTTGGACGAAAACGCGCAGGTCGCTGCGAACCAGTGATGGAGGCGCGCTCGATTGGGCAGCCGTCCGCACACGGGAGCGGATCCTCTCGGGAGGACGGAGAGCAGACCTTATGTTGAGACAATCTATTTCAAGGACAAGGCAGGCAACTGGTGGTGGGCCTGCTTCGGCAACGACGATCAATCACCGTGGCGGGAAAAACCGGGTGTCGTCAACATCGATTTCGACAAGGACGGAAAGATCCGCGTCCCGAAGGACCAGCCGGACTTTGTGGCCGAGGAGAAAAGGCAGGGGCAACAGGCGCTGTGGGAAAATCCAAAATAAGATGCTTGAAGAAGGTTTAGGAGAACGATTATGCAGAACACTCTTGTGAAACGAATCACCATTTGCTTGACGGTCGTCGCATTGGCGGCCGGCGTGTGGGCCGGGGTCTCAGCAAAGGCTGCTGTCACTGCCAGTTCCCAGCAGCGTGCTCGATTGACAGAGTCCTTTGACGACGATTGGCGCTTTCTCAAGGCCGACGCCCCCGGCGCCGAGCAACCGGACTTCAACGATGCCGCGTGGCGTGCGCTGAGCGTGCCTCACGACTGGAGCATCAATGGCCCGTTTGACGAAAACAATCCGACCCGCGGCGCGGGCGCCTTTCTGCCAAGCGGCGTTGCTTGGTACCGCAAACATTTCATCCTGCCCGCCGTGGATGCCCGGGGCCGGATCTTCGTCGAGTTTGACGGCGTCATGGCCAACAGCGACGTCTGGATCAACGGATTCCACCTCGGCAAGCGTCCCTATGGTTACGTGAGTTTCACCTACGAACTGACCGGCCATCTCAACTTCGGCGACGACAAACCCAATGTCCTAGCCGTTCGCGCCGACACCTCACAGCAGCCGGCGTCGCGGTGGTACAGCGGCGCGGGCATCTACCGTCACGTCCGCCTTGTCATCACCGAGCCTGTCCACATTGACCAGTGGGGCACGTTCGTCTCCACTCCGAAGATCGCTTCCGATCAGGCTGGCGTCCACGTGCAGAACACCGTTGTGAACGAGTCGGACACTGCGCGCGAGGTGTCCGTCCAGGTCACACTGCTCGATCCAGACGGCAAGTCGGTGCAAACGGCCGAGTCCGCCCCGCAAACCGTGCCGCCCGGAAAATCCGTCGATTTCCAGCAGGATCTCGCCGTCAAGAATCCCAGGCTGTGGGATCTCGACCACCCGCAGCTTTACCGTGCTGTCAGCCGCGTCCGTGTAGCCGGCGCGACGCTCGACGACGATGTCACTTCATTCGGGATCCGTGACGCCCGTTTCGAAGCCGCCACCGGTTTCTGGCTCAACGGGAAAAACTTCAAACTCAAGGGCGTCTGCCTGCATCACGACGGCGGCGCGTTCGGGGCCGCCGTTCCGCTCGGCGTGTGGGAACATCGCCTGGAGCAACTCCGCAAACTCGGCGTGAACGCGATTCGCACAGCGCACAATCCACCCGCGCCCGAGTTCCTCGATCTCTGCGACCGCATGGGCTTCCTCGTCATGGACGAGATGTTCGATTGCTGGACCGTCGCCAAGAATCCGTACGATTATCACCTCTACTTCAACGAGTGGTCGAAGATCGACGCCCGCGACACCGTCCGCCGCGACCGCAATCATCCGAGCATCATCCTGTACAGCTCCGGCAATGAAATCCACGACACGCCGAAGGAGGACCTCGCCAAGAGCATTCTGAGCGGTCTGGTGCCCGTCTTCCACGAATACGATCCGACCCGACCCGTCACACAGGCGCTCTTCCGTCCCAACGTCAGCCACGACTACGACAACGGCCTCGCCGATATGCTGGACGTCATTGGCACGAATTACCGGGACACCGAATTGCTGGCTGCCCAGAAAGCCAGGCCCACCCGCAAGATCGTCGGCACGGAGCAACGCCATGATCGCCAGACCTGGCTGAACTTGCGCGATCATCCTTCCCACTCCGGCCAGTTCCTCTGGAGCGGCGTGGATTATCTTGGCGAATCACGGGCCTGGCCCACGGTCGCCGCCGGTTCCGGTCTGCTTGACCGCACCGGCGCGATCAAGCCGATGGCTTACGAACGGCAGAGTTGGTGGCTGGACAAACCCATGGTGTATGCCGTGCGCCGGACCGCGCCGACAGCCACACAGCCCACCGATCCCGGTTTTGCCCCGCTCGCACAACGGCAGGTGTTGTTTCCCGACTGGACACCGCAGGACAGCAAACCGCACGATGAGAACGTGGAGGTGTACAGCAACTGCGAACAGGTCGAGCTTCTCTTGAACGGCAAATCGCTCGGCGCGAAACCAATCAATGCCGATGCCTCGCCGCGCATGTGGACCGTCCCGTTCGCGCCGGGGACCCTCAGAGCCGTCGGCAAAAACAAGGGACGCATCGTGGCCGCGCACGACCTGCGCACCGCCGGCAAACCCGCTCAAATCGTTCTCACGACCGATCACAACAAACTCGCAGCCGGCTGGGACGACGTTTCCTTCGTCACCGCGATGGTCGTTGACAAAAACGGCGTGCCCGTCCCCGACGCCGGCGATCTGATCGCGTTCAAAGTCAAAGGCCCCGGCGTCATCGCAGCGGTCGATAACGCGGACAACACCAGCCATGAACCGTTCCAGACAACCGAACGCCACGCGTTCCGGGGCAGGTGCATTGCGATCGTCAAAGCCAATGCCCCGCGGGGAACGATCAGCGTCACAGCCTCGGCTCCCAATCTGGCGGGCGGCTCAATCAAGATCGGTGCCATCACTTCGTCCGCCGCACGCTAGCGCGCTTTGACTGTTTGAACCGCGAATGAACGCGAATGAACACCGGATACCGGTAGCGGTGCTTCTGGGAATACGCGCCGCGTTAGGGGACGTACCATGCAACGGAATCGGGACGGCGATAAAGGCGCATTGTAACGACCGTTTGCGTTTGACTCGACGGGCGCGATTCGTAGTCTGAGTCTGAACAACGGAAAGGTTCCGACCCATGATCCGCAATTTCACCCTGTACCTTGCCGCTCTTGCGCTGTGCGCCGCTGCGGCTGACGCCGCACCCAACCTCGCCGACCACATTGAGCGCCCGTTGCGGTATCGTCCCGAGGGCACCGATTTCGTCATCGAGAACGGCGCTGAATTTTTCAATCGCCCGCTCTACGGCAACAACACGGCGTTCCGTGTGGACGCAGGTGATAAACCAGAGTTCTCGCTGTATCTGCCCGGGCGCGGCGGCAACCTGCGCCTCGGCATCCGGACAAGCGCGGGCGGCATGAAATGGCTGAACGATGCCGAACATATCATCGCCCGTTATCGTGCCGGCTCCATGCTCTACGAGATCAACGATTCACTGCTCGGCAAGGGCACTCTGAACCTCACTGTGCTGGCGTTGTTCGATGCCGAAGGTCTCGTGTTGTGCGCCGCACTGAATGGCGCGAGCGCGCCGGTGGAACTGGTTTGGGCTTACGGCGGCGTCAACGGCCAACGGGGCAACCGCGACGGCGATATCGGCACCGAGCGCGAGCCGGTCAGTCGTTATTTCCAGCTCAGGCCCGAGAATTGCCGGAGCAACGAATTCACCATCGCCGGGAGCACCTTCACATTGCGTAGCAAACCCGCCAGCATCGTCGGCCTCGCTCCGAGGGGCGCGCGGCTGGCAGTGGCCGATGCCAATCGTTGGACATCTATTCAGGACCTTCTCGCCTCCGCCGGAAAGCCGACGGATTTGCCGGTCGTCGTTGGCCAGGTCGGACTATCGCCGGACAAGCCCGTTTATCTCGGGTTGCAGCGGGCGGCGCAACGGAGCGACGACCGCGGTGAACTTGGCACGTATCTGGAGGTTCGCGGCGAGCGGCCGGGGCAACAATCTGAAGCCGCACCGGTGGCGCAGCCGGTGACATTCAAGCCCGAAAACCTGCCGCAGATTTTCGACTCGGCCGCGCGCTATCGCCGCGCGCTGGCGGAAAAGGTTGTTGCCGAGACACCCGATCCGTTCATCAATGCCGCCACAGCGGCACTGTGCGTTGCTGCCGATGCCGTGTGGGACGAACCCGGTGGCACGGTGATGCACGGCGCGGTCGCCTGGCGCTCCAAGCTCCTCGGTTGGCGCGGACCGTACGCCAACGACGCGCTCGGCTGGCATGACCGTGCCCGGCGTCATTTCGTCTATTGGTCCACGAGGCAAAACACCAACGCCGTCCCCGCCGGGATCCTTCCAGCCGATCCGACCATGAACCTTTCTCGGAACGAACCGTCGCTGCACAGCAACGGCGACATGTCGAACTCGCATTACGACATGAATGCCGTTTACATCGACGCGCTGTTCCGTCACATCCTTTGGACGGGCGACCTCGATTTCGCCCGGCGGATGTGGCCGGTGATCGAGCGGCATCTGGCATGGGAGCGTCGCTTGTTTCGTCGTCCGTTCGGCGCGGATGGGTTGCCACTCTACGAGGCGTATGCGGCGATCTGGGCGAGCGACGATTTGGAGTACGAAGGCGGCGGCGCCACGCACGCGACCGCGTACAATTATTATCACAATAAGATGGCCGCGCGCCTCGCGAAATTGCTCGGCGCCGATGCGGCACCCTACGAGCGCGAAGCCGATCTCATCCAGCGGGCGATGCGCCGCGAACTCTGGCTGGCTGACCGTGGTTGGTACGTCGAGTGGAAGGATTTGCTCGGTCTTCAGCTCGTTCATCCGAACGCGGCGCTGTGGACGTTTTATCACACGGTGGACTCCGAGGCGGCAACGCCGATGGAGGCCTGGCAGATGACGCGGTTCGTGGACACCCAGATTGCGCACATCCCGATTCGCGGGCCCGGCGTGCCGGAGGGTTACTACACGTTGCCGACGACGAGTTGGATGCCGTACACGTGGTCGCTCAACAACGTCGTGATGGCCGAGGTGCAACACACGGCGCTGGCGTACTGGGAGACGGGACGCAGCGCCGAGGCGTTCCGGATGTTCGAGGGAAGCATCCTCGACAGCATGTATCTCGGCCTCTGCCCCGGCAATGCAGGCATGTGCACGTGGTTCGACATGGCGCGCGGCGAAACGCAGCGCGATTTCGCAGATGCGGTCGGTGTTGCCTCGCGCGCGCTAGTCGAAGGGTTGTTCGGCGTCGCGCCCGACGCGCTCGCCGGGGAATTGTGCGTGCGACCGGGTTTCCCAGCGGAATGGGATCACGCCGGCCTGCGGCATCCGGATTTTACGTTCAGCTTCCGACGCGACGGCCTGAAGGAAACGTTCTCCATTGAGCCGAAGTTTTTCAAACCGATGGCGTTGCGGTTGGAAGTGGCGGCGCTGCGTGACGGCATCGTCAGCGTGACGGTGAACGGTCAGCCTGCGAAGTGGCGTCTGGTCGAGGATGCGGTCGAAACTCCGCGCATCGAAATCACGAACGGCGCAGTGCCGCGCCATGAAGTTGTCATCACATGGCAGGGCGCATCACCAACCACAGCGCGCGCGGAGGAGGTGTTAGCGCGCGGCGGTGAAGTCCATGATCAATTCGGCGCAGCCCAACTGCTTGATGTGTCCGATCCGCAAACAGCGCTGAGCGGAATCAGCAAGAGCGAGAATTCGTTCCGCGCCACCGCGACAGGCGCTCTCGGTCATCGGAGCGTGTTTGCCAGGGTGCAGCAGGGCCAGTTGCGCTGGTGGGTGCCGGTGCCGCTCGAAATCCGACCCGCGTACGAAATCGTGGCCGCCGAAACTCAGGACGCAGAACATCTTCGCTTTCGGGTGCGCAACAACACGGCAGCGAACATTGATCGCGATGAACCCGTTCGGGCCGGGGGACAGGCGCTTGCTATTCGCCCGCCACCGTTCGTGCGGCTGCACATGCCCGCGTTCGGCGAGTCAGACGAAATCGTGTTGCCACGGGAAGGTTGTTGGCCCGGTTCAAATCGTGTCTTTGTCGAAGTCGGGGATCAGGAGAGGGCAGAAGGCGTAGTGATCAATTGGAAATTTGCCGCGCCGGCGGAAAACGCGAAGTTCGAGTCCGTGGACCTGGCGCCGTCGTTTAACGACCGCGTCACGCAAATCTTCCGCAACGAATATCTCTCACCGCGCTCGCCGAATTGCTCGCTCGCGATTCCCAAGCAGGGGATCGGGAGTTGGTGCAGTCCGCAAGCCAGGTTCGAGGTGGACGACACCGGGTGGCGCGCGGTGGCGGAGAAAAACAGCGGCCGGTTCGTCCTGCCGCAGGGCGTGCCGTTCAACACGCCGGGAGAAGGCGACGCGAAGAACATCGTGTTCACGTCGCAATGGGACAACTACCCGCACGAGGCCACCGTCCCGCTGGGCGGCCGGGCGTCGCACATTTACCTGCTGATGGCTGGCTCATCGAACCCGATGCAGAGCCGGTTCGACAACGGCGAAGTGATCGTGACCTACGCCGACGGTTCGGCGGAAAGGCTGGGATTACAGAACCCGACAACATGGTGGCCGATCGATCAGGACTACCTGATCGACGACTTCGCGTTCCGTCGCCCGGAGCCGGTCCCGCCCCGGGTGGATTTACGGACGGGCACCGTCCGTCTGCTCGATGCGACGACGTTCAAGGGCAAGGGGGGCAGAATTCCTGGCGGCGCGGCGACGGTGTTGGATCTGCCCCTGCAGCCGGAGAAGGAATTGAAATTGTTGACCGTCCGAACGCTGGCCAATGAAGTGGTGATCGGCCTGATGGCCGTGACGCTGGCGCGCTGAATTTAATCGCGGCCATGATGTACCCGTCGAAGGACTAGCGGGCGTCTCCGCTGTATGGTAAGTGATTGAGATTCTGGGGGTGGTGATTCTGTGCGGGACATCTGACAGGTGGTTTTCTGCAATGGGGGCATGGTCGAAACCTCCATTCCGCCGTCCCCATCCCGACGAGCAACACGTGCTGGATCACCTCAGCGTCCGGCTCCTCCTCCCCAAGGAGCGGGCTTGCTATGAGGCGCTCATTATCCAGCACCATTCTCTGCACGATCATCATCTGGTCGGCGAGCAACTCTGGTACGTGCTCTCCTATCGCGGCCAAGGGCTGGCCTTGGCCAGTTGGTGCGCTGCGGCCCGCCACCTCAAAGCGCGCGACCAATTCATCGGCTGGACATCTATGCGCGCTGGAAGAAGCGCGCCGCAATGGTCATCGGGATGAACTCTGGACCACCGCCTGACCGGGGGCAGGGCCAAGTGGCGCCCAGAAACGAGGATGACTGTTTTACTGGCTTGCCTTTTGGGAGATTTCGTCGAGAATGCTTCCTCCTTATTGAGGAATAATTGCGTGGCAAACATTACGAAATCGGACATCGGCTTTCTTGAGCAATTTGAGCCCGACATCTTTTGGGAGAAACACGGGCGGAAGGTTGTATCAATCATTGTGGTGGTCTTGGCGCTCGGCGTTGCCACGTTCCTTTGGCAGAAGCACGCCGCTCAGGAAGAAGAAAATGCGGCGGCAAGACTGGCGGAGGCCAGAGACGCTGCTTCGTTGCAGAGAATCGTTGAGGACTACCCAGGCAAACCAGTGGCCGCTGCTGCCATGATACGACTTGGCGACGCCTATTACCGCGACGGGAAGTACACTGAAGCAGCGGCCATCTATCAGAAGTTTCTGACCGAATATCCCCGTCATCCCCTCGTACAGTCTGCGCGGATCGGACTGGCAGCTGTGCAGGAAGTGCTGGGGAATCTTCAGGCGGCAAGGGAGCAGTATCTTCAATTGGCTTCGTCCGATCCCTACGGATACGCCTCTTTGGCTGCAAAAATGGGCGTAGCGCGGTGTACAGAAGGTCTTGGGCAGGCGAAAGAAGCCCGCCAGATGTACGAAGAATTACTTCCGGCCGCGCAAGGATCGCCTTGGCAATCGGAGTGCTTCATCATGTGGAAAGTCTTGGGCCGAGAACTCCCGTCCGAAACGCCTGCGGTCACAAACCAACCTACCTTGCCGCTCCAGATAACCATCCCCAGTACACAGGCAGGCACGACCGCGATCTCCCCCCAGCCGAAGTAGCTGCCGTTTCGTTCCTACAATCAGATGAACCTTCTGTATCTTCGACTGCTTAGCCCGGATATTGCATCAAAAGAAGTGGCGAAACCCTTGGAAGTCGCTATAAGCGAAGCTGTTCAAGGCTTTCAACCAAGGAGGTTTCGCCGTGACAGTTTGTACACAGACTTCGTTTGATTTTCCAGTCGCAAATCGCCGACGCATCCAAGCCGGTTTCACGGGCGGTGATGTCTCCAGTGATGGCGGGTTGTTGTTGGTGCGCCAGGCCGACCGCAAACTGCAACTAACCGCTACGCTCGCGAAACACTTGCCCGATGCGCGCGACCCGACCAAGGTTATTCATCCGTTGGTCACGTTGTTGCGCCAGCGCCTTTACGGGTTGTGTCAGGGCTACGAGGATCTCAATGACCATGACCGGCTGCGCACCGATGTGGCGTTGCAAACGGCGGTCGAACAGGATGAGGAGTTGGCCAGCGCTTCCACCCTGTGCCGCTGGGAGAACGGCGCGGATCGGCAGGCCGCGTGGCTCGTCCATCAGGGGTGGGTCGAGCAGTTCATCGCCCGTCACGTGACGGCACCGGCGGAACTGGTGCTGGACTTGGATGCGACCGATGATCCGTTGCATGGGAAACAACAGGGCGCGTTCTTTCACGGCTACTACAGGCAGTACTGTTTCCTGCCGTTGTACGTGTTCTGCGGCGAACGGTTGTTGGGGGCGTATCTTCGACCGAGCAACATCGACGTGGCCCGGCACGCATGGGCGATCGTGGCGTTGTTGGTCAAGCGATTGCGGCAAGCGTGGCCGCCGGTGAAGATCGTGGTGCGCGGCGACAGCGGCTTCTGTCGCTGGCGGCTGTTGCGCTGGTGTGATCGGCACGCGGTGAATTACCTCATCGGGTTGGCCAAGAACGAGCGGCTCTTGGCTTTGGCGCAGCCGTGGATCGAACAGGCCGCGACGCAGTACGAGCAAACCCAACAGAAGCAGCGGGTGTTCGGTGTGGTCGAGTACGCGGCCCACACTTGGGATCGGGCGCGGCGCGTGATCGTGAAAGCCGAGCACACGGACAAAGGCCGCAACCCGCGGTTTGTGGTGATCAACCTCAGCGGTGACGCCCAATCGCTCTACGATGAATTGTACTGCGCGCGGGGCGAGATGGAGAATCGGATCAAAGAGCAGCCGTTGGGATTGTTCGCGGATCGCACGAGTTGCCACGGCTGGTGGGCCAACCAGTGGCGGCTGTTGTTGAGCGGCTTGGCGTACACCTTGATGGAAGCGCTGCGGCGTATCGGGCTGGCCGGCAGCGAACTGGCGCGGGCGCAATGCGGGACGATCCGTCTGAAGCTGCTGAAGATCGGGGCGGTGCTGGTGCGCAACACACGGCGCGTGCGGTTTCTGTTGGCAGCGAGTTGTCCGTATCAAGAGTTGTTTGCGACGGTGGTGGCGCGTTTGGCGAGCGGATAGCGGCTACCGGTGCTGTCCCCGGCACAAGAAACAATGGGGGTGGGGGGTAGTGTCTCCACCGACAGCGAAATGGGGCCTTCGATCTGCTCAGCCGCCTTCTGAACCAATTCACAACCTCCGCGCGAAAACTTCTTCACCCTCGTGCAATATGCGGGTTAGTCGGTTCTGAGCGACGTCGGGAGTTGAGGGTCTCCCGTGGCCGAATACGTGCGCCGGGCTGTTGTAAGGCGATGGTGGGTTTGGGTAGACGCGAAAAAAAGCGGCGGCCGGTGGTCTTCTCAGGCCCCCAGCCAGTGCGGTCAATCCGCAAAAGCAGCGCGGCGGTCTAGCGGGGATACCGCGAGCCGCTTTTCATTTCCAACGCCACTCTGGTGGATTTACTTGGTTCGTTTTTATCCATTCCCCGTAACCTCGAGGCACGGCGTTGCAGGCGAGCCGGATGCGCAGGTCGTGCCGCACCGACGCCGTCACTTGCCGCGGTCGCTGCGACGGTGGATGAATCGGCGCGCCGCGATCGAGCCGGTGATTGGCCAGTTGAAAGCGGAGCATCGGCTGGAGCGGAATCGGCTGATGCGCAAACGGGGCGATCAGCTCAACGCCGTGTTGTGAGCGCCTGTGGCTTCAATCTGCGAAAGCTCCTGCGAACTTTCTTTTGTCCCGATTAGCCGGCCATTCGAGACTGTGTGGAAAAGGCTTTCAATTCACTCTCGAAGTGGTGAGCCTTCTGATTTGGTCTCGATTTGCGCGAGCAGACAGTGCCCTACCGCACCGCAGCGACGCGAAACTTAACGACGGACGCTCAGCCTAGCGCTGCCAGTAACGCCGGGACTCCGACGATGTTGACGACGCGCTTGAAGTTGTACGCCCAGTGCGCCAAGCTG
>Ga0326728_10012251_pt1 | contig 19133 bp, 18 predicted proteins | sample MB3enrmetagenome_FD_207602 | JGI IMG/M metagenome (GOLD analysis project Ga0326728, IMG submission 207602) | Lab enriched peat soil microbial communities from McLean, Ithaca, NY, United States - MB31MN | ecosystem: Environmental > Terrestrial > Soil > Wetlands > Peat | place: USA: New York... | reverse complement strand
GGGATCGCCCGCATGATGGCCACGTCCTCGACCGACTGGTGGGTCGAACCGTCGCCGAAATCGGACAGCCCCGAACTCGATCCGCAGATCTTTACGTTGAGCTTGGCGATGGAGATGGTCTGCCGCAGTTGGTCATAGCATCGGCCGGAGGCAAATACGGCAAATGAACTGATGAAAGGGATCTTGCCCGCCAGGGCAAGCCCAGCCGCGGTTGATGCCATGTTCTGTTCGGCAATACTCATTTCGAAGAATCGCTCGGGATAAGCGTTCTGGAACAGAATTGACATGGTGGACTTGCCCAGATCGGCTTCCAGTACCACGATATCCTTATTGGTTTTTCCTAATTCGACCAGGGTCTCGCCATAGGCGGTGCGCAGACTTTTCGTGATCATATTTTTCCTCCCGCCCTTACCTGGCGCAGCCGCTTCAGGTCGTTTACGGCGATTTCATATTGTTCGGGCGTCAGGGGCCCGTTGTGAAAGGCGGCGTTGTTTTCCGCAAAGGAAATGCCCTTGCCCTTGATCGTGTTGGCGATGATGACGGTAGGTTTTTTTTTGACGCGATCGGCCTGGTCAAGCGCTTCGATGATGGCGGCGAGATCGTGTCCGTCGATCTCTATGACGTTCCAGCCGAAGGCTCGCCATTTGGCGGCTACGTCTCCGATGTCCAACCGATCGGCGATCGGGCCAGTTGCCTGCACTCCATTTCGGTCCACGAAGGCGGTCAGGTTGTCGATCTTGAAATGGGCCGCCGCCATGGCCGCTTCCCATATTTGCCCCTCGGCCAGTTCCCCGTCGCCAATGATGACGTAAACTTTGCTCTTTTTGCCGTCCAGCCTTAGCCCCAGAGCCATGCCGTTGGCCACCGACAGGCCTTGCCCCAACGAGCCGGTGTTGGCTTCCACGCCGGGCGTCTTGGTCATATCGGGGTGACCCTGCAGCATGCCACCCAGGGATTTCACTTTCTTGAGTTCTTCTTTAGGGAAAAAGCCGGCCTCGGCCAGGGCCGCATATTGGACCAGCGCCGCGTGCCCCTTGCTCAAGAGAAACCGGTCCCGGTCTTCCATGGCCGGATTCTTGGGATCAATTTTCATCTTGTGAAAGTAGAGCGTCGCCACGATCTCCGCCGAAGAAGAAGAGCCTCCCAGATGCCCGACTTTGCCTACGCCAATCAGGTCCTTGACGATGTGCTCTCGAAGAACAAGCGCTTTCTCTTCCAGTTTGTGAACCAGCTCAGATGAGACCACGTTTTTCTCCATTTCAACTAATGATTTTCGAGGATAACTTTGATGAGCGGGCCCGGATCCTTGGCCAGTTTGGCAAAGAGTTCGACTCCTTTTTCATTTCAGTCATTCCTGTCCCACGGTGTCCCGGCCAGGAAACCGCCATCGATATATACGACCTGGCCCGTAATGAACGACCCGGCATCCGAAGCCAGCAGCAGGCAACAGCCGACCAGATCTTCGGGGAACCCCGGCCGCTTCCACTGGCTGCGCGCGAGCAGCCACCCGCTACGGACCGGATCATCCCAGACGGTAACGGTCAGAGGCGTCAGAAAGAAGCCCGGACAGATCGCATTGACGCGGATCTTGTATTCCGCCCATTCCACCGACATGGACTTCGCCAGTTGGCACAGCCCGGCTTTAGCCGCCCCGTAGACAGACACCCCCGCGAGGCCGATCGCATTGTTCAACGAACCCATATGGATAATCGAACCGCCGTTGCCCTCAGCCATTATCCGAGCAGCGGCGCGCGACAGTTCGAAGGGAATGCGCAGGTTGATGGTCGAGATGAGGTCCCACGACTCCCTGGAGACGTCGAACACGCGCTCGCGGCGGTTCACCCCGGCATTGTTAACCAGGATATCCAACCGGCCAAAGCGACTGCGGGCTGCCTCGACTATTGCCTCGATCGCGCCGGGTACCAGTAGATCGCAGGCAAACTCCTCACAGCGGCCGCCAGCCGTTTGGATTGCCTCGGCCGTCGCTGCCGTCGATGTTTTCGGATGGTCGGTCACCAGCACGCTCGCTCCAGCCGCCGCCAGCCCCGCCGCCAGCCAAGAACCAAGACCGCCGCCAGCCCCTGTGACGATCGCCGCCTTTCCGGTAAGATCGAACAACGTTTCGGGCCGTAGCGCGCGCGCTTTAGAATCGTCCAGGTTGTGTAATTCCCATTGCTTATGCAAGATTGCCTCTCCCAGTCATAGGGTTATCATTAGGGGTATTAACAGAAATCTCCTTTTCAGTTTCTAATGCGCCAAATTGTACTGTCCGTGAGCGGCTTTGCAAGGCCAAAATTACATCTGGAAATGGGAGACGGAGCAATGCCGTGCTAACGCGTATCCGCTGTCTCATGCCTCCGTTTGTGTTCTTTTCAATCTAATAGAGGACCGCTTCAAGTCAAGTAGAATCAGAATATCGAGTGATCCGGCGATCGGGTTATCGGAAAATAGATCCGGTCGTTCTTCCGATCACCCGATCGCCGGATCACCCGATATTTTATGCGCCTGCTTCTGCGCAAATCGGCCGTGTATTTCGCCATCCTGACCTGTGCGGCATTGCTGCTGCGCCTGTTCTTCGCACTGCGATATCCGTCCGTTTACGGCGATAGCTTCCTCTACGGCGACTTGGCAAAGAACTGGCTAGAACACGGCATCCTGGGCACCAGCCAAGCCGCGGGCATTCGTCCGAGCCTGATCCGGTTACCCGGCTATCCGGCTTTCCTGGCCGCAATTTGGGCCATTCGAGGCATAGAACACTACCGCGCGGTGCTGCTCGTACAGGTCGTGATCGATACCCTGACGTGTTTTCTGATATGCGACTTGGCATGGCGCGGGTGGCGCTCGGCGAGGGCGGCCAAAGTCGCCTTTCTGCTGGCCGCTCTCTGCCCGTTCACCGCCAACTACACGGCCTGCGCTTTGCCGGAAACGCTGGCCATCTTTTTTGCGGCGCTGGCGCTTGACCTGGCATGGCGGGCGCTGGATTCGGACCGCCTGGCCGATTGGGCGGCCTGCGGCGCCGCCATAAGCGCGGGAATTCTAGTGCGTCCCGATGGGGGCATTCTCCTCGCAATAATGGAAATCTACCTCTTCCTGCGCTATTTCGTGCCGCTGGGCCTGCGGCCAAGAGAACCGGAGAGGGACCCCTGCCTAAGAATTGCCCAGGCGCGTCCCTGGCTGCAACGCGCCACGCTGTTAGCGGCGGTTGCGTTGGCCCCGCTGGTGCCCTGGACACTCCGGAATTGGCACGACTTCCACGTTCTACAGCCGCTGGCGCCACGTTTCGCCAAAGATCCAGATCAATACGCACCGTTGGGATTTGAGCGCTGGGCCAAGACCTGGATTGTCGATTACGCATCGGTTTCGGAAGTTTACTGGCCGCTCGACGGGGATGAACTCGACTTGACGAAAGTGCCGCGCCGGGCCTTCGACTCGTCCCAGGAAGAGCAAGCGGTGCAAGGCCTGTTTGCGCGATACAACGAAACTCGGGAGTGGACCCCTGAGCTGGACCATGACCTGGACAAGATTGCCGAGGCGCGGATCCAACGGCATCCCCTGCGCTACTATGTGCTGCTGCCAGCGGTGCGGATGGCCGACATGTGGCTGCGTCCGCGGACGGAAATGCTGTGGCAAAACGACGATCGCTGGTGGGAACTGAAGCGGCATCCGCTCGATTCGGTGGTCGCGATCGCGCTAGGCGCCGTTAACCTGTTCTATGTGGGCGGGGCTTTACTCGGGGCCGGTTGGCTGTTCCGGCCGGCGAGGAACCAAAACCAGTGGCAAAGTGCGCGGGGACAGAGCAATGACACAGATTCCTGGTTCCCGCCCAACATTTCCACTACCCCAACCTGGGGACTGCTGTTCGGATGGGTCTTAGCGCGCTCGCTCTTCCTGGGAACCATGGGAAATCCTGAGCCACGCTATACGCTGGAGTGTTATCCGGTGGTGATCGTCTTGGCGGCGGCGCTGGAAGCGGTGACCCGTGGCCGACGGCCGGCAGTCAGCCAGAAATGTGCTCGGGAAGAGACGGGACACGTGGCCGGCAATCGATAATTTGCGGTCCGGCTTCTCCTTTGCAGATTACCAATCGCACCTTAGAAATTTAAACGCTGTCTTCCGGCAGCGGTGAATCGCTCATGCGAAATTGCGTGCGGAAATGCTCGGATAATAGCTCGATGGCCGCGCGATTTCCGGTCCGGTCGGTCTTGGTGAGATACTCAATGGCCTTGACCAGCAGCCGCTGGCCCTCCACGTAGCGCGGGTCCGCGGTACTCTTGCGCTTGCTCCTACGCAATTCCGGTCGAACTGGGATAGTGAGAACCTTGGCCATATTCTTCTCGCTTGGACGTATCCTCTTCTGTTGGACGCACCTGCCACACACGTCCGTTGCCTAGAGTATAAAGATCGGTGACTCTGGTTTTCCAGCACGAAAAGACTGGAGCCTGCGATTTCCAGGGCTAGCCGTGAGTGTGCCTAAGCACCGAGCATCCCAGGCCTGGAGGCAGGTGCGACCAGATCCCAGGTTCCGCTATTTTTTCAGATCGAAGGCGTTGTGAGGCAGGTTTCCGTTGATCCGCATATTGCTGTAGGTGACCAGCCGGTAGTTGCCGTCGAGATCTACGAATTTCTGTTGTAGCGAAAAGCCTTTGGTCGGGGAATTGGAACCGATATCAATCCACAGCACGCTGCGGTTGAACATATTGCGAACCCGCTCGGATTTAGGCGTCAGTTCAAGTTTTGCCGTTTTGCCCCCATTCACAACCTCGCTGTCAATGTATTTCACCTCGAACTGCTGGGCGAGGTCGTGACCAGGACTGCCAAACCCCAGGACCAGAAAACTCTGAACTGCTTCTTTGTTCTTCTCCGCGTCATAAGGGGTAGTTGTCTTGGTCATGGGGTTATATAACTTAATTTTTCCGTTCTTATAGAGTACTTCCTTTCTCTGATTGGCCGGATAGTTGAAATCTGCATACATCTGGATGTCATTGCCGACCTTCCGGATATACATGAACCCTTTCTGGACGGTGTGTTCCTTGACGACGGCCTCGTATACATCGGCCGTCAAATCGACCTGAGCGGAGCGAAAAGTCGCGGCCGCCTTGTCCATGGCATTCAACACGTTCTCCAGATCGCCGGCTTGCGCGGCGGTATGCGGAGCCCCGATCAACAGCAAAGCGGCGCAAACGCATCCCAGGAATTTCGCGGAGGAAAGCTTGTAGCGGGCAGATTGCCAATTCTTACCGTATCTGGGAATGGCTTCGTCCGGGGTTGTCATCTGGCGCTTTCCCCCTAGCGGAAAGATCTCTGGATCCAGGCGCGATACCACTTGACGTGTCCCTTGGGGTCGGCCTCCGGTTCATAACGGAGGAGGACGACCTCGCCGGCAATCGGCTCGATGATGCGCATGAGGTTGCTGCGAATCTCGGCATCGTTGTCACCCTCTACTGCCGACGCGTCGATGCGATAGATAAAATCGGCTCCATCGGGAATCACGGTGACTACCGCCGTCTGATGCGGATTCCGTTCGGTCGGTTTATCGTTGAAAGCGATCCAGTTGGGTGCGAGAAAGATGAACAGCAGGATCAGGGTCACCATTACGTCGTAATGGAAATCGCCGCGCTGGTGCGTCCACCAGATATAACTGCGGATTGTCCGCCAGACTCGAGACATGCGGTGAGTTCAGTGTAGTTCCGGGCAACCGTTATGGCAATTGCCCAGATTAAACATTGCCCAGATTAAACAAAAACACCCAGCACAGAACCGCAGAACACAGCGGGAAGAACAATTCTTAAATTTGTTTTTCTCTGCGGTTCTGCGATTCCGCGTTGGGTGTTAAAGGCGAGGCGTCTTTCCTGAGACCAGCTCTACACTAAAATTTCCTCGGGGTGAGTCGCTCCGCTCCCAAATAGGGGCGCAGCGCCTCGGGGATCAGAACCGTGCCGTCGGCCTGCTGATAGTTCTCCACGATGGCCACCCAGGTACGGCCGACGGCCAAACCGCTGCCGTTGAGGGTGTGGACGTACTCGGTTCCCTTCTTGCCTTCCGGTTTGTAGCGGATGTTAGCGCGCCGGGCCTGAAAAGCTTCGAAATTGGAACAGGAGGAAATCTCGCGGAATAGCTGCTGGCCCGGCAGCCAGACTTCCAGATCGTAGGTCTTGGCGGAGGACGCTCCCATGTCTCCGGTGCACAGCAAAATCACACGGTAAGGCAGGCCGAGTTTCTGCAACACGGTCTCGGCATCGCGCGTGAGCTTTTCATGCTGCTCGCAGGATTCTTCGGGGCGAGTGAATTTCACGAGCTCGACCTTCTGGAACTGGTGCTGACGGATGATGCCGCGAACATCCTTGCCGTGACTGCCCGCCTCGCTGCGGAAACAGGGAGTATAAGCGGTCACGCTGAGAGGCAAGCGCGAGACATCGATGATCTCATCCCGGTACAAATTGGTGAGCGGCACTTCGGCGGTGGGGATCAGCCACAGGTCCCGGCCTTCTACCTTGAATAGGTCCTGCGCGAACTTGGGCAATTGGCCGGTGCCGTACATGGAAGCGGAATTCACCATATAGGGTGGCAGCACTTCCGTGTAGCCATGCTCGCCGGTGTGCAGGTCGAGCATGAAATTCGCCAGCGCACGTTCCAGCCTAGCGCCCAGATCCCAGTACACGGCGAAACGGGCACCCGACAATTTGGCCGCGCGCTCCAGATCCAGCACTCCCAACTGCTCCCCTAATTCCCAATGCGGTTTGGGAACAAAGTCGAACTGGGGCGGGCCTCCCCAGCGGCGGATCTCCACGTTACCGCCTTCGTCGCGGCCCACCGGCACCCCGTCCTGCGGCAGGTTGGGGAGCGTGCTCAGAATTTCGCGCATGGCCGCGTCCGCCGCCTCGGCCTGCTTCTCCAGTTCATCAATCTGGCCGCGCAGGGCCTTGGTCTGCTCCATCAGTTCGGCCGCGTCCTGTTTGTTCCTTTTGCGCTGGGCGATCTCTTCCGATTGGCGGTTGCGTTGCGCCTTGAGAGTCTCCACCTGATGGATCGATTGCCGGCGCCGGGCGTCGAGCTCCCCAAAATTCTTCAGCGCCTCGCCGGGATCGAGTCCCCGCAGGCGCAGTTTTTCTTCAACGACAGCCAGATGATCGCGGACAAATGCCAAGTCGAGCATAAGAAGAGCTACTGTAGAACAAGCGACAAGCAACAGGCAACAAGCAACCAGCAAAACAGTATTCAGCACTCGGCCAAAACCCGGATGCCTCTGTTTGGCTAAGTGCGGCCACTGCGGCGGCCACTGACTGCCGAGCGCTGAGCGCCAGTTCGTTGCTTGCGGCTGGTGGCTTGTGGCTGGTTGCTGGTTTTCTGTAGGATCGAAGCGGAGCAGCCATCATGGCACTGAGAGAACATCGTCTGCGCCGCGCCGTGCCGCCCGATCTGAGCGTCCGCTTCTGCGGAATCAGTCTAAAGAACCCGATTATCGCCGCCGCCGGTACCTTCGGTTACGGGGTGGAATTCGAGGAGGTCGTCACCCTGGAAAAACTGGGCGGCTTGGTGGTGAAAGGGCTTTCCAAAGAGCCGATGGCAGGTAATCCCCCGCCGCGCCTGTTCGAAACGGCGGCGGGCATGCTCAACGCGATCGGCTTGCAGAATATCGGCGCGCACGCCTTTGTCGAGGAGAAACTGCCCCTGCTGCGCAAGCTCAAAGACACCCCGGTCTTTGCCAATGTGTTCGGCTACACGATCGAGGATTATGCGCTCACCATTCAGATGCTCAACCAAGGCGAGGGTATCGCCGCGTATGAGCTCAACGTTTCCTGTGCCAACACGCGGCAGGGGGGGAACACCTTCGGCAGCGATCGCCACCTGCTGCGGGAAGTGGTGGCGGCCGCCAAAGGCGCTACGACGCGGCCGGTAATTGTCAAGCTCTCTCCCAACGTTCCCGACATTGCCCTCATGGCGCGAACGGCCGCCGAAGCGGGCGCCGACGCCATCTCCCTGATCAATACCTTTGTGGCCATGGCCATCGATCCGGAAAGCCGGCGGCCGCGCCTGGGCAACATTGCCGGGGGCCTTTCCGGTCCGGCGATCAAGCCGATTGCGCTGCACATGGTATACGAAGCCGCCCATGCGGTGGATATTCCCGTGATCGGCATGGGAGGCATCACCACGGCCTCTGACGTAATCGAGTTCATGCTCGCCGGCGCCGCCGCCGTCGAGGTGGGCACCGCCAGCTTTTGGGACCCTTGTGCGACCGAGAAACTGGCCGACGCTTTGGAGGGCTGGTGCGTCGAGCACCGCATCGAGCGCATCACCGAGCTGATTGGCGGGCTGCAGACGGATTAGCCGTTGTCGGAGTTTCCAGTTTCCGGTTTCGAGTTTCCAGATCTCGGGATGAGGCTGACGGTAGGGCCGGGGTGGCGGCCGGCTGCATTTTCCCACGCGACTTGAGGTTTTGTAGCCCGCCACTCCTTCGGTTCCCTCAGGACAGGCTCAGGACGGCGGCGCTACGCCCAACTAAGGCTCGTCGATCTTGCTGATCAGTTTTTCCCGCAGTTCTTCGGGAATGCGCTCGCGGATCTGATGGGGGAGGGCATTGTGGACGCGGCGCGCATACGGCAGCGCGGCATCGACCATTACCAGCGGCGCCGGAGTGACCAGGGCGACAATCAGCCAGACCACAATCGAGACCAGGAATCCCGCCAGAGCCGCCAGTTCCAGCCAGAACGCATGCCGCGGCTCGAAATGCTTCACGGCCGCAAAGACAACCAGGAACATAAGGGCGGAAAGCGCGGCGAGCACAATCAGCCCGATGTCAATGGTGCGGTGCAGACGGCGCTTGGCCTGGCAGTGTTCGCAGGCGGCAAAGTGCGCCTCGTAGTCGCCACGCATGTCCGGCGTAATGCCGGAAATGTCGTAACGCCAGCCAGCCAGGATGTCCCCCACAACCTTGTCAACGCACTGTCTCATGGCTGTGCCGTCTTCTATAACCTGATGGATTCCAGCACTTCCGCTTGTGATGCCAACAACAAACGGTTGTGAAGCAGATTGCACCGTTCGCCCAATCCCTGTTCGGCCGCGCGCCGGGCAATCTCCGGATGATTATTCTGCTCCGACAGATGCGCCAAGATGAGGTACGTAGCTGAACCATCATAATGCTGCCGCAAAAATTCTGCGAGGGCCTCATTGGAAAGATGACCGACGCGGCTCAGAACCCGCTGCTTGACCGGCCACGGATAGGGGCCGATGCGCAGCATCTCCAAGTCATGGTTAGATTCGATCATCAAGACGTCGCAGCCCCGCAGGTGCTCGACGACGTTGGCCGGAACACAGCCGAGATCGGTAACCAGGGCGGCTTTTACCCCTTCGATCCCCAGGGTAAAGCCGACCGGATCGGCCGCGTCATGCGGGATGGTGAACGGCAGCACCTGAATATCCCCGACCGTAAACCCCACTCCCGGCGGGAAACTTTCGATGCGGGTCACCTTGGTCCGGGTCCCCACCTGATCGCGCAGATAGCGCTGCCAGCCTTCGCGGGTGCCTGCCGTCATGTATACGGGCACCTTCAATACCCGCGCCAGCCGTTCGATCCCGGCAACGTGATCGGTATGTTCGTGCGTGATCAGAATGGCGTCGGTCGCCTCGGGATCAAGCCCGGCCAAACGCATGCGACGGAGAGTTTCGCGGCAGGAAAATCCGGCGTCGACCAGTATCTGAGTGCGACTGCTCGCCACCACCGTACAATTTCCCCCGCTGCCGCTCCCCAGGACCGTCCAACTAACCGCCATGAAGGCAGCATAGCCGGAACTGTCCACCATGCAGAGTAACTAGTTAGTTAACACCAGAAGTCAGAAGCAGTTTCCGTCTTCTGACTTCTGTCTTCCACAAGAGAATTATGAATAGCGGTAAAATCCCCTCCCGGATTTTTTCCCCAGCCAACCGGCGTCGACCATCCTGACCAGCAGTGGACAGGGCCGGTACTTCGGGTCGCCCAGGTCGTGGTGCAGGACCCGCATGATGTGCAGACAAACATCCAGGCCGATGAAGTCGGCCAGAGTCAGCGGCCCCATGGGGTGGGCCATGCCGAGCTTGAACACTTCATCCACCGCTTCCGCGGTTGCGACCCCTTCCATGACCGTGTACATGGCTTCGTTCAAAAGCGGCATCAGCACCCGATTGGAAACGAAGCCCGGCGCATCGTTGACCTCGACCGGAGTCTTGTCGAGCCGGCGGGCCAGCTGGACCACGGTAGAAAGCGTTTCCGGCGAGGTCGCCAGGCCGCGGATCACCTCCACCAGCTTCATCATCGGCACGGGATTAAAGAAGTGCATGCCGATGACTTTTTCTGGGCGCCGGGTAGCCGCGGCGATGCGGGTGATGGAGATGGACGAAGTATTCGAAGCCAGGATAACTTCGGGCCGGCAAAGTTCGTCCATCGCCCGGAACAGGCCGGCCTTGACCTCAAACCGTTCGGTGGCCGCCTCGACAATCAGATCGCATTGGCCGGCATGGGCGTGCTCCGTGGTGGCTTCAATCCGCTGGAGAGTGCGGTCGCGGTCGGCTGCCGTAATCTTGTTCTTCGCCACCTCGCGCTCCAGATTCTTGTCGATTTCCTTCCACGCGCGATCAAGCAAGGGCTGTTCCAGGTCGCACAGCACCACGTTGTACCCGGCCTTAGCGAAAACATGGGCAATACCATTGCCCATGGTCCCGGCGCCCAGTACGCCGACAGTCTTGATTTCCATGTTCTCCCCCGGGAAGTCGTAGATGAAAAACAGAGCAGGGTATCAGATATCGGCCGGCAATGGACAGTGAGCGCCTGCCCCGCCGGCCGGCACGACGAGATTTGACAGATTACCCGGAGCTTGCGCTACAGTAGACCTTCATTTGACAACTGGTTGCACTGGTTAGGGAGATAACTTTGCCCTGCTCCGATCGCGCTTTCTACCTTGAGCCATTCCAATTTGCGGGTAAGAGTGTTCGGGGCCGAATGGCGATTCCCTCGGGCATTCGCTGCATCCACGCCAGCGTAATCGCCAAATGCTTTGCCGAATTTGATGCCGTCGGGATCATCACCACCAAGAGCGTCAGTGTGGCGCCCCGCCTGGGATACCGCGAACCCATTTACGCCAGGTATTCCTCCGGGTCGTATATCAATGCTGTCGGACTGTCGAATCCCGGAGCGGAGGCTTTTTGTACCGAGCTGAAGTCCGTTTCCGTTCCGTCCAACAAGGTGTTATTGGTCTCGATTTTCGGCGGGGCGGCAGCGGACTTTGCCGAAGCCAGCCGCATTCTCAAACCGGTAGCCGATGCCTTCGAGCTGAATATGTCTTGTCCGCATGCCGCGGGGTACGGCATAGAACTCGGCCATGATATCGATCTGGTCAAGGAGATAACGGCCGCGGTCGTGCGTGCATCCGGACTGCCGGTACTGGTGAAGCTCTCGGGAATGTTGCCGCGGCTGGCGCTTACCGCCAAAGCGGCGATGGAAGCGGGGGCTGCCGGCATCACGGTGACGAACACCGTCGGCCCATCCATGGTGGTGGTAGGCAACCATGGCCCCGTTCTCTCCAATCGGGTAGGGGGCTTATCGGGTGACGCGATCCGTCCCGTGGCGTTGCGGTCCGTCGACGTCGTACGTTCCGCAATCGGCCCGGAACCGCTGGTCATCGGCATGGGCGGCATCGGCACGGCCGAACACGTGGAACAATTCCGCCATGTTGGGGCCAACGTTTTCGGCATTGGCAGTGCGCTGACCGGCTTGGACAGTCCGGCGGCAGTAAGGTTTTTCTGCAACCTGGAAAAGACGCTCGTGGCAGGCGGCCCCAGTACCCTGGGAAGCCATTGCGCGGATACTCCACTAAGCATGGACTATCACCGGTGCAAGGTTACCGCCAACGTCCATTACTCCGAGCGGCTTTTCAAATTGACCTTCGACCAGCTTCCGGCGCGCCCGGTGGCGGGTGACCTGGCGGGATTGTTCTATTTCCTGTGTGTGCCTGGGGTGGGCGAAAAGCCTTTTGCTATATTCTCGGCGGACGAGCGCAGTATGGTGATTAAGACCGTGGGGCCTTTTACCAGCCATCTGGCTTCGTTGTCTGCCGGCAGCCCGGTGCTTATGCGCGGGCCCTACGGGCGGTCGTTCCGCGGAATCGAAGGCTGCACCCGTTACATTCTGGTGGGTGGCGGCACGGGCATTGCATCCCTGCCGGAGATCGCCCTTTTTCTTCGCCGCCAGTATCCGGTCCATTTGGTCGTGGGCGCACGCTCGAAATCAGAACTTTTCGAGCTCGAAGCCCTGCGCCAGATTGGACCGGTCTCGATAGCGACTGACGATGGCTCGCTGGGCTACCGGGGCACGGTTTCCGAACTGCTGTCTTGTATTTTGGCCGAGGGACTACCGCAAGACTTGAACTCTGCAGGCTTTGTCAACTGCGGGCCGGAGCCGATGGTCTACGGCTGCGCCCAAGTGGAGGGCAAATATGCGCCGGCAGAGAGAATAATTTCCGCCGTGGAGTATCGCACCAGTTGCGGGGTTGGCATCTGTGGTAAATGCGCTTCCCCGGCCGGCCATCTTTCCTGTATCGATGGCCCCTTCATGCCCTTCTCGAGTTTTGTTTCGTAACCAGGGAAGTTATTGATGCGCGGCGGCAGGCGGCAGCGCTTCAGAGGCGACTTTCAGGCGCGTTTCCGCCCGGCGCAGGGCGTTCAGCACGCGAGGATAATCCACATCCGGGGCTCCGCTCTTCAGCTCCTCTTCCGCCCGCTGCTTAGCCTCTTGTGCACGAGGGACATCGATCTCGGACGCCCGCTCGGCGGTTTCGGCCAGAACCGTGACCTTGTCTGGCAACACCTCGGCGAACCCCCAAGCTACCGCCAGCCGTTCCGCCCGGCTGTTGGTACGATAGGTGATCTCGCCGACGTCCAATTCGGTAATGAGCGGCGCATGGCCCGCCAGGATACCCAGATACCCGTTCTTGCCGGGAATCTGCATCTCCTCCGCGTGGTCTTTGACCACCAGGCGGTCCGGAGTGACAATCTCGATTTCGAATCGGTCTGCCATAGCCTGAGCGTTTCCCGTTATCCGTTCCCCGTTTTCTGCAAAAGCCCAATAGCGGGCAACGGAAAACGGGAAACGGGGTAACGGATTTTATGCCGCGGCGGCGGCGCCCTTCAATTTTTCCGACTTCTCCCGGACCTCTTCAATGGTGCCGACCATATAAAAGGCCTGCTCCGGTACATCGTCGTGCTTGCCGTCGAGAATCTCGCGGAAGCCTCTGACCGTATCCTGGATCTTCACGTACCGGCCTTTCATGCCGGTGAACTGCTCGGCCACGTGAAACGGCTGGGAAAGGAAGCGCTGCATCTTGCGGGCGCGCGCCACGGTCAGCTTATCGTCTTCGCTGAGCTCGTCGATGCCCAGGATGGCGATAATGTCCTGCAAATCCTTGTAGCGCTGCAGCACCTGTTTCACCCGCTGGGCCACATCGTAGTGATCCTCGCCGACAATGCGCGGATCCAGAATGCGCGAGGTCGAGGCCAGGGGATCGACGGCCGGATAGATCCCGATTTCGGTCAGCGCGCGGCTCAACACCGTGGTCGCATCCAGGTGGGCGAAGGTAGTGGCGGGCGCGGGATCGGTAAGATCGTCGGCGGGCACATAGATGGCCTGCACCGAGGTGACCGACCCTTTTTTCGTGGAGGTGATCCGCTCCTGTAATTCGCCCATCTCCGTCGCCAAATTGGGCTGGTAGCCGACGGCGCTGGGCATGCGGCCCAGCAAAGCCGATACTTCCGAACCGGCCTGGGTAAAACGAAAGATATTGTCGATAAACAGCAGGGTATCGGCGCCTTCGTGGTCGCGGAAGAACTCGGCTACCGTCAGACCGGTCAGGGCCACGCGCAGCCGCGCCCCGGGGGGCTCGGTCATCTGCCCGTAGATCAGCGCCGCCTTCGACTCTTCCGGCTTGCCCGGCACAATCACCCCGGATTCGCTCATTTCCAGCCAGAGATCGTTACCCTCGCGGGTGCGCTCTCCCACGCCGGCGAAAACGGAAAAGCCGCCGTGCTGTTTGGCGACGTTGTTGATCAGCTCCATGATGATGACGGTCTTGCCCACGCCGGCGCCGCCGAACAGCCCGATCTTGCCGCCCTTCAAGAAGGGTTGAATCAGATCGATCACTTTCACGCCGGTTTCAAACATCTCCGCCGTGGTGGCCTGCTCCTCGAAAGAAGGTGCGGGACGATGGATGGGACTGCGCGTGGTGCACGCCACCGGCCCGAGTTCATCGACCGGTTCGCCGATCACGTTGATCACCCGCCCCAAAGTGCCGCGGCCTACCGGCACGGAAATCGGCCCGCCCTGGTCGATCGCTTTCATGCCGCGCACCATCCCGTCGGTGGGCTCCATGGCGACGCAACGCACCCGGCCTTCGCCCAAATGCTGCTCCACTTCCAGAATCACATTGATCGGCGCCGGCACATCGAATCCGTCGCTGACCACGCGCAAAGCCTGATAAATAGGCGGCATGCTGCTCTCGACGAACTGCACGTCCACCGCCGGCCCGGAAATCTGAATCACCTGTCCGATATTTTCTGCCATAAATTGCTTCTCGAGTCGTTGGTCTTTGGCCAGAGCCAGAGGCTCCCGCCGCTGCGAAGACCATTTTTGTCACACTGACGCTGCAGCAGCCTTGGGCCTCAAAGAATTAATCAAGCCTGCAAGTCCGCTGCCCACTGCAGCCGCTGCTTTTAGAATTCTCGTCGCGTCTTGCTGCCGAATGTATTCTATCCGCTGGGCCAAGATTACTTGCGTTTGAAGCTCCAGCAATGACCCACGTGCGTGGAACAGAAACACCCTGAAATCAGCATCGGTGCGACGTCCCTTCCCCTCAGCAATGTTACTCGGCACCGATACAGCCGCCCGCCTAATTTGGTTCGCAAGACCGTAGAGCTCACGCCTCGGGAAGTTCTCGGTGATCCTATATACTTCAACCGCCAAATCCATCGCCTCTTGCCATACGCGCAGATCGCAATAGGAAGAACTCATAGCTTCCTCCCGGGATCGTTGCTCGCTGGTCGTTGGCTGCCGTGTGGGTTCATGTTGCTGCCGTCCGGGCCAAAGACCAACGGCCAAAGACCAACGACCTTATTGCACCGCCGCGCCGCTTACAATTTCGATGATTTCCTTGGTAATCTTCGCCTGGCGGACGCGGTTCATGGCCAGGGTGAGGGAATCGATCATGTCACTGGCGTTGTTGGTAGCCGAATCCATTGCCGTCATACGCGCGGCATGCTCGGCGGCCACCGACTCCAGCAGGGCGCGGAAAATATCGACTGCCACATACTTCGGCAGCAGGGCATTGAACAATTCCTGGGCCGGCTGCTCGTAAATGTAGTCCACGGGACGGCTGGCGAACTGGGCTGCCGCCCGATCGACCTCGGCGGTGGAAGGTTCCACCAGGCTGACGCCGGCCGTTCTGGCCGCCTCGGCGGCCCGCTCGCGCTCCTCCGCGGTCAATTCCCGGGTTCCGCGCACCCCGGCCACGCCGATCTCTTCAATGGGCAGCAGCAGGTTTACCACCAGCCGCTGCGAAATCACCGACTTAAACTCGTTATAGATAAGGTAAACGGCGTCGACTTCGGCGCGGGTGTAGCGCCCGATGACCAGTTCGGCCAGTTCATTGGCATGGTCGATGGTCACGCGGCTGAGAATGTTCACATACTCGCCCACAATTTGCACCGCCGCCTGGCGCGGCTCCTGGCCGGCTTGTGCGGTGGGAAAACGCCGCCGCAGAAAGTCGCGGCCTTTGCGGCCGACGCAGACCAGGTCGATCTGCTTGCCCGGCCTTTCCTCCACGAACTGCAGCGCCGCCTTATTGATATTGGTATTGAAGGCGCCCGCCAGACCTTTATCGCCGCTAACCACAACCAGCAGGATGCGGTTCTCCTCGCGCTGGGCGAGCAGCGGGTGCCGCGGCTGGCCGGTTTCCGGATCATACAGGTCGGCCCGGCCGACCAGGGAGCGCAACACCTGGGTGAGCATCTGCCCGTAAGGCCGCGAGGACAGGGCGCGATCCTGCGCCCGGCGCAGTTTCGCCGCGGAAACCATCTTCATGGCCTTGGTAATCTGCCGCGTGTTGCGCACGCTGCGGATTCGCCGGCGAATGTCGAGAACGTTTGCCATCTTCTAGATTTCCAATTTGTAATTTGTAATTGGCAAAGTAAGCGCGCCGATGACGCATTTCCTGCTTTTTACTTTGCAAATTACCAATTACAAATTGCTAATTACCGAGAACTGAGAACCGGGAACTGTGAACTCACGCCTTCGCTGCCACCTGCTTCTCCGCCAGGAAGCGTTCCTTGGCTTCGGCTACTATCTTGGCCATTTGCGTGCGCAAGTCGTCGTCCAGGACCTTCTTCTCCTGAATGCTCTTCAGCAGCCCGGGATTGCTGGCGTCCACGTGCTCATGAAGAGTCTTTTCGAACGCCCGGCAGTCCTCGACGGGAATATCATCCAGCGCGCCGCTGGTGCCGGCAAAAATGATCAGGATCTGCTTGGCAAACGACAGAGGAGCGAACTGGCCCTGTTTCAGGATTTCGGTGAGGCGCTGGCCGCGATTCAACTGGGCCTGAGTCGCTTTATCCAGATCGCTGCCGAACTGCGCAAACGCCGCCAGTTCGCGGAATTGCGCCAGTTCCAATTTCAGGGTTCCGGCCACCTGCCGCATGGCCTTAATCTGCGCGCTACCGCCGACCCGGCTTACCGAAAGGCCCACGTTCACCGCCGGACGAATGCCGCTGTTGAACAGGTCGGTCTCCAGGTAGATCTGTCCGTCGGTGATGGAAATCACGTTGGTGGGAATGTAGGCCGAAACGTCGCCCGCCTGGGTCTCAATCACCGGCAGTGAAGTCAGCGACCCGCCGCCATGCTTGTTGTTCAACTTGGCCGCGCGCTCCAGCAGGCGCGAATGCAGGTAGAAAACGTCGCCGGGATAGGCCTCACGGCCCGGGGGACGGCGCAAGAGCAACGAAATTTCGCGGTAGGCAGCGGCGTGCTTGGAAAGGTCGTCGTAGAAAGTTACCGCGTGGCGTCCGCTGTCGCGAAAATATTCGCCCATGGCGCAAGCGGCATAGGGGGCGATGTACTGCATGGGCGCCGGTTCGGAAGCTGTGGCGCTTACCACAATGCTGTAGTCCATGGCGCCGGCATCTTCCAGAATCTTGACCACCTGCGCCACGCTGGAGCGCTTCTGCCCGATAGCGCAGTAAATGCAGATCAGGTCGCCGCCCTTGTTGTTGATGATCGCGTCCAGGATGATCGCCGTCTTTCCCGTCTGGCGGTCGCCGATGATCAGCTCGCGCTGTCCCCGACCGATGGGAATCATCGAGTCGATGGCTTTCAGGCCGGTCGCCATGGGTTCCCGTACGGGCTGCCGGTCGATGACGCCGGGCGCCAGCCGCTCGATGGGATTGTATTTCTCGCTGGCAATCGGGCCTTTCCCGTCCACCGGCTGGCCCAAGGCATTCACCACCCGGCCGACAAGCGCCTCGCCCACCGGCACGCTGATGATGCGGCCGGTCCGCTTCACCTCGTCGCCTTCCTTGATTTCGGTGTAGTCGCCCAGCACCACCGCGCCCACCTGATCCTCTTCCAGGTTCATGGCGATGCCCGCTACCCCATGCGGGAATTCCAGCAACTCGCCCGCCATCACCTTGTCCAGCCCGTAGAGGCGCGCAATGCCGTCGCCTAACGACATTACCGTGCCCACTTCATCGACTGCGATTCGGGACTCGTAGTGTTCAATCTGTTCCCGAATCAGTTTCGTGATCTCATCAGCTTTAATCTGCGCCATCGGTTGATTCCTATTCCGCGCTCAACTGCTCCTTGATCCGGCGGAGCTGTCCGCGGAGAGAGCCGTCGTAAATCATGCTGCCAATCTTGACTAACGCGCCCCCCAGCAGCTTCTGGTCGGTAACGTAATGCGCCCGCACTTTGCGGCCGGTCAGGCGTGCGATCTGCGCTTCCATCGCCGATCTTTCCGCGGGCGACAAGTCGCGGGCGCTGGTAATCGCCGCCTCGACAAATCCCAGCCGCCGGTCCAATTCCTTTTCGAACTGCTGCGCGATGGCCGGCAACGCCGATGTCCGGCCATGCTCCATCAATACCGCCATAAAATTCCGCACGACCGTATGAAACCCCGCCCGCTGGGTGATGGCGTCCAGCAATCGGACCTTTTCCTCCTGTGCGACTGCGGGGCTCTCCCAGACATGGCGCAAGTTGGCGTTGGCGCTGACCAGTGTCACCAGCGAGCGCAATTCCTCGCGAACCTGCTGCGGTTCAAGTTTGAAGTCCACCACCGCCTCGGCAAAGGCGCGGGCATAACGAATGGCAACGGAGGCCATGGGCTATTCCCCGTCCCTTCCGGCGCTGCCTGCGCCCGGTGCATTCGCGCCGGTCAACTCACTGGTAAACGTGCGGACCAGCTCCTGGTCGGTGCGGGCATCGACTTGAAGGCGCCGTTCCGCCAGCCCAACGGCGAGGTCGGCGGTATAGGCCTTAAGCTCGCGGCGCGCCAACTTGGCGGCTGCGGCAATTTCCGCCTCGGCGTTTTCTACCATGCGGCGGGCATCCTGTTCGGCCGCGGCCCGGATCCGTTTTTCTTCCGCCGCGGTCTCTTGTTCCGCCGCCGCCCGCAAGGCGGCAATTTCCGCGTCCAGCTTGCCCAGGCGGGTCTCAATCTCGGCCAGCCGCTGATTAGCTCCCTCGCTGGCCTTGCGCGCCTCCAGAATGCCCTGTTGGATGGTCTGGGTCCGGGTGCGGAACATGGCCGGCAGATTCTTCTTCAACATGACCGCGATCAGCAGGGCCAGGATGCCGAAATCGAAGAAGATGCCTACCCAATAACCGCCGTTCGGGGTGAGATGCAGATATCCGGCCAACCAGCGCACCGAGGGCGAGAACTTCAGCTCTTCGACCATCTTCTCTTGCGAGTTCTCATGGGCGGCGGATTCGGATTCTGCGGCCAGCGGTGTGGAAAATTCTTCGTTGATCCCCGGGCGAGGCGATTGCGGCGGATTCGCCGGCTGTGCCGTCGAGCGGGCCGGGGCCTCCTGCTTCTGCGCCGCACCCGATTTGTGTCCGCTCGTCGATT